>WNFI01341390.1_pt1 | contig 32121 bp, 27 predicted proteins | sample 5400471 | NCBI WGS metagenome assembly WNFI01 (sample SAMN13153348, study PRJNA577476) | soil metagenome | isolation source: 100 cm saprolite on Douglas fir-dominated hillslope | place: USA:California | collected 2013-09-17 | reverse complement strand
GACACAGGGGTATGAACTTTTTCATGGTGGAAGGAAGTAATCCGTTTTGGAAACAAACGGGAAGATAGTTCGATAAAAATTAGCCCGAGGGCCGACCCGAACGGCAACGCCCCAAAGCTGCTCGGTACGTGGCGGCCTTCAGAATCTTCGCAGGCGATGACACATCACGACGACTTCGTGTGCCTCAGTCGAATCGATCAACCCGGGAACATATTTCAATTTACTCTGAAAGAACATTCCCAGCGGCATGAACACGAGGTTGTACCAACGCATCGCCGTTTTTCTGTGATGCATCAGCCAGTGCATGCCGAAATTCAGAAGTCGAGGATTTCTCGGAGCCATGCCAAACGCGGCACTCTTTTCGATTACGAATTGATAGGCCACTGCTGTCACTCGCAAGTCCTCCGGTTCATAACGGCGCACGTGACCCACCAGGTCATCGAACTCCGTCCACTGGTTAGCATAAAGCGGAACGGAAAAAATCAACACCCCGTCGTCTTTGAGCACTCGGCTCAGTTCGTGAAAGACCAGACGGTCATCTTCGATGTGCTCAATCACGTCAAAAGCCGCGACAAGATCGAACTGTCGATCTCGGAAAGGCAAGGCGGTGATTTCGCCGGACACCGCCAAGCCACCGCGCGCATTCAACTGTTCGATTGCAGGCACACTGATGTCGATAAAATGAGTTCCTTCAATCGGCAATCGAGGCCGCAAGCCCGGTCCTAATTCAAGTCGGTTGGGTGCTGAAGGAAGAAGAGAAGAAATCAGCGGCCAGGTATTGAAACGATGCGGCTGTTGGACATAAGCCTGCGACCATAAGGCGTCGTAAAACTCGCGGTTGACCGTAGCGAGGTCGCGCGAATTTTCGGCCAGTGGTACGATACGAGACATGCGCTACTTTCTAGCCACGAGGATGAGGGCACTGTTGTACAAAATATATTTGCAGGCCTGGGTTCGAATCTGAAACCGGCTTGTGCGCCAAACTTGAGGCATCGAAATTTTGGCCACGAAAAAGCACAAAGAACTTTGTTCTGTTAGGTTCATGTTTTGACTCCTGCCAAATAAGGATCCGTGTTGCGGTTGCGGGCCATTGAATGGCAGGACATCGAGTCGATTTTTTCAATCGTCGAGACATGTCCTCGTAGGCTCGCTTCCCAACCGTTGGGAACCAATGGAAGCGACCGGAGGCGTACGCCCGTGGCGTCACAAATTGCGTTTCCGATCGCTGGCGCGATGCCGATGATCGGCGTTTCACCTGCACCGGCAGACGGCAGATCTTTGCGGTCGAGCAGAACCACTTTTAGCGTGGGGACACCGCTAAAGCGGGGCACGCGGTATTGGGCAAAACGCGGATTTAGTATTTTCCCGTTCTCAAATTTGATCGCCTCAAATAGGGCGCCTCCGATTCCTTGAACAATCGCTCCCTCGTTAAGGCTCCTCAAATGCTCAGGATTTAAAATGGCGCCACACTCAAATGCCTGCACCACGCGAATCACTCGAACGTCGCCTCCGGATCGATCGATCGAGACTTCGACGCAGGTCGCAAGATAAGAGCCTTTTTCCAAACCGGCAGCGATTCCAACTCCGCGATCCGGTCCTGATTTTTTCGCGCCCCATCCAAATTCGTCAGCGGCCGCCTGCAGCACTGCCCGTATTCTCGGGTCCTTCATGTTTTTCAGCCTGAATTCGAGCGGATCAATTTTTACTTCGCGAGCGAGCTCATCGATATGGGATTCACGGGCGAAGTTGTTGGCGGTCGAAGCGAGCGCGCGATAAGAACCCTGGCGCAAGGGCGAGTGGGCTGGGTGATACTCGGTCTTGGGTTTCGGAACGTCATAGGGACATTGGATTCCCGACGGCCCGGAGTTGTAGTTGTGAAAATCCCAATGCGTAAGCTTTCCATCTGCCGTAGTGCCACCCGTCACTTTAATTAATCCTGCTGGGCGAAAGTAAGCCCACGTAAATTCTTCCTCGCGAGTCCAGACCAGCTTTACCGGCTTGCCCGCTTCCTTGGCCAGTCGCGCCGCCTCAATGGCTGCATCACCCGTATGTTTGCCACCGTAACCTGAGCCGGTATCCGGCATGATGACTCGGATACGTTCTTCAGGAATTCGAAACGCTTGTGCGAGCTCACTGCGGACTCCGAAAGGTCTTTGCGTGCCCGTCCACACGGTTAATTTGTCTCCCTTCCATTCCGCCAAAGCCGCTCGTGGTTCGAGAGGAGCGTGGGCAATGTACGCTACCGTGTAGACGCCGCGACGCGTCTTTTCACTCGGGATTGAATCCGAGTCACTCGATGATCCGTTTGCGTCAGATTCCGCTGAAACGCTCGCGCTGGCCGCCATGCTATCGAAAAAATCTTTCTCCGAGGGTTGTGCTTCCATCTTCCATTCGGCGCGAAGCAGACTGAGCGCGTGCGCTGCCAAGGATTCGGACGGAGCGGTGACACCGATAAAATCACCCTCTCGAACCACCGTGACCCCTCGCAACGCTTCGGCGTCTTTCGCATCAAGCGATGAAAGGGTTGCGCCGAATGCCACCGGCCGCAACACACGACCATGCAACATCTCCGCCACGGTTAAGTCCGGCGTGTACCGATGCTTACCCGTGACAAAATTGTGGCCGTCGATCTTAAGCACGGAAGTCCCGGCGATTTTCCAAGCGGATGCCGGCGTGGTCGGTGCATTTTCCAACACCTGCTTCAACAATTTCTCACCCTTCGTCAGCTCTCCGAAACTTATGGAACGATTCGTTCCGGATTGGATGATTTTGCAGTCGACTGCGATGAGTGACGTCCGATCGGCCTTCCAGCGTTCAGCCGCAAGATCGATCAATGCTTCGCGAGCGGTCGCTGACACTTTCCGAAGTTGCACAGCCATATCCGGCGTCGTGCGGCTTCCAAACGTGCCGGCATCGAATGGCGTCAGATCCGTGTCGCCCATCAAGAGCCGAATTGAACCGATTGGCGCGTGTAATTCCTCCGCGACCACTTGAGTGAGGGACGTGCGAATATTTTGACCTACTTCAACTTTTCCGGTGAAGACCGTAACAGTCCCGTCTTCGCCGATGTGTAGCCAAGCTGCCAGCTCTTGAGGGCGGCGCGAGGATCCACCGCCGCGCCGACGGGTTCCGCCGGATTCCTCCTGGGCGAGCGCGCGGTCGAGAACCAGAAGAATCATCACACCGCTGCCGAGGACCTTAAAAAAATCGCGGCGGGCCATGCCAAACCGATGCAACGCCGGCGGCGCGCTCGATTCATCCCGCTCTGAATCCTGCGAATGTCTGGGAAAATCGCTCATGAGGCCCCTTCGTTTTTGGCAGCCGCGGCGCGCTTGATCGCTGCAATGATCCGAGGATAGATGCCGCAGCGGCAAATATTACCGTTCATTGCCTTCACAATATCTTCGTCGCTCGGCTTAGGTATTTTCTCCAGCAAGGCCGCAGCAGACACGATCATTCCCGACGTGCAATAGCCGCACTGCAAAGCTCCCATTTCGTGAAAGGCTTGTTGCAGCGGATGCAAGCGGCCTTGCTGCGAGAGGCCCTCTATCGTGGTGATCTCACCCGAGCCAACGGACCCGACCGGCGTCCGGCACGACCGCACAGGCTGGCCTGCTAGTAAGACGGTGCAGGCACCGCATTGACCCTCGCCGCACCCAAACTTGCTGCCCGTCAGACCTAAATCATCGCGCAATACGGAGAGGAGCGAACGGTCTGCGGCTGCATCAATCTGGAGTGAAGAACCATTAACAGCTAGCTTTGTGATGTTAGACATCGGGTTGGAGTTCGCTCACTGCTCGCCTCGGAGGATAATCATCTCTCCCGCATTGACAAGACGTTGCTGCCGTTCTCGTGCGTGATTGGCTGTAGCAAAGGAGCTTGGATCGAGGAGCGAGTAGATCGGGTTCCCGCGACTGAGGGTAGGGCAGGCCCGCCTGCGGCCTGCGAAGCTTTAGCAAAGCAGGCTGGGCCCGTCGTTGGAGTTATAACAAAGAACAACTAGAATTCAGCGTAAGCGGATGGCGTCCGTCGCGGACACGGTCTGCTTCTTCCGCGTGACGGTGGTCCCAGCGGTCCCGCCCCTACTTTTTATGCCACTCAGGCTTTCGTTACGAGCGCAGCAAGCTGATCGGCGCACTGGCCCCAGCCTTGGTGGAAGCCCATTTTTTCGTGCGTCTCGCGGTCGGCGACTGTCCAATGACACACGCGGGCGGTGTACTTTGTCTTACCACCGTGATCTTCAAATGTCAGGATCACGGTCATGAAGGGCTTTTCCGACGGCTCCCACGCCTTGGTGTAGGCATCGGTAAAAACGAGCCGCTCGTTCTCGACGACTTCGAGATAGACACCGCGATTGGGAAATTCATTTCCATCGGGACCACGCATCACAACCAGGTTCGAACCGCCTGGCCGGACGTCGAGTTCCACGACGGGCGGTGTCGTTCGTTATCGTTGTTTGTGAGCTCATGATTTTAATTCAGTAGAGGGTTTTCGCTGTCGTTGGATTGTTCGTTCAATTACTCAACGGATGAGTGCGTGGATTTTGGACAGGTTTGATTCAACCTCGGATTGATTCATTGCCTGGTTTCATGGGCTCTTGCTTAGGCTCTGTCCTCTCTGTGCCTCCGTGGTTCAATTGCGTTGTGATGGTTGTTTCGAAGACGTGCCCTAATTCCCCAGAGCGAATCAATTCAAGTTGACGAATTTGATGTTTCGTCTACTTTATCAACTATGGGAACCATGACTCGTACTGCACCGACACAGGATCTCGTTCTCGAGCTGATCCGGTCAGTAAAAATGCCCGTGGCTGCTCTTTTGCGGGTCACGCGGGAACGCATCGAGGAAACGCAAAACGACAATGCAAAGGTCCTCACGGAATTTCTAGCGAACCGGGCTGCTTCAAAGGATGCCAATCTTGCTCAAGCCGCGGGTGAGGCTATTTCTGCGGAAACGGTAAGGGCAATCATGGGTATAACCAACGCTGGAGTCCACAAAGCCAAGGATGAAGGACGCCTCTTGGCGTACAAAGAGCCCGGGAAAAGATTTTTCCTATTCCCGGTATTTCAATTCGAGGGAGCGGAGGTTTCGCCATGGGTACCCGAGTTGATTGGACTTGTTGGAAACGGATTCGCAGCGCTGCACTTTCTCACTGTGAAAAGGAAAAGTTTGAAAGGGAGCAGTTTTCTCAAACGTCTACAGGAGAGCGCGTCGCCGGCTGAAAAAGAAACTCAAATTGCCGAGATGATGCGTGTCGTCCGCCATATGGTTCCCTAATCCATGCCTTGGCGAAAAGCAGGACGTGGCCAGCCGCGCGTGCCTCCGTCAAGTGCGGAGTTCGCGAAATGCAAGCCGGACCTGCTCACTTCATACTCCCTGCATTGGATGCGCTTGGCCGTCAAAGCACATCCTGCGCTCCATGACTGGGATGATAGGGCCGTGAGCCGGTTCTCCAATCCCACGCACCCATTTAAAATCCTCTATTTAGCCGATGAAAAAGAAACGGCATTTTGGGAGGTGTTCGGTGCCGATATCGAAGATATGCCCATCGACAACAGGGCTCTCTACGCGAAGGCACAGCTCCAGCCTCGAGAATGGATTAGATTCGAGGTGCCTTCCGGTCTTCGGCTCATAGATGTCTCAAACGAAACGACCATGCACGCTCTACGGTCAAATGCCGGCACGTGGCTTGCGCCCTACAAACATTGCCAGGCATGGGCTAAGGCGCTCATGGATCATCCATTAAAGTTGGATGGTTTTATTTACCAAGCGTGCCGTCGGGGAGAAACGGCGAGATGTCTCGCGTTATTTTCACGACCCGATGTCGCGACGATGGAAAACCTGCTTCTCGCTCGTACCGCGTCGGGTCGACCATCTATCGAATCCGACCCCGACATTCTAAGGTTTTTGATAAAGAACGAGATCGACCTGCGCTGATCTTCGGTGTGGTCGTTTTCTAAAACAAAGGGTGCTTGTGAAAGGAGAGCGTCGCTGGGCAGGTTCTGATTCCTTAAAAGATCTCTTTGCGAATGAAACACTTAAGGTGCCTATAAGCGCGCAGAAGATTTTCGCCTATAGAACAGACTATTTCGCATTACTGTAGTTTCAAATCCTTGCGGGCCACGAAGATTTTCCGCTCGGGCTTTAGCCTCAAAAAGTGCAAGAGGCGCAAAAAATTAGCTGCAAAAGATCACAAAGATCGCAAAGAAAATTTCCTGTGTTCTATGTGATCTTTCGTGGCCAAAACCCCGATCCTATCGCTTTGGTTGCGGCTTTGCAGCTCTATAGCTATTTGCGGCTAAATCTCAGTCTCCGTGCTCAACGACATCTTTAGAATAAGTCGTTCCTGTTTTCGTGGCTTCTGGTTTAACATTTTCTGCCGGCGTAACGCCGGCAGAAACGCAGGGCTCGAGATTCAGCTGCAGGCGGCTCGCGCCGCCGCCTGAACCTCTTCCGGTGTCAGATCGTGAAGATGCGTCGCGATCGACCAGGAGTGTCCGAACGGATCCTCGATGAGGCCGTAACGGTCTCCCCAGAACATGTCCTCGAGTGGCATCTTGATCGTTGCCCCCGCTTTGACGGCGCGCGCAAACCAGGCGTCAGCGTCGTCAACGAAAAGGTGAATCGTCACGGAAGTACCCTGGCGCGATTTTGGTCCGAGCGAACCCATCCCGGGAAACTCGTCATTTAGCATGACGACGGAGTCGCCGATCCGGATAGCGGCGTACAACAGCTTACCGTCGGGGGTGGGCAGCCGCATCAATTCGGTTGCGCCGAAGGCCCGGGTGTAAAACGCGATGGCGTCGGACGCGCCATCGCACACTAGGAAGGGCGTCACTGTGTGCATGCCGTCTGGCACTGGCTTCACCGAAGGCTTCGAGTGGGAAGGAGAGGTCGTGGATGTCTTCATAGGATAAAGCACTCGATCGGCCGCGGCATTGCGTTCGATCCGTGCAATAACTCGACGAACGAAGTTCGCCGGTTCGGACATGTCGGCGCGATTTTTTAGTTTTTGAGGGCCGTTAAGGACAGACGACCTATCGCAATTTTGGATTAACCACAGAGGCGCGGAGACACAGAGGCCGAATCCATGCATTTCGCTTCCCTCGGAATACACGGAGTATACAGAGGTTTTTTAAGGGTCAGAATCCTGAGACGAAATTTTTAAAGATGTTAACCGCTTGGGCCCGTTCTCTGTGTCTCTTTGGTTCAAAAATGAATTTCGATCTGGCTTCCGGCTTAACACGATTTCTCAGCAACAGGCACCGGACCTTGTTTGTCGGCGACGTACAGCATGTACGTGCTGCGCTTGGCGTTAGCGTGAAGTTTAGCGGGGATAGCCTGAACTTTAAATTCCGCCTTGCTGAGCCGGTCCGCGATAATCGGGTCGGCACACGCCGACCACACGATCGTCCGGCCGCCGGGTTTGAGCGCGGCGTGGATCTGATGCACGCCATTGCGTGCGTAAAGTTTGTTGTTTTCGCCTTTCATCATCGCGGTGGTTCCGTTGTCGATATCGAGCATGATGGAATCGTAGGGCTCCTGCCTGGCGCGCATGATCACTTTTCTCACATCGTCGATCAGAATGCGCACACGACGATCTTCGAGGAGATTTCCATTGAGTCCGGAAAGGTAGTCGCGATTCCAAGCGACAATTTCAGGCATCAGCTCGGCCACGTAAACGATTGCCGTGGGACCCGCTTTCGCGAGCACGGCTTTCAAGGTGAAACCCAATCCCAATCCTCCGATGAGAAACCGCGCGTTGGGCTGCTTAGCATGGCGCTCGCAGCCGATCTCGCCGAGCATCAGTTCGGACGTTGCAACGGACGAGTGCATGAGCTGCTGGCCGTTGACCCGGATGCAAAAAGCACCGTCATGCTCGTTGAGAGTGAGGCGTCCCCCGTCGGGCGTTTCAGTTTCGGCTAGTGTGCGGTGAGGTTTCAGAAAAAAAATCATCGCGCAACGTCTGCCATGTTACAAGGGACAAGCGTCAGGCGCCTCACACGACGGTCGCAAAGGTCGCTGTGGCTCTGATTTAAAGTTTTTGAGCAGGAAACCAGGAAGCCAAGAAATGAATCACCGTCCGTCGCTGCGGGCGCGATTCAATATTCCTCTGGCTTCTCGCTCGGTGTCTCCGTGCCTCTGTGGTTAATCCTGAATTGGGTTAGGGGAAGTTTCCAGAGGCAGTTAGCATGAGCAGCGTCGCCCGCGGGTAAACTGCTCAACTGGACAACTTGTTCATCGCAGTATAGTGAGAATGCCATGCGTCAGACAAAGGCCGAAACGGAACGGACAAAAACCGCGTTGCTGGATGCCGCTGAAATCCTTTTTTGGGAACAAGGCGCGGCCCGCACTGCGGTGCTCGATATCGCCCGCAAAGCGGGCCTGACGCGCGGCGCGTTCTACCATCACTTTAAAGATAAAGCGGCGGTTTTCGCGGCCCTCATCGAACGTGGACGTGTTCCGCAGGAAGAAGATGTCCAACGGATCGCCGAGAGGGGAGACGTCGATGCACTTGCAATGCTACGGGCCTCTTGCCGAGGCGCGTTCGAACTTTTTGCCGAGGACAAGGTTCGTCAAAGGATGTTCGGCATCGTCATGCACCGTCGAGAATCTCTTGGAGATCTGGAGAAATTGGCCGAGGCGAGGCGCCGGGAGATGTTCCGTTCGAGCGAAGCCTTCGAGCGTCTGCTCAAGAAAGCCCGAAAGGCCGGGCAATTATCAGAGAAATGGACTCCGTCCGTCGCAGCAATGACGTTGTACAGCGCCATTATGGGTTTGCTCGATCAATGGATCCGGAATCCCGACAGCTTCGATATTCGCAAGCTGGGAATCGATTGCATCGATCAGTTGCTGACTTCATTCACGAAGGAACCGACGCACAATCGGCGCAGGACGTGAATGGAGTTGGAAGGCCTGCTCACGTGCGCCGCTGATCTCCTTGCGACGCGGCCAACGCTTGCAGTTTTTCGAATACCAAGTCGCCCGATGCGGCGGGAGGCACGCGGAACGATCTCGCAGGCGGGGTGGGTCGCTTGACACTATACATACACTTGTGTATGTATAGTGTGCGGTGCTTCCAATACCTCGACCCCGTCGGGCAGGCCGCTTGGCGGGCAAGAGGATGTTTGGGAGCAAGCAACCCAAAACCCATCACCCCCCATGCTAACTAATTTGAAAAATATTGCCGTCTTCCTCGACGGGACGCAGTCGAGTGAAAAGTTAGGCGACTTTGCGGCTGAACTTGCGCGCCGACACGGAGCGCACCTGATCGGAATCTACTGCATGACCCATGCTGAGAGAGAACATCCGGAAGATTCCTATGTGCGCGGCGAGCGAGCGATCAACGCCATGTTGGACCACTATAAGAGCGTCAACGAAGAGAAAGTCCTCACGGCCGGCCGCCACCATGGCGCGCTATCCCGCGCGTATGATATCAGTGCCGAGTTTCGGGTCATCTGGAACGATCAGGGCCAGGAAGACGTCGTCCTGCATTCGCTTCATTGCGACTTGATCGTTATCGGACATCCTAAATCACATGGCATACCGGAGAACTGGACGCCAGACCGCTTGTTGCGTGCGACCGGGGTTCCCGTGCTCATCGTCCCTGACGGAAAGGACGCCGCTGGCATTGGCGACAAGGTTCTCGTGGCCTGGAATGCCAGCCGTGAAGCGCGGCGCGCAATCACCGATGCGATGCCGTTCATCGAAACCGCCAAGACTGTCACCGTGCTTGTCATCGATGCCGACAAAGGCGCACACCATTATGGCGAGGAGCCCGGCGCCGACATCGCGCTGCATCTTGCCCGTCACGGTGCGCACGTCGAAGTCGAACAGGTGTCATCTCATGGCAAGCCTATCGGGGAGGTGATTCTCTCTTACGCTGCCAAATGTGAGGCAGATGTGATTGTCATCGGCGCCCGCAGCCACGCCCGCCCGACTGAAATTCTCTTCGGTGGCGTCACCCGGACCCTGCTCGCGCAGTCAACGATTCCGCTCGTGATGTCTCGATAAAAGCTACTCCGATCAGGCATGGATCCACGGGTTCATGTCTTGACCGCCCGCTCTTGCGGGCGGGATTCAGTATTCAGGAAGGAAGATTTAAGATCAGCAAGCGGAGTCTGCCTTTTGACTTTTACCTCCGTATCTCTGTGGTTCAAAAAAGGAGCTAAAATCCTCTGAAGGGAGCGCAGAGAGAGTTTAAGCAGGAAGCCATGAATCCAGGGATGAATCATCCGGAACTGAGGTTAGTAGATCGCGATTTCTTGGCTTCCTGCTTCTGAAAACCTCTGAGATCTCGCTTTACCTCGGTGTACCTCTGCGTTCCCGTAGGCTCTCGCTTATCTCGTAAGCAGGAGTCCGGAGCCGTTATCCGTGTAGTTCGCTGCCCATCCGTGGTTAATTTAAGTCGGAAGTCAGAAATGAATCACTCGGAACTGAGGTTGGATAGATCGTTCATGGTTTCCTGCTTAAACAACTTCGGATTGGCTCAGTGTCTCTGTGGTTCAAAATGGATTTCAAGTTAGATTCAACAAATCGGTTAGCTATAAAGAGGACCAAAATGGTTCGTCCTGCAGGCGAGAATCGTCAGAGCGCCTATAGGCGCCTCGAGGCTTTATTCGCAAAAAGATCTTTGTGCTTTTTCGTGGCCCTTCCTTCCGAGAGTTTAAGCAGGAGACCAGGAACGATCCGTCCAATTGCGTTTGGATAATTTCATTCCTAGTTTCCGGCTTAATTTGACCGTACAGTTCTTCGTGAACTTCGTACCTTTGTGGTGAGAATGGATTTTGTCTCTGTGTTATCCATGTCTCCGTGTTCGATTGGGTTTCAAACCGGACGCGGGCTGATGTGCTCGTTTGTTTTCTTAGCCGAAAATCGTGTCGAGTTGCCCGGGCATAAGAGGTTTTACCAAATATCCCGCGGCTCCCAATTTTTCGATTCGCTCGCGATCGCGGCGTTCGTCGGACGACGTCAGAACAAACACGCGAATGTCCTTGAGCGCAGGTTGTGAAACGATCCATTGAAGCACCTCATGTCCCATCATCTCCGGCAACTTGAGGTCGAGAAAAATGAGATCGGGAAGCGGATGGATGGATCGATCCTTGTAGGTGCCATGGCCCGCCAGATAATCGATGGCTTTTTTTCCGTCATCGACATGATGAATGGAGGCGTACCCCGCTTTTTCGAGCACTCTCTTTAAAAAAAACAAATCATTGGGATCATCCTCTACTGCCAATATGATCATTTGTTGGTTACTCATGGATTTCCGTGGATGTTCTGCAGCTGGTAAGAAGCGTCGGGGATGGCGATACGACCGAGGCATTGGGAAGTTGAATCCAAAATGTTGAACCTTTTCCGATCTCAGAAAATACACCTATGGTTCCGTCCATGCGCTCGATCGCTTTTTTGACGATGGAGAGACCTATGCCAGTTCCTGAAAATTCCTGCCGATGCACGCGCTCGAACATTGCGAAAATGCGTTGATGGTGTTTCGGGTCGATGCCGATGCCGTTGTCCCGAACACTCACCCGAAGATAGGGGCCTATATTATGGCTCGCCACCGTGATGGCCGGCTTTTCATCCGGCGCGGTGAACTTCAACGCATTTTCCAACAAGTTCGAAAAACATTGGACCAGCGCAGAGCGATTCCCGTGCACCTTGCCCAACGGCGAACAAACCGTGATGTACGATTGCCAAGGGGTGATCGAAGGGTACTGCCCGATGACATCCACCAGCACGCTGTCGAGATCGACGAGGTCGGCGGATTTGGCCGAGCGAGAAATTTTGGCGTAAGTCAAAATATCGTGAGTGAGTTGGTCCATCCGCTTCGCCGCTTTGGAAATCTGCCTGGCGTATTCCTGCGCATCGGAACTCAGAGATTGCGAGCAATCTTCCAGCAAGGCCTGGGCATAACCATCCAGGGCACGAAGCGGCGCTCTCAGGTCGTGTGATACGCTGTAGGAAAACGCCTCCAATTCCTCGAGCGAGAGTTTAAGTTTGGCCGTCCGTTCCTCCACGCGCTTTTCCATGGTTTCCAGAAGAATTTGCCGTTCGAGAAGCAATCCCCGGATCTCGTACTGTCGCTTTCTTGAACGCAGGGCCGTCTGAAGTGCAGCGATCAGCGTCGTTGCTCTGAGCGGACGTTCAAGCAGGTTCAGATTCCATTGAGCACCGATCAGACGGACGGCCACGGACGCGGCTCCCCCTGCATTGCCCCCCGTCGTCACAAGGATGATGGGCAAGTCGGACCACGGTTTTTGGGCGGATAAAATGGCGTTCATGCGTTCAGCCGCCGCCTTATTCACGGCTTCCTCTGCCACGAGGACGCCACCGCATCCTTTTTCCATCAGACCGATCATTTCATTCACGTCGGAGCAGATAACCGACGTGATGCCTGTCGTGGACAAAACGTCTCGGGCATTAGATGCATCGGCTCCGGTCGGCGTGAGGATCGCGACCGCCATCTCTGCTGGCGCAAACGTTCTCATCACATCACGACTTTTCAGACATCATTTGAGATGCATGCCCCCGGAACGTGGGCGTTCCAGTCAGCACTCCGTGAAAATCAGCCAAGGGTTGTCCCACGCGCACACCCGTTTTATCCACCTTAAATTCCCTGATCGTTTTCTCGTGAGCGCCGATGCGTTTCTTGATCACTGAAATCGCTTTCTTGATCATGCCTTCCTGCTCGAAGTAACGCAGTAAAACAACGGTATCGGCGAGATAGGTGAGGTCGATGGGCGTTGCCATCGGTCCGACAAGCCCATGCTGAGCGACAGTCACTATACTTAACACGCCATGATGACTGAGAAAGGCGAGCAATTCGTGCAGTTGGATGTTGAGAAACTTCACGTCGGGCATCGCCTGAAGATATCCGTTCAAGCTGTCGATTACGACGACCGACGCTTTCCCGGTAAGAACATTCTCCTTTACCATATGAACAAATTCGCCGGGAGCGAGTTGGGTCGGGTCAATCGGGATCAATCGAATGCGGCCGCTTTCGATAAATTTTTGAAGAGGCAGTCCGATCGACTCGCAGCGTGCGAGCAGCGTGCGTCTATTCTCTTCAAAACAATAAATAAAAGCGTTTTCGCCGCGACCTGCGGTTGCGATCGCATATTGAATTGCAATGGTGGATTTCCCCGTCCCTGCCGGACCGAGCAGCAATGCACTCGTCCCTCGATCCAAGCCGCCACCCAAGAGTATGTCCATTTCTGCGATGTCACTTGTGATCTGGCCGCTTTCGTAAGGCCGATGATGATCGGAAGCGATGAGTCGGGGGAAAACGATGAGACCTCCATGAATGATCGCTGCGTCGTGAAACCCGCCGAGGAAATTTACCCCTCTGAGCTTGTTAACCTTTATTCGCCGGTGGTCCGACCCGTAATCGGACTCATTTTGCTCTATCGTCATGACGCCGTGGGCGATGCTTTGAACGTGGAGATCTCCGCCATCGATAGCGTGGTCATCAAGCAGAAGGACCGTGATGTTTCGGCCGGCGAAAAATTGTTTCAAAGCCAGTATCTGCCGTCGATAGCGCAAAGGGGTATCCGATAAAAGTCGCAGCTCAGAGAGCGAATCCAGCACGACTCTCTTCGGCTTCACCTTTTCAATATGCCCAAGCAAGAGCTGGGTCATTTTGTTGAGTTCAATTTCGGAAGGATGAAAGAGCGTGTTCTGCGATTCATCCGACAGTTGTTGCGCCAAAGCCGATAGCTCAAAAATCGAAATATCATTGAGCGACCAGCCGTGCGATACAGCGACACCAGTGATCTCATCCTGCGTTTCGGAGAGTGTAATATATAGACCTTTTTCTCCCTGCTTAATTCCTTCGAGCAGAAATTGAATGGACAAAGTCGTTTTGCCAACGCCTGGGTTTCCGCGCACGAGGTAAAGCCGGTTCGGCGGCAATCCTCCTCTCAGAATTTCATCGAGGCCAGTTACGCCTGTCGAACAGGTGGGCAGGGTAGTATCCGATTGTTCCATTTGTTAAAAGTTCTGTCGCCCTTTCTAGATATCTGCTTTGCGCTTTCGTTCCCTTGCGTGAATGGACAGAAAGTCGCAATCCGTTTCAAAAAACAAGGCGTTTGTTTTGCTCAAAATTGAGACCCGCTCACTCATGTTTTGTCCGAACTGTTTCGCGCTTCCCGCGATTTCATAACCCTGTGTTATACTTGAACCACAGAGTCACGGAGAACACAGAGCCAGACTGTCACCAATTAAACTATACGCCGTGAAGCTTTACCCACGAGGTGAAATCGTTTTGCGAAGCTTATATCCGAATTTCCATCGGTGTGCTCTGTGCCTCTATGGTTCAACTGCTGTTTTTGGGATTAGTCGTCGTATCATCCACTGATGCGCGAAATCGGGTTTTCGCGCATGGAATACATGAGATTCCGTTGAATGAGTTGAATGGAGGGTTCCAAGCTCGGGAGTTTTCCGGTGGTATGTTCCCTAAAATTTCCCGTAACAAGGGGAGCGCCATTGGAAGTCTCGCGGTTGCGCAAACGGAATTTCGTAAGACTGTTCTCGTCATGCCCCATGCCGTTGCTCGACAAACAAAGCTGCTGCTGGTCGACGATCGACCAGCCAATCTACTTGCGCTCGAAGCCGTACTCACGGGACCCGCCTACGCTTTGATTATGGCGCGTTCGGGTGCGGAGGCGCTTGCGCTCTTAAAGCAGCATCCTGATATCGCGCTGATTTTACTGGACGTTCAAATGCCGGAAATGGACGGTTTCGAGGTTTCCCGGCGAATCAAGGAAAGCGCTGAGTTGCGCGATATTCCAATCATCTTCATCACCGCGATTCACACAGAAGATCCTTTCGTTAAAAAAGGATATGAGTCCGGAGGAATCGACTATTTCAGCAAACCGTTCGATCCCGAAATCCTTAAACTGAAGGTGGCGATCTACGCCTCTTTTCGACAGCGCACGAACTTACTCAAGGAAAGGGAGCGGCAGATAAAAGCATCGGAAGAACTCCTTCGCACCGGACGAAAATTATCGACCGTTTTGGGAAACATCCAGGTTGGCGTGATCATCGCAGATACCGAAGGGAGGGTGCGTGAGACCAATGACGAGGCGATGAATATTCTGAAGTCCGTTGAGCAAACCAAGACAGATTCCTATGGAGAATTTTTGACTTGGTGGGAGCGTGATGGACATCTCCTCAAGAGTCGCGGTGGGCCGCTCATGCGTGCGCTTTCGGAAGGACGTGCCTCGCGCAATGAGATTGTCACGATCAGATGTTTGGACGGAACGCCGAGATCGGTTTTCACGTTTGCATCGCCGCTGCGTGGCCTTGATCGCACCATTGTCGGCGCCGTGGTCGTCATCCAGGATGTAACCGCGCATCGGGAAATCGAAGAGGACATCGAGCGGCGTATTAGTAGTCTCGTCGCGTTCGATATAGATGGGGCCGATCGGGGGAGCGGGCAGACAATAAAGCTCGGCAGGCCATCCATTGCCTAGTCCTTGAATCGTTTTTGGATCCGAGGCAGGCGGTTAAGGATAATGACCTACCCAATTCCGGATTAACCACAGAGGCGCGGAGACACAGAGGCCGAATCAACGCATTTTCTCTCCTCTTGGAATACACGGCACATGCAGAGGTTTTTTAGGATCAGAATTCTGAGACGAAATTCTCGTCTGCAGAACAGATTATTTTGCGCTGCTGGCCATCACTTCGACTGCCACAACACAGACGTCATCGTTAAACTCACGATGTCCTGCGAAGCCTTGGACGTACGTGATCAGGCCATCGATTAATTGCGCAACAGGCCGCGTCGTGTTCTGTGCGATAAATGCGGTCAAACGCTCTTCGCCACAGATATTTCCTTCGGCATTGCACGCCTCGAACAATCCGTCCGTGTAACCGATCAGCACGTCGCCAGGACTGAACGAACATTCATGGTCCGAATAGGCAAAGGCTTCGACCAATCCCGCCGCGGGCTCGGGGTTTGCCATCGTGAGTTGTTCGACTGTGCCACTGGTTCGCCGCAAGACGAATGGGTAGGGATGTCCCCCGTTGGCAAATCTAAGGGTGCCTGCCTCAGTATCGACGACGCAAAAAAATGCGGTGGCAAATACCGGGTGCCCCATCTGTTCGATGATTGGAATAAGTCCCCGGTTGAGTTCCCCGAGAACGTGCGAGGGATGCCCGACCTCCGTGCCGATCTCCCTCACGATGCCGCGAATGAGCGCAGTCAACAGTCCTGCCTTTACTCCATGCCCCATCACATCGCACACGAGGATGGCGCAACGGGTATCGGAAAGCGGAATGATGTCGAAGAAATCGCCACCCAAGGTGGTGGCCGCGATGTAGCGGTGCGCAAAGCGCAGCGCGCTCGCGTCCGCCGATACGCCGCTGGGGAAAACCGGGTAGGTCCGTGGAAAAAAACTTTCCTGCGTTTGTCGCGCCATGAGGAGTTCCTCCTCCATCTGTGCGGTACGCCGTTGCAACTCCCGTTCGATTTGTTTGCGCGCGGTGATGTCATGGCTGATACCGACCAAGCCCGTAACTTTTCCCCGAACGTCCCGCAGTGGGACCTTCGTAGTCAGGGCCCAATGGGTACGTCCCTCTGGAGCGAAATCGGATTTTTCCTGATTGAGAATCGGTTCGCCGCTGGAGAGCACCTGGCGATCGTCGGCCATGGCCTGCAGCCCACGTTCTCCCGGGTGGAAATCGAGCGTCGTCCGTCCGGTGACTTGCTCCTGCGCTTCAACACCGAGCGATTGCAGGTGGGCGCGATTGTTGATCACGTAGCGACCTTGATTGTCCTTGACGAAGATGCGGCTGGGAAGGTGGTCGATAATCGTTCGCAGCAGATTGCGCTCCTCGATCACCTTTTCCTCGGCGTGCTTGGTCGCAGTCACATCACGCGTGAGTCCGAAGGTCCCAATAATCGTGCCGTCCGTGTCGCGCCACGGCAGCTTCGTGGCCGAACCCCAGGATTCGCGCCCATCCAACATGATAAGTCTTTCGACTAAGGAGATAGACGGCTGGCCCGTTCGGATGATCTCTTGTTCCACCGCAAAAGCGGCATTGGCATGGGCGGGCGCAAAAAAATCGAAATCGCTTTTGCCTACCAACTCTCCTGGCGACCTCCGGCCGAGGAATAGGGCTTCCGCCAAATTCACGCGAACAAAACGGCTTTGAAGATCTTTGAAATAGATGAGATCTGGGACAACGTCCATCAGGCGTGCGATCGTCAAATCCATCCAGTCAGGCTGATCCTGGAGAACGAGTGAAAGCTCCGTAGAAGACTTGTTCATGGGGAATCGGGGTAGGGTAGTTGCCTGCCTTACTGTACTGAAAATTCACGGAAAGGAAAATCGGCTGGATACTTATCCTCGCCGCGTTTTTTGCGATAATCGTGAGGCAGGCGGTTTGCTCTCTGTGGCTGGTGCCGTAGGTGGGCCGGCGCGTCCCTGCGACGGCATTTCGCGATTTTAATGTCCGTCCTCCCAACGGCCGTCATAGGGGGCGCGCCGGCCCACCTAGAGATCATTTCCCCGCCCTAACTGGGTCGATTCAAGCATGACTTATTTTCATCTAGTCAATTCCGGCATACTGGACTAAAGGCCAATAGAATTTCCATGCCGTGTTGGTTATAGTGGGGCATGAGCACAAACTGGTTGAGGGAGCCTGCACTGGAAGCAATGAATAAAACCCTGGGAGAGCAGCCTGGCTCCATCGTGAACGACGATGACTCGGCAAGACGCTCCACCTTGCCTACTGATACACCTCCGTCTTTTCTGGAAAAACCGGCGCCCGCGACTGAGCGCGAGGAAACAGCTGAACGGAGTATCTTGCAGCTTTACCTCCAAGAAATTGGAAAAACTCCTCTTCTTACGATCGCCGAGGAAGTTCGACTCGCGAAACGGATTCGCAAGGGAGACAAAGCCGCGCGCGACCACATGATCCAAGCCAACCTGCGCTTGGTCGTAAAAATCGCGCACGACTACAAGGACTTCGGTCTTCCGCTTCTGGATCTCATCAGCGAAGGTAACATTGGCTTGATTAAAGCCGTCGAGCGTTTCGACCCACGTAAGGGCGGCAAGCTTAGCACCTACGCTGCGTGGTGGATCAAACAATCTGTCAAACGAGCTCTCGCCAACCAAGGTAAGACCATTCGGTTGCCCGTGCATCTGGTAGACAAAATATCGAAAATGCGCCGAGCCGCGACGGCCCTGACCGAGGAGTTCGGCCGCGAGCCCACCGACGAAGAGGTGGCCATGGAGTTGGGCATGCCGGTCAACAAGGTTGCCCACTTGAAGTCCGTTTCCGTTCGCCCGGCCTCCCTTGACGCTCCGCTCGGCGAGGAGTCGGAGTCAACGACCTTTGGCGACATCGTCGGCGACGACAACGCGGTCAGCCCCTTCGATAATCTCCGTGAGAAGAACATGTCTGCCGATTTGAAAGCGATGATTGCGTCGCTCGATGAACGTGAAGCTAAAATCATCAAACTTAGATTCGGTCTCGACGGTGAAGACGAGATGACGCTCGAAGAAGTCGGCAGGAGGTTCAAAATCACCCGCGAACGCGTTCGCCAGCTTCAGCATCTCGCTCTGTCGAAGATGAGGAAACTCATGGCGATGAACGAAACCCAGCACTCGGTCTACGAGATCGAGGAAGAAAATCGCGTTCAAAAACGCATGGAAGTTTTCCGCGAGTTTTTCGAGCAAAAGATTCTCAACAAAACGATCCGCGCGTAATTCACCGTGAACGGACGTCCGAGGGGCAGGTCCGAATAGCGCTTATATAAGATGTGGTGTTTGTCAGATGGGAGCGCAGGCTGACTGGCCTGCATTTTGGACGCAGGAGGCCAGCGCTCCCCAAAGCTATTCTTTCGTCACACTAGCTAAGCGCCATTCAGATCTGACCTCGTGATTCGGCCTCTGTGTCTCCGTACCGGTTAATCCGGGATTGGGGTAGCGGCCGTTATCCTTAACGGCCCTCGTTGCGCCTTCGCAGCTCCAATAAGGGCGGTTAAGGACAGACTGCCCTCACCTTCAGATCATTTCTCCGCTTGGCGTCTTTATGCGCTATTTCAAAAACACGCCTTGAGTTGCCTGCTTCACGGCGGCGATAAAACTTTTGGCGACAGGTGAAGCGAGGTCCTTGCGATGCGCGATGCCGACCACGAGGGGCGGAGGCGCGGGGTTGAGGGGACGCACTTTCAGGCGCGTTCCCGTCTGGCTGTCGAAGCCCTGTGGGATCAGCGCTACGCCTCGGCCTGCTTCGACCGAGGCGATGAGGCTCGTGGAGCTGTCGTGCTCTTCACCGATTTGCGGGCTCCGTTTCAATGGCGCGAAAAGCCCAGAAAGCCAGGCGTGATATTCTGGGTATTCGGAAATCGTATACGTTATGAGTCGTTCACGGACGATCTGCTCAACGCCGATCTTGCGCGCCCGCGCCAGGGGATGTGTCGGGTGCATCGCCACGCTCACGGGGTAACGGCGCAGCTCATCAAAATTCAGACCGGTCAGCCCCTTGATTGACACTTGGAAAAGCAACGCGACGTGCAATTTCTCATTGCGCAGGCCGTTTAACATTTCCTGCGTCGACATGTCGTGGAGGCGCACGCGAACGCCAGGATTGGCGTCCTGGAAAAAACGGAGCGCACACGGCAAAATTCCCGTCACCAAGGAGGGAGCGTAACCGAGATGGATCTCGCCGCGCTGTCCGCTCGCCACCGCCTTCACCGTTCGGACCGCGCTGTCCGCACGCTCCAGTACGGCCCGCGCTTCTCCGAGAAATACGAGGCCCGCCTCGGTGAGGTGCACCGACTTCGCGCTCCGTGTGAAGAGCGCCACGCCCAGTTCATCCTCCAGGTTTCGGATTTGTCGGCTGAGCGGTGGCTGTGAAACATGCAGCCGTTCCGCTGCGCGTGTTACGTTCTGCTCCTCGGCGACGGCGACGAAGTAGCGCAGATGTCGGAGTTCCATGTTGATGACCATACTCGTCGGGTATGGTGAGCCAAGGAATAAAGTATTTCCGACGGATTCGGAGAGATGATATTATGTGAGTGTCGAAAGCGACACAGCACCCACCACTCAATTAACGAACGTTTCCATGTAACCGGATCGCACCCGTCCCGATACAAACGCCACTTCCATCGAAAATCGATTTACCTCCACCTATGAAACTCGCCTCCCATCTTGCCGCTGCGCTACTCGGCCTCGTCTTCCTCATCTTCTCCGTCAATTTCTTTTTCCATTTCTTCGAGCTACCTGTACCACCGGCCGGTTCTCCGCCCGCGCTTTTCCTCGGTGCAGTGATTCCCACGGGTTACTTCACCTTTGTGAAGATGCTGGAGCTCGCGGGCGGTGTACTTGTTGTAGTCCCGCGCACCCGTGCGCTCGGCCTTCTCATCCTTGGACCGATCGTCGTGAATATCCTGTGCTTTGACGCGTTCCTCACCCACGGCGCGGGCATGTCGCTGGGTCTGCTTGTCGGACTGCTCTCGTTATTCCTGCTGTGGGTCAATCGCGCCGCCTTCGCTCCGATCCTGCGCGGCGCGAAGTGATCACGTTCGAGGCGCAACCTTAAGAAAACACTCCTATGAAAACTCTTCTCTACCTCCATCGGAGCTCCGAAATGCACTGGGTCGGCAACGGTTTTCCTGTCCGCTCGGTCTTCGACTACGACGGTCTCGGCGCCGAACTCAGCCCCTTTCTGCTCCTAGACTACGCCGCGGCCCACGTTTTCCCGCCGGGTAAAGAACGTCGCGGCGTCGCCGCCCACCCACACCGCGGTTTTGAGACGGTGACGATTGCCTACCAAGGCGAGTTGGAGCACCGCGACTCCAGCGGTGCTGGCGGTAAGATTGGCCCCGGCGACGTGCAGTGGATGACCGCCGCCGCGGGCATTCTCCACGAAGAGTATCATTCGGGCGCCTTCACTCAACGAGGCGGCACGCTCGAAATGGTGCAGCTCTGGGTTAACCTGCCCGCCAAGGATAAGAATGCTCCGCCTCGCTACCAAACCCTATCTGCCGACCGCATTCCAGTCGTCGCGCTCCCGCAGGACGCTGGCAAGGTACGCGTCATCGCCGGCGATTATTCCGGACACATTGGACCCGCGCGAACCTTCACACCTATCAATCTCTGGGACGTGACGTTGCACGCTGGAAAATCATCCGAGTTGCCGCTGCCTGAAGGCCACACCACCGCCGTGTTCGTTTTGAAAGGTAACGTGATTGTCGATGGCGACCGGGCCGCCGGTGAAGGCGACCTCGCTGTCTTCAGCCAACAGGGCACTGGTCTTACGCTGCGAGCTACGATTGACGCCACTTTGCTGATGATGTGTGGCGAGCCGATCGACGAACCGGTTGTCGGCAAAGGGCCGTTCGTTATGAACACGCACGCCGAGATCCTGCAGGCCTTCCGCGACTATCAGCTCGGCAACATGGGAACGCTGAGCGCTAGCTGAGATTCAAGAACCTCACCACTTCTCCGTTAAGCCGCTTTTCGGAAATGATTTCTGAACCACAGTGGCACAGTGAGATCTGATAGCTGAAAACTATCACGCTATGAGAAACAAAGTAATTCCCGCTTTTTTGCTTCGATGATATTCTACCGGCGAAATCCGGGCGATTGAGCCTGAGTGAAAGTGAAGACGACGATCGCCCATATACCATCAACACGAAACCCCAACACGTCATGCTTTTCGTTCTATTCATTCTCGGATCCTTTGTCGTTCTTGTCGCGTGGGATGCTGCCGATTACGGGCAAAACGATCGCTGAAACCGCTTAGCGGGCGGTACCCGGCAGGATCGTCAATTTTGAAACCCTTTTCCGGAACCCCTGGAGAAAAAACAACCGCAGTTAGATCATGAACATCCATACCTACAAAACCGTTGGCGCTGTCTTTCTTGGCCTCGCCGCATTTATTATTTCCGCTCGCGGGCAGACAATCGCCAGCGCGGATGCCTATCCGGCGAATCCCTCGGCAGCGCTTCTCGGCAAGCGCTACGTCTCTGCCGATGGCTACTTCGAGCGCTTTCGATACGCTCCTCTCGCACCCAACACCTACGGCGGCGTTGTCGCGGGTAACTATCCGGTGTTCGAATATTTCGATGTGGGGCTGAGCTATCGCAATGATACCGGCAACAGTGCCGCCATGAAGATACGAGACAACGTGCTCGAGGCCACTGGGACCGGCTATTATCGCCTGAAGGGATTCGACCAGTCCAGTATGTTTTCTTTGTTAAATGGTGTCACCCCGTTCGTGACGGCCGCCGCCGGTTACTCCTGGAACAAGGTCACTGCGTCCGGAATCGATTATAACAATAACCACCCGTATTATCGAGTGGTCGCTGGCGTTGAGGTGCCGGTGTATGGTGCGCTTTCGGTGAGAGCATCGGCCGCATTCTCCGATTACTTTGAAACCTTCAACGGATTCCATTCACCCGCGCTGCGCGGATGGAGCTATGACGTGAGCGCGAACTACTGGATCACGTCGAGGGTGGGCGTGTCCGCCGGAGCGGTCTATGACATGGGCACAGCCAGCACGGCCGACTCCATCGTCTACCGGGCGGGGGTTCGCATTTCCTTCTAATCCTCTACTCTGGCCCGCTTCAAATAACTTAACGTGCATTTCTTACATAAAACTCAAATATCATTTATGAATACTCCTACCATTTATCATCGCACCGTCCACTCTGTGAGGACTCTGTCCTCATCGAATCACATCACGATTCGCATTCGTGCCGAAAGACACTGGCATTCACTCGAACCGCTGAACAAGAAGCTGCGATTGGTCGTGGAGGTCGAAGGCAAAGTCTTTGAAAATTCACGCACGGACGAAATCAAATGGGAAATTGTCTGGTTGCCGAATGAGCTTCCCAACCTGGAAGCGGCGGTGGACCGGATCCTATTCCTTGGAACCCAAGACGAAAATCTAGCCGATCCTGAAAGCGAGGTTTTTTCCCCTGTTCACCAAGCCGCGACCGTGGGTTTCACAAATTTCGCTGGCAGCCGTTTGGGTTATATCGATTTCCGCCGGGAAAATCGCACGATCAGAGCCACGTTCGCTGACCTCGAAGCGCTGAACGACTTCAAGAATAATCTCTCCTCCGCTGCGCGCATCAAAGACGAAGGGACGAAGGCGGCTTAGGGAGTGTTTTTGAAATCATTTTCAGAGCCAGTGAAGCGGAAAACGGAGAGAAGAGTTTGGGGGTAGGGCGGTCCCGCTGGGCCCGCTGTCGCGCGGAAGATGTAGCCCCCGTTTTCGATAGACGCAATCTGCTGACATAGAATCCAACTTTTCTCTCATGATAACGCCAACGGTGGGCTCAACGGTCCCGCCCCACCTTCGGAGCTTTGTGCCTTAGCGGCGAGCCGTACCGGAACTGTAAACCGCGAACTTAGCTCGCCGAACTACTTTTTTGATCGCTTCAGCGTGCGCAGGACGTCGATGAAATTGTGCACAAGCTGCGATGTGTCTTCTTTTCTCCAAACCGCATAGAGCTGAAATTGATTATCTGGTAGGTCGTCCCGTATAAGTTTGCGCACGATCCCGCTTTTACGACTGAGGCTAAGGGCTCCGGGCAAAAACGAGACGCCAAGATTTCCTGCAATCATGGCGATGAGAGACTCCAAGCCATCTACCAGCTTGATCGGGCTCGGCTTTATTCCGCGATCGATATAAAATTGCCGGCAGATTTCGCTATGCAGGCTCGTGCCATTTGCCTGTACGATGGCCAGCAGTGGCTCTCCTTTGAGATGGGAAACGAGCAGGGACGATTTGCGCGCGAGCCGGTGACCGGCTGCGAGGAATATATAGATCGGACACTCGAGAACCAGGATGCTCTCAAACTCCGGAGGCAAGTTGGCATTCACTGAGCCAGTTAATCCAATTTGAATTTTTCCAGATTGAAGTGCGGCAAAATGTTCCGTGGGTGATCGGGCCTCAACGAGTGTTACGTCGACCTCGGGAAATTGTTTGCGAAAAGCAGCCAACCCTTCCGGCACGACGCTCATCGAAAGCGCGGCGATGTTGCCAATCGTGAGGGTGCCGTGTCGGCCGGCTGCGGTTTCACGAACAAGAACTGTGGCATGTTCGGCTCGTTTGAGCAATTCATGCGCTTCGTTTAGAAAGACTTTACCGGCATCGGTGAGACTCACGTGACTGGTGTTTCGCTCCAACAACGTCGCGCTCAACTCATATTCCAGGTCCTTGATCTGCTTGCTCAACGATGGCTGGGCCACGTGCATTCGCTCGGCCGCGCGGCGGAAATTCAACTCTTCTGCCACGGCGACGAAATAGCGCAGGTGACGTAATTCCATTTTAATACTGATAGCTAATAACGATCAGCCTGCAAACAACAAAGTCATTCCGGACAAACCCTGGCGGTGATAGACTTCTCGCACATCGATCGTTTGGTCGGTCTGTACTTTCCTTAACGATGAATCCCGCTGAATCATCCGCGTCTCTCAACCTTGCCTTTCTATCGGGCGGGGTGTGCGCGCAGCTGCAAACAGCTCAGATCTTCAATCCAAGTCCGGCTCGCGAAGCCGTGCTGCGTTTCGCCCGGCAACACTCCGCTTCGGACGAGCGTCGATGCCATGCGATGCTCGATTTGTTGGCTACTGCGGGCGTACTGGCGGCTATATTGAGAAGAGAGCTTGCGAAGAAGGAACTGACGGAGGCGGGATTCAAGGTGCTCGCGGTACTCTTCGAATCAGATCCAACTCCTGTCATTCCCTCCTGCCTCGCTGAACATGCAGAGATGTGGAGACCGTCGACCAGTGACGTGCTCTCGCGCCTTGAAATTTCGGGCCTCATCACCCGTGAGCGCGATAAAACCGATCGCCGTCTCGTTCGAATTCACCTGACGCCGATCGGACGGGAAAAATATTTGAGTGCGGTGGGTCACGGCTTGGCGGTCGTCATCGCGTTGATGGAACAGTTGAGCGATCCGCAAGCAAACGGGTTGGCTGAAATATGCCAGAAACTTGGCAAAGGCGTCGAAGACTTTACCGGGCGGATCGTTCCCATCCGCGACGATGAACCGCGAGCAGCAACTTAATCGGAATAACTTTCATGAGGCGAAATTGTGTAGATATTAATATTAAAAGCACGGCCTGGATGTACGGTTTGCGCGCCCTTCTTCAAGCAACCGCCCTGCTGACGGTTCTTACCGGGTGCGGCAAAAGCCCCAAAGTTGCGACAGCAGTGCGACCGCCTGCCCAAGTAGGGGTCGTGGTGATGAAAGCTGAAGCGGTGGCGATCTCCACAGAGCTTCCCGGCCGAATCGACGCACTGCGAATTGCTGAGGTGCGTGCCCGGGTTGATGGTATCGTGCTGAAGCGCCTGTTTGTCGAAGGCAGCGAAGTCAAGGAAGGGCAGGTGCTTTACCAAATTGATCCGGCCCCTTATCAGGCTGCGCTCGAAAGCTCCAAGGCCACACTGGCGCGCGCCGAGGCCAATATTTCGGCTGCGAAACTTCAGGCGGAGCGCTATCACGAATTGTCGTCGTTCGATGCCGTCAGCAAACAGGAGTACGCAAATGCGTTGGCGACCCTTCAAGCGTACGAAGCCGACGCAGCCTTGGGCCGCGCAGCAGTTAAAACGGCGAGCATTAATTTGGGATACACGTCGATCACGTCGCCTATTTCCGGGCGCATTGGAAAATCCTCGGTTACGGAGGGAGCCTACGTTCAACAAAGTCAGGCAACGTTGATGGCTACGGTGCAGCAGCTTGATCCCATCTATGTGGATCTGACGCAATCGAGCACGGACCTGCTTCGTTTGAAGGACGAACTCGCGAGCGGCCGTATGCAAAGCGACGGTCCAGATCAAGCAAAAGTGAAACTCATCTTGGACGACGGACGCGATTATCTGGAAACGGGAACACTTCAATTCTCCGACGTCACCGTAGATCAGAGCACCGGCTCGGTGACGCTGCGCGCGCTCATTCCAAATCCCAGGGGAGATCTTCTGCCCGGCATGTTCGTGCGAGCTCGTTTAGACCAGGGTATAAATCCTCAGGCAATTTTAGTTCCACAAATGGGCGTGAGCCGAAATCAGAAAGGCGAGGCAACTGCATTCATCGTAAGTTCCGACAACAAAGTTGAACAACGCATCATCAGCGCCGAGCGCGCAGTTGGAGACAAATGGCTTGTGATCGCGGGATTGACCACCGGCGATCGCGTGATTGTCGAAGGCCTGCAAATGCTACGCCCTGGTGTGCAGGTGAATCCCATAGCCCCGCAGAGTTTAGCGTCCGCGGGGACACCCTGATTCGCCCACCTTCCAAACTTAACTTCGCAAGGTCATGTCCAAATTTTTCATTGATCGACCCGTATTCGCATGGGTCATAGCCATCATCCTCATGTTGGCGGGAAGCCTGGCGATCGTGTCGCTGCCCATTTCTCAATATCCCGCAATCGCGCCTCCATCGATTGGCATCGATGTAACTTATCCAGGTGCCTCCGCTAAAACGTTGGAGGATACCGTGACTCAGGTGATCGAACAGAAAATGAATGGCCTCGACCACTTGCGCTATATGGCTTCGACCAGCGATTCGGCGGGAGACGCGAACATTTCGCTGACGTTCGATGCCGGAACGAATCCGGACATCGCGCAGGTTCAAGTCCAGAACAAGCTTCAGCTTGCCACGCCGCTGTTACCTTCTGAAGTCCAGAAGCAGGGCGTAAGGGTGAGCAAAGCGGTGAAGAATTTTGCGACGGTCATTGCGTTTGTATCGACCGACGGAAGCATGAACGGAAATGACTTAAGCGACTATGTGGCGTCGTCGATTCAGGACCAGCTCAGTCGTGTTTCCGGTGTGGGTGATGTGCAATTGTTCGGTGGGCAGTACGCGATGCGAATCTGGTTGGATCCGAACAAGCTCAATAACTACAAGCTCACTTCCAACGAAGTCAGCGCCTCGATCCAGGCGCAAAATGCCCAGGTTTCGGCGGGTCAGTTGGGCGGTGCTCCGTCTGTCGCCGGCCAACAATTAAATGCCACGATTATCGCGCAGACCCGCTTGAAATCCACGGAAGAGTTCGGGCGGATTCTCCTTCGCGTGAACCCTGATGGCTCGCACGTGACATTAAAGGATGTAGCCCGCATTGAACTCGGTGGAGAAAACTACGAACTTGATGCCTACTATAACGGCAAGCCTTGCTCGGCGCTGGCCATCAAGCTCGCCACGGGAGCCAATGCCCTCGATACGATCAAGGCAGTAAGGGATCGCCTGGATGAACTCGCTCCTTTCTTTCCTCACGGTGTCGAGGTCAAGTATCCGCTCGATACGGCTCCATTTGTCCGACTCTCGATCGAGGAGGTTATTAAAACACTCCTCGAAGCGATCGTCCTGGTTTTTCTGGTGATGTATCTTTTCCTGCAAAATTTCCGAGCGACTTTGATCCCGACCATCGCAGTGCCCGTGGTGCTGCTGGGTACGTTCGGTGTGCTCGAATTAACGGGATTTAGCATCAATACGCTTACGATGTTTGGCGTGGTCCTGGCCATTGGTTTGTTGGTCGACGACGCCATCGTGGTGGTTGAAAACGTCGAACGCATTATGAGCGAGGAAGGTTTATCGCCCAAGGAAGCGACTCGCAAATCGATGGGACAAATCACCGGGGCGCTCGTGGGCATAGCTCTCGTGCTGTCCGCTGTCTTTGTTCCGATGGCTTTTTTTGGCGGATCGGTCGGAGTGATCTATCGCCAGTTCTCAATCACGATCGTGTCAGCAATGGTGCTCTCGGTCTTTGTCGCGATGATTCTTACACCCGCGCTTTGCGCAACCCTCCTAAAACCTGTTCTCAAGGGAGGTCATGTGGAGCACAAAGGGTTTTTTGGTTGGTTCAACCGGATGTTCGAAAAAAATACCCGTCGTTATAATGGTTTCGTCGGACGAATGCTGCATCGCATGGGAAGATCGATGATCGTTTATGTGGGAATTGTCATCACGCTGGGGCTGCTGTTCGTCCGATTGCCCAAGGCATTTTTGCCGGAGGAAGATCAAGGAATTATCTTCTCGCAGATTCAACTCCCTCCGGGGGCTACGACGGAAAACACCAAGCGCGTCCTCAATAAAGTAAACAGCTACTTTTTGAACCAGGAAAAAGAATCGGTGGATTCCGTCCTCACGGTAGCCGGGTTTAGTTTTGGCGGACGCGGTCAGAACAGCGGCCTGGCGTTCGTGCGGCTTAAAGGCTGGGACGTACGCAAGGCAGCTCGATTGAAAGCTGGCGCGGTTGCGGGCCGGGCAATGGGAGCATTCGCCCAAATTAAGGAGGCGATGGTCTTCGCTTTCACGCCACCTGCGGTGTTGGAACTTGGCAATGCGACGGGATTCGATCTCCAACTGCAAGATCGGGGAGGGATCGGGCACGAAAAACTCATAGAGGCGCGCAATCAATTGCTCTTCATGGCAGCGCAGAATCCGAATCTCTTCGCTGTGCGTCCGAACGGCCTCGACGATACCCCGCAATACAAGATCGACATCGATCAACAAAAGGCGTCCGCCCTTGGACTCTCGCTCGCGGATATCAATACAACGATCTCATCCACCTGGGGAGTTTCTTACGTAAACGACTTCATCGATAAAGGGCGCGTGAAGAAGGTTTACCTTCAAGCCGATGCCCTTTTCCGAATGAAGCCGGACGACGTCGGCCGCTGGTATGTGCGCAATAGTCAGGGTGGGATGGTTCCATTCTCTGCCTTTTCATCGGCGCACTGGACGATGGGCTCGCCCAAACTGGAACGTTACAACGGAATGTCTTCAGTCGAAATACTTGGGCAACCAGCGCCTGGTAAGAGTACGGGAGTCGCGATGCAGGCGATGGAAGATTTGATCAAAAAACTTCCTGCTGGCATCGGTTACGAATGGACCGGTCTTTCGTATGAAGAGCGTATTTCAGGTTCCCAAGCGATGCCGCTTTACGCTTTGTCGATGGTCGTTGTGTTCCTATGTCTCGCTGCCCTCTATGAAAGCTGGTCCATCCCGGTTTCCGTGATCATGGTTGTTCCTTTGGGGGTCATTGGAGCTGTGCTCGCGGTTTTGTTTTCCGGGTTATCCAACGATGTCTATTTCCAGGTAGGCCTGCTTACGACGATCGGTCTCGCCGCAAAGAATGCGATCTTGATCGTTGAATTTGCCAAAGAACAGCACGAGCACGGCAAGAACTTGATTGAATCGGCGCTCGAGGCGACGCGCATGCGGCTGCGGCCCATTCTTATGACGTCGCTCGCATTTATTTTGGGTGTGTTGCCGCTTGCCACAGCCAACGGAGCGGGTGCAGGCAGCCAAAATGCAATCGGCATTAGCGTAACGGGCGGGATGATCTCGGCGACGGTCCTGGCCATTTTCCTGGTTCCAGTCTTTTTCGTCGTCACCCTACGTTCGGTTGGCGCCTTGCGTTTTTCCAAAAGACACGCCTCTCAAACCTCGATTGCTGCTGTAGGCCTCGCGGAGGCTCATCATGAATAATTACTCTCCTATCGTCGCGCTGAGCGTTGCACTGTTGTCGGGTTGCACGCTTGCGCCACATTATGAACGCCCCGCTGCGCCGGTCGCGCAAGCTTGGCCCAATGACGCAACGATCTCATCACCTCCGGCCGGCCTCTCGATTTCGGGTATCAACTGGCAAAGCTTCCTAGGCGATCCTCGGCTGCAAAAGATTGTTGCCCTCGCCTTGGAAAACAACCGCGACCTGCGAGTATCCGTCTTAAATGTCGCCCAAACGCGTGCTCAATACCGTATCCAACAATCCGCCCTCCTGCCGGCGATCGATGCGACGGGCAGCGGATCGCGCGGACGAACTCCGGCGGATTTATCCGGTTTCGGGCAGCCCTTTGTAGGCAGTCAATACGGGGTAGGCGTCGGCGTCACCTCTTACGAACTTGATTTGTTTGGACGAGTTCAAAGCCTGAAAAATCAGGCATTGGAAAGTTACTTCGCGACCGAGGAGGCGCAGCGTAGCGCAGAACTCACGCTCGTCGCTGAAGTTGCCGCGCAATATTTTACGGAGCGAGCCTATGAGGAACAATACGCGCTTGCTCGGCAGACCTTGGAAACCGTTCAGCGCTCGTACGCTTTGACCAAGCGCTCGTTCGAGACTGGAAACAGTTCGGAACTGGACCTGAGAACGGCGGAAGCGCAGCTCCATACGGCCGAATACAATTTGTCGGTGTACTCGCAGCAGCACGCTCTCGCGGAAAACGCGCTTATTCTATTGGTTGGACAGCCGCTTCCGAGTGATTTGCCCACACCTCAATCGCTTGAGAAGCAAAGCGTGTTGGCAGATATCTCTCCCGGTCTGCCTTCGGGTTTGCTGCAGAGGCGTCCCGATATTCTTCAAGCGGAGCACGTGCTCAAATCGGCCAACGCCAATATCGGTGCCGCACGTGCGGCTTTCTTCCCGAAGATCACACTCACGGGGAGCGCCGGTACTTCCAGCGCAGAACTATCCAGGCTCTTTAAAGCCGGAGCGAAAACCTGGAGTTTTGCTCCGCAAATCACGCTGCCCATTTTCGCCGGAGGATACAATCGAGCCAACTTGGATGTTGCGAAGATCAGCAAACAGATCGAGGTGGCCCATTACGAAAAGGCGATCCAGACCGCCTTTCGTGAAGTAGCCGATGCCCTGACCACCCGCGCCGCCATCGAAGAGCAGATATCCACCCAAGTCGCCCGTGTGAGCGCAGAACAAAAGCGCTACGATCTCTCGGATCTTCGCTACCGCCATGGCGTCGACAACTATCTCACGGTTTTGCTCGCTCAACAGGACCTTTACAACGCTCAACAAACGCTCATCCAGGCACGTTTGTCGCGCCTATCGAATCTGATTACGCTGTATAAAGCCCTCGGCGGAGGGTGGGGTGATCGTTCGATGAAAGTGGCCCAAACGGAGTGAGCCGCAGGTGGCTTGGATAGGGGCCGTTATCCTTAACGGCCCTCGTTGCGCGTGAGCCGCCCCCAATAAGGGCGGTTAAGGAAGGGTTGGTTTTGAGAGGAGACGTGCACTTGTGGAATCCGAGAGTTTGTAATTTTGTCAGCCTCCATCTCAGTCACAAACGCAAACACGTCCGGGCCTCATGTAAATTATCGGGGCATTATCCGTTGTGCATAATTCTTTTCGCGCCACGCCGAAAAATACGCGCAAAAATTCAGCATCCAGCGGGCTGACAGTGCGATCCTGATCAGCCCACGGATGGGTAAATTTCATCTGCTATCCAGTAACATGCGAGGACTACCGAAAAGAGAACCCCCGCGCACCATAGGACCCATCGACGACGTTTCCACGGGAACCGCAACGACGCACGCTGCATCGCGATGTCGACCGGGTAAGCGGCGCAGTAGCAGACATTCGCAGCTGCAGCCAAGACAAGAAGCAATACACCGGAGTGCCAGGTGAAGGCTGGCCGGAAATGCGGCCACGTAAACACAACCCAGGCCAAGACGACAAAAGCCAGGATAATATTGTAACCAATGCGGCGACTTTCCCAATATCGTGTCGCGTCTTTAACTACTTCACGCAGGGAGTTTCGTGACAAGTCGCCGGGTGGGGGAAATCCGTAGGAAGACGTCTGGTTCATATCCTTACTTTGTTCGATGGTTTCACGAACTGCATTTATGGTACTCCCATTCTGTCAGTTGATATCTCGGTCAGTTCCTGCCAACCCTCCATGCGATCCTGATTATTCTTGGGAGAAATAGCGATAAAGCTCAGGACGGCCCGATGCAAAGCAGAGAAAAGATCGAAGGTCCACCGTCGCGCGAAAGAGGCAGACCCAGTCTTCGATAGACGCAATCTGCTGACGTAGAATCCAACCGTAGCACTTATTCCGTTAAGCCGCTGCTCGGAAATGATATTAGAACCACAGGACTTGATTATGGGGACAGGGTGAAGACCAGGCGGCCTGTTGACCGCTTAAACGTCCCCTGCAGTAAGAACTTTTAGTTACCGGAAAAATCGCTTTTAGTCCCGAAGCTCTCAGCATCCATGACCTTTTACCCCTCTACCGTTGGCTCCGCTAATAACAACAACAAGCATGGTCTCAATTAAAGGAGCGCCTATTCCCAAGCACCGGTGGTTCATTGGTCTTCTGCTGGGCGCGGGTATATTGATCAGTTATTTCGATCGGGTAAATTTG
>WNFI01695258.1_pt1 | contig 32126 bp, 26 predicted proteins | sample 5400471 | NCBI WGS metagenome assembly WNFI01 (sample SAMN13153348, study PRJNA577476) | soil metagenome | isolation source: 100 cm saprolite on Douglas fir-dominated hillslope | place: USA:California | collected 2013-09-17 | reverse complement strand
ATCCATATAACAATAAACTTATACCAACAATAATGCTATATAAATATTTATTATCAAATCCCACTCTACCAATAACAAATTTAACTGGTATTAATAAAATATCTTTAATAGAAAATTTGCCCAAAACATTTACCCAGGATGGGGAAGTGGTGGTTACATTTATTCCGGAAGTTAATTGCTTGATAAACGTAGGACCCCACAATACCATAAAAACCACTAAAATAATGTGCGACATAAATAATTTCTTGAACCAATTAAAGTTCTTCTTCTTTAAAATTCCAAATATCCAAAAAACTGGAATAATCAGAAGTGGGAGATAGTCAGTTAATCCAATTAAGCCTAAAGTTAGAGCAAAGATCCCCCACCATAATCCCCTAGCCTTTTTATCTAAAATTTTCATGAATGAAAACATCGTTAAAGTTACCAAAAAAGTGCTCATGGAATACATTCTTGTCTCCTGTGAGTAATAAATATGAAGTCCGGAAGTAGCCAGAAGTAAGGCTGCAATTTTGCCACCCAACTTGTAAACTAAATAAATCGTTGCTATTCCAAATAACACTGATAAACTCCTGAATGCTAATTCAGACGTTCCAAAAAACGCAGCCCACACCCGCAGGGTGAGATAATATAGTGGTGGATGAAAATCCCCTGGCATGAACTTCCCAAAAAAGTCAGCAAGGTTCATTTTGGTAGTCAAGGCTGAAGTAGCTTCATCAAGCCACAAAGACTGATTAAGCGACATTAATCTAAAGCCAAGAGCAAGAATTAAAGTGAAAATTATCATTTGCTAGTTTTCCCCACAAAAACCATCTCCAAAATCCCAACAAAAATTCCAAAATCATAAGTTATTTTGAAAACTTGAAATTTGAAACGCATATAACCCTCACCCCAAAAAGGGTATTTCGTTCTTGATTTCCACAACGCAGATATTATCGAAACTGGAAAACTAGATTTTGCTAAAGTGTAGATCGTACCTAAAAATCCCAGCTTGTAATTACGCTTTGCAACCCACTTTGCCTGTTCAAATACCTCGGCCAGTGTATCCGGGTTCCTGTGATAATAAATAGCATCTGGTGCCACAACCGCTTCGTATGCTAATTTATCACTCAAAGTATAATCATCTGTATACCCACCTTTATCAAATCCTCCCACACGATCAAACTCAGACTTCAAAATTGCCCTAAAAACTTTTTGATGATCAAGATAATCAACTGACAACCTCCTTTTTGCAGGTAAATTCTCATTTATATTCCAAGCTCTCGCCCACACGTTGTCCCAATTACTTACATACTCCTCTTTCGAAAATGTCCCGTTTGTTTTCTTTTGTGTTATCGGTTCTATCAATTTTCGTAGAAAATTGGGATCATATGTCATATCAGCATCAACAAAAATAAGTATTTTTCCTTTCGCATGTTTTGCCCCTAAGTTTCTTGCCATCGCTGGGCCCTCATGTTTTTGCTCTAAAGTCTTTACCCCTAAATCTTTTAGTATCTGTAAAGTATTATCAGTACTCCCATCATCAACAATTATTATTTCGAGATCCTTCTCATTTTGCTCACGAAGCGAGAGAATACACTCTCCAATATTCTTCTCTTCATTATATGTTGGAATAATTACAGAAATTTTCATATATCTGATCTATAAAATCCTTTCTCAACAGAAATACCACCTTCCCCAATAGCTTGATATATCCCACGTCTTGCTATATCCATATTCTCACCTATTGCTGTGACAGTCACCACTCTTCCACCATTCGCTCCACCATGAAAGACAACAATATCGTGAGAGTAATCTCTATCCAAACCTCGAATTTCATTTCCCTTTTTATATTCACCAGGGTATCCATCAGCTGCAATGACAACTCCAATTGCTGATTTATTACTAGACTGATAATGAATCGGGCTTAACTTACCCGCAAAACACGCTTTAATACTGCCCAAAAGATCAGATTTTAATAATCTCAATTGAATCTGGGTTTCTGGATCACCAAACCTAACATTATATTCAATTACCTTTGGGCCTTTTTCAGTAAGCATGACACCTACATACAGGACACCACAGAAAGGCCTTCCTTCCTCCTTCATTCCTTGAACTGTAGGAGTTAGAATTGAATCACGTATCTCTTGTAAGTCATCTAATGATAAATTTTCATTTGGAGCATACCCACCCATTCCGCCAGTATTCGGTCCTTTATCACCATTCTAAGCTCTTTTGTAGTCACGAGCTGGCACAAGCAAACCAATTTCATTCGCAACAAATCCTATTACTGAAACTTCCTTTCCAAACATCCTCTCCTGAATAACAATTTTCCTCCCAGGATCCCCGAATTTACCTTCGACCATCATCGCACGAACAGTATTAATTGCATCCTCTCTAGAGTCCGGCAAGACAACACCCTTGCCAGCACATAAACCGCTCGCTTTTATAACTATCTGTGATGAATCAAGACTTTTTACAAAAGCTTCTGCCTCCTCTGAAATTTCAAAAACCCTAGAATTAGGATGGGGAATATGATGTCTTTGCATAAAAAACAGAGCTTCCGCTTTATCTGATTCCAAAATCGCTGCTTCTTTAGTAGGCCCAAATATAGACATTTCCTCTTCACCAAAAGCATCTACAATACCATTCGCTAATGGTCCTTCTGGACCAACAATTGTTATATCAATATTATTATCTGAAGCAAAAGAGACTAACTTGTTGATATCACCTGAATCAATATCAATATTTTTCCCCAAGTTTTGCATGCCATCATTGCCAGGAGCAAAAAACAATTCTCGATCATCTGGAAAGTCTTTTTTTATCTTCCATCCAATTGCATGTTCCCTTGCCCCTGAACCCACAACTAATATTTTTTCTTTCATATCCTCCACTCCTTTATTTTATCTATAGTTTTCACTTTGTCATACCTCGAACTAATATTTAGAACTAAATTCCGACCAGTAAATAAAATTTCAGATGTTTTCCTCATCTGATCTACCAAACCAAAAAGTTTATTAGCATCCACCGGTTGAACAAATTTAACCAAGGCAACATGGGCAGTATTAATAATATATTTATTTTCTTCCAAATTAAGAAGTCCAGATTCTGAAAATTCTTGTCTCAATTGATTTCTTAAAACCTGCAAATCCTCAGCAACAGGAAAACCCTGTAAAGTAATTCCATCTGGACTTGCAAAAACTCCAGAAAAAACTATTTTAATATCAAATTTTCTTGAGTTGATAACCTTGTCCAAAATATTAGCATACTTCAAAGATTCAGATTTAATTTCGCTCTCACTTTTCCCAGCATTATGGGGAATAATATCTAAAACAGTTACATGTCTTCCAATGTCTGGAATTAACCAACCACCCTCGCCAATTATTCCAGAAAGTCTTGGCATAATTAGTTTGTTAATTTTAGAATTTACATCCTGATCAAGAAAAGTAAGTAAATTCAAACCTCTTTCAGAATCTTTATCAAGATCAACTAATTTCCAATTTCCCGCCTTTATTGCAACTTTATTATTTTCATACCAAGAGCTATAAACCTGCCAAAGCTCATGATTTTCAATATTCATATAATTCCTTAGTTAAACTCTCAAACAATTCTTTATACCTCTTAGTAATCTCATCCCAACTAAATTTCTCTGCCTGTTTTCTTGGGGCACTTCCCCACTTTATTTGCAGTGCTTTTTCAAGTGTTTTTACATATTCTTCAGTATTTTGTGGATTTACATATGACCCGGCATTACCAACTATCTCACGTCTTATTGGATCATCTGTTGCAACTACTGCTAGCCCTGATGCCATAGCTTCAACCAAAACCAGCCCAAAAGATTCCCAAGGGACAGTTGGATATGTAAACAAATCAGCCGCTCTATAAACACCAGGCATCTCGCTATATTCAAAATTCATGATCTTAAATCTATTTTTTAACAAACTATCACCCAATTTTTGCAATTCTTTCTCTAAATTGCCTCTTCCCACTAACAGCAGTGATGCTTTTGTTGTGGCGGTTGCTTTAATAATTAAATCCAATCTCTTACCTTCCTCCAAAGCTCCCACAGAAAGTATTATTGGATGAGGTAAATCAATTTTCACTGGTTTGACATTTGTATTAAATTTATTCAAATCCACGCCGTTTGGAATCTTTACAATCTTAACAAGTGGATTAAATTTATGTGCCCATTCTTTTTGAAATTCAGTAAACACTACAAACCTGTTTGGAAAACAAAGAAGATTCCATTTATCGTCAGCTCCAGGTCCAGAATGACCGGAGACAACCATCTTCGCACCACTCAGCCAACAAATCAACCTTGTGATAAATACTTGAGATCGACCATTTGTAGGAATTACTAAATCATATTTCCCAGTTAAAATTTTAAAATAACTAACTTTAGAAATAACATCAATATCAAAATCGGTAAACAATCTTTTTGATAATTCAGTTATAAATGTTTCCGTTCCCCGATTATGTTTATCTTGATAAATATTTAAAATTGCAATTTTCATTTTTCCAACTCCTCAAGAAAAAATTTCCAAGCATTTCCCTTTATTGCAACTTCTTTTTCCATTCTCTGTGGATATAACCTAAAAACATCATAATATGTAGAAAAGTCAAAGATTTTTAAATTGCCTTCTTTATCTAACTTAATATTTCTTATTTTCCAATTACCATCCACATCTTTTTCTAAAGATAAGTCAGGCAACCAACTAATATCATCCAATAATTTTAGAAGTCCAGTTCCAATTTCCACAAACTGTCTCTTTAAATCAAAAGGTAAATCATCAATGACAATTTTATGTAAACTTGAAAAAAGTTTATCCTGATAAATCGTATTTAACTCTTTATTTACAAACTTGTTTCTTTTAAATCTAGATTTAACAATATAAGTACCTACATATTCCCTTAAAGTGTTGTAAACATATTCAGTATTACTTAAATAAACAGGGTCATTTACTTCAATAAAAATATCTCTCGGAACTTTCAATAACTCTGACGAATCATTAACAGAATAAACCGCCCATTCCCAACCATATCCTAAAAGTCTGGAGTCAGCTACTCCATCAAGTATTTGACTTGGAATATTTGCGGTATCAGCCATTCTTTTAATTTTTCTCCAAAGAATTGCTTCACGAATTTTCAGATTTGATGAACTAGATCCATTTACCCTCCAATGGTTAATTCTTATATCAGCCATTTGAACTGGGTAGTCTATTTTCTTTTCCATTCCCCTAATCCTTTCTGCACTTCCATTTTTACATTATAATTTTTCTTTATCCAATCAGTAATCATTCTTCCCAAAAAATGGTACTTGGTTGATTCTGATCAAAATCCTTTATAATCTTTTCCTGTATTCCTGGAATTTCTAAATACCAACCAAATCCATCAAGCCAAGGAGTATTGGGTAAACGGTTTGCAAAAACATAATATTGTGATGGGACTCCAAGTAAATAGATTGGTTTATTGATTATTGAATCATTTTCAATAATCTGTGCCAAATCCAAATCGCTCTGACTCCAAAATCTGTCTCCCTTTAAATTAATCTGATTGTGCTGAAAAATTAAAATTAAAAATACTGGAATTAATAATATATATTTATTTTTAACTAGATATAAATACAAAATAATTAAAAATGCAAGAGCTCCCTGGAAATGAAAAAAAGAAAATCTTGGATAAACTCCAACTATTCCACAAATTAAAAATCCAAAAAGGATCAAAAAATTCTTGTCAGCAAAAATCTTCCTCGATGCTTTTAAAATTAAAAATGCAAATGGTGCAATTAAAGTTAACAAAATTAAATTTTCCCTTAGAGTTGGAGAAAGCTGGACATATCCTGGAAACTTTGTCCAATATTTAGAAGGGTAAACTATCGTCCAGTTTACAAAATCAACTAAAGATTTTTGAGAAATTAAATTTAATAAAAAGGGTATTCCAACCACCAACCCACCAATTGTAAAATTTATTATTTTTCTTAAATTTCGTTCCGTCAGAGCTATATACGATATACCCAATACAATATACAACGCCGCTGTTTGTTTAGTTAAAAAGGCTAGTCCAATAGCAACGCCACTCCAAAAATATTTTTTGTGAATTAACAACAAAAATGTAAGTAGCAAAAAAGGAACTATAAATAAATCAGGCCAAACCATGTTCCCCTCCAAAATTGGCTGAAGAATTACGTAAATCAAAACTCCAAACAAAGCAGTATTTTGTTTTTTCGTAATTTTCAGAATAATTTGAAAAATTAATAAGTCGCTAACTAGAATAGAACTCCACCCAAATATTTTTAAAACTAAAATTTTATAACCAAAAATCTTGTACAACACTGAAAGTGTTGAAATTAAAAGTGGTGGATATGCATGCACCATATCACGGTATGTTACAAACCCGTGGTTAATTAAATAAGGAAAAGAAACCATCTCCGGCCAAGCAGTAAATTGAAGTCGAGAAAGAATCAAGATATGTAAACCTAAAAAAACACACAAAAGTATAATAGTTTTTTTCACTCTACTTTATATTGTAGTAGTTAAGCTCCTCTTGAGCAATCTGAAGTGGCTCAGGATAGTTATCTAAATATCTATGAGTAATATATCTTGTAATTATCTTCCTGTAAGATTCAACTAATCTATATAAATGCAATTTTTCGTCAAGCTTTTTTTCATTCACTATCGATGTCCAACCTGAAAGGATAAATTCTAGATATTCACTACATCCCGGCATGATAGAAAAGTAAGCCAGTTCATCAACTGGATCTCCAAGAAGTGATTTATTAAAATCGAGCAAACCAACAAATCTACCATTTCTTAAATTTATATTTTTAGCATAAACATTTCCACAAAGAAAATGTGAATCAGAAGAATTTATCAATTCCTTATTTGCATCTAAAATTTTAAGGAATTCACTTTTTCTACCCAGTAATTCATACATTAATTCCCTATTTGATTTCGAAAGATCAGTTCTATATTTACCTGTTTTCTTCTCTTCATTCTCAACTTTTTCCATTTCTTTAAAACCCGTTTTAAAATTATCTGCCCAAAAATCATACCAAGTTGAATGACTTCCTTTAAGTTCGTAATTATCAAGTAAACTTGCATCAACAAAACCAAACCTATCACCTTTAATTTTATGAAGTTGGGCAAGGTATTTACCTAAATCAATCATTACAGTTTTAATTTGTTCTTTAGAAAGTTTGTCTTTTACTTCCTCAAAAACATCACAATCAAGAGGAAAATTAAGATTTGTTTCCTTTGCCAAAAGATAGTTCAGTGAGATTAGATCTATGCTTCTCATATATTATTTCACCCTAACTTGATGTCCACGAAAACGTTTATTGCTATGAAATACCTTCTTGGGATAACGATCAAAATCTTCACTCGTATAAACCTCATGTTCAGTATGCCAAACATTTTCATATTTAAATTCCGCTGCATCACGATGTGAATCAACAACACACAATTCAACTTTCACAGTATCATCACTACCAATTTCTGTCTTCAAAGGAATAAATTCTTTTCCAGTAAATTTAGGTGCTAAATCTGAAGCTTTGTACAAAACCGTTCCTTCCGAAACTTCTTTCCATCCGCTTACTGGTATGTGTAATATAGAAGGAAACAAAATATCTCTTGCTTCAAGTGTCATAGCTATATTCTACACCTTTCTTCCCACCATACTCATACTATCTCCCATATTCAAAGCAGTCACTAAAACATCATATGGAATATTTAATATTGTTGTAAAAAATCTTTTCTTTAAATGAATTAACGATTCCCAAATATCTTTCACTGGATTTGAAAGTTCAAAAATCCCAGACCTACTTTTAAAGTAAATTATTTCAAAACCAGCTTCTTTAAAAACTTTAGATAAACTCTCCCTAGTAAACTGTTGTTTATGCTCCGCTGGAAGTCTGTATGGCCAATTATTCCCCCAAATCTTAGATCCTAATCCTCCTGCATTTGGTACATCAATTAAAACAATTCCGTTTTTTCTTAAAATTTTATAAATCTTTTCTAGAATTAGTACCGGATCATCAAGGTGTTCAAGTGTATGATTCATTATCACTAAATCAAAATAATTTTTAGGCAAGTTAGCTTTTTCAAAGTATGTTTTCAAAATTTTGTGTTTCTTTTCCATCGCACGAAGTGCGGATACCGAAGGTTCTACCCCCCAAGTCTCAAAACCATTTTCCTTAAAGATATCAAGCATTACCCCAGTAGAAGCACCGATGTCTAATACCCTCCCGGGTTTTTGTATTAAACATTTTGCTATAGCAAAACGAGTCATGAAAATATTTCTAAAATGACCCTCATTCTCCTGATAAGTTTTATCCCTGTGATATTTTTTATAATTCATATCAACCTTCTTTTCAACTTTCTAAGTGGAGTTTCAACTAGTGCTCTTAATCTAAAACTAAAAGACATGTTATTCCAAACGTTTGGGACAATACTTGGCCTCTTATCAAAAAAAACTTCTGGATAATAGAAATCTTTCGGAAAAGATAAACCAATTTCATGTTTCAATTTTTTTGCTCTTTGCATTACTTCCTTATCATTTGTTGATCTAACTAAATGAGTAGTATGAATATAAGGTGCGTCAATAAATAAAATTTTGTTTTCGTCTCTATTTTGAATTGGGTTGTTATCACTATCTGCAAAACCTTCTTTTCCATATGATTCAAAAACATGAAGTCTAGAAATATTTTTCCTATTCATAAATCGAAGCGCTAAATGGCCTTTTCTCCCAAGAAGTCTATATTGCCCAGCATTCTCTTCTTGATAGTGATACATATCTCCAATTAAGTTTATTGTTGGCACAACAATCGATTCCCATCCTTTGCTGTTTCTTTCTATTTCTGAAACAATCCTACGAATCGAAGATTCGAAATATATTTCATCCCCATCTAAAATAAATACCCAATCAGACTTAGTCTCATCTAACATTTGCTGTCTTACACTGCTGTATTTGTTTTTATCAACTTCACCAATTTCTTTATATTTAATTTTTCTTGGATATTTCTTGATTATCTCTTTTATTATTTCCTTTGTGCTGTCAGTGCTTCCTGTATCCCAAATTAAGATTTCATCAATATAGTCTATTACAGATATAACGCTATACCAGATAAAATTTTCTTCATTTTTAATTAATACTTGTGCTGATATCATTTTTCAGATTTTTTCCACAAAACAAAAATTGCAATTACTAAAACTGACAAAACTGAAAAATAAATTCCCCATCTTAAATACTCGACTCCTTTAAATTGAATCTCAACGACACCCCATTCCGGGTGAACATAAAAACCATTAATCATCGAATACATCGAAAAACTCTGCAAGTTATCGACTCCTTTATGTAAAATCCAATTTGGATTATAACTATCAGTGAAAATTATCCAACCCGTTTTTATAGCAACATCTGTAGAAGTTGGCCAAGTCTCCCATTTATTTGTTTCTAAAACTTTTTGCAATTTCGTCCTATCATTTTGATCGCTCAGGTCAAAGTGGGCAAAATATCCCATGAAGTTTTGAGTTAGCTGACTCGCCATATCCATATCACTTTTGGGGATTAAACCAACAGCATTTAGAATTTCAGTGCCTTTCTCGTTTTCATGAACATAATTAAAGCTTCCTTGTTTTAAGTCATTTTCTTCTTTAAAATTCCAAGTCATATTCTGATTTTTGTCGTCAAGTGTTCGAGTTACTAAAATATAATTACCGTCAATTGGAATATTTAATTTAAAATACATTTTTTCATGAACTCTAGTTGAAAGCGCAATTCCAAGACCATAATCAAAATCATTAATTTTAATATCTCGAATTAATAATTGATATTTATATTCCAAATACTGACTTGCCGAAAAAACTGACCATTCCTTTTTATAAGCAGATGCAGGTGTTACAAAATCTTTCACCAAAAAGCTCATCTTTAAATCAGCTTCAGTTTTGTTATTAAAAATTAAAATTGCAGAAGTCGATGCAATATTTTGCAAAGTAGATGGATCAAGTTTTCCGTCCTCTGCAAATAAAAATCCTTGATTTCCAACTGAAAAATTGCTGTCCAGATTTTTAAACTTTTGATAAACATCCTCTCCACCTACAACAACAAAAGTTTTCTCTACAAAAAACTCATGAGGTTTTATTTCCGGATTTTCATATATTGGAATATTTGTCCCAATATTTATTTTTTGTAAACGGTTATCTTTTGAAACTAAATTCGTTATCCGATTCCAGTCAGCTTGGTCACTTTTGTTCATTTGCACCACTCGTGGATTCCCATTAAATATTAAATATTTAATTCCAAGCAAATTAAACCAGTCTAAATATTCCTTATCATTTATGAAATTAAAATGATCCCCAGTCCCAACATTCATAGTTGCAAATGGTCTGAAGTTGACCAAATCTTTTGCATCGAGGGATTGTTTTTCCTCGGTATGAAATGCAAATGGAGATTTTTCATTAAACCAAGCGCTTCTCAAAAAATCTTGGTCACTGGAAATTAAACTATATATCTTTTGGTAATCAGATATATCTGGATTTTTTCCTAAAGCACCATTTAATCTTCCAAGAAAAAGTGGATTAACTAAAACTAGAATATAAATAAATACAGAAACAGTAAAAAATTTCTTATTAATAATGTCAACTGTCTTCCCAATTAAAATTCCACCAAGCAAGACTAGTGGAATAAAAAATTTCGTCGAATCTCGAAACACACTCCCAAACTTAGTATTTACTAATACCGCATATGGCATACCAAAGGGTGCTGCGCTACCTTTTGCTAAAAATGCGAAAATTAAAAAACATAAAGTCAACCAAATAATTTTTTTCTGTTTCACAATGAAAAGAGGAATAAATATCAAAACTGGTACTAAAACAAAATAAAAATAAGGCGCCACTGTTTTTCCAAATTCATTGGCAGGCCAATTTGGAGAAAATAAAAATAAAGAATTAAGAAGTGATGCGTTCTGTAATCCAGAAAAACTTGTTTGTAAGCCAGATGATAAATTGAGAGCTGGAATCAACCAGTATGCAGACAGTCCAACCAAACAAATTAGAATTAAAACCAATGATTTTAATCTTCTCAAACCAGGTTTTAGTAAAAAAGATGTAAAAATACAAATTGCTCCAATCCTAAAATCAACTACTGTTAAAACAAAACTTGCAGCAAGTGCAACTAAAAAATTATCTCTCAACAAAAAATTAAGTACAAACGGAAATAATCCATACGCCAAAACGACACCGACTTGCCCTCCATCAACCAAAAGCAAAAAATAAGTATTAACTAAATAGACTAGGACGGCAAAAAAAGTTACAGTTTTGGAAAATTTTAACTTTTTAGTTAATAAAAAAAATCCAAGAATACCAAAAAATAATGATGGAAAATAAAATAAAACCCTCAAAATTAAATCATTATTAAAATGTAAATATGTACCAAGTACGCCGTATAAAAACATAATTGGATAAATCCATAAAAATAAATTAGATCCCCCAAGAGTGTTGCCGCGACTTGTCCATGCAACCGGAAGATTGACTAATTCTTTCAATCCCTCTTTGTAAAAATAAGGCGCATCTCCCCAAACAAGGTGGCCTGAAATCAAAGAAATAATTAGAGACTTCATATCTAGTGAAAATTATACTAGAATTCATCATTAAATGAAAAAGTATTTACCTATTATCTTAATTTTCGCATTCACGTTTTTTTTCTATCTTCCAATTCTAAAAAGTCCAGATATCTTAACTAACCGAGGAAATGATCTAAGTGAATTTTTCTGGCCTATTTTTTATTTTGTCAGAAACAATATTTTTAAATTTAACGAAATTCCTTTTTGGAATAATCTATTTTTTTCAGGGACTCCACTTTTGCCGGATCCCCAAGCTCCAATTTTTTATTTACCAAATATCATATTTTTATTTTTTAAAAATATAGATACAGGTTTTACAATTTCAATTTTTCTCCATATCTTTGTAAGCGGAATTGGAATGTATTTGCTATCCAAACTCGGATTTAAATTCTCAATCAAGACTTCTCTTTTTTGTTCATTCATCTATATCGCTTCTCCAAAATTAAGCGGATTTATAGAAGCTGGTCACTATGGATTAATTACTTCATGGACCTGGTTGCCATTTGCATTTTTAACAACAATTTTACTTGCAAAAAAACAAAGCTTTAAAAAATCAATTTTACTTTCTATTTCATTAGCTGCACTTTTTTATACACATGTTTTGATTTTTATAATTGCAGTTTTTTCAATTAGTATTTTATATATTTATCTCACAAGAAATTTAAGATATCTAGTTCTTTCTGGAATTTTATGTTTTGGCCTAATTGCAATTGCGTTTCTCCCCCAGTTGGATTGGCAAAGTGCTACAACTAGAAACTTACTACTAAATGACCCCGATGTTTATCCAAAGTGGTTAGGGATAAAAGAGTTTTTAAAAGCAAGTATTTCCCCAATTTTTTTCGGACCAAAATTTATCTTGAGTTTGGACACAGAAAAAATAGTTGGGCTGGGATTATTCACAACCATTTTTGCATTTTTTGGCTTCCTTAACCTTAACAGAAAAAATAAAATTTTAATAACAACCGTTTTACTAATATTAGTTTTAGTCTCCATGAACAACATCTCTCCAATTTATGATTTTTTGACAAAACAAAACTGGTATATTTTACTGCGAGTTTCGACAAGATTCTGGTTTTTAATAATTTTTATTTTTATTTTTTTGGTAGGCATCGGTTTTGAATATTTAATTAAAAATAGAAAAACAAGGTTTCTTATTTACACACTGTCCATTATCGCTATTTTAGAATTACTTCTCACTTCCTGGACTAGAATTTTAAAACCAATAATCAAAGATCCAAACCTTGCTTCTCGAGAAGTTTACGAATTTTTATCACAAGACAAAAACCAATTCCGCGTTTTTTGTTTAGAACGATGTTTGTCTCAAAAAAAGTCAGCCAGTTATGGATTAGAACTTGCCGAAGGATACGGAACACTTCAGCAAAAAAATTATTATGAATATTCAGAGCAACTGTCACAAAGCTTTTATAGAAATCGTTATACACTTTCAATTCCACCATTTGAAATATTTAAATTTGAAGATCTTCAGCCATACACACCCAATCTTACTGCTTTTAATATAAAATATGTCATCTCGAACCATATTTTAAAAGATAAGAATCTAAAATTGGTGAAAAAGTCCAATAAATATCTAATTTACGAAAACGAAATAAATATTCCTCGTTCAAATTATCCAATTACGCATTATTCTCCAAATTTTATTCAAATAAACATTTCAATTTATAAAGAAAACAACGTAATTATTTCAGAAGTTTATAACAAAGATTGGAAAGCTTATTTAGATGGAAAAACAGAAACTAAAATTACAGAAACAGCAAACAAAACTCGCGAGGTAAATATTAATAAAAATACAAAATTTGTGGATTTTATTTATAAACCAAATAGTTTTAAAATTGGATTCCTCATAACAATATCTACAATTATTTTAATTTTTCTTTCCCTCTTTTCGCCTTCGAAATTCTTCAAACAAAAAAAGTAAAACTCCAAAAACCAATGACTCAAATGCATAAATCCCAGTTCTCTCAGCCCACACATCTATATGTAATATTTGCAACATTCCTGCAAATATCCAAAAAACAAGCGTTACTAAAAATACAATTTTACTGTCTGTTCCTATTAGAAAATAGGACAGCACTAGCCCAAAAATTACAATAAAATTAACACTAATAAAAAAATATGGCTGAAAATAACCAGCAGACCTTAAAAGAAATAAAAAAACCAAAATCATATTGAAAATAATTAACCGAAAATTATTTTCAACAACCCACTTTTTAAGTTTATCTTCCATTTTTCTTCTTCCCTAAGAAAAAATAAATCATCCCCGCAGCAACTGTAAGACCGGCAATTATGTATCCAATTATTAATAAATTCTGCGACTTATATTTAATAATAAAATCAAAATTTGTATCCACCCCATCAACATACCAGGTATTTGCGTATGAATTTCCAGTAAAATGGAATATTTTAGCTGTTGGGTTTCCTAGAATACTTAACTGCCAACTTGAAGAATAATTTTCATTAAAAAGAATCACCTGTGGTCCACTCCCCCCACTTAGTTTTCCTGAATAAGATACTGGAGAATTCTCTTTATATGTAACGGTTCCCAATTTTCCAGCAGGCTTTAAGTCCATTTTAAAGAAAAGGTCATTATTGAAAACCTTATATACGCTTAAGTTTTTGTATTGAACTTTTGCTCCCAAAGGATCTTTAGTTGGAGAGGATTCAAGTTGCATAGTCATACTCGATGGTAGTTGCACAGGATTATAATAAAAACTAAAATCTCTCCAGTCTGGATAGGTCGGCATATTTTCAACTTGATTTTTAAATACACTCTTTTTATTACCTTGACTAATTAAGATTTGAGCACTACTACCATATATCTGCTGATAAGTTACGCCTACAAGATAATAAGAGTAAGGATCAAAATCAGAAACAGGAAAATTAAAACTAACACTTTCATCTGAGGAATTAAAAATGCTGAAAACGCCATTTGCAAAATTAACTAATCCATCACCATTTTTCGCAAAATTAGATTCATCGATTAAATTTTTATTTTTCAATTGAATAGTTATTTTATGTTCCCCTTTCATAATCTCAATTGGAGAGAAATATAAATATGAATCATCCGAACCATTTATTGTCCAAACTTCGTTCTTACCATCAATCGAAAGCAATAGTTTATTTTGGTTTATGATTCCAAATGAGTCAATTCCGTATTTTTCTAAAACTGGTGAATAAGTTCCACTTTTAGAAACATTAAAATCAAAATCAACACGACTTAAATCACGAGACTTTAAATTCAATTTAAGAGAATAACCTGTCTCGTTAAAATCGGATAACTGCAAGTTATTTGCATGTACAATTACCCCTCCATTTTTACTTAAACTAGCAATCTCCAATAATTTATCATCTGGATTTACCAAAATCTCATCATTATTTACAAGCGAAAGATTTTTACCAAAATCACGGTATGGATAACTCAACAAACAACAATTCGTAGTTCTAATTTTCGAAGTATAGGTATTCGCCAAACTATAAAAGCCCCATTGCCCAAAAGTTGCAATTTTATTATCTAAAATTTTCTTTGGTAAAATTGGAGCCAAACTGTCTTGATCCTGTTTATAAAAAACCTGATTGATTTCAAGTTTTTCAGCCAATTTATTAACTTTATCAATCTGGTCTTTTTTCAAACTCCCATAAAGCTCGGAAACAATCTGAGCAAAAGATGAGGTTATATCATTTAGAGGTGTAAAAACAATTTCCTTGTCAGAAAAAAGGTCAAGAATGGAATCAGTTCCAGAATAACCCCATCTGAATTTTTCAATATTATCATCAGGATAACTTAAAATTCTTCCATCAACTTTAGTCTTCGCTAAATAGTCTCTCACTTGGTAAACATAATCAGGAAACTTTATAAAAAAACCATTTGCACTTGCTGGTCTAAATATTCTTCCAAGAAGAAGAGGGTAAGAATAAAAAAGTACGCCAATTATAAAGACAATTCCGGAAAGTTGCACTATCTTTTTTGGAAAAACTTCATAGATATTGTTAAAAAAGATTGAAACAAGGCCCGCAATCGAAAGCCCAACAAGTGGAGCAAAAATATACCATGGACTTCTAAATAAACTGAAAAAAGGGATGTGTCGGGCAAAGAAATTGAAAAGATCCCCGCTAGGCTGATGTGTACCAATAGTCAAAAATATACCCAAAATTAGCATTATCCCAAAAGTGACATAAAGTAGATTTGATTTAACATTTTTAAGAAAAAAAGACAAAATTGCCAACGATGGAATAAGAAAGCTAAAACAAATAAAAATGGGGTTATTAAAATAGTTAAGCGCATAAGGAATATAAAAAGGAAGCTTCGTGGCAGAATCCACGATATACCAATCCCAAGCGCCTTGCATTCGAAGAACATTGACAAAACTAGTATTTTGCGACAAACTTCCCACCCAATTTGCAAACCCCAAAACACCAATACTATTCGTCGCAGTTATGTTCCCAAAAATAAAACTCAAGGATGGCAAAATCCAAAAAGCATTGACAAGAGTTATAAATATTCCAACCAAAAGAAAATCCTTTAACCTATCAATAATAAAATTCCAATTTCCAAAATCAGTAAACACTTCTGCAAAAAAATAGATAGATAATATCAAAAAGAAACAGATTATGTAAGCGGGGTTTATTCCAGCCCCTGCCAAAATTATTCCAGTCAATATTGACAAAAAAGCAGCGCTACCTCTTTTTATCTTTCTCTCGCGAAGAAGAATTAGTATTGAAAATCCTAAAGGAATTGCAGCAGCAAGAGCAAGATTGGCAACTTTGACATTCTCCCAAGTATTAAAAAACCATATGTTTAACGAATATAAAACAACAAACACAATCTGAGGAATTGTTTTTTTTGAGAAGAAAATCCGAGATAAAAACCAGGAAGAAAAAATAATCAATGAAAACCAAAATAATAAACTGAATATCTCTACCTGTTGCAAAGAAAAACCTAATTTATATGGCAAGAATTGTAATAAGTGAAAAAATGTCCCAGCAGTCGATGCCGAAAAATCAGCGCCAGCATTTGACACGGCCGTCCATACAAAAAACCTTCGCTTAAACCAAATTGACGGATCAAGAGGAAAATTTGTATCCACCCCATCAATCAACACCCCTGGTCGCCTAAAAAACCAAAAAATTGGAGTTAACGAAAGTAAAACAAAAAAAACAAACTTTAGAATATTATTTCTTTTTTTCATACTTTAATCTAGTCAAAACATGATTTTTTGAATTATAGCTATATGCAATGACATAGTCCATATCAAGTTTATTTTCATCGATTACTTTCTTAAGAAGCTTCAAATCTCTGAAATAACCAAAACCGATTCCATTAATTTGCTTGTAGCCCTGAGATTCTATATCCCACAAAAAATTGTCTTTAAAAAATCCTTCGGGGAAGTTCTGATCTTTTTCATACCACGAAAGAAGAGTTTGTCCGAATCCAGACTGAAATGGCATTATATGAACATTCTCAGGAAGACCATAAAAGGAAGAGTCGGACTCAACAAAGAAAATAGTCTTTTTTGGAAGAGTTGGATTATCTCTTTTAATTTGAACAAGAATATCTTTTCTTAAAGAAGCCATACTTATAAAATTTGTAATATTAGAATTTAGCCAAAAAATATTTACAATAATAAACAAAACCAAAAGGATTTTTCTTTTACCAAAGCTTGCCAATAATAATGCTATTCCCATAGAAAGAAAGTAAAGATTTCTCGAATCTGGAACTAAAGTAATACCTGAAGTTCCCGGAGAAAGAGCAAAAATAAAAGAATTTAAAACTACCCAACTCAATCCAAATAAAATTACAAATTTAAAACCTCTATTTTTTGATTTTAGAAATATTCTGACACCAAATATTAAAATAAAAATACCTATTGCAATACTCCCTACTTCCATAAGTCTTCTTACTACGAATACTTCATAAGCAGGACTTCCCACAATTCCCCTAATTTTTACAGGGAAAAATGTCCCCAAAAACATCATCAGTGACTTAAAAAAGTCAGGTTGAACTAGAGTGTAAGTAATACTTTTTAAAGGAAGGGTCAAAAAATTATAAATAATAACGCGTAAAGATAAATATTGTGTAACCACTCCATCTGAAGTAATTGGAGGAGTAAATATCATGAAAAGCCTGAAAATAAAATATGCAACTCCAAAACCTACAATTACAAACAAATAATTTCTAACAATCTTTTTCTTTTTTTCTAAAATATAAACTCCAAAATATATAGGCAGTAAACCAAGCGCAATTTCTTTAAAAAAAGATGACATCAACAAAATAAACAAAGATAATACCAGCTTACGAGCTTTATGTTCTTTCAAAAAATCAAAATAAAATATGCAGCTAAATATTCCCAAAATCGACGCCGTCAAAGTTGCTATATCAGTCACGACCCAGGTAACTGCCTGAAAACCAGCCGCAAAAGTGGAAAAAATAAGTGTTGCCAAAAGAGCTCGGATATCATCCTTAAAAATCTTTCTGGATAAAAGAAAAAAAGAAAACACCGCAAAAAGGTGAAGAACAAGACCAAGCACAGCAAAATTTGTGTAATTTAATCCCCAAATAGTAAAAAGAATTTGCTGAATACCTACCGTAAAAGGGTTGTAATGACTTACACTCGGGTAAAAAAAGAATTTAAGACTGTCTATAAAATTCAAATTTTTATGAAGTGCAAACCAACCATATCCATACCATTCATCTTGTTGGAAAAAACCTCTAAACATCTTCAAATAAAGAAAAATTGAAAATATTAAAATTACATAAATTCCAAACTTTCTTATTTTACTTGCCCCCATATGTATATATTTTAGTATTTATATGTAGCAATTTTCTAGTGTAAAAAAAGATAATTAAAAAACATGTGTAATAGGTTAAAAACGCATGAGTCAAATAAACTGTTTTCCTTCTTGTAAAACTTAAAATTAAACTTTCTATAATTGGTGGAATAATAGTTAATCCGTAAACAATAAATAAATATTTTTTAAATCTATAATCATTCACTTGAAAACTTTCCCTTCCTCTAAACCCTGCCTTGCCCATTTCAGTATAAAAAATATTGCTTGTTATCCTGGATCTAATTTTCCTCAAATAGTCTGTCCATGATTTGACCGAATAATGAACCACCGGATCTTTTTTCATTAAAACAAACCGACCCCCTTTTTCATTTAAAAGGTAAAACAAATGAGTATGTTCTGCAGGGCTAATAAAAACTGATGGTAAATTTTTCTTTATATAATTTTTATCAACCAATACCGCCATTGAAGTAAGTTCTATAAAAGGAAGATTGCTGATTCCTTTAAAGTCAAAAATTGCCTTGTCCTCATCATTTAATAAAGCTTTGTATTTTCTTAAAAAGAATGGGATGAAAGTATTGCTATTTCTTGGACTCCTATACATATAAAGAGAAAATGGATCTCCAAATTCATTTATATAATCTATTATAGAAGGGTATAATAAAGGCTTTATATATCCAGAACTCATTATAGCCTTAACTCGATTATTTTCACTCAAAACTTTAACCTTTCTTTTTATACTATCCTTATTTACCAAAACTTCATCACTATCAATAAGCATAATATACTTTCCTCTCGCCCTTTGATATCCAATAAATTTTCCATAAACCTGATCTCTTTTGGGATTTTTTAAAATTTTACATTTAAATTTTTTAGCAATTTTTATTGTCCCATCCGTTGAATTACCATCTATAACCAATATTTCAATCTTTGATTTAGGGTAATTCTGATTCCTTATCGACCTTAAAACTTTTGAGAAATTAGGGCCCGAGTTATATGTTGCAATTACTACGCTAACAAGAGGAAATTTCATTTATTGTCTAAAAGAGTATCAACAATTATTTTTGATGGACTCTTCCTAAATTTTACTTTTGCTCTTCTATAACTTTTATAATTTTTCATAAACGATCTAATAATTTTTTTATTACCTTTACCCAAAACCGCATTCTCGCCCAATCCTTCAATCCTTTCAGTAAAATTACGTAGAATAAGACATGGTACACCCATATAATAAAGTTCTTCTTGATTACTTCCTCCGTCAGTAGCTACAAATTGAGCATTATCAAGCAAACTAATAAATTCAGGATAATGCAGCCTTGAAACTAATTTTACTCTATTTTTATTGACACCAAGATTAAACTTTACCGACTCAAGAAAACTGCTTGTGATCGCATGGGTTACAAAAACACAGGTCATATCCGAAGGAGAGTTCTTTAAAATAAACTTTATTAATTTTTCACTTTTCTCTTTACCAAATATTACATGTTCTTGTCTGTGTACAATAAGAACAAAATATTTTTTCTTTCCCAAATTTAACTCTTTTTCATAAAGTTTTTTATTTGATGCAACTTTCCAATAGCTTTCTATCAAAGTATTTTGAAATGTATTTATTTTCTCGCCCTTCTCATGAGAAAGATTATCGATCGACCATTCATTTGGACAAAAATGAATATCTGTCATCTTAGAAATCAAAACCCTACAAATCTCCTCTGGAAATGGCTCCAAATAATTAAACGACCTAAGTCCCGATTCAATATGAACAAGTTTCAAGCCATATATCTTTGCAGTAATAGCTCCAATCAAAGACGATACGGGATCACCGTGAACAATAAAATATGTGTTTTTGCCAATTTTATCTTTTTTAAATTCTTTCCTTAAAGAAAAAGCTTTAAAAAAAGCTAAAAGAGACCACAAAGAAAACTTTGTCACTGAAGATCTATCTTGTTTGTCTCCAAGAGAAATATCTGCTTTTCTTTTTTTAATAATTAAAGATAATTCATCAAAATTGACTTTTGTCTGACCTGAAGTGATTACTTTAAATTTTATTTTTCTCTTTTCAAGTTCTTGAATTATTGGCGAAAGTTTAATCAATTCCGTTGTCGTACCTATAAAAAAATAAATTCTCATTTTAATTTTTCCAAAACTAAAACATAACCGCGAGGTATTCCCATTTGAGGCATATATAAATCCAATACAACTAATGGATAAAAAATAGGGAAAAGAAATGGCGAAATAAAAGGAAAAGTCTTCCTTGTAAAAAAATCAAAAGCAATCAGCCACTGAACAAGAAGTGTATTTCCAAAAGAGAAAGTCTTTATTAACTTTAAATTCTCTTTTTGGGCAACTTTTTGAATGTCCTTTGGTAAAAAACCAACTACTTCATGTTGAAGTGATTTTTGAGCAATAGCACTTATATAAGAATTTGAAGGAAAAGATAAAATTATTTCCCCACCTTTTTTAACTCTTTTTGAAAGATTTCTAATAAGTATTTTGTGATCTTTAACGTGTTCAATAACTTCAAAACAAATTATAAAATCAAATTTTTCGGTCGCGAAATTGCCTTTTAATATATCAGCAGCTTTAAAAGTAATGTTTTTTATATGATTATCTTTTGCGAGTATATTTGCCTGTTTTATTTTGGTTTTATCCTGATCAACCCCCAACACTCTTTTAAACTTAGTTGACCAATATACTGACGCCAAACCCATTCCACAACCCGCGTCCAAAAGTGTAAGTGGTTTGGTATTTTTATCTTTTAAGATATTACTTAAAATCCTACTTCTTATTCTTGCTCCTAAGTGAAATACTCCCAAATATTTTATAATTTGATTTTGTAAACTATTTTTCTTGAATTGAAAATGCCAACCATAAGCATCCGATGCTTTTAAACTGGAATTTGCCAAAGAACTTCCATAAAAAAAGTTTGAGTTATGCATAAGTTTAATCATGATATGTTAACATATTTACTATATGAAGCAACGGCTCAAACTTTTACTTATTTTTGTTGTCCCCATATTATCACTTATTATTAGCATAGCGACCTTAAGCCATTACGGAATTAATTGGGATGAACCATATCATTACAGACGGGGTCAGGCATTTCTGCAATTTTTTCTAACGGGTCAAAAAACATATTACAATATTCCAAAATATCCACCATTAAAAGGAGATTCAGATAACCCAAATTTTAGAGACGGACAAAAAAATTTTGAAGAAATTCAAAAAAATCCTTCACTTTCCGATCCAAATTTTAGAAGAAGTTTCTACCAAGACGATTCTTGGAACGGAGAATTTTTTATAGATATAGAGAATTCTTATGGTCATCCAGCTTTAAACGGAGTACTTGCAGCAATCTCGAATAAAATTTTCTATCAAAAATTAGGAATTTTAGGTGACCTGGAATCATATAGACTCTTCACCATTCTTACAGTTTCTCTAGCAACATTTTTTATTGCAATATTTATGTGGAAAGAATTTGGTATAGCAGAATCTTTTTTTGCAACACTAGCATTTGCCGCTTACCCATTACTTTTAGCAGAACAACACTTCGACATAAAAGACCCCGTTGAAACATCTTTTTATGCAATAACAATCATTTCTGCATATTTGGGAATCAAAAAAAATAAATTAACTTGGCTTCTAATCTCAGTTATTTTTTTTGCCCTTGGTCTATCAACAAAATTTAATATTATATTTTCGTTAATTCCACTAACTATATGGTTCGTGTTTTATATTTGGAAAAATAAGCAAAGCTTGCCGCTTCGCGGTAAACAAAAATTATTTAAAAATATTTTAATAACATTATCAATTGCGCCATTTATAATTTTTGCCGCACTTGTTCTTTCATATCCAACACTCTGGAAAAATCCAATTGATGGTCTAGGGCAAATTGTTAAATTCTATCTTGAAGTAGGATTTCCACAAGCATTACCAGCGGGTTTTTATCTTTTTGGATTCTTTAACGCACTACCTCTAATATGGATAATTATAACGACCCCTCCAATAGAATTATTTCTAGCACTAATATCACTTGTATTCGCAAAAAAAATCATCAAAAAAAATGATTTTGTATTTCTCTTATTTTTATGGTTAACAGTTGCAATCGGAAGAAACAGTTTTTTCCACGCATTAAATTATGCAGGTGTAAGACTAATAATGGAATATATTCCAGCCTTTTGCATGTTAGTTGGAGTTGGAGCAGGATTTTTAATAGTCAGAATAAAATCTAAGAAATATTTTACTTGTCTCTCTTTTATAATTTTTCTCGCTTTTATCCCTACAATCGCGAAATTAACAAAAATTCATCCAAACGAAAATGTTTATTTTAATGTTTTAGTAGGCGGACTTTCTGGAGCAAAAGCAAAAAACATTCCATCATGGGGAAATAGTGATGGAAACGCATATTACCCAGGACTTCTTTGGATAAATAAACACGCAGAAAAAAATGCAAAGGTAAGTATTCCTGTCGGTAACACAAGTAACATCCCTCGTTTTAAACTACGCCCAGATATTGCCGTATCACCATATTATTGGTCCGGGCTAAAACATGATGGTGAGTATCTCATCGAATTAATTTACGACTATCCACCAATGAACTGGCTTGTCCTGGAATATTTAAATAATGCAATGACACCAGTATATGAAGTAAAAGTAGACGGCGTTGCTATAGCAAAAGTCTGGAAAAATGACCAAGCTCATGTAAAACCAGAATTTACAAAAGAAAACATTATTTTAGGAAAAATAAAATCAGATACAAAAACAAAAACCCTAGAAATAGACATACCAAACCCAGAAAATATAATGAAGGCACAATTAACCGAACCGGCCAAAAATTGTTCTCCATTAAAAACCGGTTTCGTAGTTTCTTCCCCTGATGGAAAAAATTGGGTAAGAGAACCAGAGGATATAGCAGTTGATCAACTAAACCGCGAAGAAGTAAAAACGCTTGAACCTACTTACGAGTTCTTATTTTTCAAAAGACACGCAAAATCTATAATATTTAATGTAGATAGTGACAACAATTGTCTCCTAAAGGCCGATTCCGCAAAAATTACCGTTTTAATTCCTTAAAAATCTTGAAGTGAATTAACCCTGTTTGTTCAATTATATATCTGGACAATGCCCACAAAATCCCAAATCCATACTTTACAGATCTTTGAAAATTAATCGATGATGCTTCGGGAAAATATCTAACTGGAACTTGTATTTCACCAATTTTATAATTTTCCTTAACAGCTGAAACCAGTATATCCTGATCAAAGACAAAATCATCAGAAAATTTATGAAAAGGAAGTTTCTCAAGTACTCCTCTACTAAATGCTCTATAACCAGTATGATATTCAGATAAATTCTGCCCCAAAATCATATTCTCAAGCATTGTTAAAATTCTATTTGAATAATACTTATAGGATGGCATTCCACCAGCCAAAACTTCTTTTCTTGTCCTAATTCTTGACCCAAGCATAACATCAAATCTACCATCTAAGATTGGCTCAACAATACTCCCCGTAAGAGTACTATCGTACTGATAATCAGGATGGATCATTACAACAACATCAGCTCCCTCAGAAAGAGCAAGAGTATAACAAGTCTTCTGGTTACCCCCATACCCTCTATTTTGAGGATGAAGAAAGGCTTTTATCCCAAGCTTCTTTGCAACTTTCATCGTCCTGTCGCTACTTTTATCATCAACAAGAATTACATTCTTTCTGTATTTTTTTGGGATATCGTTAAAGGTTTTAACCAAAGTTTTTGCAGCATTATACGCTGGCATAACAATAACAACTTTTTTTTGTTTCATAATTTTTAATTACAAGCTTTGCTTATTTTTCCATTTCCTTTAAACTCAAATTTTTGTAACTTACACTTTCTAATACAAGATTGCCTGGTATTTGTAAATTATCTAACATTAACTGAGAGATTGTAATTCCCCCTTGAGGAATTGTAAACATGTAAGTTCTATTTACACCATCATAAATTATTTTATTTTTAGATACTTCGTTAAGCAATACCTCACCAGAATTATTCAAATTTACCAAAGTTGACTCAAAACTTCGAATATCAGGAACATATCCAAAAGGATTATTTAAAAATTCCTCGGTTTCTTTTACATTCAAATCATCAAACTCAGATGTTGTAGTCCAGACTTCCGCAATTTGTGGAGCATCACCATCAAGCGTTTCGTAAAAGTTCATTTTGATATATCTTAAATTTTTGGGTTTAAAATTGATTATCTGCGGATCTTTTGAATCAATTCTTGTCGTATTAGAAATTGCGCTGACATTTTCCCATTTTTTTCCATCGATTGATATATCGATTGAATATTTAGTGGGTGTTGAATTTCCAAAACCGTTCACCCAAATAAATTCTCCAATTTTATATATACCGCCTAAATCTAAAGTGAAATTTGTTTTCTCCTTCCCCCAAGAAAGTCTATTAGATCTCCAATTGGTTTGAGTATTTCCATCGTTCAAATTAGCGCCGGTATCATTCATCCAATCACTACTTGTTGTTATTTTCATATCTTTAAATATTTTCTTCTTTATATTTAAATATCTAAACGCCTCAGATCTTTTATCAAAATTTATAGCGACTTCGTTAGCTAAAAAACTGGAGTCATGAACATATGGAAAAATAATTTTGGAAATATCTGGCAAATTGCCTGAAACATTTAAATATATTTGCGTAGGAGTTAGCGTAGAAATAGGATCTTTCAAATTTATCTTTAAGTTTCCATCTTTGTATTGAGTCATAAAATTTGTTTTAATTAACAAACTTCCCTCCTCTAAAACTTTTCTCATCTCATCTGTCGTATCTATTAATTTTCCGTTTATATAATAAAAAGTATGCAAACGAGAAAAAGGTGTATTCTGTGTTTTTATTGAACTAATAAAATCATTAAAAGTACTTGTTATTTTAAAATCATATCTATCAACACCATACCTCCAAGCAAAGGCTGTTTCGTCTGGCATAGAGGCAGTAGAAATTGCATTTTGAAAATGATCATGAGATTCATTATCGCCTAAATCAAAATAGAATAAATCACCCTTCGTAATACTTGGCAAATAAACTTTTAACTGACTATAAAAACTATCAACAGGGAAAGATCTATTCTGTAAAATCTGATTTTGGTAAAAAACGGAACTAATTAAATTAAAAGCTCCCCATAAAATAATAAATAATTTAACTTTTTTATTTGAATTTACATAGATAAGTCCAAACATCCCAACCAAAACAAAAAAAGCTCCAACCAAATACCTATGTGTTGTATTAAATGTTACCAACGGCTCATAAGCCCAATAAGCCGCAATGCTAATCAAAAAACTAAAAAGAAGAAAAATATATTTACGTCTTACTTTTTGATTAATTACAAAAATAATTGCAAACAAGAAAAGTAAAATTACTCCACCTAGATAAACAGTATAGTTTGTCGTGTCATTAAGATTAATTACCGGAACATTAAAAACATGATTGGAAACCAAACTCCAAATAATAATTATTAATGAAAAGAATAAAATAATCTTTTTAGAATTTTTTCTGGTTCTAAATAATATATAAAACCCTAAAATTGAAAGTATTATTGTTCCAATAATTACATAAGAAAATCCAAATGTCGTTATTCTTATAATTTTAACTTGCCAATCAAACAATCTAGCTATAAAAGAATCTGAAAAAATAACATTTGTAATAGACGACAAAAATCCATAAAAAATATAGAGTTTTCCAGTTATAAATGATTGGATTAAATCTTTAACAAGCCCAGATCTTGAGTCTGCTCCAGAAATAAAGAAATAATAAAATATCGCAAAAAAAGGAATAAATCGCAATATCGAATACAATACAGATCGCAAAGGTTTTCGTGATACAAAAAAGATTAATTCAAAGAAAAAAACTATTCCAATAAAATAATAAGATCTAATTGCAGTAAAATATGCAGCCGCCCAATAAAATATTATTGCTAATAAGTAAAATATACTATTTCTCCTCAAGAAATATTTGTAATAAAAAAATAAGCAAATACAAATAAAAATTATACTTACGTCAGACACCATAGCATTAGAAATCCAGAAAAAACCTTCTGATGCAATAAATCCACATACGAATAAAATAGAAGCAACTATTCCAGCCTTTTTCGAAATAAATTTAGAGAAAAATTTATACACAGCAATTGCCGTAAAAAAATAAAAAATAAAAATTAAAATATAATAAGGCAACCTACTGCTCTCTCCAAAAATTTTATATACAAACCAATATGGAGTAAAAGAAAACCTGTATGGTCCTTCCCCAATCAAACCTCGCCCAAAAAATCCAGCAGATTCATTTATATGTTGAAGTTTAAAAAAAATTGCGTTATCATCCTTCCAAATTCCCATCCAAAAAATTTGTCCGTAAGAAATAAGAGTTGTTAAAAGTAAAAAAAATATCATAAATTACCTTGACTAATTGGAAATATAATATCTTCGTTTATATCAATATGTTTTGTACCAGTTATTTGATTTTTAATATCTACACTAAAAACTTTAATATCACTCAAACTAACAGTTGAAAGTGCACTGTTATAAACCTGAAATCCAATTTTTATATAATGAGCATTATTAGGTATTTCACCCACCAAACTGGCGTTAACCCATTTATTATAAATATCATTTCTTGGTGTGAGTCTTACTGCAACTCTATCTGTGTCAGTGTTTGCATCATTTTCATTTTTATAAAACGCTGCAAATAAAAATCCTTCTCTTTTTAGCGTTCCCTCTTCCTCTGTTTTTATTTTATAATCTATTTCAAAACCATTTCCACTAAGATTGAAAACAGGTGATTCCCATTTTGTAAAAGGATCAGCAGTTCCACCCCTATTGATTATTAAAGCTCCATCTTTCCACAAAAGATTAGTCGTCCCTCTTTTTGTCCACCCTTCACCATCTCTTTGAAAATTAAATTCTTTTTGTAAAGTTTTATCGCGAACTATATAGACAGGCAAGTGCGCTACTAAAAAATCAGAGTCAGGAGCATATGGAGAACTAATTAATGCATAGACTCCAAAATCCTGCATCTCTCTTATCGCAAGAGCTCCATAACTTTGCTCTAAAACATTCGTTGGCCTATTCCAATACTTAAGTGATTGTGCAGTATCTTGGACCATCCACCAATAAAAATCGTTTGTAGTCCAATCAAAGCTTGTTACAGCCCAGTCTGCTCCCTCTTCTTTTAGCTCTTCAAGAGAAAGCGCTGGATATGAATCATAGGCAAGACGCGTAAAGTAATAGTCAGGCAAAGGGACAGAGGAATGAGCAGCTATCTTTGACCCTTTTGGAATATTTGCTGTAATCCAACTAAGAATAGTATTTTTATGCCATGGCTTAGAATAATTTGAAAGAACAATAAAATCATTTTTAATATTTCCATATGAAAGGATAATAATTAATATGCTGAACAAAATATATTTTAAATATCTAAAATTGTTTATTTTTTTGAACATTTCTACTAATAAAACAGCAGGGGAGATGAGCAAAAAAGGAATGATAGATACAAAATTTCTCGTATAAAATCCCCCACCTGTATAGTAAATATTCACAAAGAAAAATGGTATTAAGATTGAATATAAAAAGAGTGCCTTTCTAATTCCTTTTACAGGAACAAAGAATAATCCAATAAGGGTAAGAATCGAAATTGCCTGTCCTACTCCATAATGGTAAAGATATGAAATAGAATAAAAGTCTAATATATTCCTTCCCGTTTTGTACTTCATAGAAGCATAAACTATCTCAGGCTTTGCAATATCAAAATGTATAAACAAATAAGGATTCAAAAACACAAAAATAGCAATAATAACAAAGGGAACAATTAACGCCGCTGGATCAAATAAAACTTTAAAACGATTTTTAAATCCTTTTGCATCGATAACTCTATAAATATGAACAAGAAGGAGTGGAGTAAAAGAAAAAAACTGATATTTTGTAGAAAAAGAAAGACCACAAGCTATAGAGGCAAATAAATAATTTTTAAAGCTTGGTTTCTTCCAAACACTAAAAGTTATCAAAACTGCAAGCCCAAGGAAAAAAACATTATAAATATCTGGAAGCACAAAATGGCTATTAAATACTTCTCTATAATTAAGAGCTATAAAAAAAGCGGTTACCAAACCAACTTCCTTATCATAAAGTTTCTCTCCAATTTTGTAAAAAACAAAAACAACACCAATCCCAAATAAAGCTGTTATGGCTCTCCCCCAAAAAAGAACATTTATTTCGCGGTCTCCAAAAATTTCAAGCTGTAAAAAACGGGTATAAGCAAGCGGAGTCATTTTAAGAGGAACAATACCATCGAGAACTTTATCTATATTAATAATGTCATATCTAAAAGTTGCAAGAGGAATAAAAAATAACCTGTAAGCAAAAAGATTAATATAAGCAGGAAGTGGTGGATATTCATATCTAAATGGCTCAAAATTTCCTGCCTTGAACATCGTTATTGCAGTTGTGTAAATATTTACTTCATCTGCATGGTTTGAGTGATAACCAGGATTAATAGCTATAAGCCTTAAAACTGTCGCAATGATAAGTATCAAGACAATAAACAAGTGTTTTCTCATTTGTAGTGTTCTGCAATCATAATAACTTCTGGATAAATCCTGTCTTTTGTAACTTTCATGTGTGTTACTTTAAATCCATGTTTTAGTAAAACTTGTTTCCACTCTTTTCTTCCTCTGTGATAAATCTGAAGATCCAGCAATTTCTTCTCAAAAAATATTGGAACAAGCAAAATATCCGTAATCCAACCAAAAAGATATCTTAAACTATATTCTTTATCCACTTCCCCAATAATAAGCTTTCCCTTTGGCTTAAGCATCTTACGACAAATATCCAAAAGTTCTTCTTGTCTTTTCTTACTTCCAAGATGATGGAAAACATGGCTAATCACAATTGTATCAACTTTAGGCAATTTTATTTTCAAAGCACTTCCTATCAAAAACTTTGTGTTTTTAAGACCCTTACGAGCCTGATTAACGCGATGTGCACTAAGTTCAACTCCAATCATCTTTCGTCTTACAGAACTTATCGCCAAAAAGTTAGTCAATATTCCTTCACCACAGCCTAAATCAAGAATAGTTCCATTTTTTGGAACCAATTTGTTAATCTCATGAAGAGGTCCAAACCAAAATCTAAATTTTACAAAATTTTTCGTATAATTAACATTTGAATAAAGGTCAATAATTTTATCCACATTCCTGCCCTTAATCTTATTCTTAATAAAAGGCTGTTCAACCATAAAATCTATGATTTTAGAAATAACTCCATTAAAAAAATTAATCATTCTCTTTAAGTATAATGTCCGTAACTCTATTTCCTAAATCCACCGCATAATTAGTTCCACGATCCCACGGATAAACCTGCTGAATATTGGCTAAATATAAACCATCAATAGGAGTTTTTATGGATGGAATTTTTTTTGAATAGTTTCTCGTAACTATTGGTTGAGCAAAGGCAGCCTTAAATAATTTCATTTGGTTAATCCAACTCTTTTTAAAATCTTTATTTACTTTTTTTAAATACGGAAGATATTCTCCAAGTAATTCTTTTTCTGAAAAACTAAAATAAGGATGATTGCGTTCTAAATAATTTCCAATATAAATAATTTTTTCTCCGTTATACTTTTTAGAATCAATAAAATTAGTATGTTCAACAATACAAAGAAAGGGAAAAGTTTTATCGTTAATATTAAGCCAATAAGTGCTATCAGTTAAAAAACTTTTATTAAGCGTTAAAATTAAGTTAGTTGCCCCAATTCCTTCAAGACTTTCATTCTTTTTAAGATAATCTTTTGGTAAACCTTTTGTGATTTTTGTAAATAAGTATGTAGGTAAAGTACAAACAACTTTATCAAATTCAAATACTTCCCCGTCATCCGTTTGGATTGTAAATTTAGCACTTTTTTTCTTTATTAAATTTACCCTCGTGTTATATAAAATAACTCCATTTTTTTTGTCAATTTCCTTTGCGATTTTTTCTGCAAATCTTCTAAATCCTCCATCAGGGTATCCTAGATATGCAGTCCGGGATTTAATTCTAGCCCAAAACCATGAGGCTGGTATTTTTGTCGCATATTTACCAAACTTCTTTTCTAAAAGCGGCCCCCACATAACTTTCCAGGATTTTGCTCCCATTGAAGTGATTAAAAATCTCTCCGCAGTTATTTTTTCGAGATTTTTCCATGAGTTGGTTAATTTTAAATACGCAAGTACCACTCCAGTTCTCAATCTATCAATCAAAGGAAGATGTTTAAAGCTAAGCAAATTTAGCGGAGAATCAAATTGGCTAATATTACCATTATAATATGTAGATGTTTTAGGTCTCCTGTAAGTAATATTAAAATTAATTTCCTTCGCTAAGTCCTGTATTGCATAGTCAGTTTTAAAAAGATGGTGATAATGTTGTTCTAAATCCCACTGCCAATTTTTATTTTTAAACCCTATCGCAAGTCCTCCAGGAATTTCGTTCACTTCAAAAATAGTCACATCATGACCTTTTTTAGCCAATCTAAAACCAGCCGCTAAACCAGTAAATCCTGCACCAATTATGGCTACCTTCATATTTTTTGTAAATTGAATCTCTTCATAATTTTATATAATATAACACCAATGTTACATCTAGCCAACTCCTATCATAATGATATAGAAAAATTCTTCAACGCAGTTGTACCTAAATTCTCAACGAGCATAAAAGTAAATAATTTATCCAAAGTGAGAGGCAAATATGATTATATTCTTTTAGAAAATACCCTTTCTGACATTGAAGACATACAAAATTATATAAGTAAATTAAAAACACACTGTAAAACAGAAACAAAAATAGTAGTCGTTTATTTTAACTTTTTATGGAAACCAATACTAAACTTAGCGAGTTTCATTGGAACTAGAAAAAAAGAGAAGAAAGAACCCAATTGGCTAGAACCATACGATATTAAAAATATTTTTAGACTTGAGGGATTTGACATAATAAAACAGGAAAAGAGATTTTTTCCATTTTTAGGAAAAAATATTAGTCAACTTCCACTAATAAACTATTTTTGCCTTACCACTTGCCAAATTTTCAGACTTGTTCCTGAGAAAAAAGAATATTCAGTATCAATAATTATTCCCGCCAGAAACGAATCCGGAAACATTAAAGGGATACTTAAAAAAATCCCTACTCTTGGAATAAAGACCGAAGTTATTTTCGTTGAAGGAAATTCTAACGACAATACATATGAAAAAATTAGAAATGAAATTAATAAACACAAAAGAAAACTAAACTGTTCACTTTATAAACAAAAGGGTAAAGGTAAAGGTGATGCAGTAAGACTTGGGTTCTCAAAAGCAAAAAATGACATTCTAATGATTTTAGATGCAGATCTAACCGTTCTGCCCTCTGACCTAATAAAATTTTACAACGCAATAGCCAACGGTTTAGGTGAATTCATAAATGGAACAAGACTCGTATACCCCATGGAGTCCCAAGCAATGAGAACCTTGAATTATATCGGAAATAAATTCTTCAGTACTGTTTTTTCTTATCTTCTAGATCAGAAAATAAAAGATACACTTTGCGGCACAAAAGTATTATTTAAAAAAGATTATAAAAGAATAAAAAAAATTAGATATCAATTTGGACAAGATGATCCGTTCGGAGATTTCGATCTACTTTTTTTTATTCTTTTATAATCTTTTTTAAATAATACTTTTGTGCCGCAAAGTGTA
>WNFI01021184.1_pt1 | contig 32217 bp, 26 predicted proteins | sample 5400471 | NCBI WGS metagenome assembly WNFI01 (sample SAMN13153348, study PRJNA577476) | soil metagenome | isolation source: 100 cm saprolite on Douglas fir-dominated hillslope | place: USA:California | collected 2013-09-17 | reverse complement strand
TACCAGACATCGGGCCGTCTCGTCTCGCCGCTCGTCACGCTACACACCATCGGCGACCCCATCATTCCCTACTGGCACGAGCCCGAATACTCGTTTAAGACCCTCCTTTCGGGCTCCTTGCTCCTCCACAACAACATCCCCGTCCAGAGGTACGGCCATTGCGCGTTCCAGCCAAGCGAGGCGCTTGTTGCCTTCGCTCTCCTCGTCCTAAAGGTACGAGGCCTGGAACTCGACGGGGCGGAGCAGGCGCTGCCAAGTCAAGAGTCCCAAGCGCAGTTCCTCGACCTCGCGGCGAAGTACGGGCTACCCACAACCAAGCGGGGGACTTCAAGAGCGGCCCCCCCGCGGTGATCGGTCGTCATGGCCAACCGCGCACGTCCCTCCGCGACCCATGGAAGACAGTTAGGCAGCTACCGACTCGCTTCTTCGGACTCAAAACCTTTTTGATGAGCGACGCCTTGGTGGCAGGGCGGAAAGTGACCGAAGAGGCCGCTCTTGGAGAGCCCCAGCTCACCGGCCAGGGCGTCCTTGGCGCTTCGATCTTTCGAGGATCCCCGTGCCTCTCGGCGATGCCGCGACGCGGCCTACTTCTCGGTGCGGCTGTAACCGAAGAAGAGGCTGATCACCGAGCTCTCGGCCGCCGGTAGGCCACCGGAGTTAAACCGCAGGAAGCTGTAGCTCACGCCCGCGCTACCGCGCTTTTTGATCCGCGCGGAGAGCGATGCGCCCAAGACCGTCCTCTCGTAGGAATAGAGGGGAGAGAGCTCGTCCTGCCCATCGCTGTAGAGGCCGTATGCACTAACGAAGACCTGACGAGTCAGGGTGTGGCCCAGGCTCGCGAAGACGACGTCGCTGACCTGGGTGTCGCCATTGATCAGCCCCTGGTACCGGGTGCGGGTATAGCGGGCCATCAGAAGGGTTCGCTTGAACCGTGCCGAAAACCCGGCGCCCCCGATGAACGTCAGATTCGAGGTGCCGACCGGACCGTCGAGGTAACTGACCCCGATTGAAGCGTCGGCCTTCACCTTTTGACTGAACTGCTTGACGCCCTGCAGCGTGAACGCGTGCGTCCGGAAACGGAGCTGGAACCGGCTCTCCTGGTAACCGTATGACAGGGATAGGTTTGCAGTGTCGTCCAAGACCTCGCGCAGGGCAGCTTGCCCCTCCAGCTGCTCCCCCTCCGCCAGGGTCTGCGGAGTCACGTAGGTCCGGCGGTAGCCGAAGTCCAGGGTCACGCGTGTTTCGGGAGAGAACTCGTGGACGAGACCAGTGCCGGCGCGCCAGGTCCGGTAGTCGAGGCTCAAGAGGCGCAGTTCCTCCGTAGACAGGAGACCGAGGGCCTGTAGGGAGCTGTCGGGGGGCACCGGCGTGTCCGGATTTGACGGACCCGCGCGCAGGGGCGCGAGTACGTCCGCCGGCGTGAGGTTGTCCCCGGGCAACTTTGCGGAGTCGAAGATTAGGCTACTGCGATACCGGATCCCGGACCCGTCGAAAACAGCGTGGGCCGAGGTGCTCGGCGTGAAGTCAAACGTGAAGCCAGCGCTGAGCGAACCGGACTTTACGTCTAGCTGGGGCGTCGCGATCCGGCTCGCGAAGAATGCCTCGAGGTTTAACCCGTCCGCGTACGACGCACCGAGACGAAGCCGGGCTCGGGGCGTAACACTGACCTGGCCGAAAACACCCAGCCCGTATTGGGCGCTGTTGAACACATCGAAGCGGTTGAATAGTGACCCGCCCGCCCAGCCGCCAGCGCTGAAGGACGAGTGCCGGTCGATCCGGGAGTAAGTCAGGTTGAGCGTGGCTCCGGAGATGGCTTCGCTCGGGGTGGACGGAGAGGTCAAGAAGAGATTGTCGCTGAACGTCTGACGGACAATGCCGCCGAACGTCCACCGCTCCGCTTCCATCTGGGCCAGCGCGGGTGTCGCGGCCAGCCCAAAGAGTGCGGCGAGAGAGAGACCAGTCCGACCCACGCAACGCGTGATAGCCTCCGATGCCACTAGTCAGATTGACGGAGCCTATCACCTCGGAGCACGTGCGTCCAAGCGGCTTCCCTTTGGGAAGACGCCCGGCTTGGGTTAAGGTACGCTCGATGCTCACCACCGCTCGGTCATCGAGCAAGCCGCCACCGTCCGCCTGGCGTGATGCGCGGGATCTCCTTTGGGAGCATCGCCGGCGGTTGATGGTGGGCTTTGCCTTGCTTATTGTGAGCCGCCTGTCGAGCTTTGCCTTGCCCGCTTCGAGCAAGTTCCTGGTCGACGAGGTGATTACCCGGCGCAACAGCGCGCTCCTCGGCCCCCTGGCCGCAGTCATCATCGCCGCCACTCTCGTTCAGGCGCTCACCGCCCTGGCGCTCTCCAGGGTCCTGGGCATGGCAGCCCAGCGCGTGATTATGGGACTCCGCCGCGACCTACAGCGGAAGGTGATGCGCTTGCCCATCGCCTTCTTTGACTCCACCAAGAGCGGCGCGCTGATCGCGCGGATCATGACCGACCCTGACGCCCTTCGGAATCTCCTGGGCACTGGTTTGATCTTGACGGCGGGCAACATCCTGACCGCGCTCCTGGCCCTTATTGTGCTGCTGTGGCTCAATTGGCGACTGACCGCTATGACTCTGGCGTTGCTTTCCACCTTTGGGGTACTCATTGCGTACTCCTTCAAAATCATACGGCCGCTCTTCCGCCAACGAGCCGAAATCGGGGCACAAGTCGTAGGCCGGCTGGCCGAGGCGCTGGCAGGCGTCCGGGTGGTCAAGGCCTACCGTGCGGAGGAGCACGAAAATAAAGTATTCGGGGCCGGGCTCGAGCGCCTCTTCGCAAGCGTGGCGCGGGAAGTGACCGCGAGCGCGGGGCTCGGGGCCTTTGCCACCGCTGTCCTGGGCGGAATCTCCGCCACGCTGGTCTTCTTTGGCGGGCGGGAGGTGCTAGCCGGCTCTATGACCCTGGGCGACTTCGTGATGTTCGTCTTCTTCATCGGGCTATTGCTTGCCCCCGTCGTCCGCATCGCGGAAGCAGCCACCCAACTCAGCGAGGCTATGGCGGGACTCGATCGGATCCGGGAAGTGAGCCAGATGGAGACCGAGGAGAAGGACGACCGCGAGCGCGAATCGCTGCCCGCGATTCGCGGCGCGATCGAGTTCCAGGACGTCACCTTCGAGTACACGGCGGGCATCCCGGTCTTGAAGGGCATCTCGTTCCGCGCCGCCCCAGACTCGACCACTGCCCTCGTGGGCCCGAGCGGAGCGGGCAAGAGCACGGTCATCGGCCTGGTCATGGGCTTCTACCGCCCGACGGGTGGCCGGATCCTCGTGGACGGGCATGACCTGAGTGCAGTCCGGACCCGCGACTTCCGGGCTCACCTCGGGGTCGTGCTCCAGGAGAACTTTCTCTTCGACGGGACCATCGCGGAAAACATTGGTTACGCCAAGCCGAGCGCGAGCCGCGAACAGATCGTCGCGGCTGCGCAAGCCGCGCACTGCGACCATTTTGTGGAGCTGCTAGAGAATGGCTATGAGACCATGGTCGGGGAACGTGGGGTCAAGCTCTCGGGCGGGCAGAGGCAACGCGTAGCCATCGCGCGGGCGATCCTCGCGAATCCACGGCTCCTCATTCTGGACGAGGCTACCTCGAGCCTGGATAGCGAGAGCGAGGCCCTCGTCCAGGACGGCCTGCGGTCACTCCGGCAAGGGCGCACGACTTTCGTGATCGCCCATCGCCTATCCACGATCCATAGCGCCGACCAGATCCTAGTCTTGGAAGCGGGCGAGATCGTGGAGCGAGGCAACCACCAGAGCCTGATGGCCCAGCAAGGGCGTTACCGCCAGCTCCACGAGCGCCAGTTCTACATCGAGGCGGGTTCGCCGACCTTGAGCGAGATCGATCGGTTCGGGACCCCGGAGACCTTGTTGCCGCCAGCAGCTCCCAGCGAGGGGCCCCTTCCCGTCCTGGAAACCCTCCTTCACCGGAGAAGAGGCCCGGGATCGGTATAGCTCGTCAAGGTGTTGCCCTAGAGCAAGTTACGAAGACGGCAGGTTTGGGTCGACTTGACAAGCCCCCCCCAGTCAAACTAAGCTAAGCCTTCACACAGCAAAGGCTTAGCGGTGCAACCAGGTCGCGAGGGGAAAGGGCGCCAGTTCCGGCCGAGGGCATCGGTTGGGCTGCCGAGCGCGCCGCATACGGCCGGAGGGGGGAGTACGAGGGTGCTTCGGGCTTTCTTGTCGGGCGTGGTTTCGGTGTTTCTGATCGTTCCTTGGGCAGCGGCCGCCCCGGCCCCCCCGGAACCCCCGCCGCAGGATGTCGAGTACTACATCGCGCCCGGCGACGTCCTGCGCATCGCGGTCTGGAAGGAGCCGGAGCTCACCACGGATGTCTACGTCCGGCTCGACGGCCGGATCACGGTGCCCCTCGTCGGCGACGTCAAAGCCGAGGGGCGAACCACCGAGCAGCTTGCTACGGAAGTCCGCACCAAGATGCGCGCCTTCCTGGAGGTGCCCCAAGTCACAATCACGGTGTCGCAGGCCAATAGTGCGCGCTTCTTTGTCATCGGCGAGGTGACCACCTCCGGGGCCTTCCCCCTGGCCGGGCGCATCACAATCCTTCAGGCCCTTGCCCTGGCCGGAGGCTTCCGCGAGTTCGCCAAGCGCGAGCGCATCGTAGTCATCCATGAGAGGCACGGAGAACGCAAGGCGATCCCGTTTAATTTCCGCGATCTCGAGGCAGGGATCCGGCTCGAGCAGAACCTCGTCCTCCAGCCCGGAGACACGATCATCGTACCCTGATGAACACGCCCAGAAGCGTCGTCATCGACGCATTCCCCGAGAGCGCCTTCCGCCACCGCGATTGCGACGCGGTGGTGTGCATTGATGTCATGCTCACGACCACTACCCTCGTGACGGCGGCTGCGCTGGGCCGCAGGGCCTTTGTGGCCGGAAGTCCTCGCGAGCTTCGCGAGCTCGCGGCTGGGCTTACCGGCGCGCTTACGGCCGCACGCCTCGAGGATGGCCCCCCGGGCTGGGTCGAGGGCCCCGATAGCCCCTCTCATCTCATCCGAACGAACGGTGACCAGAGGCCGTTGCTGCTCTGGTCGCCTCCGGGGACGGAGCTGATTACGAATGCAGCTGCGGGTGGCTCCGTTCTCCTCGCCGGCTTCCGCAACTTATCGGCAACGGCTGCCGCCCTCGCCCACCACCGCCGGATAGCGCTTCTGACCGCGGGCTGCCGCCAAGAGCTGAGTTGCGAGGACCAGATGGCCGCCGCCTGGATAGCGGAGCGTCTGCTCGACAGTGGCTTCGACGCGGCAGACCGGCGCACCGGCGACATGGTCCGACGCTGGACTGGCATCGCACCCTCGCTGGCCGGCTGGGGCAACAGCGCCGCACATCTGCGTCAGGCGGGCCGGGGCGAGGACGTCGACTTCGTGATCGCCCACGTAGATGACGTGGAGGGTGCCTGCGTGTGTGAAGGTGGCGAGGTTCGCCTCGAGGGAGTTCCAGTGGGGGTCGGCGTGGAGAGGGAAGGGCGGCCGCGATGAATGGATCGGAGTACTCTGAATACGAAGAAGCCCCGAGACGCGACGTTCTCGAGTACCTCGAAATCCCCCTGCGATATCGCCGCCATGTGTTGGTGCCCTTCCTGCTGGTCATGGCCGCGGCCATTTTCCTCACCATGGTCATGCCCAGGAAGTACCGTTCCAGCACGCTCATTCTCGTGGAGTCGAAGAACGTGCCGGAGTACTTCGTCTTGCCGGTGACCGCCGAGGGTATCGCCCAGCGCCTCAACACCATCCGGCAGGTGGTCATGAGCCGTACCCGCTTGGAACAGGTCATCCGCAAGCTCGACCCCTACCCTGAGATGGCCGGCTGGCCCTCCCACCTGATCGTGGAGACCATGCGACAGGCCATCGAGATCCGAGTCCAGGGCACGGATTCCTTCGTCATCGACTACGTCAATCGTGACCCTTACAAGGCCATGATAGTCACGAACATGCTCGCGACCCAGTTTACGGAGGACGCGGCTTCGCTCCGGGAGAACCTCACCAAGAAGGCCTTTGACTTCATTCAGTCGAGCCTCGGGGAGGCCCGAAAGACCCTCGAGGAGCGGGAGCAGGCACTACGCCTCCACAAGCAGAAGTACTGGGGTTCGCTACCTGAACAACTCGACGCCAACCTACGCGTGCTCCAGCAACTCCAGGTTGAGCAGCAAACGCTCGGTGAGAACTTGCGCACCCTCGAAGAGCGTCGGGCCGTGCTCGAGCGTACCCTGCTCGAGGGCAGGAGGCTCGCCGCGGCCGGCGGCTCCGCCGCGCCCGCTGCAGAGCTGGCCAAGCTGCGCGCGACCTACAACTTGCTCACCGGCCGCTACACGGAGGACCACCCGGATATGCGGGCCCTGCGGGCCCGCATGCAGAAGCTGGAAAAACAGCTCCAAGGCGCCGAAGAGGCTATCCCCAACCAGGAAAGGGACGTTGCCGACCCCGAGACGATCTCTCTCAGTCACTCTCTGCACCTCGTTGAGGCTGATATCGAATCCACCAAAAGCGGAGATGAGCCAGCGGCTCGAGGAGTACTGGAAGGGGGGTTATTTCCGCGTCCTCGACCCGGCCCACCTCCCCCGCCGGGCGATTCGGGCCTATGGCACCCTCCTGCTCGGGGGTGGCCTCCTCGTCGGTCTCGTGGCCGGCCTCGCGTCGGCGTTTGTGGCCGATCTCCTCGACCGTTCGGTCAAGACAAAGGCCGACCTAGAGAACCTCCTGTCCGCTCCCCTTCTTGTCACCATCCCGCACGCCACCCTCCATGGCAAGCGGGGGGCGACCGCCTGAGGCTCCGCCAATGACTCCCGCTGACCTGCTTACGTCTCCGGGCCCGGAGAGCCCGCCCAGGGCGACATTCGCTCCTGTGGGAGCGGTGACCGCCACCCTTACGGACCCCGGGCTCGCTGCATTGCTCTCTCCGGGGGGCCTCGGTCTCGAGCCCTTCCGTGTCCTGCGTACCAAGATCAAGGCGGCTTTCGAAGGCATGTCGATGGTGGAAACGGTGCTGGGCGAGCACCGCTCCGTCCGTTGTCTCGGCCTAGTCAGCGCGACGGCCCGCGAAGGAACTACAGCGGTGACTCTGGGTCTGGCGGCTGCTCTGGCCCAAGAGCCGGAGTGCCGGGTGCTGCTGGTGGAAGCCGTGCTGCGGGCTCCGGCCATGGAGCGGGCCCTGGGCCTGGCCTCCGAGCAAGGCCTCAGCGAGTGGCTCCGGGGCGGAGGCGAAGGCCTGGTTCCCTTCCGGCGGGTCGATCCCTGGGGATTCTTCCTGCTCCCCGGAGGCGCGCCTTCTCCGCAGTCGGCGGAGTTGCTCAGCTCGGAGCCCATGGTGCGTTTGCTCACCGCAGCGCGGCGCTCCTTCGACGTTGTCCTGTTGGACTGTCCCCCCCTCGAGACGGTCGCCGACTCGGTGATCCTCCAGGATCTGCTCGACGGTTTCGTTCTGGTGGTCCGGGCCCGCCACGCCTCCCGTGACAGCATACGGCAGGCCGTTTCCGATCTGCGGCCCAACCTGGTCAAAGGGGTCGTCTTCAACGACCGAACTGAGATCGTGGCCCCGTGGCTCGATCGTCGGCGCGCGTCGAGCCCCTGACGTCCGGTGAACGCCGTCTCCCTGCCCGACCGGCGGCCCGCCGTGCTTTTCTTGGTGGAGTCCGTTCTCCTCTTCGTAGCTCTTGCGGTGGCGAGCCGTTTGCGGCTCGGCCTCGACGAGCCGATCGGAGGGTCCCTCCTCGCCAAGGGCCTTGCCCCGGTGCTCGCCCTCCAGTTAAGTCTCTATTACAGCGAGCTTTATGATGATCGGGCCCTGCGCAGCCGCACCCAGTTCTTCCTGCGTCTGGCCCAGTCGTACCTGAGCGCGGCCTTGATCCTCGCCCTGGTTTTCTACCTGTTTCCGGGAGCGCGGATTGGGCCGGGCACTCTGCTGCTCTGTCTGCCCATTTCCGCTCTCACCATCTTCGCCTGGCACAGCGTCCACCGTTGGGCGGTCGGCCAGGAAGGCTTGATCGACAATGTCCTGATCTTGGGGACGGGCCCGACCGCCCAGCTCATCACGATGGAGATGCTTCGGCGTACGCCCCTCGGGTACCACGTGGTCGGCTTCCTGGGCGAGCATGAGAGCGAACTCGGCCGTTCAATTGTCAACCCCTCCGTGATCGGGACCACCGCCGACCTACTGCCCCTCGTCGAGTCGCTCGCGGTGAGCCTCATCGTTATCGCCCTGGAGGACCGCCGCGGCCGTCTTCCCGTCAACGATCTTCTCAAGTGCCGGCTGGCGGGCGTCAAGGTCGAGGATGCCCCGGACTTTTTCGAGCGTCTCACCGGCAAGATCTTGGTGGACGACCTCCGACCCAGCTGGCTCGTCTTCTCCTCGGGCTTCAGCAAGCCGCGCCTGCTCCGAAACTCAAAGCGCGTCGTCGAGTTCGTGGGCGCCTCTCTCCTCGCCTTGGCCTTCGCCCCCATTCTCGCGCTGGTGGCGCTCCTTATCCGGTTGGACAGCCGCGGACCGGCCCTCTTCCGTCAACCGCGGGTGGGCCTGCAGGGCCGAGTTTTCGAGCTCTACAAGCTCCGCACGATGCGCATCGACGCGGAGGCCGCGACGGGGCCAGCCTGGGCCTCCCCGGACAATGACCCCCGGGTAACCCGCGTCGGACGCATCCTGCGCAAGCTGCGCCTCGACGAGTTGCCCCAGTTCTTCAATGTGCTGAAGGGCGACATGAGCTTCGTGGGTCCTCGCCCGGAGCGGCCCCATTTCGTGGAGAAGCTCCGCCAGGTCATCCCCTACTACGACGAACGGCACACCGTGCGGCCGGGCATCACGGGTTGGGCCCAAGTCAAGTTCGGATACGGCTCCACCATCGAAGACACCGAGTGCAAGCTGCAATTCGACCTTTTTTACCTCAAGAACATGTCTCTCTTCCTCGACCTCGCCATCCTCCTCGATACCCTGAAGGTGATGCTGCTGGGGCGGGGAGCCCGCTGACGTGGCGACGCGAGCCGGGGACTTCACGGGCGGGCTTCCGCAAGTCTCGGCCCTGCCCACCAGGCGCCAAGCGGCCGCCCCGTCTTCCCAGCGGGAGCTGCGCCCCGGCCTGGTCCTGGCCTTCGTCTACGCCTGGGGCCTGGCCATGGCCCGGCTCATCGACGTCTCCGATGACGGCAAGGCGATGCTGCTCTTCGGGATCAGCTTTTCCATGGTGGCGATCCTCGCCGCCCTCGTGCGTCCCCGCTGGTACTTGCCCCTGGTCGTCGCCTACTTACCCTTCAGCAAGGTCTACCCCCTACCCCTCTTCGGCATCGCCGGCGCCAACATGACAAATCTCCTGCTCGCGCTGGGCCCCATCGCCTGGATCTCCGACCGCATCCAGCGGCGGCCGCGGCTCCGCCTGGGGTTCGTCGAGGCTCTAGTCTTTTTCTTCGTGGCCGCCTCCGTGCTTAGCGTCGTACCCGCCTACACCGCCAACCCCGAGTTCGGGGAAATCGCCCAGACCTACCGCGCCTGGTTCGCCCCCTTGTTCTTCTTCTTCCTCGCACGCGGGCTAGTACGGAATCGCGAGGACGTCGCGGGAGTCCTTCAAGTCTTGGCCTGGACAGCCTTCCTCGCGGGGGCCATCACATGGCGGGAAGGGCTCGACCGCTCGAACCGCGGCACGATTGAACAAGCCCGGGTACCCGGTCTCATGGAGCAGCCGAACGCGATGGGTGCCTTCCTGGTCTACTACGGAGTACCGCTCCTGGCCTGCGCCGTGACGGCCCGCGATTGGAGGAAGGGCTGGCCGTATCTATTTGCCTTCCTCATCACGGCGCGGGCGACCCTCTACACCTTCTCCCGAGCGGCTTACCTCGCCCTGGCGGGTGGCTCGGTCACGGTCCTCCTGTTCGGTAATCCGCTCCTGCTCGCCGCTGCCGGTGGAGGCGGCGTGGTCAGCCTCGTGCTCTTCCCAACCCTCATGCCCGAGAGTGTGCGGGAGAGGTTGAGCGAGACCACATCGGAGCGTTCGACTTACGAGGGCGAGAACCCCACGACCTCCCTCGACCGCAGCAGCGCCCACCGGCTGGTCCTTTGGCGCGGGGCCGTCCGGATGATAGGCGATCATCCCCTGGTGGGTGTCGGACTCGGGCGTTTCCAGGAGATGATCGGGTTCTACACCGAGTACCCGCTCCGAAGGAGCGATCCCCACGATGCCCATAACGCCTACCTACTGCAGGCAGCGGAGATGGGACTCCCCAGTCTTGGCCTGCTCCTACTGCTCTTCCTGACCTGGGGGTCGACCGCCCTCCGGCTTTTTCTTCGTCGTCATCACCCGCTCGACCGCCGCCTCGCCCTCGCCTTCCTGGGTAGCCTCGCCGGGGTGCTCGTGAGTTGCCTGCTTGGTTCGCGCTTCTCCGACGAGGCTCTCGTCGGCTGGTTCTGGATCCTCGCCGCGCTGGTCGTCGTCGTGAGCCGTCTCCGCGAGCCGCGCCGGGCCCCCCGGCGGGCGGCATGACCAGCGCCCTCCCCCTCAAGCGGGCCTTGGCTTGGTGTCTCCTCCGCTCGGGCGCCCTTCATCTCCAGCGATCCCTCTTCGGAAGGGGACAGGCGGTCCTGCTTCTCTATCATCGAGTCAATGACGAGGACGACCCGTACTTCCCGGCCTTGCCACGGCGCCTCCTTTGCGCTCAGCTCGACTACGCCGCCTCGCACTATCGGGTAGAGCCGCTCGAGGGAGTGGTGGGTTGGCTCGCCAATGGCGCAGAGGGGCGGACGCGGGTTGCGATCACTATCGACGACGGGTACCCAGATACCCTCGATGTTCTCCTGCCCGAGCTTCGGCGCCGTGGCCTTCCCGCGACCCTTTTCCTCTCCACGGGTCCTCCGGAGACGGGCGAACCTCTGTGGATCGACCGGACCCGCTGGATAGTGAAGCACGCCCGCGTCCCTGGGCTTGACCTTCCATTGCTGGGACTCGGCAAGTGGTCACTTGAAGGGCCCGGCGCTCGATTGGCATTGCTGAGCCGGCTCCTTCGCCGCCTCAAGACCCTCGACTCCGGGGAGATCGCCCGCGCCCTCGATCAGATCGAGCGCGCGCTCGAGCCCGAAGGCCCTCGACTGCGGCAGCTGAGCTGGACGGACGTGCGAGGACTGGTGGCGGGGCCGATCGGATTGGGTGCCCACACCCATCGACACTACATCCTCTCACGCCTCAGCGAGCGCGAGCAGGAGGACGAGGTCAGCACGTCCGTGCGGCTGATCCAGGAGCGAACGGGCCTCCGGGTGAAGAGCTTCGCCTACCCCAACGGCGAGCCGGGCGACTACGATGACCGCACGATCGCCGTTCTGCGGCGTCTCGGTCTGCAGTGTGCGGTCACCTGTCGTCACGGCCTTGCCCGGCCCGGGCACGACTCTTTCCAGCTCCCGCGCCTGTACACGACGGAGCCCTCGCTGGCCCTCTTTGCCGCCCGCTTGGCCGGCCTCTCCCAGGAGGAGCCCCCGGAGACCCGGGTCTCGTGAGCCCCCGCCACGGAAGCCGCGGCCCGGGCACCGTAGCCCACGCCATGGTCGTGGTCTTCGCATCCTCGGCAACCGCCATCGGGGCAGGGTTCCTGAAGAGCGTACTGGCCGCCTACTACTTCGGGACGTCGGGGGCCATGGATGCCTACCTCGTCGCGCTCCTGCTGCCCGACATGGCTATGCAGCTCGCGCGCACCGGGGCCTTCAACTTCATCCCTCTATTCGCGGCTGAGCATCAGCGCTCGGAAGAAGAGGCCTGGCAGGCGGCCGGGAAGCTGCTCACGTACTGGCTCATCGTGCTCCTCGGCACCCTGACCCTCGCCTACCTGCTCTCCCCGGCCGCCATGTCCCTCCTCGCTCCGGGGTTCACGAGCGAGCGCCGCGTCCAGGCCTTGGGGCTCACGCACGTGCTCCTTTTCATGGCCGCCTCGCTGGGGGCGGGGCGCATCCTCTGTGTCGTCCTGCACGCGGAGCGGCGCTTCCTGATGGCGGGCCTGTCCGAGGTTGCCTTCCAAGTCGGCTCCACTGGGTTTCTCGTCCTCTTCCACTGGATGGGCATCGAGGCCCTCGCCTGGGCCCAGGTGCTGGGCGGTCTTATCCAGTTCTTGGTGGCGGCGCTTGCGCTCCTCGGACGGCGCCGTCGCCTGGCGGCCAGCCTAGACCTCCGCAGCCCCCCCGTGCGCAAGCTGATCCGCCTCAGCCTGCCCGTCTACCTCGGCGACTCCGGCGACAAAATCAACTTGATGGTTACCCGCGCCTTCGGCTCGTTCCTACCGGGGGGCGCGGTGTCCGCCCTGCAGTACGCCTATGCTCCGGTGGAGGCGGTGCAGCGGGTGCTGGTGGGTCCCTTCACCATCGCTCTCTTCCCCTTCCTCTCGCGCCGTTTCGCGGAGAGCGACCACCGCTCGGCCCGGGCGAGCTTGGGCGGAGCGGTGGTTGCGGCCGCGGTCGCCTTTCTCCCCCTGACCGCGGTGGTCTGGCTGCTCGCGGATCCCCTGCTGGCCGTGCTCTTCCAGCGTGGGTCTTTCGACGAGAGCTCCACGCGCCTGAGCGCCGCCGCCCTGCGACTCTTCGCGCCTTCCGTCTTTGCCCTGGCCCTCAACGAACTCCTGGGCTCCTCCTTCCATGCTCGTCAGGACACGTTCACCCCGATGCGCGCCGGCTTCGCCCGGCTGGCCTGCAACACCGTCCTTTGCGCGGCCCTCGCGCCCACCCTCGGCCACCGCGGGATCGCGCTGGCCACCACACTCTCCCTCTACTTCAAGCTGATTCTCCTGGCCTGGCCCCTCCGCGAGGTATTCACGGCCGCCGAAATGCGGCGCCACCTGCGGACCCTGGGCCGGGTCTTGCTGGCCGTTTTGGCCATGGTCGTCGTCGCCTACCCCCTGTGCGTTTATGGCTCGGCTCCCCGGGTGCTCGAAGGCCACGCTGTGCCCGTGCTGGCCGCGCTCGGGCTTCTGTGCCTGGGCGCCTACTCGGTGGCCTTGCGGCTTTTCGCCCGTCGCCAGTTCCTCCTCCTCCTGGCCCTTGGCCGCCGCACCGTCCTCCGGCCCCTCACCCTCGCGGCCGTCGGCCGGCCGGCCGTCCCCCCCGCCGAAGGGAAGAGGCTTCCCGGAGAGGCGAGGGTATGAGCCCGGGCCTGCGCACGGTGTTCCGGCGGACGGTGGCCCTGGCCCTGGCCCGGGGTACGCGGAGGCCCTCCGGCCTCCGAGTACTAACCGACGGCTTCGAGGACAACTTCACCGTCGCTTCGCCCATTCTCGAGCGGTTTGGCCTCCGCGCGACGTTTTTCATTGCCACCGGCTACGTGGGCGCGGCCGGTACCCTCGACCGCTATCGCCGCTGCTGCAGCGCCGACCGGATCCTCGACTGGAACCAAGTGCGCGCGCTCCGGACACGAGGCCACGCGATCGGCGGCCACAGCCGCACGCACCGCGAGCTCGCACTTCTCACTCCGACGGAAGCGCTCGGCGAAGCCGAGGGTTGCGCGCAGGACATCGAAGCCGAGACGGGCGAGCGGCCACGCCTCTTTTGCTATCCACGGGGCAGCGAGAACGCGGAGGTGCGGCGGCTCGTGGGACGGGCGGGCTTCGAGGCCGCCTGCACCGTCCGCCCGGGGGCTAACCCCGTGGGAATCGAACTGTTAGCGCTCCGCCGCACAGAGGTCTCCGGCCAGGACACGATCGAGGATTTCCGTCTGAAACTTGCGGGCGGCTTCGACGCCTGGCACGGCCTCGTGCAGCGCGTGGCGGGCTGGAGGGCGCGGTGACCGCCGCTCGGTCCGGCGGCCGGGCGTTCGTGGCCTTCGTGGCCATCCTCGCCGCGGGCTCGCTGGTGGTGATCCTCGTCGCGGCCACCCTGCGCCAAGTTCGGGCTCGGAGGGCCCACGCCGCTGGGGCCGGCGCCCCCCCGCCGGCGCCGCCGCCCCCCGAGGCGCGGCGCTCGACTCCGGCCGGACTCACCCTCTGGGTCCTAGGCGACTCGCTCAAGGTGCGGCCCGGCGAAACCCTTGGTCCGCCTCACGGGCGGGGGGTTCCGGCTCGGCTCCAAGGCGCGCGGGGTGAGACCGTGGCCTTTCAGCTGGCCTTGGCCGCGGAGACGGGCAGCCCCCGCGTGGAAGTGGGCCTGAGCGATCTCTCCGGACTTGAGGGGATCATCCCGCGGCGGTCGGTTTCCGCGTTTCTTGAGACCCACCTCTACTGCCCGCCGGTCGAGGATAAACTGGTCGCTCTGCCCCCCGGTGAGTACCCGGACCCTCTCATACCCCTTTGGGAAAACGGCCCCGGCAGCCGCCCCATCGCCTCTCCCTTCCCGCTGCTGCCGCGCCGCAACCAGGTGCTCTGGGTGGAGGTAGACATTCCGCGCGAAACGCGGGCGGGGGGCTACACAGGGCGGCTCACGGTGAGCGCGGCCGGCCAGCCCCCGACCGAGTTGCCGCTGAACCTCCAGGTTCTCCCCTTCGAGATACCGGCCCGCCCGTCGCTTGCGGCCTGGGTACCCCTTTACGCCACCCGTCTCTGGGAGCGCGAACAGCTCGCGTCCCTCGCGGGATCCGCGCGGCTGGAGGCCTTCTGGGCCTATTTCCGGATGGCCCATGCCCACCGCTTCTCCACCCAGGTCGTGGAGCAGCAGCCAAACCTCCGTTGGGACGAGGCCTCGGGCGCCCTCCTCTCGGTCGACTGGGCGGAGTACGACGCGGTCTACGGTCCTGCCCTCGAGGGCGCGCTCTTCGACGACAGGGAACCCCCACGCCTCTGGAAAGTGGGCGGCTTTGTGTGGTGGGGGGCGCGCCCGGGCGACCCTCCCAATTTTGGTGGCGACTACCGGCGAGACTCCGCGCTCACCCCCGCCCACCGCCGGGCCCTCACCGAATACGCGCGCGCGGCTGCGCTTCACTTCCGCGAGAAGGGCTGGACACGTCCCGAACTGTTCATGTACATGATCGACGAGCCGAAGTTCACGTACTACCCGGGAACGCCGCGGCTCGTAAAGGACTACGGCGACACCCTCCATGCATCGGGAGCCGGCATCCGCCACCTCGTGACGATCGCACCCCACGAGAGTCCCCTCCCCCTGGGGGCGGTCGACATCTGGGCCACCTGGGGCGCGGGCTATCGCCCGCGGGAAATGCGCGCGCGCCAGGCGCTGGGCGAGAAGGCCTGGTTCTACCAGCAGCATGAGCCGTTCGTGGGGGGGCACTGCCTCAACAACGAGGGGCTCGGCCTCCGCAGCTGGGCCTGGATCGCCTGGCGCTACGGGGTCGATGGCATCTTCCTCTGGGTGGGCAACTTCTGGGATCAAGATCCCTATCACAGCGTCTACAACTGGGACGACGGTCTTCTCGGTAACGGCATCCTCTTCTATCCGGGGGCAATGCTCCCTTCGCTCGGCTTCCCGGCGGTGCGGGGGCCCATACCGTCCTTCCGGATGAAGGCACTCCGGAGGGGCCTGCTCGACTACGAGTACTTCGCCCGCCTGCGGGCGCTGGGCGGCGATCCCGATCCTATTGTGGGGAGGGTGATGCGTTCGGCCCTCAACGAGAAGGAATACGACCCCTACTGGAACCACCCGCTCTGGACGAGGCCGGGGGACTGGACCCATGACCCTACCGACTGGGACGCCGCGCGCGAAGAGGTGGGGCGCGAGATCCTCCGCCGGATGGGCCGATGAGCCGCCCCCGGGCCGCGATTCTCATGTATCACCGAGCCAGCGAGGCTTTCGCGCAGGCGGAGGAGGGCGACTACGCCCTGCCCACTGCCCTGTTCGAGGCGCAGATGCGGCTCCTCAAAGCGGCTGGGCGTTCGGTAGTGCCGCTGGCCGCCCTGACCGAGGCCAGTTACCCCGACCGCAGCATAGTGCTGACATTCGACGACGGCTGCGACACCGACGCTACCGTGGCCGCCCCCTTGCTGCGCGCCCTGGGTTTCCCGGCTGCCTTCTTCGTCAACCCGGCCCTCGTGGGCCAGCAGGGACGCGTCTCCTGGGCCCAGCTCCGCTCGGCCGCGACCGACGGGTTCCTCATCGGCTCGCACGGCTTGGACCATACCCTTCTCGACCAGTTGCCCGCGCCCGAGCTCGAGCGGCAGATCGTGGATTCTAAGCGGTGGCTAGAGGACCGCCTGGAAAGGCCCGTGGACGCCCTCGCCCTCCCCGGGGGCAGCGGCGGCGAGCGCGCGCGCCGGGTTGCGCAGGCCGCCGGCTACCGCCTCGTCCTTGGCTCCCGGCCGGGTACGGTGCAGGGGCCGGCCGGGCAGGGAATCCTGCCCCGCTTTGCCATCCGGCGGGGCCACGACCTCCCCCGCTTTTCCGCGGTCGCGGACCAGCGGCCGCTTGTTCTCCTGGGCCAGTCCTGCCGCTACCACGCGGCTCATAGCCTCCGATCCCTCCTGGGCGCTCGGGTCTACGGGCGCTTGCGCCGCCTCATCATCGAGCGGTCCGCACGAACGCGGAGTTCGTGAGGTATGGAATTCGCGTTTTGGCTCGCCACGGCCGCGGTCCTCTACTCCTACCTGGGTTATCCGGCCCTGATCGTGCTGGCCGCCCGTCTCTGGCCGGCCCCCGCCTTGCGCCCGCAGGAAATCACGCCCGAGGTGAGCCTCGTGATCGTGGTCCGCAACGCGGAGGCTTACCTGGAGGAGAAGCTTCGCAACGCCCTCGCCCTCGACTACCCCCGGGCTCGGCTCGAGATCCTGGTCGTTTCCGACGGCTCCACCGACCGAACGGATGCCATCGCCGTCGACTTCGCGGGCGCGGGCGTCCGGTTCCTGGCGCTTCCAGGGCCCCGCGGCAAGGCGGCGGCCCTCGACGACGCGGTGCCCCAAGCCCGGGGTGAGATCCTGGTCTTGACCGACGCCCGGCAACGCCTGGCTCCCGACGCGGTTCGACTCCTCGCCGCCTACTTTGCCGACCCCACCGTGGGCGCGGTCAGCGGTGAACTGCACATCCTGGCGCCCCCCGGTGCCCCGACCGAGGGGGTGGGTCTCTATTGGAGCTACGAGAAAGTCGTCCGACGAGCGGAGAGCCGATTCGACTCCACCGTGGGCGTGACCGGTGCCATCTACGCCCTTCGCAAGGAACTGTTCGTACCTCTCGATCCGCGCACGATCCTGGACGACGTCGCCATACCCATGGAAGTCGTGCTCGCGGGGAGGCGGGTTGTCTTCGCCCCGGAGGCCAGGGCCTGGGACTGCCTCATGGAGAATCCAAGCCACGAGTTTCGGCGCAAGGTCCGCACACTGGCCGGGAACTATCAACTGCTCGCCCTCCGCCCAGCCGTACTTGACCTCTTCACCAACCGCGTCTTCTGGCAGCTCGTTTCTCACAAACTCTCGCGACTCGCGGTCCCCTGGTGTCTGCTCGTCCTGTTGGTCGCGAGCGCGTGGCTGAGCGTCCCGGGTGGGGTCCTCTACCGGGCCGCCTTCGGGGCCCAGATCCTCGTCTACCTGCTGGCGGTCATCGGCGCTTGCCGGGCGCGCCGACGGCGACCCCTCCGCCTGACCTCGCTCCCCTACACCTTCGTGCTCTTGAACCTCGCGGCCGCCTGGGGCCTCGTCGCTTTCGTGCGGGGGACACAGAGCGCCGCCTGGAAAGCCTAAGCGTGAGCACGCCCCGGGTCGTCTTTATCCTCTCCCGCTTCCCGTGCTATGACGAGGCGTTTCTTCTCCGCGAGATCCACGCCGTCGCCCAACGCGTCGACACGTGGGTGTTCTCCTTGCGGCGGTCGCGACAACCGGTCATCCACGACGCGGCTCGGGAGCTGCTCCCGCGGACGCTATCCGTTCCTTACCTCCTCTCCCGGCGGATCCTGCGGGCCCACCTCTGGCTACTCCTCCGCCGTCCCCGGCGGTATTGGGGCGCGCTCACCCAGCTTGTGGTCGGCAACTGGCGGAGTCCTCTTGTCTTGGCGAAAAACCTCGTCTTCTTTCCCAAGGCGGCCTGGCTCGCCCACTGGGCGCTCGCGAACGGCGTCACCCATCTTCACGCCGGTTGGGCGACGTACCCCGCTTCGGCAGCTCTCGTGGCGGGTGCGATCGCGGAGGTGCCCTTCAGCTTTTCCGGCCACGCTCACGACATCTACCTCGACACGACCCATCTGGCCGAGAAGCTCCGACGGGCGGTCTTCGCCACGACTTGCACCGTCGCCAACCAGGACTATCTCCGCCGCCTCCTTCCCGATTGCCCGGAGACTCGGGTCGTCCTCGTCCACCACGGGGTCCGCCTGGCCGCCTTCGCCACGGTCGCTCGCTCCCGTCGGCCCCTTCCCCTCTTGTCGGTCGGCACTCTCAACCCTCACAAAGGCTTTGAGTATCTTATCGACGCGCTCGCCCGGCTCCAGGCCGAGGGTCTCGATTTTCGCTGTACGATCGTCGGGGGGGGGCCGCTTGAGTCCGCCCTCCACCAGCGGGTGGCCCGGGCCGGGCTCGACGGCCGCGTCACCCTGACCGGGGCCCTCGCTCAGGCGGATGTGCTCCTGCACTACGCCGTCTCTTCCGTCTGTGTGCTCATGGCCCAACCCGAGTGGCATTGGGGCATTCCCAACGTCATCGTGGAGGCGCTGGCCGCCCGCAGCGCCGTTATCACCACGCGCTTCGGCTCCGTGGAGGAGCTCATCAAGAATGGCGAAACCGGCTTGCTGGTGCCGCCCCGAGACCCCGAGGCCCTGGCCGCCGCCATCCGACGCCTCGCCGATGACGAGGCGCTTCGGGCGCGCCTTGCCGAGGCCGGCCACGCCATTGTGGAACGCGACTTCGATCTCGACCGGGGTGTCGACTTCTATGTGCGCCGCTTTCAGGGCTCTCCGGCGTGAGGGAGAAGCTGCGGGTGTGGAGGTTCTCCGCCTGGGCCGCCTTTACGGGCCCCGGGGCCTGGCTGGCCTTCCCCGCCTCGCGCGCCGCCTCCGGGCGCGCCAAGCGCACGTGCTCCATACCTACCTCCCGAGCGCAAACATCTACGGCACCTTGGCGGGCCGCCGGGCTCGCGTGCCCGTCATTGTCACCTCCCGCCGCGATACCGGTTTCTCCCGGAACTGGCGCCTCCGGCTGGTCGAGGAGTGGCTTATCAACCCGCTGGTCGACCGCGTGGTGGCCGTCAGCCCTGCCGTCGCGGACTGCACCCGCCGCGAGCGCGGCCTCCGTTCCGGCCAGATCCTCACCATCGAGAACGGCGTCGACCTGGCCGCTTGGGATCCGCGGCGGCATCCCCGGGAGGAGGCGCGCCAGGCCTGGGGGCTCGCAAAGGACGACGTCGCGGTGGGGGTGATCGGCCACCTGTCGCCCGTCAAAGGACATGCCGACTTCCTTCGGGCGGCCGCGCAAGTCGCCGCGCAGACACCGCGATCTCGGTTCTTCCTCGCGGGGGAGGGGCCGCTCCGCGCGTCCTTGGAGGCCTTGGCCGCCGAGCTCGGGATAGCAACCCGCGTCGTCTTCCTGGGCACGAGGCAGGACGTGCCCGCCATCCTAGCCATGCTCGACGTGGTTGTCGTGCCCTCACGCACCGAGGGTATGTCGAACGCGTCGCCTTCCTGGGCACGAGGCGGGACGTGCCCGCCATCCTCGCCATGCTCGACGTGGTTGTCCTGCCCTCACGCACCGAGGGTATGTCGAACGCCCTCCTCGAGGCCATGGCCATGGCCCGGCCCGTGGTGGCCACCGCCGTCGGCGGCAACGTCGACGTGGTTCGCGACCGTGCGACCGGGCGCCTCGTTCCCCCCGGCGACCCCAGTTCCCTGGCGGGGGCCCTGCTCGAGCTTCTTGCCCACCCCACCGCCGCCGAGGCCCTGGGCCGATCCGCCCGGGCGTGGGTGGCAGAGAGCCTGAGCCTGGAGCGGATGCTCAAGCGCTACGAGAACCTCTACCGCAGCTTGGTAGACAAGTGAGACCCCCGTCTGACGGCCGCCTGAACGTGCTCTACGTGATCTGGTCGCTTCAGATGGGCGGAGCCGAGCGCGTCGTGGCCGACCTCGCACACGGCCTCGATCGGCGGCTCTTCCGCCCATTGGTCTGTTGCCTCAACTTCAAGGGTCGCCTGGCGGAACCACTGGAAGCGGAGGGGATCTCGGTCTTCGCCCTCGCTAAGCGCCCCCGGTTCGACCCCCGCGTTTTTATCCGGCTCGTGCGCCTGATCCGGCGCGAACGGGTGCACGTGGTACACACGCACCTGTGGACGTCGAGCCTGTGGGGTCGCCTCGCCGCCGTCTGGGCGCGCGTCCCGGTCGTCGTCGTCACCGAGCACAACCTCGACATCTGGCGGCGTGCTCTTCACCTCCTGGCCGACCGCCTGCTCGCCCGCTTCACGGACGACTGGATCTTCGTTTCCCGTGAGGTCGAGACCTTCTATAGGACGCGGTTGCCGATCCCGGAGAGTCGCGCCCACGTTGTCCACAATGGCGTCGACCTCGCCCCCTTCGCACACCCGCACGACCAGGCTGCTGTCCGCGCGCGCATGGGCCTACCGGCCGCCGCCCGCGTGGTCGGGGTCGTGGGCCGGCTCGAGAACCGCAAGGGTCACCGCTATTTTGTGGAGGCCATGGCCACCGTGGCCTCGCGCTTCCCGGGCGCCATCGGCATCATCATCGGGGAAGGCAAGGAAAAGGGCGCGCTCGTCGCTCAGCGCGAGGCCCTGGGCCTCGCCGACACCCTGCACCTCGTCGGTTACTGGCCCGACCTGGCGGAGGCACTCTGTGCTATCGACGTATTCGTCCTCCCCTCCCTCATGGAAGGGCACCCCCTGGCGGTGCTGGAAGCGATGGCGGCGGCCAAGCCGGTGGTGGCGACCGCGGTGGGGGGCAACGTTGAGGCCGTGGAGCCGGGAATCACCGGTCTCCTCGTCCCTCCCGCCGCGCCCGCACCCCTGGCCGGGGCCATACTGGAACTGCTCCTTGATCCCGACCGCGCCACCAAGCTAGGCGCTGCCGGGCGCCGCTCGTTGGAACGCCGCTTTAGCCTGCCATCGGCAGTGCGGGCAAACGAAGAGATCTACTCGCGCCGCTACCGTGAGAAGATCGGGGAGGCAAGTCGTGGCGATTGAGACCGTCCTCGTCACCGGTGGCGCCGGCTTCATCGGATCGGCGCTCTGCCGGGCCCTCGCCGCTCGGGGCCGGCACGTTGTCGCGTTCGACAACCTCTCCTTCGGACGCCGCGAGCTCCTGCCCGGCGACAGCGGCTGTCAGCTCGTGGAAGGCGACGTCCGCGACGCGGCCAGGCTGCGCGAGCTCTTCCGGGATCTCGCGCCGGGAACGGTCTGCCACCTGGCCGCTCTCCACTTCATCCCTTACTGCGACGCCCACCCCCTGGAAACCATGGATGTCAACGTGAACGGCACCCGCGCCGTCCTCGAAGCCTGCCGGAACGCCCGGCCACGCCTCGTGCTGTTCGCGTCCACCGCCGCCGTCTATCCCATCGCCGCCGGCCCGCTCCCGGAGGACCGGCCCGCCGGACCCGTGGACGTCTACGGCTACACCAAGCTGATGGGCGAGGATCTGGCCCGCCTCTTTGCGCTCGAGACCGGGGTCCCCACGCTGATCGCACGCCTCTTCAACGCGGTCGGCCCGCACGACAACAACCTCCACGTCGTTCCCGAGATCCTCGCCCAGGTTGCCCGCGGCGGTCCCCTCCGCCTCGGCAATCTTGACCCTGTGCGGGACTACATCCACGTCGACGACATGGTGGCAGCCTTCCTGGCCCTGCTCGAGCGCCCCCCCCGGGGCTGCGATGTGTTCAATGTCGGCTCCGGCGAGGGCCGCTCGGTCCGCGACGTGGTCAATGCCTTCGAGGCTGTGGTGGGGCCCCTCACCCTCACCCAGGATTCACAGCGGGTGCGGAGGGTCGACCGGGCGGAGCTCGTCGCCGACGTCAACAAGCTCTGCCGCGAGACGGGCTGGAGGCCGCACGTCAGTTTCGCGGAGGGGATCCGCCGTCTCTTGGCTGGACTACCCTCCGCGCACTCCTGAGGTCCTTCGTTCCGCCACCCCCACCGCCCAGTCGCGGATCCCCGTGACCAGGCTCTCCTGGGCGGCGAGCGGCGTGAACACGTGGTCGGTCTGCTTCAGCACGCGTAGGCAGACCCGGCCGGCGGCGATGTGTTCCCGCAGCCCCCGCTGGAGCAGCGAGCGATAGTTGAAGTAGGCGGGGCTCTCCGCCGAGTAGACGAAGCACAGCTCGGTCCCACGGTCGAGGAGCCCGCGCACCTGCCGAACCAACTCCTCCGGCTCGGGGACGATCGTCTCCACGGTCGGGGGGGCGGCTTCCTGCGCTCTCATCTCCGTCCGGCGCTCCTTGATCGTGCCCAGAACCTCGCTGCGACCGCTCAGAAGGCGCCACCAGCTGCGGGGGCTCAGGACCTTGTGGCGATAGGAGTACCAAAGGAAACTAGGGGCCGGGACGCTGTAGGGCTCGATGAGCACCGCCCCCACGACCCGCTCGTCGTGGCCCGCCGCGCGCAGGGCGTGGTCGGCGCCGGAACAGATCCCCACCAGGACGAACGAATAGACGTCCGCCGTGGAAGCGAGAACCTCCATTGCCTGTCTGGTTTCCTTTACCGTCGCCTGGGCAAATGCGGCGGAGTCGGCCCGTGGCGCACTGTCCCCCAGGCCCGAAAAGTCGAAACGCATCGATAAGAATCCGTGCCGGGCCAGCTCGCGCGCGAGGCGGACGTGCATTCGGTTGGGACCCACGCGATGAATCACGCCCGCGTTCAGAATGATTACGCCCGGTCGCGCGGAGGACGGCGCATTCTCCGGTCTTGTAATCACCCCCACCAGCGATTTGGCCTCCCCAAACAGGAGCGCCTTCTCGATCACGTGCACACCCCTTCTAACCAGGTGGTGATCGAGGTCAGCAGCTCTCCCGGCACCAGGGCCCGATCCATGCCCTCCGCGTGGAGCCAGACGGGGGCGGGCGGGAATTGCCGCCGCTCCACCATGTCCGCTTGGACAACCGGCCACAAGAGCGGAGCGCCCTCACCCACGTCGCTGCTCACCACGAGCACCCGCCGGGCGGGCGCCGGAGATAGCCGGTCGAATTCCAGCCCAGCGAGATCGGCGGCCAGCGCTACGGGCAGGGGGAAGCCCAGCGCCTCGGCCAGGGACGACGCCCCCTGCGCGTGCTCAATCGCCCAGCCGGCGTGCGCGGCGCGAAGGGCCCGGAGGTACGCGAGAGCCACCCGCGGCGAGCCCGCAACCTCTCGGATCTCGCCCACCGCCGCGACAGTGTCCGCCACCCATTCCTCCAACCGAACCTCGCTCCCCTCCCCCGCGGAGTCCCCGCACCCGTGGTAGTCGAAGCGCAGAGTGTGAAAACCGACCGCGGCCAGCCGCGTCCCCAACTCGCGCAGGGAGCGGTGCGCGCGAAGGTATTCCTGGCCGAACGGATGGCAGATCACCACGCCCACGCGGCGGCGGGGCCCCTGGGCCGGATGGTGGATCCCGAAGAGGGGCCGGCTGGAGTCCCCGAAGTAGAAGGGTTTCATTGGCCATCGCGCGAGGCGGCTCCGCGCGGGCGAAGCGTGAAGCTACCACGGAAGGCCGGCGGTGTCCAGGCAAGCCCCGCCCGCGCCGCGGGCGGGCCCTCCGCGGCCAGCGGGAGTCCGGGGCGGCGCCGCCCCCGGCCTCAACGCGAGAAGGTAAACATCGCGCTCGCGAGGACTAGAACGTCACCGGGGTCATAGCGGTTGTCGGCGAGCGAGCCCGGACGGATGGCCCCCAGGACCCAAGCATAGGTGCCCGGAGGCTCGGTTCCCGTCCAGGTGTAGCTCAAGAACGGTTCGCTCACCTGAAAGGGGGCGCTCAAGTTCAGGCCGCTGACGACGGGCAGGAGGCTCGACGGTATCGAGAGCCGCCCCTGCTTCGGGCCCTGAGGCGTCAGGAGCACCACCTGGTCCCCGTCCGGGAGAACCTCGAACAGGAGCAGGTCCACGATGGCCGCCCGACCAACGTTGGTAATGGACAGGCTCGCGGTTTCGGTCGTACCGGTGCTGTAGTGGGGCTTGTCCGTAGACACGCCCAGCGTGAGCCCAAGGTCCGCGGGCAGCTCGACCACATAGGTGTCAACCGTGGCCCCGTTGCCCCAGTCGCTCGCGAAGATCGCCCGCCTGCCGGTTGGGCTCGGTACCACGTGGGGTTCGGCCCAGTACGGGTTCGCCAGCTGCGTGTTGTTCCGGCCGTAGCTGCGGTGATGAGCGGCCCGACAGGTCGTTCCCGTGTTTGTATCGGCGACCACGATCTCGTTGTCGAGCACACCCTGGCCCGCCGGGTCGCCCACGATAGACAGAAATACCCAACCGGGCACCCGGTAGGCGAGCGACGAAACGTGCGTCCCCCCGGGCGGGTACGGCCAGCCCGTGGCCGGCCCCACCACGACCCGCGACGCCCCGTCCACCAAACCAAAGCTCACGAGCGAGCCCACCCCGCTTCCGAGCGGTCCGGGGTCGAAGGCCACGGTGTTGTATGTATCGCGGCCATTCAACAGCCGCCCCTGGGAGGCATGTTCGTACGGGCTTGCCAGGTCGAGCATCCTCTGAGGGCGGAGGCTGAGGTCAAGCACCCAGCCGTCGAGCACGGCCAGGCTTCCGCTCGGTGCGGCCTGTGGCGCGTCGAGACTGGTGGTGGCCATCCCGGTGACGGCATTCATCGCGATCTGGTAGAGAAACACGGTCGAATCGCACTTGAGACCGACGGTATTCGAGTCCCAGGACGTGAACATGGGATCGTTTCCGGCGCTGACGGACCCTGTACAAAACTCAAACGTCCGCACGGTCTCGTCGACTCCGGTGCTGACGTGGTAACGCCGGAGGCTCCTGCCACTTGGGTAAAGCAACAGGTCCGGGTCCGATGTATGCCACCACACCTGTTCGATGTCCGTCGGCTGGATGTTGAGGCTACGCAGGAACCGGTAGCTGCGCCCGTCGTAGAGTTCATGGCCACGCCCCACGTGGTATAGGAGGAGAAGCGACTCATCGGCGTTCCAGGCCGAGACCGTGGAGTAGAGGGGCACGATCGCGGCGTCGGAGGAAGCCACCGGAGAGACCGCGGTGATCCGCCGCAGGGTGGTGCCGAACTCAGGGTCCAGGGTGGCCTGGCCCAGGACAGGCTTGGACAGGGCGCTCATGGGGTGTGGCACCTTGTCCTGGACCAGTCCTTGGCAGAGGTCGGCAAAGGCCACACCCCGAGAAGCGAGCAGAACCACGAGGGTGAGGCCAAGCGGTGGGGGGAAGGATCGGCTCGTGTGTTTCATTGGGGGAAGGGTTCCCATACCTAGGCCGGCGGGCAACGCCAGCGGCGCCTAACGTTCGCGGCGCGAGGCGTGAACGACACCTCCGCCCACCAACAAAGAGCGCCGCTTCGGGCCTCCGGCCTCGCGCCCCGGGAAGGGAAACCGAGGTGGGACCGACGGCGGGCCGGGCAGGAAGCCCTCCCGGGAGGATGATTCTAAATGGATCGAAGGCGCCACGGCGGTGACGCCTCTCACACAGCACCAGGCCCTTACGAGAGCGGCTTAGGGCGAGAGACCACTCGACCGGAAACAGGCTGCGACCGGCATCGCCCCGGGAGCGCCAAGGATTGGAGCGCGGCAGGGACCGCGTACGGCGCTACCCGGCCCCGGCCTCAGCGGCCGGGAGAGCCACGGGGCAGGTCAAGCGCTTGAAACCGCAGGCAAGCTGCCCGTCCACACCGGACCGAGCGGCAGGGTCCCCTTTCGGTCCCTGCTTCCCCCGGGCCTCCCCTCCGCGGGGTCCCGCCCTCTCGAATCGGGCGCGGCCCGAGCTAACCAAAGACGGACGGCAGCGGCGGTGCGGTCAGGAGGCGGCGAGGGTAGCTACGTAAGAGACTGTCTCGTCAGCGGCCCCGACATTGCCGAGGATCACGACATAGCTTCCCGCCGCCGCGCCCGGAGCGGTCAGGGTTTTGTGCGGCGTGCTGCTACTCGGTGTCTCGGAATAGCTGAGAAGGGTGCAGGAACTCTGAGTGACGCCACCCAGACAGTTCGGGGTGGCAATGCCGGCCACAACGATGTCGGTAGCAACGCCAAACGTGATCTGCAGGGTGAGGGTCCCGGCCGCGTTCGTGGTCATGGGCACCTGCACAAAGCGGTGGGCGGGGACGAGCACCCCCCCCTGGGCGACGGTGACGGCGGGTGTAGACCCCGAGTGAGAGGACGAGGACGAACCGCACCCCGCGATGGCAACCAAGCCCAGAACCACCGCGACCGAACCAGCTCTTCGTTTCATGCGTCAGTCCTCATTTCCGACGGGCTCTCCAGCCGGCGGCCCCCTCTTGGGGCTCGCAGTGCAAGGATATATCGAGAGTCAAGCCGGCGCTCTCCTCCCTACGCCGATGGCCGGGGCTGGGCGGGCGCCGGCGCGAGGACCCAGGACGCCCTTCGGCTCCTGGCCAGGTGGCAGCCGAGGTCTGGGCGAGCCCCCCCCCACTCCCGGTGCCCAACGCCTCTAGGCCTCCGCGGGAAGAGCCCCCGGTGTGGCCGTTCCTGCCCACCGGCCGGCGCTCGAGGGCGACGTACGGGCACAAGGGCCGGCCCATCCGAGGCGTCAAAAATGTCTTTTGACCCCATTCGACTCCTTGCTATCATCCGTGATGCGTGGGAAGCGGCTTATCCACAGACGACGCCTCCGGGTTGGGCCATGATGGTTTCCTGACTATTCGGGGAGGACGCAGATCTGGGTGGTAGCCCCTGCGCTCGCCGCCGAGCCCGCCGGCCCGTCGATCTCCTATCGGTTCGGGCGGGCTCTCCTTTCCGCGTTAAGCCGCCAGTAGCGTTAGATTGAAGTTCCATAGAGGATCCCGGGCGCTTCGATTGATTGATCTTCGTGAGGCCGCCCAGGTGCCCGGGACTCTTCCTACCCTGTGACCCAAAGCTTGACGGCGGGGGTGCTCACGGGGCTAACCAACTGCGGATCCGAGGATCTGTATTTGCTCCTCGATCAGGCCCGGGGGTATGACCGATGATCCTGCTGGCTCTTGCGCTGTGCTCCTTTACCGGAGAGAACGTCATTGCAATCCCGACTCCAGTGTCCTACAGAGACCCCTCTCAGGGCACCTGGCAGCAGAGCTTTCAGGTTCTAGTCGGCAAGGGGGGGAGGACCGCCGTCTTCGTGATCCCCGGGGGCCCCGGCGCGACAACCATCACTCCAACCCTCCCCGCTCAGTTCATAGGTATCCCCCCGAATTGGAGCGTGGTCCTCACCGACCCCCGGGGCGCGGGTTGCAACGTTGGCCCGCCCGCGTCGACCTTCTCCACCGACACGCTCGCGAGAGACATCCTGACCATCATCAAGTCCGTGCACGTGACCGACTACATCATCTTCGGGGCCTCGTTCGGCACCGCCGAGGCAACGGTGCTCGAGCAGTTGATCGAGGCGGACCCGTCGATTCCTCGCCCGCGGGCGCTGGTCTTGGAGGGCTGTATTGGACATGCCTGGAACGGTTACCAGGACTACTTTCAAGGCTTTGCCACCGAATGGGATCGCGTGAAAGCGAGCGTGTTCCAGCCCGCGACGGTGGCCCTTTTCGCCGCTCCTCCGTATCCGGCCGGGCTGACTTCCTCCGATTGGGCCTTGCTGATAGCGACCCAACTCACAATTGGAGACACCCCGGGGTTGGGTCACGCCCTCCACGTTCTTTTGGAACCAATCGATGAGGCTGCGATTCGGCAGCGACTCGCGGTGGCCAAGTCAGCGCTCAGTCAAACGCAACCCCTCGTCGTGCCGATCTACTGCGGTGAGCTGACGGGAGACTTGAAACTCGGCGATTTAGTATCCAATGAGCTCGCCCTCACCGGCGCCAACCTGTGTACGGGTGGCTTCACGAACAGGTACGACTCCGTCGCCTTCCCGACGACCGTTCCCATCTACTACCTTCAGGGACAGTTTGATCCCATCGTGCGCATGCCCCAGTCGACCTACCACTATCTGTCCCACCCGGGTTCCCACGGAACCTATGTCGTGGTCGGGAATGCAGGCCACGAACCCTTTCTCCGCTCTCTTATGGCCCAGGGCTGTATGGAGCCGATCTGGAGGGCCATCGCCGCGGGGAATCCGCTCGCCCCGTTCATGGACGCCTGCGGGCTGCCCTACGCGCTAGCCGAGAGGGGGCAAAACCAGCCGGCCTTTCTCACGCTGGCTGGATCGTCAAGGTAGAGGCCAGATGCACCGGACGCCTTTGGCCACGGTTAGACCGATGGCCATCTCGGCGAAGCGAATGAGTTGCCTTCGACGGTGCACGTCGGCAGATCCCCCCGACGGACTCTCCTGATCGACGCCCTCTGGGATCGGGCCGGGATCGACGGAGATAGTCTCCACCGACGCCTGCCCTGGCCGCAGAAGACCTTTTGGAGAGCGGCGCGACGCGGGGCCTCCCCTCCCCCGGCCCCGGACCGGGAGGCTAGGCTGGCTCCCTCGATTCGGGACCCTGTTCCAACGGCACCCGTCCGCTCCTCGGCCCGAGGACCGCTATAATCCGTTTTATAGTGGACAATAAGCTTGCCCGAGCCATTGAGACCCTCTGAAGATCTCCCGCCCTTGCGGGTGCCGCCGGAGACCATGCGCCATGTCTTGATAGCAGCTTTCGGTAGCGTGGGCGATGTGCTCCCCTTCATCCGAGTCGGCGGCGAGCTGACCAAGAGAGGACACGACGTTACCCTAATCAGCAATCCCTACTTTGAGCCGCACGCCAAGAATGCGGGCGTGGCCCTCTGTGCCGTGGGCACGTTAGAGCAATTCCACGCGCTGGCGACCGACTCGGGAGTCTTCCACTGGAAGACCGCGTTTGAGAGGGTCGTGCCCCACTTCGTCCACGTGGTGGAGGCAACCTACGAGACGACGATCCGGATGTATCGCCCGGGCCAGACCGTCCTCTTCGGAGGACCCGGTTCCCTTGGCGCTCGAATTGCACAGGAACAGAATCGCATTCCTCTGGCCTTCGGCCTCGTCTCGCCGTCCCGGCTGCCCAGCCGGTATGACCCTCCCCATCCGCCACGGCCCCTGCCCCCCTGGGCTGCGCCACTCGCCCTGTCCCGGCGAGGCATTGGTCTCTTGTACCTGCTCCTGTTCGCAAAGCGTAGGCTCTCGCGATTGTGGGGGTCACCGCCGCGGGACCTCCCTTCTCCGAATCCGCTCCTGGACGAAGTCAATCGGGTTCGCATCCGAGCCCAGTTGCGAGCCCCCCGGCAGAGGCGAGCCGGCAAGCGAAGCCGGCCGTTCCATCAGGGCTGGCGCCCGTGGACCCTTGCTAGTCTTCACCACCGGCAGCGTCGCCAGTCAGCAACACGCCTTTTTTGTCGCTGCCCTGGAAGCCTGCCGCATCCTGAAGCGACCCGGGCTCTTCGTCACCCCTCACGCGGATCAGATCCCTCAGCCGTTGCCATCTGACGTCACCCACGTGGCCCATGCCCCCTTCGCGGAACTCTTCGCTCGCTCCGCGCTGGTCGTGCACCACGGCGGCATCGGCACCATCGCCCTGGCCCTCGCAGCCGGCGTGCCCCAAATCATCAGGCCGATGATGGGCGAGCAGTTCGACCTCGGCAACCGCGTGCAGAGGCTCGGCGTCGGGAGGATGCTCGCCGCGGATAGCATTCCTCCCGCCCAGCTCGCGCGGGCGATCGAGTCCCTCATAGGTTCGGAGCGCGTCGCCAACGCGTGCAGGCGTTGGCAGGCGAAGGTCGATTTCAGGGAGGGACTCGAGAAGGCCGCTGACTCGATCGAGCGCCTTGCCATGGTGCCTTCCGCTCCACCCAGGTTTACTCCTTCCCCGGAGCGGACCCACGACTCCTCCCCGCCCGCCGTCGATCCCGACGAACCTGCTCTCCTTCCCGTCTCCCCCGTCGGCTCTCAGTCGCGAGGGCCCACTTCCTCCTGAGCATCCCTCTCCAAGCGGCGAAGCACATCCACCATCTCCCGCCGAGTCCCAAAGCCGCAAGGCGCTATCAGAAGGTCGTTGGGAGGATCCCACCACATGTTTGCCTCGACCAAGACGGGACCTCCAAGGGTCAGCGCCACATCCCAGCCGACGCTCCTGAGGGGAAGCAGCGCGCTCGCGGCCGCCGAGAGCAGCTGCAGCGCCGCATCCCAATCGGGCAGCGCGAACCCCGAGAAGGGAAGTCTCGTCCGAGGATGCCGCTTGTGGACGGTGACACCCGCACCGCAGGGATCGGGGCCCACCGCGTCGTCCAGGCAACCCGATGCCGGATCCACGTGGGCGCAGAGATTGCCGCTCCGGCCCTTGTCGTAGTTGTCGACGGCGCGATCCCCCGCGATCACCTTGAGGTCGGCCATGACGACGCTGGCCCGACCATCGGGCTCGACATGCGTGACGGCCCGGACGGTCTGAAGGAAAGAGACCCCGCTCAAGTTCTCGAGGTCGGGGTGGCTCCGGAGACGCTGCTGGAGTACGAACTTCCGGTCTCGGGCGTCCGAGGCGAGCGCGAGGTAGAGGTCGGCTGGGCTAAGCCAGGGGCCCCCCCTCTCCGCGTAGCCACCTCGCGACCGCTCGAGCACGCGGACACCCCGGCCGTATGCGCCGTGCGCGGGCTTCACGACCACTTCCGGGGGGAGGGCATCGCTGTCGGCGAAGAACGCCTCCCACTCTCCGCGCCCCACGAGCGGCCCCTTCCCGACCGCCCAGCCTGCGGGGCGGCCGAATACGGCGTAAAGCTCCGGCACGGGAAGCCCCAGACCCTTGCAAAACGAGTAGAACACAGCCTTGTCTTCCGTGAGGAACTCCAGCTTCGGGGGGTTGACCCGCGCCTGCAGGGCCAGCAAACGGCGCTTGGGGACGCAAGCGGAGCGCTCCTCCTTCGACAGCCGCGATGCCAAGAGTCCCATCTCTAGAGCCTCCCTCGCCCCGAAGCGGCCACGGAGAGCGAGGCTCCTTATCAGGAGCTTTGGGAAGGAATCGACGGATCTGGAAGGAAGAGCCGCCGGTCTCCCTCTCCGGCCATCTGAGTCGGAGCAGGATTCGGCCGAGGATGTGCACGACGTCGTACCGGACTACCACCTCGTGCCCGAAGCGCATATGAGCCTTGACCGACGCCCGGTTACCGGTAGACACCGCCGACCAAAGAGTCTCGGCCCTCGTAAAGAAGCGTCCCCTCACCGCGTCCAGAAGAACCGCGAAGAGTCCGTGGCCTCGAGACTGCGGCTCCACGAAAATGTCCCGCATCCATGCGACCTCGCGCGTCACGACAAAACCCAGCCCGATCTCGTCCACGAACCGCTCCCCGCCGGCCACCGCCCAGGTTGTCGCTAGCGTCCGTCCCGCCTCTCGGAGCTCGTAGAAACGGTGGCCGCGGTCAAAGCGCAGGCGCAGGCGGCTCTCGCAAAGATCCCGGTCGAAGCGCCGGTAGAGGTCGACGATTCCTTCATGGAAGGCCCGGTGCTCAACAACATCGAAGCGCGGGTGGCTGGGGGCCGGGGCGGCGAGCCGCTTCCGCAGAATGAGGATGTCGTGCCTGACCAGCCACTCCTTCCGCGTCTTCTCGCGCAGCCAGGCCAGGCCCGCTCTCAACCCGGCTCGCTTCATTCTCCCTCTGGCCGGGGCTCACCGCGGTGCAGGTCCCCGGGCGCCGTCCAGGCAGTTGTGTGAGGTCGGCCTTCAAGCGAGCGCGTCATTTGGCTCCGCGCGGGAGAGCAAATCGGAGGCTCCGCCCGCCTCAGGAAAGGGCGAGGCCTCCCGGCTGCGGTCGAACCCATGACGACAGGTCCCGATTGAGTACCCCGCTGAGCCGCTCAACGTCTTCCCTGAATACTTCCCCGAGCGCGTCCAGGAGCTCGGCGGAGGCCGTTGACGGCTGCGCCTTCCTGAGGTTCAGCCGTGTCGAAAAGTAGAAGAGCACGCCCAGCGCTCCGAGCGCAGAGGCTCTCATGGTCTTCAGGGGCAACTTGGCAAGGAGGCTGTACCCCAGGGAATACGTGGTCATGATCGCACGCCCCGCGCGCCGGCTCCACCAGCGCATTCGTTCGTTGTGCACTCTGAAGTCGGGTGCCCCCCCCTGTTCTAGCCCAAGAAAGCTCAGCGTCTCCAGGTAGGTCCTCTCCGGGTCATTCTTCAGGTCCTCGAAGAGGATGCACTTCACGCGGTCACAACCGAAGGCTTCCTGATACCTTACGACGTGCTCCGCGTACTTCCCGAGCGCGCTGTACTGGAGCGCCGTCGGCAGGAAGCAGGTCGAGGAGATCCGCCGACCCCGCCGCCGCTCTGG
>WNFI01131379.1_pt1 | contig 32220 bp, 24 predicted proteins | sample 5400471 | NCBI WGS metagenome assembly WNFI01 (sample SAMN13153348, study PRJNA577476) | soil metagenome | isolation source: 100 cm saprolite on Douglas fir-dominated hillslope | place: USA:California | collected 2013-09-17 | reverse complement strand
TCAGAGCAGAATTCTCCTGTCGCTTCACCCTCGGGTAAGCCGTAGGAGCGTATCGGCGTGTGGGTCCGGCTGCTGCCGGAGCGTGTCGGCGTATCAGCCTGGGTGGTAACGGCGCGCCGGGAGCTAATCTTGAATGCTGGACGCTGGTAACAGATGCGACTTATGTGACTTATGCGGCCGAGGCCATATAGGCGCCATGTTTCCCATCCGTCACTAGCCCCAGTGCTCGCCAACTCGCCGCGTCGTTCCGTCGCCCTTTCGCTTCTCACCTTTCACCTTTCACCTTTCACTTTTCACCTCTCCGCGCGCCTCCTGCTCGCCGCCGCCGCGGTCTTCGCCACATGCGCGGCGCTCGCCGGCTGCGACTCGCCGGAATCACGCGCCGACCTGGTGGTCCTCAACGGCGCCGAACCGGAGTCGATCGATCCGGCGGAAATCACAGGCCAACTTGATGGGCGCGTGGCTTATGCTCTCTTCGAGGGCCTGCTCCATTTCGATGGTCTCGGCCGTCCGCAACCCGGGATTGCCCAATCCTGGGAGATCTCGCCCGATCGCCGGATTTATACATTTCATCTCCGGCCGGAAGCAAAATGGAGCAACGGAGACCCAGTCACCGCCAATGATTTTGTGGCGTCTTGGAAACGCGCATTGTTGCCGGAAACAGCGTCGGAGTACGCTTACATCTTTTTCCCCATTCGGAACGCCGAAGCTTTTAACGAACGCGCGGTAAAAGATTTTTCTGCGGTTGGCGTTACGGCTCTCGATAGTCAAACGCTGCGAGTGGAACTGGACAACCCGACTCCCTACTTCCTGGATCTCTGCTGTTTCATGACGTATTTGCCGGTCCATTTGCGAACTATCCAGAAGTACGGAGACGACTGGATTAAGCCAGGCAAGCTGGTGAATAACGGGCCGTTCTTGGTGAAAGAATGGAAACTGAACTACCGAATGCGCCTGGAAAAAAATCCCAACTTCTGGGACGCGAAAAACGTTCAGCTGCAGACGATCGATCTTTTGCCGGTGGAGAATGCGATTACCGCTTACAACTTTTATGCTTCTAAAGTTGCGGACCTGATCCTCGATAAAGGATTAACACCGCCCTCCCTTATTCCGGAGTTAAAAGCGCGCGAGGACTTTCACGCTGCTCCCTTCTTAGGCGACTACTTTATCCGGTTCAATGTGAAGCGTAAGGCGTTTTCCGATCCTCGGGTGCGACAAGCGTTTGCCATGGTCATCGACCGCGAGCGTATTGTGCGCAAGATCACCCAAGCTGGTGAACCGCCGGCGTATTCCTTTACTCCGCCAGGAACCGCGGGCAATTATCAACCGCCACATATGTTCGGGCTGGATCCTGAGCGAGCCAGGACGCTATTGGCCGAAGCCGGATACCCGGCCGGCAAAGGATTTCCGACCGTTTCTTATCTGTACGACAATAAGAAACTCAACGAAGACATCGCCGTCGAGATTCAAAGCATGATCTCGCAAGAGCTCGGCATCCATGTGGAGCTAGTGAAACAAGAATGGAAGGTTTATCTCAACTCAACAAACCGCCTCGACTACGACTTTTGCCGTTCGAGTTGGATAGGCGATTACAATGACCCAAACTCATTCTTAGAATGTTTTATCTCCAACGGCGGAAACAATCGCACGGGCTGGAGCAACCCGAACTACGACAAGCTGATCGCCGCCGCCGCCAAGGAAGCCGATCCGCAGACTCGCCTAAAAATTCTAGCCCAAGCGGAAGACATATTGCTCAACCAAGGGACACCGATTTGCCCGCTGTATTTTTACATGGGGATCCAGATCTATGATGGAACCAAGTTCGGCGGGATCGAGCCTAATCTTCTCGATACCCATCCGTTCCGGGAGATGTACCGGATAGCGGGGAGCGTGAAAGGTGAAAGGTGAAAGGGTCATTGCCCAGCACGATCCTGGAGGGGAGCCGCTTTGTAGGATGGCAGGTCTGTAGGCAGGCAGCTGGCGGCTCCCGGGAACGGCTCCAGGTGTTGCCACACGCGCGGTGACCATGGCAACACCGAGGATCATCGACGTTCAAACGACGGGTGACACGCAAAGGTCCGACTTCGCCCGGTCGTCTGAAACTCCCGGAGGACTTCGGCGAGCTCAGTCGAGCCGCTTCGTCGGACAAACTCCGCCCCCAGTTAGCTAACTCCTCCTAGGCCCACGCAAAGTCTGGCTTGCCAAACGTAGCCCGGGAGTTTCAGACGACGGGGCGGAGTTTGGAATAAAACGAGGTCCTAGTGGTCATATCGGTTGAGGAACCTTTATGCTATGAATAGAACTCCGTTTTGGCAGCCTATCGCCTTGTTCCTGGCGACCGTAGCCGCTTCCTCCGCTCTAGCCGCTACGCCGTCCAATGTGATCATGACATTTGTCCACCCTGAGCGGCTTACGGATTTTAGAGTTCAAGGCCGGAATGAACAGGACAGTGCGGTGAAATTTGCGCGTGAAATGAGCTCCGCTCTCGCCCCAACTGTCGCCAGGCAGGCGCCCGGTTGCACCCTTGCGTTTCACTTTACCGACATCGATTTGGGCGGCCGTTACGAACCACGACTCATCAGGCGCTTCAACGACGTCCGTTTTTACCATAACGGTCGTGAGCCGGTCCGATTGTATTTCGACTACACTCTGACCGACCCGCGCGGCCGGGTTTTAGCCAGAGGCTCGGATTCCGCAACCGATGTGCTCTATTTGGGCAGGTATCCATCCGAGCCCGTTCAACTTCCTTTTGAGGAGTTCTTTTTCGAAAAACAGGCGCTGATGTCCTGGATCAGGACCAAAATCGCCGCACCGGAATCTAGCCCAACCCTGGCGCAAAAACGCTAGCCCACGTAACCAAAACCAAAGCCTTCGGGGCAGGCCGGTGGCTGTCTGAGGAATCTAATCCACTGATAGAGTTTACCAGCGAGAATAGGTAGAATGCGCTTCGGCACATTTTGAACTTTCCGGGTCAGAGGAGGCCTCGGAACGTTCTCAGATCAGCCCGCCTGCCTGCCCCGAAGGCTTTTAGAAAGAAAAATCTAAGGAACCAGGTCCTAACCCGCAAATCTCGCGTCTCGGACAAACCAGACTAGTGATTGCGGGCTAGGTTCTGGTTTCTTAGATTTTCTTTCTATGCTTGATCACTTCATAAACGGCCAATGGGTACGCGGCCAGGGCGAAACTTTCTCCTCAGTTAACCCAGCAACCGGGAAACAAGTTTTTCAAACCAGGAACGCTGACGCGTCGGAGGTGATGGCAGCATTTCAGGCAGGTAAAACTGCTTTCCAGAAATGGGCTGAAAGCTCTCCGCCAGAACGTTTCCAAGTTGCTCGTAAGTTCGCGACCATCGTTGAGGCGCGTCGTCAGGACTTTGTTACCGCTATTTCGCGCGAGACAGGCAAGCCGATTTGGGAGTCGAACCAAGAGATAGACACGGTCATCAAAAAGATCGACTTAAGCATCTCTGCTTACGAGGAACGGACTGGCAATCGGGAGCACCGGACCGGCTCCACTAACGCCGTGCTGACGCACGCGCCACACGGTGTCGTCGCCATCCTGGGCCCATTCAATTTCCCTGCTCATTTGCCGAACGGACACATAGTTCCCGCGCTGATTGCCGGAAACTGCGCCGTGTTTAAGCCCAGCGAACTGACTCCATGGACCGGGGCTCTGATGGCGGATTGCTGGCAGCAAGCGGGTCTCCCGGCCGGTTGTCTGAATCTTTTGCAAGGAGGTCGGCCAACGGCGGAGTTGATTCTAGAACAACGCGAACTCACCGGCGTCTTTTTCACGGGCAGCGCGACCACGGGTATCGCGATTCATCAACGCTTCGCGGGCCGGCCTGACGTGATCCTGGCTTTGGAAATGGGTGGCAACAATCCCATGATAGTCCTGGACACAGACGACCCGGTCGCAGCCGCCCGGATCATTGCGGTTTCCGCCTTTATCAGCGCGGGTCAACGTTGCACCTGCACCCGGCGGTTAATCCTGGTAAACGGCTCTCGCGAACGTGACGACTCGCTCGGCAACCCAGTTTTAGATGCGCTCGGCAGGATCACAGAAAAAATTGTGGTTGGTCCCCCGGACCAAGCTCTCGAACCCTTTATCGGTCCAGTGATCAATGTGTCGGCAGCGAAAAAGGTTCTCAATACGCAGGAAGAGCTCATGGCCGAGGGAGCGAAATCCTTAGTGAAATGCCGATCAACGGCAACGGGGCTGCCCTTTCTACGCCCAGGCATTTTGGACGTGACCAACGTGGAGAATCCTCCAGATCAAGAAGTGTTCGGCCCTCTTTTACAGGTGTCCAGAGTGACCGATCTCGAAAGTGCGATCCGGCTGGCTAACAAAACTCAATTCGGGTTGGCCGCAGGACTGATCGGCGGTAATGCCGAAGAATTCGATCTATTTCGCCGTAGAGTTCGCGCTGGCATCGTCAATTGGAACCGGCCCACGACTGGAGCAAGCAGCGCAGCACCATTCGGTGGTATTGGTCTCTCCGGGAACCATCGTCCCAGCGCCTTTTATGCCGCCGATTATTGCGCTTACCCCGTGGCCACGATAGAGAGCGAACAGGTGAGCCCGATCGAATATCCCGGGCTGGCGCAGTAGACATGGGAAGTGAGAGGCCTGCCCTGAGCAAGCGCTAAGCGCGTCGAAGGGTGATTGGTGATTGGTGGAATACCTTGGTTCCCCATAATGTCGTCTGATCATCTGCGCTTGTCTTTCTAGGAATCTCCTCTGTCTCATTTTCTTGCAGCCATCGGCGCCCAGATCGGTTAAAACTCCGGACCGTCAGAAGAAATTAATGTCGCCCCGCGTCTTTATCAGCCATTCTAGCGAAGATAAAACCATAGCGGATACGATTTGCCAGCGGTTCGAGGCGGACGGGATCAAGTGCTGGATCGCCCCCCGAGATATCAAACCAGGATCCGATTGGACCAAAGCAATCACCGAGGGGATTGATGCGTGCCAGATTTTTGTCCTGGTTTTCTCCAAACACGCCAACGAGTCCGATCATGTTTATCGTGAGGTGGCAAAAGCGTTCTCTTCTCGTCTAGCGGTTGTCCCGTTCAGGATCGAGGCGGTTTCGCCGAATCCCAGTCTGGGCTATTACCTGAACACGGTCCAATGGCTCGACGCGACCGATCCACCGTTGGAACGACATGTTGCAGCACTGGCCGAGCAGGTGAAATCGCGCCTCGATGGAAGCGGCGAGAGCGATCGTTTCAGACTTTCGCCTGGTGCCGTCGCCAAAAATCCAGCAAGTGTCCGCCCGTCCGGCATCCTTAGAAGACGGACCGTTAGCCTGGTGATCGCTGCGTTTTGCCTGATCGCTGTCGCTACCGTCGGACTTGTTGTCATGCTCAATCGAAAGAACACCAACCCGGATTTGGTAAACACTGGAGTCATCCCGGCAAAGAGCATTGCCGTTCTACCGTTTGAAACTCTCAGCGAGGAGAAAAATGACAGTTATTTCGCTGACGGCGTGCAGGATGATATCCTTAACTGTCTAGCCCGGATCGCCCAACTGAAAGTGATTAGCCGGACCTCGGTCATGCAATATCGAGGCAGCGCCAAACGCGATCTTCGCCAGATTGCCAATGCTTTGGGAGTACTGAACGTCTTGGAAGGAACTGTGCGTCGAGCTGCGAACCGCGTCCGGGTGAGTGTTGAACTGGTCGAGGCTCGTAACGACAGCACGATTTGGGCAGACAGTTACGATCGCGATCTAACCGATATCTTCGCGATCCAGAGCGAGATCGCGCAAACCATTGCTGGAAAACTAACCGCTACGCTTTCGCCCAGCGAGCAGAAGTTGATCGAGCAAAAGCCAACCGAGAATCTAGCGGCTTACGACGTTTATCTGAAAGGAAAAGCGCTGATCAGCAAAACGGAACTCAGTTGGAATATGGTTGGTCCAGGGCAACCTCTCACTGATGCGATCGAGTTCCTCAACCAAGCGGTTCAGATCGATCCTACTTTCGCTCTGGCCTACTGCGCTGCCTGTCACGCACATGATCTCTTTTATATTGCCAGCGACCCGACGCCGGCCCGACGCGCTCTGGGCGATGCCGCCATCCAAGCCGCCCTTCGCCTGCGAGCGGACCTCCCCGATGTGCACTTAGCCTACGCTTACCATCTCTACTTCTGCTATCGAGACTACGATCAGGTACGCACGCACCTAGAGATCGCTAAGGCTGGCCTTCCCAATAATCCAGAGGCCATCGAACTCCAAGGATTCATGGACCGCAGGCAAGGCCGCTTCCAAGAAGCAGTTAACGAGTTCAAAGCCGCTCTCGAGCTGGACCCGCAGAATCCTCAAGGGATCTCAGATCTGGCCTTTACTCTCGTCAGTTTGCGTCGATTTAAGGCCGCCAGCGAGGTGTACGACCGCTTGATTAAACTGGTTCCCGATCAAGCGGCCTTGAAGATCGAAAAGGAGTTTTTCACAACTTTCCTGGCAACGGGAGACGACACCAAGCTGCAGGCTGCCATCGGCGAGCTTCCTAAATCGGCATCAACCGATCGGGAAATTGTGTCTACGAGTTTAACGTTAGCTTTGAATAACCGGGATTGGTCGCGGGCCAGCCAACTCGTGGACCAATTGCAAAAGAATGGCGGCGAAGATAATGGCAATTTTGGTTATGCGGCAATTCCGGTTCCGGCAGGATGCTATTCAATATTGCTGGCGCGGCTGCAAGGCCAGGAATTGAGTTCTACTTTTTTGGCATCCAGAGACGAACTTAACAAGAAAGTTCAATCGTCATCCAGCGCTTACCTTTTAAGTGCACTGGCAGTCGTAGACGCATTGCTGGACCGAAAAGAAGACGCCAACCAGGAAGCAGAGAACGCTGTCAACATGTTGCCGATCGCCAAGGACCCGTTGGATGGTCCTTGTGTCCTGGCAAACTCCGCTGTGGTGCATGCTTGGACCGGTGCCGTGGCGCCAAAGGGGTGAGTACGAAGGGCGCACGAACCTGCAAAGTCTGCGGAACCTCCCTTGCGGAGGGCACGGAGGCGTGTCCGGTGTGCTCGTCGCGACGACCGTTAAACCCCGAGTTGATGCTTCTGGCTCTGGAAAAGGAGGTCGATGAAAAGGGTACCATCGAGCTAGATCCCGGCTCCGAGGAGCTTCGCTTTGGGCACTTTCAAGTTTTGCAACGCAACGATGGCCGGTCTTTTGAGCTTGGCCGCGGCTCGATGGGGATCACGTACAAGGCTTTCGATGTCGATCTTCAACGCCCAGTGACACTCAAAGTCATTAACTCGCGATACCTCAACGATGAATCAGCCCGGACCCGTTTCGTCAGAGAGGCCCGAGCAGCTGCCGCGGTCCGGCATCCTAACGTCGCCACGGTATTCCATCTCGGTAGGAAAGGAGACAATTACTTCTACGCGATGGAGTTTGTGCCGGGTGAAACCTTGGAACAAATCCTACGCGCAACCGGGCCTTTGGATCTAAAGACGGCGCTGGAAATCGCATCTCAAATTGCGGCCGGCTTGAGCGCAATCCATAAGCAACAGCTGGTTCATCGAGACATCAAACCCAGTAACATCATGGTGCATCTTGAGGGTGGAAGCCTCGAGAGCGTCAAGATCATCGATCTCGGCTTAGCCAAACCGGTAAACGAAGCCGGTGAGGCTGTCTCGGTCCCAGGATCGTTCGCCGGGACCCCTCAGTACGCTAGTCCAGAACAATTCAGCGGTTTGGGAGCGGACATCCGATCAGATCTCTATTCGCTGGGGGTCACACTATGGGAAATGATCAGCGGCGAGGTGCCTTTTAAAGGCTCCAGCTCGGAACTGTTCTACCAGCATCAACATGCTCCCCTACCGGTGGCAAGACTGACTTTGCTCCCTCAACCGGCGGTTACCCTGCTCGAGATTCTTCTGGAAAAGGATCCAGCAAAACGATTCCAGGCACCGGACGATTTGATCGCAGCAATTGCCGGGGTAAAGGCAGCGGTTACCTCCGGTTATCGCTTAAGCAAAGAGAAACTACGAAGCACCGTTCATGGTGAGATCGAATTGCGTCCGGATCCGTCGTGGGGCCTGGTCAGACGGCGGGACCGGAAGCGTAAGTTGGCCCTGTATGTTACCGGTGGCCTGGTCATTGCCGGGCTAGCCCTGGGCTTGTTCTATTACGAGCAGAGTAAGGTCTCTTCGACTCCGCCGATTGATAAAACCGCTCAACCGGAAAGAAGTATCGCGGTTCTTCCTTTCGAGAGCATCAGTGCGAGCCAGGACGACGCCTATTTCGCAGACGGGATACAGGACGAGATCCTCAACTATCTCGCGAAAATCGCCCAACTGAAGGTGATCAGCCGGACCTCAGTGATGCAGTACCGGGCCGGGGCCAGACGGGATCTGCGCCAGGTAGCCAATGCCCTCGGCGTCGCCAACGTCTTGGAAGGAGCGGTGCGCCGCGTTGCGAATCGGGTGCGGGTTAGCATTGAGCTCATCGATGCCCGCAACGATAACACCATCTGGGCAGACAGTTATGACCGGGATCTAACCGATATCTTTGCTATCCAGAGTGAGATTGCGGAAACCATCGCCTGGAGGCTGACAGCTACGCTGTCTCCGGTCGAGCAGCAGATGATCGAAAAGAAACCAACCGAAAATTTTGCTGCCTACGATCTTTACCTGCGAGCTAACGAGCTCATTGCGAACACGGATCTGAACGCTTTTAATTTTGAGAAAACTCTGCTCGATGCGGTCAAACTTCTTAACCAAGCAGTTCAACTAGATCCGAATTTTGCGCTCGCTTATTGCGGCGCCGTTCACGCACATGATCTCCTTTATGTCTCGTTTGATCCAACTCAGGCAAGACGCGCCTTAGCCGATACCGCTATTGAGACTGCTCTACGTCTGCAGCCCGATCTTCCCGATGTGCATCTCGCTTACGGCTACCATCTTTATTTCTGTTACCGAGACTATGAGCGGGCCAGCGTACAGTTAGCGATCGCGAAACCAGGTTTACCAAATAGCACCGACGTGCTGGAACTCCCGGCATTCATCGACCGGCGACAAGGGCACTTCGATAAAGCAGTGCAGGGCTTCACCGCCGCTCTACAGCTCGACCCGCGCAACGCCAATCCCATCTTAGACTTGGCCTACACGCTCTATGCGATGCGTCAGTTCCGAGCCGCGTCCGACGCTTATGACCGGTTGATCGCCCTCGTGCCGGATGAACCAGCATACAAAATTGAAAAGGCGTTGTTCGTAACATTCATGGAAACGGGCGATGAGACTGGACTCCGGAAGGCGATTAGCGAAGCGCCTACATCAACAGCGCCGGATCGCGGCGCTATATCACAAAACCTGAGCTTAGCCTTGTATGATCGGGATTGGCCACGTATTAACCAGTTCGTAGTACAGCTGAAAAACGCCGGCGGTGAAGATAACGGCAATTTCGCCTATGCGCCTGTACCGGTACCGGCAGGCTGTTATTCGATATTACTGGCACGACTACAGGACAAAGAGCTAAGCCCTGACTTTCAGCAGACCCGGGACCTGTTAAGTAAGAAGTCGCAGGCCACCCCAAGCAACGCCCTATTGCTGAGCGCGCTTGCCGTAGTCGATGCGTTACTGAAGCGGAACCAAGAAGCTATCGCCGAAGCCCAAAAAGCGGCGGAAGCCTTGCCTGTCTCGACAGACGCTATGGATGGCCCCACCGTTCTGGCAAACTTGGCCGTAGTGTACGCATGGACTGACGAAGCCGACAACGCGTTCAATCAGTTAGCAATCCTCACGAAAACACCCCTCGGAATTTACTACGGCCAATTGAAGAAGGATCCACTATGGGACCCGATACGTAAGGATCCTCGTTTTGATAAATTGTTAGCGCAGCTAGCGCCCGGGAAAGATCGGTAAGGAACTACTATTCGCTTCGCGTACAGACGTCCTAACGATGTTGGCGGAGTTGCGGCGCCCTTCGATGACCGTCGAAGACCCTTCCGTAGGGACTGTCGGCCTTTGTCCTCGCCAAAAAACCCTCCCCCCTCACCCCAACGGAAACTCTTCCAACCGCGCCTCTAACCGCATTCTTAGCGCATCGCGCGCGTTTTCGGCGGCTTCTTCCGCCGACCCGATCGCCACGCAAAGGGCGACCAATCCCTCCAGATCCCCGAGATCGATAAACTCTGCGTCGATCCGGCCGTCCGGCGTACAATTGTGATAGTTACCCAGAGCCACACAAAGCGCGGCCGATCGATACCCGTAAAGCTGAAATGCAGTCGCCTCGCAAGTTCCCCCGGGCATTAGACAGCGTTGGAACCGGATTTTTTCTGTTTTAGCCACCTCAACGAAAAAGTCGGTGATTGGCGGGTCGAAAATCGAACTTCGATCTCCCACTCGAATGATCGGTCCCTCTCCCATTTTCGCCGGCGGAATCTCTGAACTGGCTTCAAGCGAGATTATGGTCGTATCCGGCGGCAACAGCTTTGACTTCGCCAAGTGAATGGCGCCGATAAAGCCGACCTCTTCAGCTCGCGTGAAAACACCGGCCACCGAACCCGCGAAGGCGCTTTCAGACAAGGTCTGCAAGGTAGCCACAATCGTCGCGCAGCCGATCAGATCATCGCAGGCGCGCGAGTACAGCCGGTCACCTTCCACGCGGAAAGCCGGCAAATCCCACATCCCGAAATCGCCGAACTCACGCACCGTACCTTTACCGTGAAGGCTTGGCGGTACACCACCCAAGAAGCGACGAACCGGACGCAATTGCCATCCCGGATGATCCATATGCGCAACGAACGCGTACCACGGCCGTTCGCCGCCGCACCAAGCGATCAAATTACCGACCTGATCCAGCTCCAATTCCAGACCCTCGACCCCGCGCAATTGGCGCGCGATCTCGGTCCTGACTGCATCCTCGAACGTCGGAGCAGTCGGACAGTCAAGAATTGGTCGAACGATGGCCAACAGTTCGTCACGGCGCATGCGAATCGGAAACATGCACAAATTACACCGATTCCGCAGATTATTTTGTCTGATTACTGATTAGTGATTACTGGTTGTGGACGGTTGTCAGTGATTACCGATTACCGGGCGAGAGCAAAAAACAATGCTGAAAAAAATCCGTTATTGGTTCGAATATATCTTTGTTGTGCTCTTTGCCCGAATTGTTCCCCTACTACCGCTGCGTTTGCTGCATGGCCTTGCCGCGACCCTGGGTTGGCTGGTTTATTATCTAGATCGGCGTAGTCGATTAGTCGCTCTGGCTAACCTTGAGGCAGCCTTCGGTGACCAATACACACCGCGGGAGAGAGCGCGTATCGCCAGACGATCAGTACAGGCGTTTGGCCGAAGCTTTCTTGAATTGTTTTGGACGCCTCGCCTGAACCGGCAAAACATTCACCGGTTTGTCCGCTTCGCGGACGAAAAGCGGTTCGAGGCAATGCTCAATACGAAGCAAGAACATCCGGTTATCGGCATCACGACTCATTTCGGCAATTTTGAGTGGGGCAGCGCCTTGTTTGGATTCCGCGGCTACGACGGCTACATTCTGATGCAACGGTTCAAGAACGATCGCTTGACCGCTCTCTTTCAGGCGCTCCGCGAGATCTCGGGCCAAAAGAGCGTGACCCAGGAGAAGTCCGTGGTTCGCTTTTTTAAGGCTCTGAAGCGCGGAACCCCTGTCGGCATCCTGATCGACTTGACCTTGAAGATGTCGGAGCCGGGCCTGGTTGTACGCACCTTGGGACTTTGTATGCGCACCACCATGATGCATGCTGTTCTTCAGGAACGAACCCAACAGCGGATTCTCCCGTTCATCACGGTTGCAGACGCAGACGGTTACGTCGTTCACATTCTCGATCCCATTGAGTTCTTTCCAGAGGCTTCTCGCGAGGAGATTGCCCAGATCTGTTGGAACAGATTTGAGCCGTTCATTCGAAAACATCCGGAACAATGGCTCTGGAGCTACAAACATTGGCGGTACCGGCCTCCGGTCGACGGTGAACGCTATCCGTTTTACGCGAATCGGTCGGAGCTTTTCGATGCGGAGTTCAATAAAAGACGTGGAGCGGGCCTGGCTTCCGAGGCCGACCATAAGCGCGAGAACTCTATGTAACGACGTTCCGTGATAGCTTTCCGTTCGCTTTTTGCCTAAGGTCGAAGCGTGGATGACACTCTGCCAATCGACGCGCCGAATATCATCGACGACCAATTGCAAACCGCGGAGAAGCTTGGACGATGAGCAAATCATTTACCGATCTAGGTGAAAGGGAAGTGCTCGCTCTGGCGATTTCACTCGAAGAAGAGGACAGTAGGATCTATCGAGACTACGCCGAGAGGATGAAAGAAAAGTATCCGGAAACGGCATCTATTCTGCAATCGATGCATGAAGTGGAACTGTCTCATCACCGTCGTCTGACCGAACTTTATCAGGGGCGATTCGGGGACCACATTCCTTATTTTCGGCGACAGGACGTTAAGGGATTTATCAAACGCAAACCCATCTGGTTAAACATGCACCTGAAGCCAAAGCGGGTCCGGCAGGATGTGATGGCAATGGAAGGAGAAAGCCGCCGTTTTTACCAACAGGCAGTAGACCAAGTTAAATCTCCCGAGGTGCGTTTACTACTGCAAGAGCTGGCTCTGGTAGAAGAAGACCACCAAGACATTTTCGTAGAAGAAGTAAAAAAGAAGAAAAAGTCCGGAGCACTGCCCGAATAGCCAATAGCCAATAGCCGATGGGCGATGGCCGATCAGGCAATTGCAAAGTGTCAGCAGACGGAATCTCTCTTGCGGAGCTCTTATGACTCCCTAACATTGGCTATCGGCTATTGATCATTGGCTATTCGCGCAACGCTATGGGGAAAATTTACGATTTGATCGATGAGAAACTTGCGCGCTGGCTTAGCGAGCAGAAAGTCTTCTTTGTTGCAACCGCTCCCCTCTCAGGCGACGGCCATATTAATTGCTCTCCCAAAGATGGCGCATCCTTCCGGATCCTGGATGAACGAACCGTGGTTTACCTAGATCTGACCGGAAGCGGTGTGGAAACCATTGCCCATTTGAAAGAGAACGGCCGCATCATTCTGATGTTCTGTGCCATGGATGGTCCACCCAAGATCGTTCGTTTACATGGACGCGGCGAATCGATCGAGCCAGGGCACAACGATTTTGAGTCAATTCGCAAAACGTTCCCGAATACACTAGGCTTGCGCTCCTTCATTCGGATCCAACTAACTCGTATCTCGGATTCATGCGGTTTCGGCGTGCCCAGGTACGAATTCCGGGGTGAGCGGTCACAGTTGAAAGAATGGGCCGAACGAAAGGGAGAAGCCAGCTTGGTTAACTATCGCCAGGAAAAGAACAGCCGCTCGATTGACGGATTGCCGGGGGTTTAAGCAACCGCGAATGGATCCGCCTTCGCCAAGCCTTCGGCGCGACAGGCAGCGAATAAACGCGAATAAATTCCACAAACACTAGAGGGATTCGGTCAGCGACGACTTTCCTCTATCTTGACGCGCGAACAGGCGGTAATACGCCACTCACAGCGCGCCCAAGTGACAGCGTTCGGGGGACTCGTGAACTCTAAATTTGCGTCTATTCGCGTGCATTCGCGGTTACTCAGTTAAAGACCTGACCGGGTCGATCGAGGCTGCCCGACGTGCCGGCAGGTAGTTCGCCATCAAAGCGACTGCACCCAGCAATAATATCACTCCGACCAGCGTAGCAGGATCAGTCGGAGCGACTTGATACAACTGTCCCTGCAGCAGGTGCGAAACCCCTAACGAACCAAGAAGGCCGATCAGCATCCCTGATAAAAGCATGCGGGTACCATCCCACATGATCAACCGGATCACGTCAAGGCTTTGCGCGCCCAGCGCCATCCGCACTCCAATCTCCCGTCTGCGTTGAATAACGCTGTACGACACGATGCCGTACAAACCGAGGGCAGCCAGTAAAAGTGCGACTAACGCGAAGCTACCTACTAACCAAACGTTTAACCGGCGATCTCCCATCGAGTCAGCGATGACCTGCGACCAAGGCCGAACCTGATAAAGCGGCTGTACTGATGCACATCACCAACCACACCAATAATCGTGGCGATACAGGTACCGTTATTGATTCGATTTCCGATAGCATCCTGAGCGTCCTTAAAAAAAGGCGAAGCAAACGTCTGATTAACCAGAATCGTTCTGGGCGCGCCGCTAGCATCACGCTGATCAAATAGTCTACCCGCGAGTAATGGTATACCGGCAGTCCGGAAATAGTTACCGCTTACGATTACATTGTCGGCCGTGGGACGCTGCGCGTCGGAGAGAGCGGGGCGTCCCTCAATCTGGAAGCTGGACGCATCGTGCGAGCCACCGAATGGCAGATCGTTGATGGCGCCGGCGGACTTCACGCCGGGGAGCTCACTGACTCGGGCTTGTTCGGCTGAATAGAAGGCGACGATCGAATCGCCAGTGCGGTAACGCGCAGGAGGAAGCCGGATCGTTGCGGTTAATATCTGCTCAGGTTCGAACACGCCGGATTGAACAGATTGAAGGTGCCAAAAGGACCGCAACAACAGGCCAGCGCAAGTGAGCATGATCACCGCAGAAGCGAGCTGAAAGACGACCATTAGCCGGCGGCTTCGGCCCCCAGCGCCGATCGAACCAGGTCGATTTTCTCGGAGTCTGGTCTGGAGATTTTGTCCGCGTTTACCGCACAACGCATAAACTGGAGCCACGCCGGTGACAATGCCAACCAACAAAGAAACCACGATGACGAACCCTAGGACGAACGCATCGATGCGGACTTCGGTCAGACGATGCAGATACGATTTTCCCAGCCAACTTAGTAGTTCAATGCCCCATTCCGCCAAAAGCACGCCAATGCAGCCGCTGCCCAATCCAAGCAAGGTGCTCTCGGTGAGAAGTTGTCGAATGAGCCGCACCCGACTCGCCCCAAGAGCAGAACGCGTTGCTATTTCTTTCCGGCGGCCGACCGCACGGGTTAGCGACAGATTCGCAACATTGAGGCAAGCGATTAGCAGCACGCAGGCCACCGTCGCCTGCAGCAACAACAAGGTCGGACGGGTATCCCCCACCGTATCTTGATAAAGAGAATTTAGCTCGATCCCATGGTCCGCTAGAGCATCGGGATAACGAGACGCCAAGCGATGCGCTAGCGTAGACATTGCCTGCTGTGCCTGCGCGAACGAGACACCGTCCTTTAATCTGCCAACTACACTCACCCAGTTGTTACCCCGAGCTTGTAATTGATCCTGACTGAACGAAAGCGGAACCCAGGCTTCTACTCTTTCATTCGGGAAAGTGACGGTGTCCGGCATGACACCAATCACGACATAGCTTTCGCCATTCAATTGAAGAGATTTTTCGATGACATCGGTTTCATCCCCGTAAAGACGCCGGCACAGTCGGTCGCTGAGAATCACTACATGATCATGACCCGATTGATCCTCTTCCAGGTTAAAAGTTCTACCGAAACGAGCGGTTAATCCCAGGACGGCGAAATAGTTCGGGGATACGGCTGCACTTAGAATACCTTCTGCGCCGGTACGATCTTGAAGTGCGAGTCCTTTGAACGCGTATCCTGCCAAGCCGCTGAACGCCTCATTTTCGTGCTGCCAATCTAACAGGGTAGCAATCGACGTTGGTCCACGGTTTGAATTCTGCCGATTCGTTTGGTAGAGGCGAACCAAGCGTTCCGAGTGGGGGGCGGGCAAAGGTTGAATCAAAATGGCGTTGACCGCACTGAAAATAGCGGTGTTCGCCCCGATACATATACCGAGTGTTAGTACCACCACCAGTGCGAACCCGGGAGACCGGGATAAAACCCGCAAACAATATCGTAGGTCCGCAACGAAACTCGCCATGCGAACGATCATAGAGGGCAATTTACATGCCAGGCACATCGCGTGGGCGCACCCCACGGCTTCCGCCTCGATGGTCTCAAAATGAGAACGAGTTGTTCCATCTTGGGACGTCCCTTATCGATACGGTTGACCGCTAACCCAAGCCAGAAAAGATTTAAAATCCGCAGATTACTCAGATTACGCAGATTTTCCGGACGAGCTTCAGGCGAGTACCAAAGTATTCTTTTCGTTGTCGCCTCAGTGAAGCGTGTCACAGTAATGTGTCACAGGGATGAACAAGAAAAAAGATAAGTCGAAACCGGGACGGCACGAGGCGACCCGGGCTGCGCTCAGGACTGATAAAACGGTTACTGTTCGTGGGCTCCGCCAAGATTGGCGTCGAGTAAAAGACATGGTTACTCGCGGGTCAAGGGTCGTTGTCACTGACAATGGCGTACCGATCATGCAACTCGTACCGATCGACAGACCGGCCGAGGGGAACTTTGATTGGATCGCTCATTTGCAGACGATCCGGGAGATCACTGAAGGGAAAAGCACAGGCGGCAACTCAGTGCTGGAGGAACGAGCGTCTTATAAATCGTGATCTACACGGATACGAGCCTGCTCGTCGCTTTTTACGCGAACGAAAGCTCAGCTCTGGAGGCAGCGCGATTGCTGGCGAGCAATGCAAGGCCAGTGCCGTTTAACCGAATTTTAGAGCTTGAGCTCCGAAACGCCATTCGTCGTAAGGTCCCAAGAAGAGAGGCAACTCCCGCGCAGGTCCGCAGCCTTCTTAGTCAGTTAGACTCCGATCTGTCTCAAGGGATTCTTGCCTGGCAAGCGCTTGATTTTGACCGGGTCTTTGACAGAGCCGAAAGTCTCGGAGCGCGATTCACCGAGCGATTGAATACTCGTTCGTTCGCTATCCTCCACGTTTCGATCGCGCTCGAACTCGGTTGCGACACCTTACATACTTTTGACCACGATCAAAGACGGCTGGCCGTCGCGGCTGGACTACGAGCGAATCCTATTAGAAACCTAAGCTAACTTAACGACCTTTAGGCCAAGTATTTGCTCCATCGGCACAAAATCCCGATCATTATGCAGCAATTCGAGGTTCCGCTCGATGCAACCGGTCGCAATGATCACATCGATGGTTTTGCGGACGCTTATCCCCTTCCGCCGCAGGGTACGATAATTGTTAGCTGCCTGGAGACAGAGCTGATAACCTCCGAGCTCATAGAACGGCAATACCGTGAGAAAAGATTGGGCACGACGAAAATCCGTATCCCGGTCAAAACCCTGCAGAACCTCAATGAGGATTAGGTCCCCCAAAGCCACTGGTTGATTTCCTAACAGCCAATCCAGCCGGTCTGTCTGCCAATTGACCACCCCGTTGAAGTAGTCGATCCAGACCGACGTATCCGCCAGTACCATGTTACGGCACGATTACTCTTGCTCAGGAACGGCGGTCGCGTCTCATGGTTTCGAGGTCGCCAGACCACCGAAGTTTTCCCCGTAACGAACGCACTTTCTTCTGGCGATGAACGAGCACCACCAACCTTAAACCCTCTTCCACCACGGCACGCTTTGTTGAATTTGGACGTGCTTCAAGCGCGGCCACCATTAGATCGTCATCGATAACGATATTGGTACGCACAATGTGTATATTCTTGTAAGACATACACATTGTCAATCCTGCTTCGGGCTGAGCTAGGGTCGAAGCCTTTGTTAGTTTGGTGTCGATTGTTCTTTTTTTTGCATTTTTACGCTCTCTTGCGGCTATTCTCTTTGGCTATCGGCTATCGGCTATTGGTCATTCGCGCGAAGCGCGTCCTATTCTCTCAGCGCCGTGACCGGATCAATTCGCGTCGCCCGCAATGCCGGCAGCAGACAGGCCAGCAATGCTGCCAGACCAAGGACCAGGATCGCAATGATCAACGAGAGCGGATCATTCGCTGAAACTCCATAGAGCAGGCTACCCATTAGACGGGATAGAGCCAGCGCCGCGACAACGCCGATTAGAAGTCCGATCCCTGCTAACTTCAGCCCCCGACGGATCACAAGCTGCAGAATGTTTGTCGACCGGGCACCGATTGCGATCCGAATACCGATTTCCCTCGTCCGCTGGCCGACGGCATACGCCAACACTCCATAAAGACCAACCGGGGATAGGAACAATGCCGCTGCGGAAAAAAGACCAACAACGAGAGTTGAGATACGTTCAGACGCATAAAGTTTGGCAACCACGTCGTCCAATGTTTCGATTCGAGTAATTGGAAGGTCTGGATCGACGGAAGCGATTAATTTTCTAATAGAAGACGTCAAGCTACCAGGATCACCGGACGACCGCAGCAGCAACACCTGATAATTAAAGTTGTACTGGGCAACTGGAAAATACGCTTGGAAATCTCTCTGCCAATAATTCGGCCGAGTGTAACGCACGTGCGCAACGACTCCTACGATCGTACACGTTTTCTTGCCCTCCGAGTCCGTTACCTCGATCCTGCGACCGAGCGGGCTCTCACCAGGAAAATATGCGTTCGCCATTGCTTCATCGACAATGACAACTCTCTCATGACTGGCATCGTCCGCCGGCCCGAAATCGCGCCCTTGTAACAGCGAGATATGGAGCGCTCGAAAATAACCGGAGGAGACAGTATGCCAGTCCAGCTTCGGCTGACGCTCGGGACCGGGATCAGATTGTCCAACAATACGAAAAGAGGTCAGAGCTCCCCAATCGATATCTCCAAAGTAGAACGGCGGAAAATCATTGAACGCGGCAGATTCAACGCCGGGTAGCTGACGTGCTTTCTCCAGCACTACGTTCCAGAAAGCTTGTTTTTGCCCTTGATCGGGCCTTTGGTCGCCGTCGGGCAAGTATTTCTTCGCCTTAAGCCAAAGTTCAACGGTCAGAATGTTTCCCGGACCAAAGCCCAGTGGCAGGCTCTGCGCCGCTTGAAAACTTCGGATCAACAACCCGGCGCTAATCAATAGGACGCATGCCAGCGCTATCTGTCCGACTACCAGAAGTGATTGTGCTCGTTGTCGCCCTGGTCCCGCGGCACCGGCTCGGTCCCCATTTTCCTTTAGTTCCGAACCAGCGCTGGTTTTTGATAGGCTCCAGGCCGGGAAGATACCCGCCAGGAGTGCAACCAGCGCGGTCACGATGAACACAAATAAGAAAGCATGAGCATCAAGGTTCATCTCTTGAAACCGGGACTGGGCGCGATAAACGCTGTCGAAACTCAGCTTCTTTATGAGTTCAATAACCAATAAAGAGACGGCCAAACCGAGCAGCGCACCCAGCGATGACAAAAAGCTTGTCTCGAGAAGAATTTGACCCGCTAGACATAACCGGCTCGCTCCGAGCGCCGCCCGAACGCTCATTTCTTTTCGACGTGAAAACGCCCGCGCTAACAAAAGATTGGCGATGTTCGCGCAGGAAATCAACAGTAGACAGCCTACCCCAGCTCCAAGTAACCAAATAGCAGGCGAATAATCGTAGACCGTATAATCGCCTCTCCCAGGAGCGGTGACTTGGATTCCATAGCCTTTATCAGTGTCTGGATACCGAGCGATTAGGCTATTATGGATTGTATCAATCTCCGCGCGAGCTTGTTCCAAGGTCACACCCGGGCGCAACCGTCCAAAGCACGCCGCCGGGTGTTCATCCCGTTTTCGCAAACCGGAGTAGAAAAGCTCGAGACTATTGATGGGGGCATAGAGATCGCAAGGACTCCAATAATTGATCTGCGCAGGCACCACGCCGACAACCTGAAAACTGTAATCGCTCAAAGTCAGATTCTTCCCGATGATACTTGGATCGGCATTAAATCGGGTTCGCCAGAAACGCTCACTTAACACCACTAACAATGGTCCCCCAGGGACGTCTTCCTTGTCAGTAAACGGTCGGCCTAAAATGAACGGGTGCCCCGTAACTTCAAACATACTTGCCGAAATAAAATCGACGTTGACTCGATCAGGAGTTCCCCACCCTGTTAAATCCAGCTTACTGTCGCATACTGCCGCCAGACTCCGCAGACTGTGTTGTGCAGCGCAAATATCCAGATAGTCCGGGTAATCAATTGAGTTCTCTTTCCCCTGATAAGTCAGGAAGATTTGAACTAAACTATCAGGATTGGGATACGGCAAAGGCTTCAAAATGACGGCGTCGATTGCGCTGAAAATCGCCGTGTTAGTACCGATACCAAGACCTAGGATCAGAATCGCCGTGATGGTGAAGCCCGGCGACTTAAGAAGTAGTCGCACCGTGTAGCGGACCGATGCCAGCAAACCATGCATAGTTCTGGGGGGAGTAGCTCCCATTTAAAGGGCAGATCGCATGCCACCTCGCCGGCTTACTGGATTTGCAGATCTCGCAAAGTCTTGGCCCTAAAACTACTAGCGCATTACGACAAGCGGAACGGCGGTTCGCCTTCGCTTTGTGGCTTAGTGCCTTTGTGTGAGACGACAGACTTCGCCCCATCTCCCCCTTTAGCTACGTCGGCTAGGGACTCTCCGTTCACCGCCGTCTCAAAATGAGAAAAGACGTCTCAACTTGGGACTGGTCGCACTAGTAGCGAAGCACCCTCAACTGCCGAATCCGAGAGAATTCGATGTGATTCGCAGTTACCAGGGGAAGACCATGGCGGAGCGCGGTCGCGGCGATCCAAAGATCATTCGCACCGATTAGGGTTCCGGCGCGGCGTAGTTCACGAAAAATGGTTCGATAGGTCAACCCGACTGCTTCGTCTAAAGGCAGCACGGCGAAATGGCGTCTGATCTCGACCAGCGCGGCGTCCCGCTCATCAGCGAAGCCCGCGGCAAACTCGCCCAGAGCGATAACCGAGAGAGAGAACCGTGAACCATCATATCTCTCTAGAAATTGACGGGCGGCAACACCCGACCGGTTGCGGCTGGACCGCTGGAGATCAATCAAGAACGTGGTGTCGGCCGCGATCTCTTCGTCCATTTGTCTTGGGGCGGCCGATCCTCCTTCTGGATCGCTTCAAGCTCGCGAATCGTGGTTTCATCGAGCGGCCCCAATTTTTCGAGTGCCGCGAGAATGGCCGCGCCGGAATGGTTCGATTCTTCCCAGTGAGCACGCTTGATCACCTGGGAAAAAGATTCTTGATTATGCCGGCGAGCTCGTACCAGGCGTTCATAGGCCTCGAGATCGACCGAAATCGTTTTCGTTGCCATGCATGCACCTATGTATGGATCCAAGCGGCCTGTCAACACTCCGCGCATAACTAAGAAAGGGGTTTGAACATAACTCCGCCATACGCAACCGGATCCCTCCGGGGATCGGCGTTTAACGGCTGGCAGACAACTTGCTCCGTGAAGAGTTTACCAGAAGACTCCATGGGAACTCTGTTTCACGATCTCCGCTTTGCCTTTCGTCAGCTTAGGAGGGCGCCGGGCTTTACTATCACCGCGGTACTGACTCTGGCACTGGGTATTGGCGCTAACACGGCCATTTTCAGCCTGGTGAGCTCCTTACTGCTCAAGCCGCTTCCGGTGGCGAATCCCCAACAGATCACAACGCTGACCTACCGCCAGAACCACGGAGCTTTGCACCGTATTTTCTCTCCGCCCGAATTCAAAGCGATCCGCGCTCAGAGCCAGACCTCGTTCAGCGACATCATTGCGGTCACACCAGGCCAAGACGGATTTGCGGTCGACGGGCGGAAGCCGGTACGCATCACCACCGCCTATGTCAGCGGCAACTTCTTCGATACGCTTGGAGTGCAACCGGTTGTAGGGCGGCTTTTCCTTCGCAGCGAAGGCGAGATTCTCGGTAGCGACCCCGTGGTTGTTCTTGGGTACGACTTTTGGAAGGAGCGATTCAACGGGGATCCAAATGTGGTTGGGCGACAGGTCACCGTGAACAGACATCCACTCTCGGTCATTGGCGTGGCGCCAAAGGGATTTCATGGCTTACCCGGTATTGCTGTGGCAATGGCGGCGTATTTGCCGTTGTCGCAGTTGACCGTCGAGGGAACTCCCGTCGACGTCCTGGATAGCTGGCAGACCAGGAATCTCCTCCTCTAGGGCCGACTCCGCCCAGGAGACAGCCTGGAACAGGCTGACGCCGAGCTGAATGTCGTTGCCAAAAACCTGATGCGACAGCAACCGGATGATGAAAAGCAGCTGGAGTTCGCCGCCTATTCCGAGCGGAGTCTCCGCATAAGTAGCAACCCGAACGCGATCGTCCTGATATCAGCGTTATTTCTTGGCCTTGCCGGCATGGTGCTGCTGCTGGCCTGCGTGAATGTGGTAAACCTGGTGCTGGTGCGCGCGACAGTGCGTGAACGGGAAATGGCCATCCGCGCGGCGCTTGGCGCCCGGCGTTCCCGCCTTTTGCGGCAGATGAGAGCGTTGCTCTTGCGCTGCTCGGCGGCGCCGTAGGCGTGGTTTTAGGTATGTGGGCCAGCACCGCGCTCAGTCACGTCAACCTGCACATCGATGTCCCTATTTCGTTATCGATCGAATTCGATTGGCGGATCTTTCTTTATTCCTTTGGGATGGCTTCGCTGGCGGGGATTGTGGTCGGAATAGTGCCAGCCCTTCGGATGGCAAGGGCCAATGTGAATACGGTGTTGCACACGGGCGGCCGCGGCATGACCAAAGGACGTCATTGGATGCGGGATACTCTGGTTGTCCTGCAGATTGCCGGTTCACTGGTGATGTTGGTTGTTGCCGGGCTTTTCGTGCGCAGTCTTGGAGCTCTCCAGACGACGGATTTCGGTTTTAAACCGGATCATGTGCTCAATCTCTCCTTCGATACGGCTTTGATCGGGATCAATGATTCGCCAGCACGCGATCTGACGGGCAACATTCAGGCACATCTCCATCAACTACCCGGGGTGATGGCCGTAAGCCAGGCGAGCACGGTTCCCATGGGCTATTTCATCGGGACTACCGCTACGCTGACGATCGATGGCGCCCCGCTTCCTGCGGACGCCGGAGCATTGACCGCAGGATACAACGTCGTTTCACCTGAATACTTCAGCGTAATGGGCATCGATCTTCTGCGTGGGCGCGGTTTCACCGATGGAGACAATGAACGCAGCAGAGATGTAGCGGTGATCAGCGATGGCATGGCTAAGAAGTACTGGCCAAATGAAGATCCCTTCGGCCATACCTTCCGTATTGGAAGCGAGAAAGCACGCAAGATCGAAGTCGTGGGAATCGCGCGCGACGTCGAATTTTCGTCGACTCGGGGCGACAAATCGCAGCCCTACTTTTACCTCCCGTATGCGCAGCACGTGAAAGAGAATAGCTTCATGACACTGCAGTTGAAAACGCAGGGGGATCCATTGGCGTTGGCGCCCACCGCTGAAAAAGCGATCCACGACATTTCTCCCGAGCTTCCCGTGTTTCAAGTGCAGTCCATGGAAGAAGCGCTCTACTCGATTAATGGATTCTTGCCTTTTCAGATAGGAGCTACCCTGGCGGCCATGATGGGTGGTCTTGGGTTGACGCTCGCGTTGATTGGCCTTTATGGCCTGATCTCGTACGCGGTAAGCCAGCGCGTACAAGAGATCGGCGTGCGGATGGCTCTTGGAGCCACCCGAGGATCAGTCTTTGAGATGATCTACCGTCAATCGATGCGAATTGTGGCGGTTGGCCTTGGAATTGGCCTAGCGGTAGCACTGTTGGTTGCACAAGGCGTTGGCACCTTAATGATCGTCAGCGCGTGGGATCCCGTGACGTTTGCCACCGTTGTCTCTGCCCTCGTGCTGGCCGCGCTGGCTTCCTGTTATCTACCGGCGCGGCGCGCGATGGCCGTTGAACCGATGGTCGCGCTGCGCCAGGACTGAGCAGCTCACAATCATTGTCAGAAGCCGCTGCCATATCGTCGAGCCGTCCTATTCAGACGTTCTACGTCCCGAACAGTCTGGTCTGCATGTCTTCCTGCCATTTCTCGTCGCTCAATCAGGTTCCGTTCTGAACGTGCGGCAGAGTTCGCAAGACTTTGGCCATAAGCGGGAACGTATCCGCAAGGCGGTTGCTGGGTGACCGCAGAACGATAATTTAAATGCGGTGGTCGGCGAGATTTTTGCTGGGAAAGCGATGTTATGGTCCATCGTGACGAGCACTTCAAAGCCTTCCTCCTTTGTTCGTATTGTGGTCAAGAACGGCGCCATTGTGGAAGTCATTTCAAATGAAACCTGTTCTAGAAGTCTGTCTCGGTGTTCTCTGTGTCTCTGTGTCTCTGTGTCTCTGTGGTGAATCTTGGTTTGTTTCATTCGCGGAGCGCGGTGATTGGGTTAGTTCGGGTTGCGCGTAAAGCCGGCAAAAGGCAAGCAAAAGATGCGGCTAGGCCAAGCATAAGAATCGCGAGCAGGAGTGCGACTGGATCAGCGCCGGATACCCCGTAAAGAATATTACCCATGAACCGTGCAAGGATTAGCGCTGATGCAATTCCGACCGTTAATCCCAGGCCGCTCAACAATAAACCCCGTCGCAGAACTAACGCGAGCACGTTCGATGTTCGTGCACCTAACGCTATCCGGACCCCGAGCTCACGTCTTCGCTGAAGAACTGAGTAGGCCAGAACTCCGTACAATCCGGCGGCCGAAAGCAGCATGGCTACCACGGAGAACAAGCCTGCCAATGACGCGCTGAGTCGACGGGCCCAAAATCTTCCTGCCAAGAAGTCGTCATAACTGGTGGCGCGATCGACAGGGACATCAGGGTCGATCTCGGCCACGATCTTCCGCACCGCTGGTATTAGACTAGTCGGATCACTAGCCGTACGCAGCAGCAAGAACTCGCGAAAGAGTTCTCGCTGACTATATGGGGTATACGCTAGAAATTCGGCCTCAGCAAAGTCCGGTATTCCGTGTCGGATATCGTCGACCACTCCGATAATGGTCCAATCTTTTTTGCCCAGCCACTCATCGCGATCATGAACTTTTTTGCCGATCGGACTCTCCCCAGGAAAGAGCGTCTCAGCTAAAGCCTTATTGACGATGATAACGTTTTGGCTATCGGCTCGATCCCGACTATCGAAATCGCGTCCCTGTAAGAGAGAAATCTGTAGTGTTCGAAAGTAACCTGAGGATATTGCTTCCACATCCATAGCCGGCTCCTTTCCTGGTTCAGGGTCAGGTCGCCCTGGGATAGAAAAAGGGAACTTCCATCCCCCGTAAAGGACCTCAAAAGGTTGATTGTCGCTCATTCCCGCGTCAATAACCCCCGGCAACCGACGAACTTTTTCCAAGATGGCATCGAAGAAAATCCGCAACTGCTTCGAGTCTGAGTACTTCTTACCGGTAGGCATAATATTGGCTGTTAGGAGATGATGGGGGTTAAACCCGAGCGGCAGACTTCGCACCGCTTGGAAGCTACGAACAAGTAAGCCAGTGCCAATGAGTAGCACACATGCAACCGCCACCTGGCCAACTACAAGCAGAGATTGGGCTCTCTGCTTTTGTGGACCCAATGTGCCGAGGCGACCACCCTCGTCCTTGAGCGCAATTCCCGCGTTCGTTCTCGAAAGACTCCAGGCCGGTAGTATCCCTGATAAGCACGCAACTAGACCCGTCAGACAAAAAATGAAAACGAGCGCAGTTCTATTCAGACTAATCTCTTGAAAACTAGATATGTAAACCGGAGTCAGAACTCTAAATAGCGCGATGCCCCAAATCGCAATCAGAAGACCGACCCCTCCGGCAAGGAATGCTAGAGACGCCGTCTCCGACAGCAGCCGCAGGATAAGACCCGATCGGGATGCACCCAGCGTCGCCCTAATCGCTATCTCTCTCCTGCGTTCGAGACCTCTGCCGAACAGCAAGTTGGCAACGTTAGCACAGGATAATAGAAGGAGACATCCGGCTGCGGCGCCAAGCAACCAAACCGCTGAAGAATAAGACTCCTCAATGACCGCTAACAGCGGAATCAAACGAATTCCGTACCCGTCGTCTGTAGCGGGATACAGTACGGCGAGATTGCTTTGAATAACCTCAAGATCGGCCTGTGCCTGAGCGAGTTTAACATCTGCTTTTAATCGTCCAAGGCACTCTAAATAGTGTACATCACGCTTTTGTAGCAAGCTAGGCCCGAAGACTTCCTCGACATGGAGCGGTAAATACAAAATTTCAGTGGGTAGTTCAGCTAAATTGCCGGCTTGCTCGGGGCAAACTCCGATCACCTGAAAGCTTTCGTCGTTCAAGGTTAGTTTCTTACCGATGATGCCCGGATCGGAATTGAAGTGCGTCCTCCAAAAAGCTTTACTCAGTACCACTACTAGCGGGCCACCGGATTTGTCCTCATCGTTGGTAAACGGTCGCCCGAGAATCATCGGCATCCCGGTTATCTCGAACAGGTTCGCTGAAGCGAAGACTACTCGGACGTGCTCTGGATCCTTTTGATCGCTGAAATCAAAATCAGTCCAATCGTAAACGGCGAGCTGGTCGAAGCTGTGCTGTGTCCGGCTTATGTCAAGATAGTCGGGATAATCCAAATGAGTCTTCGTGTCATTCCGGACCCTGGGTTCAAACACTTGCACTAACCGATCAGCGTTGGGAATTGGTAACGGGTTCAAGAGCACACCAACAATGACACTGAAGATGGCCGTGTTCGCGCCGATCCCGAAGCCGAGGATCAGGATAGCTGTAATGGTGAAGCCGGGTGACTTAAGCAGAAGCCGGATCGTGTAGCGCAAGGTTGCCAGCAGACCACGCATAGTTCCGGGGGGGTTAGTCGAATGTCGACCGCTACTCTCTCAGCGCCTTGATCGGGTTAATTCGGGCCGCCCGTAACGCCGGCAATAGACTGGCGAGAACGGTGGCGATTCCCAGAATGAGGACGCTAACAGCGAGTGAGATCGGATCGGACGGCGCGACACCGTATAGCATCCCCTGGATCAGGTGAGCCAGGATTAATGCCGCACCCAGTCCAGTCACTAAACCGAGCCCAACAATCTTCAGGCCTTGTTCTGAGATAAGTTTCAGGATATTGGCTGACTCTGCTCCCAACGCGATCCGGATGCCGATCTCCCGGGTCCGTTGGCCAACTGCATACGCTAGAATTCCGTATAGCCCAATCGCCGATAAGAATAGGGCGGCACCAGAAAACAAGGTAACTAGCAGCATGGATAGTTTTCGGGTGACAAACTTCTGGGCGATCAGGTCGTCGTAAGTATTCACATCAATGATTGGCACACTCGGGTCAATCGAAGTGACCTGTTCACGAATAACTGGAATCAGGGCGTTCGGATCGGGTTCCGAACGTAAGATCAGGTGCACACTGTCCAGGCCCCATTGAGTGTAGGGAAAATAAGCCTGAAATGCGTTCTCCGACTGACCGGGGCTCTTAAAGCGCAGATGTTGAACAACCCCGACGACCGTGCAATCCCGGAGGCCATCCCAGCTTCGAACACTGATGCCTTTACCGAGAGGATCCTGACCGTGAAACCAATGTTCCGCAAAGGCCGCATCGATAATCATAACATTCGGTTTATTCAGCGTGTCATCCGCATTGAAGTCGCGGCCCTGTAGAAACGGAACCTGCAGGGTTCGAAAGTAATCCGGCGAGACCATTTGCCAGGTCAGAACCGGCTGACGGCCCGGACCAGGATCCGGCTGACCATCGACGGTAAAAGGACTGAGAGCTTCCCAATCCCATTTTAAGGGCGGCTGATCGCTCATGGTTGCTCCAGTGACGCCCGGGAGCCTGCGAATTTTTGGCAAGAGCGAATCCCAGAAGGCGCGGCCTTTTGCTGCATCATTTTCGTACCTCGCGCTACTCAAGTTAATCCCAACCGTGAGCAGATGGTGCGGATTGAAACCAAAAAGAACATTTTGCGCAGCTTGGAAACTGCGAACCAGCAATGTCGCGCCGATCAATAGAACGCAGGCGAGCGCGACTTGTGCCGCGACCAGAGCAGCTTGGGCACGCTGTCGTTGCCGTCCGCTGGTGCCAGTGCGATCGCCTTCTTCTTTCAGCCCCGGAGAAAAGCTCGCTTTGGAAAGACTCCAGGCCGGCAGAAGCCCAGAAAACAGCGAGGTGAGCAGGATTACTCCGAACACAAATGCCAGCGCATTCAAATCGACGCTCAATTCTTGAAAACGATACAGATCGGATGGGCTCAGCTTTTTGATAATTTCAGCTGCACCGAAGGCAATTAATAAACCGAGTATTCCGCCAAAAAATGAAAGTAACATTGTTTCCAGTAGCAGCTTGGCGATCAACTGCCGTTGGGTAGCGCCGAGAGCCGCTCGAATCATCATCTCCCGACGCCGTTGTAAACCACGAGCAAAAAGAAGATTAGCAACGTTCGCGCACGAGATTAACAGGAGACACCCAACGGCGGCTCCCAGTAGCCAAGTGGTCGCAGAGTAATCGTGGACCATGCTATCGAGTAATGGAAAAACGCGAATTCCGTAGCCTCGATTCGTGTCCGGGTAACGCCTCAGTAGGTTGTCATGAATGGTCTCGAGATCCGCCTGTGCTTGCGCAGTACTGACTCCGGGCTTTAACCGGCCGATACACAAGAAGTAATGGAGATCTCGAAGACCTAACGGATAACCGCGATTATTGCCAAAGAACCCGACAGGAGCAACCGCATTTGCCGGCACGTACAAATCGGCGCCGGGAGGTCCCCAATCGTTTACTTGGTCCGGGATCACTCCGATCACCTGAAAGCTGTGATCACCAAGGGTGAGATTTTCTCCGATAATCTTCGGATCCGAATGAAACCGGGTCTTCCAAAAACGTTCACTCAGCACTGCGAGGAGTGGTCCGTTCGGTATATCCTCCTGCTCAGTGAAAACTCGACCGATAACCGCCGGCAGACCAGTCACCCCGAAAAGGCCCGGAGAAACAAAATTAACGCCGAGGTGTTCAGGCTGACCGTTACCTATCAGGTCAAGGCCAAACCCGGTCGCCACGGACAGCGACGCAAATGTATGTTGCGCGGCGGTGATATCGACATAATCCGGATAATCGATGCGGCCGAACGGTTCGTTCGGATACGGCTCGCAGATCAGGACGATTCGATCTGCCTTTGGAAATTGGAGCGGTTTTAGAATCACCGCATCAACAAGCGTGAAAATCGCGGTGTTCGCGCCGATCCCGAAGCCAAGTATAAGTACCGCCGTGATGGTAAATCCGGGCGATTTTAGGAGGAAGCGGATGGTGTGGCGGAGATGGCGCACGGCGGGGGAGTGAGAAGCGATTGGTGATCGGTGGAGAACCTAAGCAGTTAGTAATCAGTTGGTCAGTAATCAGTTTTCTGAAAGGAGCTAGGAGTCGGACTTGCTTTTGCGATCTTTGCGCCTTTTTGCAGCCAGCCGCGCCGTAGGCCTTGCGGAGGCGGGGCTATTCCGGATTTCGTCTTTTGTCATCTGTCATTTGTCATGGGCTTCGCCTCAGCTATTAGCTATTGATCGAGCGCGTAGCGCCCTATTCGCGAAGCGCGGTAATCGGGTTAATCTTGATGGCTCGGAGTGCCGGTAACACACAGGCAAAGGTCGCAACCAGTCCGAGGATAACGGCGGCGAATATCAAGGTAATCGGGTCATAACCGGATACGCCATATAAGATGCTCCCGATAAAACGCGTTGCCCCTAAGGTTAGCGCCAGTCCGATTACTATCCCGGCGGCGACCAATTTGATTCCCCTCGAGACGACCAGGTTGATAATGTTTGTGGATGTTGCTCCTAACGCGATCCGGACGCCGATTTCTCTTCGACGTTGACTCACATAATAGGCTAATACACCGTACAGACCGACCGCGGATAGGAATAAGGCGACCATAGAGAACACGGCACTCAGAAGCACGCCTAGGCGTTCCGTTGCAAATTTTTCCGCCATTAGATCGTCGAACGTCTTGATATCCGTTGCCGGCACCTCAGGATCCACGGATGCCACTAGTTTCCCGATTTCAGGGATCAGCGGGGAAGGATCGCCGGCGGTGCGCAGAAGCAGAAACTCTCGAAAAAGTCCATGCACCTGGTGATCAGGAAAATAGGCCTGATAAGGCGCCGCCGGATTCTGCGGTCGATTGTGCCGTGAGTTCTGTACTACACCGACAATGGTCCAGGCGGTGTCACGGCGCATTTCGCGACTTCCGCCGGGCAGTTCAATGATCTGTTTGCCAATCGGATTTTCGTTCGGAAAGTAATGTTGGGCCAAACCGGCATCGATGATCACGACGGGTTGGCCTGCAGTCCGATCATTGGTTGCTCCGCATTCATCGCCGCCTCGGTTACACCCGGCAACTGGCGCGCCTTTTGCAGTACTTGATCCCAAAGAACCAGGAGCTGGTTAGGATCTTTTGCGTACTTGAGCGTGGTAGGACTGATATTCGCGTTTAACAGGTGCTGGGCGTCGAACCCTAGGGGTAAGTAAAAAGCTGCATAGAAACTACGCACTAATAGTCCGGCCCCAATGAGCGACACACAGGCAAGCGCCACCTGACTGGCAACCAGTAAAGACTGTGCTCGCTGCCGGTGAGGGCCAGCAGTCCCCGCGCGGCCGCCTTCATCCTTCAACGCCCACGCCAGGTCCGGGTGGGAAATACTCAAGGCCGGAAACAAGCCCGCTAATAATGCGACTAGAACCGTAACGCCGGTGATAAAAATGAAGGCGGTCGTATCCAATTGAACATCCTGGAACCGGCGAAAATCTTCCGGACTAACCTTTTTGACGAGCTCGACGGCAGCCCAGGCGACCGATAAGCCAGCCAGTCCGCCGATGGCGGAGAGAACGATGGTTTCAAGGAGCAGCTGGAGAACGAGACGCACGCGGGACGCACCAAGGGTCGAACGAATGTTCATCTCTTTTCTCCGATCCAGCGCTCTCGCGAAGAGCAGGTTAGCCACGTTCGAAATCGAGATCAGCAGAAGGCAGCCGACAGCAGCGCCGAGCAACCAGATAGTGGTTGCATAACTCGATACCGTGAGTCCGACGAACGATTCTACGCGGATCCCATACCCTTTTTCCGCATCAGGATAGCGTTGTGCGAGATTGTTTTGGACGACATCCAAGTCCGCTTGTGCTTTAGGCAAGCTCACCCCTGGTTTTAACCTGCCTATACAAAAGTGAGTGTGATGTCTCCGCTCCGGCTGAGACGTACCAAACCCGACATGCAATGGAACATAGAAGGTGTCGGTGGAAGGCGTGCTAACATCTTCCACTTGCCGGGGGCAAACCCCGATTACCTGAAAACTCAGACCACTGAGAACGATATTTTTACCGATTATTTGCGGATCGGCGTTGAACCGGTTTCTCCAAGCTGACTCACTCAAAACCACAACCGGTGGTCCACCGGACTTATCTTCGTCTTCGCTAAACGGGCGTCCCATTATAAATGGTAGGCCGGTGAGCCGGAACAAAGTCGGTGTGGCATAAATCGCAGTGACCCGTTCGGGAATCGTCGGGCCACTTAGATCGAAGAAATCCCACTCCGAGATCGCCAGCGTGTCGAGCGTATGGTTCGCGGTGCCGATATCAAGATAATCGAGGTACGAAATCCCCGACCAGTAGCGATCGTTCTCTTTTGGCTGCGATACATGCACCAGCCGGTCTGAGCTCGGAAATGGCAAAGCGTTCACCACCACGGTCTGGATCAAGCTGAACATGGCCGTGTTAGCACCGATACCGAAACCGAGGACGAGGATGGCGGTGATGGTAAATCCGGGCGACTTGAGAAGGAGTCGCACGCTGTATCGCAGCGACGCCAGCAAACCGTGCATAGTTCCGGGGGCTCTGGTGGAACTAAGAACGGCAAGTTACATGCCACGGCCCCCGAGTTCTCAACCTAAGTGGGTCCGTTCGGGTCGCCCGCTGCAAAACAGCGTGCCGAAGCGAGCCGTCTCGGCCTGTTGCCCGCTCCTTTGTGGCTTAGTGTCCTTGTGTGAGACGACTCCTCGGATCAGCATCGTCTCAAAATGAGAAAGCCCGTCTCATCTTGGGAATTTTCGTGAATTAACAGCCAGCCGGTTAGGCGAAGTTTATGTTGCCTCGCAACCCCGATTCACCAGCGCGCGTGAGTAACGCAGGTAAGTGTCCACATTCAGCCTGCCTGCTTCTGCGGCGAACAAGGATGATCACGCCCGGGTTGGAATGTTCGGCTATCAATGTTAAGAAATCGTCCCGATTGCAGGTGATCAGAAACAGCCCATTTTCGCTGGCGTAGCCGAGTACCTCGGCATCATTGGCCTGCACCGGCATTGCCTGACGGAGTTCGACCACATGATGGCCTTCCTGACGCAGGACCCGAGCGACCTCGGTCGGGACGTCATGATCCAAAAGAAACCTCACGAGCCCGGGCTCATTTGCCGGGCTACTAAGGAGTCGATCTCCGGCCGATGATCCTCATAATAAGCCAAGCATTCGTAGACTTGGGCGCGTGTCACATCAGGGAAGCTCCGCACAACGTC
>WNFI01235698.1_pt1 | contig 32224 bp, 35 predicted proteins | sample 5400471 | NCBI WGS metagenome assembly WNFI01 (sample SAMN13153348, study PRJNA577476) | soil metagenome | isolation source: 100 cm saprolite on Douglas fir-dominated hillslope | place: USA:California | collected 2013-09-17 | reverse complement strand
AGCGTTGGGAACAGTCGTCGGATTCCTTTCCGGACACCTTGCCATCTGGTTACCGGTTGGAATCGCGATCGGTGTGGCGGCCGGGAGCTCGCTCGGGCAGAGGAAATTGGAGTAGAGCGATGAACAAACCGAAACATGCAGGATTGGGAATCGCGTTGGGCGCGGTGCTAGGCGCGGCTGCCGGCGTATGGGCGGGGCACATCGCGATGTGGCTGGGGATTGGAATCGTGATTGGGATGGTGCTCGGTGCGACAGTTCGGCGCAAAGGGAGCGAGTGTCCCGAGTGCGCGGCGGTGCATCGGGCGCACGAAACCAGGACTGTAAGGCAACAAGCTAAGAGCTAAAAGCTAAAGGCAACAAAAAAGGAGTCCATCATGGCATTACTAGAGCGCGTTTCGACGTTAGTCCGGGCCAACCTCAACGACCTGATCGATAAGGCTGAAGAACCGGAAAAGATGATCAAGCAGGTCATCATTGACATGCAGAACCAGCTTCTACAGGTCAAGACGCAGGTCGCGATTGCAATCGCCGATCAACACCTGCTGGAAAAGAAGCAGAAAGAAAACGCAGACAAAGTCACCGAATGGATGCGCAAGGCCGAACTGGCTGTCGACAAGAAAGAAGACGACCTGGCGCGCGCATCGCTACAGCGCGTGGAAAGTTATCGCGAACTGAGCGAGAACTTCGCGCAGCAGGTGAGCGACCAGAAAGCGCAGGTGGAGAATTTGAAGTCCGCGCTGCGCAAACTCGAGCAGAAGCTCACTGAAGCAGAAGCCCGGGCCGATGTCCTGATCGCGCAGCAGCGCCGTGCTCGCGCCGTGAGCAAAGCGAGCGACGCCCGCATCGCCATCGGCGACAATTCGAAGGCCGCCACCTTCGACCGCATGAAACGCAAGGTCGCGCACTCGGAAGCAGTGAGCGAAGCGAAGTCTGAGATCGCGGCCGACAACATTGATGACCGTCTGGCCGCGCTCGAGAAGGAAGATCGCATCGAGCAGTTGCTGGCGGAGCTGAAGACGAAGAGAGGCGCGTGACCGGAGAGGGCAGGCTAGAAACCAAGACCTCACGACGGATAAAGTTTTATTACGTTGTTGTAAAAGGTACGAAACGCATCCTCGCACCTGCCTGTCGGGAAGAATTTGCAGGTCGAAAGGTAGACGAGTGCCCGTTTGTCGACCTCCCACGGGGCGGCTAGGTGAAGTGTCACTGCGACAATACGCCCTCGGAAGCGAGTGAACTTCCAGGCGCTCTTGTTTTGTTCTACGAGTTCGAGCAAAGCATTGGTTATCGTAGTGCGTCCTTCTGCTTCAGGAGCGCAGCACACACGATTACCAGCGCTAAAAACTCGGTTTAGTGAAACTGCTATTACTCCAAAAGAATCCTCTTGCCCCGGAGCTGTGAGGGTTGTTTCCAGCTGGTGGGCAGCATTCTCGATATTCGCCCTCACACTATGTGCGTAAAATGGACGCTTGCACTCCACTAAGAATTTTGTATCTCCGAAACTGACGTGAATATCAGGTTCGCCCAGTTTCACGTCAGCCCCACCATTTTTCCAGTCGGCGGCCAACGACAGCTCGAACATTGCATTTCGCGCTTCACTATTTTTCGGTTGCTCATCCAAGGGTGAGATTGGCCCGCACAAGGCACGTGAGAGCTTCTCTCTCAATGCCTGAGACCGGTCGTTCGAAAACGCTCGTATGATCTTGTGGATTTCAAGTGCCTCGAAGAGACCTGGTAAGTAGTTTTCAATTGGCTGTAATTGTCTTCCGTGGTCGATGTGCTCTCGTTGCTCCTTGGCGCGACGCACCATCAGCCCAGCTTCGTGCCAACGATCCTTCTTAACGGGAAGTCCTAATGAGTTCAGAAAACCGTCGAGTTTCGTTAGTGTCTCCAGCGCCAGATCAAATCCCATCCTCTCCATAAACTAATTATCTCGTATCATCGACATACAGAGAACGCCTTGAGGCTTCGGTGGCGCTGCTCACAAGTGCAGGGGTCCTTCGACTGCGCGGCTGCTGCGCTTCGCGCAACAGCCACTTCGCTCAGGATGACAAACTAAAACGAATTGCCATTTACATATGGTAAATACCATAATAAAATGGCATTATGACGAGCATGCTTACGGTGGACAAGGCGGGACGGGTGGTGTTGCCTAAGCCGGTGCGGGACGAACTACAACTGAGTCCTGGAGATTCGCTTGAACTGGAGAGTTCGGAGGAGCGAATCGTACTGCGGCCGGTGCGGGGAACTGGCCCCTTGCGGAAGAAGCGGGGGATATGGGTGTTCCGCACGGGTGAGCCGCTGTCGGCATCAACGGTGAATCAGGCCATCTCAGAAACTCGGCGGGAGCGCGACCAACAAAATCTGAGAGCGCACAAGACGACTGAGCGGAACAGTTCGCCCGCAAAAGTGCAGCGCAAGCGGGGCCAGACCCGGTGAAATGGTTCTTCGATACTTCAGTTCTGATTCCCGTTTTCATGGAGGACCACGAGCACCACGAGGCGAGTTTGGCGGCCTTTGTTGCCGCGGACAAGAAGCGAGCCTGTTGTTCCGCTCACAGCCTAGCGGAACTGTATTCGGCGCTCACACGGCTGCCGGGAAAACATCGATTGAGCGGGGAGCAGGTGTTGCTGTTTCTTGAGGCAATCGAGGAGCGGCTGACGGTGATCGCGCTCGACAGCCGGGAATATTACTCAGCCATCCGGGAAGCCGCCGCAGCAGGCATTGTCGGGGGGATGCTTTACGATGCGCTGCTGGCTCGATGTGCGCGGAAAGCTGCCGCTGAAGTTATTTATACATGGAACGTGCAGCACTTCCGGCGATTGGGTCCCGAGGTGGCGAGTCGGATCCAGACGCCGTGAGATTGGCGAACGCCTCGCCTTACTCTCACTTGGTCCAGTCCTCAATCTTCAAGTGCTTCAGCCGGTGGAAGACGCGGTCGTGAGTGACCAGCACGATCTCAGCGGCTAGCGCATGCGCGGCGATCATCATGTCGAGGTTGCCCATGGGCTCGCCGGAGTGTTCTAGTGTTGTGCGGATTGCCGCGTAGGATTTTGCGGCTGTCGAGTCCCAGGGCAGAATCTCAACTCGCAGCAGGAATTCCTCAACGGCGATGCCAAGTCGTGCTGCCTCAGGTTTTCTCGCGACGCCAAACCGCAACTCCGCCTCGGTGATCACCGAGATTCCAACTTCGGCCATCGGCAGCTTGACCAGCTTTTCTCGCACACGCGGAACGTTGCCCTTGATCACGTAGCTGGCCATGTTGGTGTCGAGCAGGTAGCGAACGGGCACTAGAACAGCTTCCGTTTTTGCGGAGGAGCATTCTTGCGGTCAGCAAGAAAGTCGTCGGGGATATCTATCGTGCGGGTCAAAGCGAAGAAATCCTGCCAGGAATCCGGGCGGCGAGACAGGATGACATCGCCGGTCGCGGGATCGCGGCGGACGTAGACCTCTGCGCCTTCAAAGCGGAAATCCACGGGCAGGCGGACAGCCTGGCTGCGGCCGTTGCGAAAGAGTTTAGCAGTAGGCATCGAACGACTCCTGCGTGATATATACCATGATAGATCACATAAAGGAAGAGATCAAGATATAGATCGCAGAAATATATATCCAGCGCTACACCGATGCTTAAAACCAGTCGCTGCGGTAAGCGATCCACCAGGCTGCGAAAAGAATGGGAAGGGTAGCGCCGACGGCCCACCAGAATGGGAGCAGGAAATCTGCAAGCAGTCCGAGGATGGTGAAAACCATCCAGAAGATTTTGCGCTCCATGAAACGATTGTAGGCTTCCTCTTCAGCGGACCGCGTATGTAGCGCCGCTTGCGTGCCCTTACATCCATTGACGGGGTTGCCCGCATCTCTCTATTCTCAAGGTGACCCCAAATAAGGTTTCAAGTTGATCCCAATTCAAGGACGGTACATGAAGAAGCTCGCTATTTTGGTTTTGCTGGCGTTGGAACTGGCTGTGGGCGGATGCGGCAATAGCACAAGCACGACCTCGACGACCACCGACGCCAGCGGCAACTGGGAGGCGCAGATGACGGGGGGCATTGGCGAAGCCAGCCTTTTGAATTTTGTGACTGCATTTACGGTGAATAACAGCGGTCCGCTCAACATCACGGGCTTCAGCTTCATCAATACTGGCACGTGCTTTGTTTCTGGTGCGGTCGAGAGCGGGACGGCCACGCTGACGACCGATTCGACGAACCAGGTGACAGGGACTTTAACGTACACAGTGCAGTCGGGAACGCCCGCAGGAAATACTCTTACGCTGACTGGGAATGTGACTGGAACGTCCAGTTCCAATGCGCTTACGGGAGGCGCGGTTACGGGCACGTGGACACTGACGGGCGGCAGCGGATGCACTGGCTCGGGAAATTTCACCATGTGCCAGAACGCCACGACCTGCGGCACGACCTAAACAGATTCTGCCATTGGTCCGCACGGCGGGTTGGGGCGTCTGCTTTTTTCCAGCCTTATTCGACAATTCACTTCTGGACTTTCTTCCTTTCTGGCCGCTGCTATACAGTTGGAGCCATGAAGCGTTCGCTGCAACGAATTGCCGAGGCCGTCGGTGCTCGTTTGATTGGAGATGGCGCTGTCGAGGTGGGCGGCGTGGCAAGCATAGAAGCGGCGACGGCGGATGACCTCGTCTTTGTAGAGAACGAAAAACATCTTTCGGCGGCTCTGCGCTCACAGGCGGCGGCCGTGCTTGCGGGTGAGTTCGCGGCAGCCTTGCCTGCTGACTCGAAACCCGTGCTGGTGAGCGATCATCCAAAGCTGGCGTTTGCGCGGGCAGCACGGCTGCTTTTTGAGGTTTCGCCGCGCGAAGGTATGGCGAGAGTGCATGTGACGGCGGTAGTTCATTCGTCGGCAGTGCTTGGAACTGGCGTGGTTATTGGCGAGCGGGCTGTGGTCGGCGAAAGTTGCCAGATCGGCGAGAACACGCGGGTCGGCGCTGGCTGCGCAATTGGGGTTGGAGTGAAAATCGGCTGCGACTGCGAGATTTATCCGAACGTAACTGTTTATTCGGGAACCACTCTGGGCGATCGCGTGATCGTACATGCCGGAGCGGTGCTTGGAAGTGATGGCTTCGGTTACGTGCGCGTCCGCAAGACGGGGCACTACGAAAAGTTTCCGCAGGTGGGGCGTCTGGTGGTCGAGGACGATGTCGAGATCGGCGCCAACACGACCATCGATCGCGGAGCGCTGGCAAAAACGCGCATTGGACGCGGAACGAAGATCGATAATCTGGTGCACGTGGGGCACAACTGCCAGATTGGCGAAGACGTGATCATTGCCGCGCAGACGGGACTTTCTGGCAGCATTGTGATCGAGAACGGTGTGGTGCTGGGTGGGCAAGTCGGCATCGGGGAACATGCGCGCATCGAAGCAGGAGTGATGCTGGGCGGGCAGGGCGGAGTGCTGCCGAATAAAATCCTGCGAGGGAAGGGCATTGCGTTTTGGGGGACTCCGGCGCAGCCCGTGCGGCAATATCTGAAACAGCTTGCGACGCTGGCGCGCCTGGCGAAGAGGGCGAAGGACTAGTCGTGGCAATTGTTGTGATCGGCGGGCATTCGCGGAATGTGGGCAAGACCAGCGTGGTGGCTGGATTGATCTCCGCCTTACGCGAATTTGAGTGGACTGCGGTGAAGATCACGCAGTACGGGCACGGAATTTGCTCGGCCGACGGTCAGGCTTGCGACTGCGCAACGGACGATCATGCTTGGGCGATTTCAGAGGAGCGCAACCGGTCGGGTGAATCGGATACATCGCGCTTTCTGGTTGCGGGAGCCTCGCGCGCGTTGTGGGTGAGGACGGAGCAGGGGCGTCTAGCGGAAGCGATGCCTGCGCTGCGCGCGAAGATTGAGGGCGCGGGCAACGTGATTGTGGAGTCCAACAGCGTGATGAAGTTTCTGCGGCCAGATTTATACCTGACGGTGCTGGATCCGGCGACGGTTGATTTTAAGAATTCTGCGCGAGAATTTCTGGACCGGGCGGATGCGGTGATCTTGCATCAGACATTCGGCACTGAGACGGCTTGGCAGGCGGTTTCTTTAAAGCCGGTGGCGGAACGCCCGGTGTTTCGCATTACTCCGCCCATGTATGTGACGACGGAGATAGTTGAGTTCGTCCGCTCGAACTCCCAGAAAAAACGATGCGCCAAGTCCGACACCTACATTCTTCCCAGCAAATCTCGCTGTGCCGCCAACTCCGGCGCTAAGATAAAAACGAGCACCCGGAACGATGATCCGAAAAAGCTCTCTGATCCCGAGATCCAATTCAGAAAAAGATTTTTGTAGAGCCCTAAGCTGAGTTACTGCCATCACATTGCCGATAAGAGCGCCATCACCGCCGTTGTCGTATTCAACTAACGCGTTCATACCTTTCGTTGCCCAAATGTTTCCAGCGAGCGCCGTCTGCATCCCGCCATACGCCGAGCGGGTTTTCTTTCTCCGGATCGGAGCCGATACGCAGGACGTTCCCGTCGAGGTCTTCGACCTGCATCTCTAACGCCCACTCGAAATTCTCGGGCGGATTCCGGATTCTTGCGCCGGAAGTTACATAGTGTTCGTGCAGTTCGCGGACATTTTCCACGCCGATCCATACCCACATCCGCGGCTGGCTCTGATTGTCAGTGGTCAGAAAAATGGCGCATTTATCTCGTGCGACGCAGGCAAATCCTTCGCCTGCCCGCCATCGCAGTTCGAAGCCAAAAGCTTCCAGGTAGTAGGAGATGCTGGCATCCACGTCTTTGACGCGAAAGACCGGCATCGGTGAACCGAAGTTATTCGTTGAGGCTGCCATAACGCCCTCCGCAAAGAGAATACATCAGAAGGCCAGCAGCCGCGTTGCCACATTGTGCGTCCCCATTCAAGGGGAACATTGCTCTATACTCGCGTTCTTTGCGAAGCGCGGAACTTCATGTTCGCATCGGGGTTTGGTCTTTGATGCAACAGCTGATTGGTGCCGAACCGGATTGATTCAACGCCGAGCTTTGCCGTACCTTAACTTCAGAAGTTCAGACAACACTGTGAAGAGGGAAGACACGTTTGACACTCTTTGTGGATGAAACAGCCTACTTTGCATATACGCTCACAAATAAACGATTCCGCGAAATCATCCTCTTCTCAGCCCTGCTCCTTGCCAGCCTCGCAATTCTTGTGTCTCCCGGACGTGCCCAGCAGTGCGGCTCCAAATTGCCGGACGTCACATTCGATTCAACGTGCAGAGGCGGTCCGTCTGAGGACACCTTCTTCAACTTGAATACAGACGTCCGCGATTTGTTAAAGTTTAGCCCTGAGAACATCGCCGGGGACACGCGCGCGCTACCGCCGGCGAACGAACCTGCGGAAGATTCAGAGAATCAACCGTCGAATAAAAAGCTACGGAAGTCCAGACCCGATTTCAACCGCGAAATTTATTATCGGAACAAACTGGAATTCGGCCTGGACTTTGGATTTCTTCCCATCAATATCCCATTCCCCCTCGACATTTTCGTCGGTGATAACTACAACACGTATCCGGTGCGCTACACACTGGCTCCTATTTTCGCCTCTCTCCGATGGCACATTGACGGGTTGGAAGGGCCTTGGATTCTGCGCGGCAATTGGGAGCTGACCTTTACCGGCGGGGTGACGCTGATTCCCAGGGGACCGGAGAGCCGGTACTTCGCTTACATCATGGGGATTCGCCGCAATTTCGTGCCGCGGAACTCGCGGATCGCGCCCTACTTCGATATACGCCTCGGCGTGGGCAACACCGATGCACAGGGACCTTTAGGCGTGGCCTATGCCCAAGGTCAGGACTGGACGTTTACCGTGAACATGGGCAGCGGAGTCCGCTACAACTTTAGCCCCCGCTATGCGGTTTCGGCCGGTCTGCATTTCATGCACCTATCGAATCTTGATTTGTCCGAGCACCCATGGACGCCCCAGAACCCCACCTATGGCGTCCGCAACTACGGCATTAATGTCGTCGGGCCGATGGTTGGGATCGATATCCAGTTGCGCAGACATCCACGACACTCTGAGTAGTAATCTAGCTAGTAGTATCTACCTGCTGGGCAACGAATGTTGACTGCTGCTGGCCAAGAACCGCACCTATTTTTTCGGGACGACCAACGAAAGCGTAACAGTGCGCGTGATGTTCCCTTGATTTCCAAGAATCGTAACCGGATAAGTGCCCGGCAAGGTCGAAGGGCTCGCCGTCACTGTAAAAACTGACGATCCGGTAACGGTAATGGTGGCGGGACTGAAGCTGGCCTTCAAACCGGGCACGGAAGAAATACCGTCTGAGCTAAACACTATGTTCCCGGTGATTCCTCCAAGCGCGAAAGCGGTGACGTTAAAGCTGGCATGTCCACTGGAGTCCAAGGTGGCACCAGCATAGGTGTTGGTTACCAGCCAGAAGTCCTTAGAAGAAGCTTGCGCCGAACATGCAGTCGGCACGCTGGCCGATGCCCAGTTGGAATTTGTATCTTGTCCGGTCGTGCTTTTCCATGTGGAGAAATCCACGATCGTTCCCGCTTTAGGTGTTGGTATCGCGAATGCCGCGGTACTCTCATTCGATCCGGCATAATAAGTGTTCTGGTTGGATTTCAAGGTGCCGACGAACTTAGCCCAATCCGCTCCTCCCAGGTAACTGTCGGAAAAGAGGCCGGGCACAATGCTGTAAAGTGTGTTTCCTGAAGAAGCGAGATTCTGTGTTACCAGGTTATAAAGCTGTCCCGTTTCCCAGTTATTGATCTGGATTCCACCGGGCTGGCCGACCACGGCCAGTTGGTCGGCGCCATTGTCATACATTGTGGTTCCGCTGATTGTTACTCCTTCAGAGTTACGCACCACGATCCCGCCTCGTTGCGTAACTCCAATTGCATTGCTGTAGCAGACATAGCTCTTGGCGACAGTGAGAGGCCCTTCGCTTTTTTCGATTTGGATTCCGTTCCCCAAATTGTTGGCCAAAACCAGCCCGGTGAGCGTCACATTTAGTTGGTCCGTGTCGAATGCCACGCCGTTCGCCTCATTGAAGAGGGCGGATACATTCGTGTAGGTACCGTCGTGGTCCCACATCCACTTCGTGCCGCCGGTATCCCACGTGTAGAAAGCGCCCTGAGCGCCGCGCCAGTTGTTGTAGTTCGCAATATCGGAGTGCCAAAGGTCGTACTTCGTCTGATGCGAATGGAAACCCAATTCGCCGTTGTGGTAAGCCACGCTGTTTTGCACCGTAAAATATTCCGCAGAGTTGAAAGCCACACCCATGGCGTTGTTCCACACGAAACTGTCCGCGTCGAAGAGCGTGTTTGTGTTTCCGTCCACTTCGGCAGCAGGGTTCCCATGGCAGGTATTGCCGTATTCGAAGGTCAATCCCCGGACTACGATGTTCGATTGCCCAGCAATGTGCAAAACGCTCGGGCGAGTAGCGACACGTAAACCATCGCGTGCTTGTCATCCACGAAAAACGTGCCCGGCAGCATGGAAGTGAGGGTAAGCACTTGCGTGAGCGGCATTCCATTCACGACGATCATCTCGGCGCGCAGCACGATTTCCTGTTCGAAGGGCGCGTTCGATCCGGCGTTCGGGCAGATGCCGAAATTGTAAGGCCAGTTATTCTGGGAGATCTTTGTGTTCTTCGAGTAAGTCGTCCAGCCCGTCATTACATCTGCGCCTGAAACGAAGACCGTGCCGCTGGTGGCTGCTTCAAAGGTCATAGGCAAGCTCGTGCTTTGGCTGCCGCCACCTGAGATCAACACTGCCTCGCGGTAAGTGCCCGGATTGATGATCACACGGGTCCCCACGCTGGCGTGATTGTTGTTTGTTGCTATCGTCGCTGCGGCGCCGATGGTTTTCAGAGGTGAGCTTTTTGAGCCGTTGTTGGTGTCGGAACCAGTCTTGGTGTCGACGTAAACGTCCACGGTTTCAAGGTTTTCATTTACGTTGGCCTGACTCCATGAGAGGCATGAAAAACCAGCTACGAGTAGAAACATCAGGACTGAGCAAACGGCGTTTCTTGGTTTCGCAATGAGCGCAAATTCGGGGGAGTGCATGGGGAGATCCTCGATCCTAGTCGTTAAGAAAAATTGATTTGGTTCTCTCGTGGCCGCCGCGAACGACAACAAAAATACGTTGGCAGCCTCTGACTCGCAGCACACAGAACCCAAATACCTGTGACAGCGGGTTGGATTTATAAATGAAATATTCGTGGTTGACGTTGCCGAGGTGGCGCGCTGGGAACTACAAACTCTTGGGCAGATTATAGGGGACTTCGAAAACTGCGCCAGACACAGAAGTACCTCTCAAAATTGCTTTCGTGACGGGGACACTACTCATTCTGATTGTGTTGGGCGAATCACCTGGCTGCTCTACTCCAACTCTACCTTCCACACCGGTTCCCCGCCCAGCGAGTGATAGAAGCCCCAGCCCGCAAGGGCCAACACACTGAGCAGCGCAAGGATCGACGTCGGCATGTACCACATCGAGAAGTCGGAAGAGAAAGGCACGTTCGTCATCAGGTTGATGGTGAAGATCGCGCAGGCCAGGGGCACAAACCCGAAGCGTAGAACAATCAGCACGGCAATGGCATAGACCAGAATCTGCGCCGGAATCTCCACCGCCATGTATGTGCTACTGAGCGCGCGCGGCAGTGCGAAAATCGCGACCAGTACGATTCCCGCAATCCACTCCTTGCGCAACAGCACCTTCAGCCCAAACAGCACAAAGAAGAAAACCAGCGTGGTTTGGATCGACTGCGGCCACTGCTGTAGCCATACACCCATTGCTTCGCGGCCTCCCATCAGGGCGTTGGTCGAAAACAGCGCGGGTGCAGCCCCCATGCGCATCATCGGGATGTAGCGAATCTGGAAAATCAGAATCCAGACCACCCCCAGAATCACACCGAAAAGAATATCCCGCCCCACCAGCGGATCTCGCACTCCGCCCGACAGCAGCCGGCTCCAGGAAATGATGGTCTGAGGCCAGTGGCGCCTTACCCACGGTTCCACCGCGAGGTACATCATCCAGGTCACACCCGAAATGAACAGTGCAGTACTGACTGCGATGATAAACAAGCCAAGTGTGTCACCGATAGTTGCGAAGTGGCTGCGGCACAGAAACAATCCCATTTGCAACAAAAACATCACCAGTGCCAGACGGAGCGCGCCTACCCGGTCGCCTCGTCCCTGACGGTAGTTCCGGCGAACGAGAAGAGCGGATCCCGTCAGCAACGAGCAGAGCAAGAGAAGCCCGATGATTCTGCGGGCTTCTTCGCCAAAGGATTTCTTCTCCGTGCTTTTCATGCGCTGGGGCTTGGTCCAGTCGCCGATGAGAGAAAAGAAGACAGGCTTACCCTGAAACGCTGCCGCTTCGACGCGCAGCGGACGTGTCGTGCCCGGCCAGGTTCCAGTCCATGCCATACGCGTGTCGGCGGTGGCCAGCGACGTCCACGTGGGCTGCGCTGTCTGCAACTTCGAGGGATCCAGACCAGCCGCAGCGAAAAGACCGTTCCAGTCAAATGGGGTTGCCGAAGCTGCACCCGCCTCGGCGGCAGCCTCCTTTTTCGCTTCTTCCTTTTGCGTCGGCTGCTTTTGCGCCGGGATTGCCTGGAAATACATCAATCGCCCCCGCGCATCGAGCTCCAGGTTGATCATGCCCGAGAGAACGGTTGGCGGATCATTCTTCGTGATAATTCCGGGCGTCAGCAAACTGTCACGGAAATCGCTCGCCACCATGTCATCGGGGCTTTGCCGGTACCAGTACTGAAGCATGGTGGGCCGCGCAGCGAGCACTTCATCCCAGTGCGGGGGCTTATCATTTTTCTCCACATAGTCCTGGAAGTCGCCGTCATAGTCGAGGCCGAAGGCGCTGTCGGCGGGCCGGCCCTCATATCCAAGGTGGGCGATGATCTCGCGAGACTTTTGCGTCAGAACTTCCGGAGTTTGCTCCAGCCCCATCTTCTCCAGGGCGCTGTAGTGGATCGAGAGATAGGTGACGAACGCTAAGCCAAGCAGCACGGCTGCCATGCAGATTACGGCGATGCGCGGACGAAGGCCGGCGCTTTCGCCCGAAGCAGCGACCATTTGTGGCGAAGGCGTTTCGCCTGCCGCCAAGGCCGCCGCGAGGGGATCCCCGCCAGGAAGAGCTGCGGCTACGCTCAGGACGGTTGCAGGACGCGCCGAAGGCTGGATCTCAAGACAGCGAAGAATGACGCGCTCGATCAACGGATCGAGATCTTTTACCACCGACGATGGCCGGCTCGGCGTTCGATCGCTATGCTTGTGCAGTGCTCCAGCAGCGACTTCCGCGAAAGCCCGTTTACCGGTGAACACTTCATACAGAACCAGGCCGAGACCGTAGATGTCGCTGCGCTGGCTGACTTCTTTTCCCGCGAGTTGTTCCGGGGCCATGTAGGCGGGAGTTCCGCTGCGGATCTCCGCGCCGCGGATGTCGTCGGCCACACCCGCCAGGCCGAAGTCGGTGATGACCACCTGGCCGCGACCGTCGAGCATGATGTTGGCCGGTTTTAGATCGCGGTGCAGCACACCCTTGGCGTGAGCGGCGGCAAGTCCAGCGCAAAGTTGCCGCGCGATATCCAGAGCCTTGTCTTGCGGGAGGCGGCCGATGCGGCGAAGCAGAGAAGCCAAATCTTCGCCGTCGACATATTCCATCGTAAAGAAGGTGTGGCCTTCAAAATCTCCGACGTCGTACACGCGGCAGACGTTAGGATGGGAAATCCGGCGGGCAATGCGGACTTCGTTGCGAAAGCGCTCCAGCAGGTTCTCGTCTCGCGCAGCCTCATCAGGTAGAAACTTCAGCGCGATCGCCTGACCGAGCGTTAGATCGTCGGCGCGGTAGACCTCACCCATCCCACCCTTGCCCAACAAGGCGATGATGCGGTAGCGGCCCGCGAGCAGGCGTCCGGGTAGAAATCGTCCTTCGTGCAATAGGTATTCGACGGAGCTGGAAGGTCGTGAGGAAGAAGAGGAGGGCGGACGCGAAGGCTTAGGAGAAAGGGCTGCGGCATAGTCGAGAGTCGCTAAATCGTCGGTGTTCTCAACCGGAGCTCCGCAAGAAGAACAGAAGCGAACGCTGTTCGACAGTTCCGCACTGCAGGATGCGCACTTGGCCATGAATTTTTCCCGATACAGTTTACCGCGTCAGAACGGAACGTTGGGACGTGCTCAAGCAAAGGTTGCTGTGACTCACGTAACCTCTCTCCCCCTCGTTGCCGATGAATTCACTGAAGCAACAGAGTCTGCGCCAAGATGAGGGTTCCCTTATGCGCATTCGCGCCATATCCATGCTGCTGATGCTTTTTCTGCTGGTGAGCTGCGGTTCGACGCCGCATGTCGTTTCGCCCGTTCCGGTTGCACGCACTTACCGTGTACCACGTCCGGCGGCGGTCGGCGATTTCATGACTCTCACCATCGACTCCAGCGCCCATACCATTGCCTACACAGATCTTTCCAACGGAGACAGCGGAACCGTCCCGTACACCGTGAACTCCGACGGCACCTACACTCTGAATGATCCCAAGGAGAACCCAGTCGCCGCCCACGAAAGTCCCAACTACGCCACGCTGATTCAGGCTATCAAAGGGCAACTGAAAGATCTGCAGACGGGGCAGAGCAGCGCGGCGTCAACTCCGCCGGGTACGCCCGCGACGACGACCGACGTGGATTCGTCATCGCAACGGGCCGCGGTGCAGGAGCAGCTGGGCGTCTCGACCCGCTTTGGCCTCCAATTGCGGGGCTTCGGCCACGTTGGATTCAGCGCTACGGATGAAAGAGGGACTCATGGCGCCACCGTCTTGGGGGATCTTGATCTTCTACTGACGTCACGGATCTCGACCAAGGCCAATGTGCTTGGCGAAATCCTGTTTGAACCGGGAGACGCGGGTACGTTCAAGGTGGATGTAGAGAGGCTCCTGCTGCAGGTCCATCAGAACGACTACTTCAGCGTGGGGCTGGGGCGTTTTCACACCGGCATTGGTTTCTACAACTCCTACTTTCATCACGGCAACTACATGCAGACAACCACGGACCGTCCGCTACCGTTTGACTTCGCGGATGACGGAGGAATCCTGCCCACAGGCAACGTGGGTATAACGGTCTCCGGCAGGCTCCCCTCGGGCAGGCTGGGGCTGGGGTATCTGGCCGAGTTTGGAAGCCAGGACACCCGCCGGAAAACTTTCAACGGCACGGAAGTGGACCTGGAGAACGGGAATTCCACGAACTTTGGAGTTGTGGCCCGGCCAGAGGCATGGCCGGGAGTGGAGACCGGATTCTCTTTCTACCGCGACAGTGAGAAACCCGCTGGCCTTCCCCCGCTAATCCGCGAGAACATACTTGCCGCGCACGTGGTAGTCCTGCGCCGAAGCTTTGAGTGGTTGAACGAAGGGCTGGTCATACGCCACGCCCCGGTGGGAAGTACGGAAGTGTTCAGCACACCGGCTTTCTACAGCCAGCTTTCGCACCGGTTTGGCGCTTACCGCCCTTATTTCCGCTATCAGTACGTCAACGCCAGGGACGACGAACCGGTATTGGGAGACGTGCGACGGAGGGAAGGGCCATCCGTGGGCTTGCGTTACGATTTCGAAAGTGCTGCCATGAAACTGCAGTACGACCACACGCTCGTCCGGAACCAGCCGTCAGTAAATGGAATCACTGGGCAGGTTGCATTCACGTTCTAAGAAGGATTTTGCGAAGGAAGCTTATTCGGGGCAATGAATTTCGATCGTGTGGAGCGACTTCAATGTATTGGCCCAGGGTTAGACGACTCGTGCTTTCAGCGACGCTGAGCGTTGTAGCTTGTATTTCCGGTGCTGGAACGGCTGAAGCTCAGCAAACCGGGGACCTCGCCGTCATCGTGAGCGCCAAGAATCCTGTCGCTGACATCACGATGCCTGAGTTGCGCAGGATTTTCACTGAGGAAAGGCTCGACTTGGACGGCAAGCACGCCGCCCTGCTCATGGTACCTCCGCCGGGTACACATGAACGGGACATCATGCTCCGCGCCATCTACAACATGAGCGAAGAGGAGTATAGAAATTTCTGGCTGGGAAAGAAATTTCGTGGAGAAGCTGTTATTGAACCCGTTGTCGTTGCCTCCAAGGAGTTGCTCAATGACGGGGTGGCAGTCATGCCGGGAGGCATTGCCTGCATAGCAGTGCAAGATATTCGCGACGCCAGAGTCAAAATCTTGAAAGTGAATGGCCTCTTACCTGGACAGCATGGCTACCCCGTGCACTGACTGGTCTCCCACATCCCGCAGGACGAGCAAAAGCGGACGTTGTTCGACAGCTCCGTACCACAGGACGTGCACTTAGCCATGAAATTTTCTCGCTACAGTCTAACCCGCCAGAACGGAACCGTGCCTCCGGATTCACCCCAGCGTAGGTAGCGCTTGGCTAAAGTCTCTCGCCGCGCCGCCGATGCATTCCCCGAAGCGCTGCGGTCTGCGCCGAAGTGAGGATTCCCTTATGCGAATTCGAACCACGCCGATGTTGCTGATGCTTTTTCTGCTCGCGAGCTGCAGCTCCACCACGCACCTTGCTCCTCCCGTGGCTGTTGCGCGCACCTATCACGGGACGGCGTCGGTCGGCGACTTTATGACCATCACCATCGACTCGGCCGCGCAAACCATCACTTACAGCGACGTTTCCAATGGCGACAGCGGGACCGTGCCTTACACCGTCAACTCCGACGATACCTATACACTCAACGATCCCAAGGGAAATCTCATTGCGGCCTACGAAGTTCCGAACTATGTTGTTCTAATTCAAGCCGCGAAGACGGGGCCGAACTTGAATACGCCCGCCTTGATTACCGCGGTGGAGAGTGGGTCTATTTCGATGTCGACTTTCGAAACGCATGCCTACAACTACATGCAGTTTCGAACCGCGTCAGGTGGTCTCGAAGTCGGATCGGTAGCGATCAACACGCAGGGAATCGGATCCATCTCTTCCTTTTGGCCCTACGGATCCTATAACCAGGGCAATCAGAGTGGCAGCCCGTTTCACACGGGCATGATCGATCTGACGCAGGCGCAGGAGGATACTTCGGGAACATTCTTGAAGGTTCCAGAGATGGGGGGCAACGGCTTCGACTACGTGTTCGGCACGGCGAACGGAGTTTTCGCGGTGGATACTGGCAACGGCGCCATTCTCGGTTTGAAAAAAGCCGCCAGCAAGGATTTTGATCCGACGTTCGCGGGGACCTACAAGGCTATTTTTTATCAGAAGACTGGCGCGAGCACGGGAATGGGAAATGTAGAGACCGGTACGGCGAGCCTGGGACATGCGACGCTGGCTGTGGACAGCACGGGCCATGTGACGATGAATGACGCACACGGCCACACGATTGTGCAGGCGGTGCTGACTCCGGTGGCGGATGCCTCTTATTTGTACGGCAGTTCCGGTGAGTTGCAAGATCCCTGCAACGGCGTCTTCACTTTTCGCGTAACTTCAGCCAACGCGCAGCAGGATGTGTTCGTCACCTTCATGGATAAGTCGATGTTGTTTAGTTCCTTCACTGCCAATCTGCCTTGGGCCTCGGTGGGAACGTACAACTATCTTTATGGGGTGGGACTGAAGTAGCGGCCCGGGATTTCTCTGACCTCGCAGTAAATGCAAGATCTTTTACTACGGACGATACAGTAGACAGAAAGGCCTTCAGTACATCGGATTCCGGAGCCCCGCATGCGCTGTAAGGAGATGACGCCAGCTTTTGTATTACCATCCAAGCGGATGACTTCACGCTGGAGTGGCTGGTTTCGGGATCCTCTTTTTCTGTTGTGCTTGACCGCGGGACTGCTTGCGTTGGTGGTGCAGTCCGGCGAACTGGGCACTGCCGATACCATGCATCGGCTGCAAACCACGCACTGGATGTGGACCTCACAGCCGCAGGTTTTTCCCAACGAATATCCCGAGTTCGGTTTGCGCGGGCGCGATGGCCAGCTTTTTAGCTGGTACGGCATTGGGCAATCGCTCTTGATGCTGCCAGCCGATCTTATGGCCACGTGGATTTCGAGCTGGCGCGTTTTCGCTGGATATGAAGACGATCCGGCGGTGCGCAGCATTGTGGTTGCATACAGCACAAATATTTTAGTAAACGTGCTGACCGCGCTGATGGCATTCCGGTTGCTGCGGCAGTTGCGCTTCAGTGTCCGCGAGGCCGTTGCCGGAGTGCTGGCGCTGCTGTTCTGCACCACACACCTCCATTACACGCAGAACATGATGGAGAACAACTACATCATGCTGCTGACGCTGGTGGGATTTTCGTTTCAGTTCGAGTGGTTGCGGAGCGGAAGTGGCCGTGCACTTTTTATAGGCTCGGCTGCCTTGGGATTGAACTTGCTTACGCGGCTTACGACAGTGCTCGATCTGATCGCGGGTGGAATTTTCCTGCTGGCGGTTCTCTGGTTCGAGCAAGTGCGTGGGCGTGAGTTGTGGCGACGTTTCCTCGCTTATTCGAGAGTGGCTGCGCCGGTTTATTTTTTTTTCATTCTGATCGATCGGGTCTATCAGTTCTATCGTTTCGGATCGTTCACAAATACCTATGTGTCGCTCTTTGCGAAAGAGCAGCGACTCGCCGATCCAACCCTCCCAGCGAATTTTCCCTGGAGCACACCTTTCTATAAAGGATTCCTGGGCCCGCTATTCCAGCCGGAGAAGTCCATCTTTCTTTTTGATCCTCTATTTGTGTTGGCGATTGTGCTGCTGGCGATTCTGTGGAAGCGACTGTCGGCGGAAGTGCGGGCTTACGGTGTGACTTCGGTTGTGCTGCTGGTTGGGTACATCACTTTCTATGCGCGATATACGTATTGGGCGGGCGATTTTGCCTGGGGCGACCGGTATGTTTCGACGGCGGTGGAATTGGTGGCGTTGATGGCGGCGCCGCTGCTGCTGCGGGTGCCCGGCCTCATGGACCCGAATCGAGGAAGATGGATTTGGCGCGCGGGGATCGCAATTCTTTTTGCCAGCTTCATTATTCAACTTGCCTCGCTGGTGTTCTGGCTGCCGCTGGAGATTTATCAGATGGAAACGCTGGGGCATCCGACATTTGTAATCGCGCTGCGGTTTAAGAATATCGCGGCGTTTGCGCTGGGGAAGATGGATGCGTGGGGACTGAACAATGAATCGATGACACAGGACGCATGGGATTATGTCCACATCACGACGTGGAATTTTCTGCCGTTCCTGCTGCGGAGGGTGGGAGCGGCGCCGGCGTGGTTTGTAAAGACGGTGTTTTTGTTTTGGGGCGTCGCGCTCGCGGCGCTTGGTGGAACGCTCCGGCGGCTACACAGAGTCCTATAAGCCTATTGACTTATTCTTAAAGATATAGTATAATACTAAAGGCCCTTCTCGCGCCGTCCTCGCTGTGTGTCCCACGAGCGGGCAGAGGCACATCGGTTTCACAAAGGAAATTCCTATGTGTTTCGATACCGATTCCACACCTCCCACCTTTGCGGACGCGGGTCAAGCTGTTATGACGGTCGACTCAACCTCGGTGACGTTGAGATCAGGCGATGGCACTTTATTCTCGGGCTTCCTTGCTCGGCCCGATCGGCCTTCTGGCGTGGGGATCGTTGTTCTGCCGGATATTCGGGGACTGTTCCGCTTCTACGAGTTGCTGGCGGTGCGGCTCGCCGAACAAGGGCATACGGCGCTGGCGATCGATTACTTTGGGCGAACTGCCGGGCCGGGACCGCGTAACGATAATTTTCCCTATATGGAGCACATTGTTCGTGTGACACGGCAGACGATTGATGAGGACATCTCGGCGGCGGGAGAGTACCTGCGCGGTGCGGAGGGCGGTGGCTGTCAGGCGGTGCTGGCTCTGGGATTTTGCTTTGGTGGACGGCAGGCATTCTTTGCGTCTGCGCCGCGCTTTGGTTTCGCAGGGGTCATCGGATTTTATGGCATGCCCGGGTTATATCCCAATGGAACTGCTGGACCGACGCAACATGCGGCGGAGCTGGCGGCACCGATCCTGGGCATTTTTGGAGGCGCCGATCATGGTATTTCAGGAGTGGAACTAGAGAAGTTCGATGTGGCACTGAATACCGCCGGAGTGGAACACGAATTCGTGGTTTATCCGGGCGCGCCCCACAGCTTTTTCGATGTCAAGTATGCCGAATATGCGGATACATGTGCCGATGCCTGGAATCGAGTTCTGGCATTCATTCGACGGATTCAGACGTAGAAACAATGCAATTGAAAGCGTCTTCCAAGGGCAATATTCCTAACGGCTTAACCCGACAGCTTCAGCGGTGTGGTAGAATGGCAGAATTATATGGTAGAAAGGTGGATAGCCTGTGAGTTTGAACATAAAGAATGAGGAAGCTCACCAGTTGGCGCGGGAGTTGGCCAGGGTTACAGGCGAGAGCATGACCGTTGCCGTGAGTGAGGCCATTCGGGAGCGCTTGGAGCGTGTTCGCGGAAATTCCCGGGAAGGCCTGGCGGAGCGCCTTCTGAAGATTGGACGAGAGTGCGCGAACCACCTGAAAGAACCCTATAAATCCATCGATATCGATGAATTGCTCTATGACGAGAAAGGAATGCCGAAGTGATTCTAGACTCCTCAGCGATCATTGCTGTCTTACGCGCCGAGCCCGATGCGGTCGAATTTGCAGCCGCGATAGCATCGGCGTCAAGGCGCCGTATTTCCGCCGTCAGCTATGTGGAAGCCGCCATCGTCATTGACAGTGGAAAAGACGCCATTGCCAGCCGACGCTTTGATGATTTTTTTCGCGCGTCAGGCATTGCTATAGAAACTGTAACCCCCAGGCAGGCAGAAATCGCCCGTTATGCTTACCGCGATTTCGGCAAAGGACGCCATAAGGCTGGGCTGAATTTCGGTGACTGTTTTGCCTACGCGCTGGCGAAAGAGATGGATGAACCGTTACTGTTTAAGGGAAACGATTTCGCTCAAACGGACGTGGAGGTTGCCGAGATGTGAAACTTGCTACTCCACCGTGACCGACTTCGCAAGATTCCTGGGCTGGTCTACGTCGCAGCCGCGGCGGACGGCGATGTGATATGCCAGCAATTGCAAGGGGACGATTTCCAGAATTGGCGAGAGTTCTTCCGGCGCGGGCGGAATGTATAGCACGTGGTCGGCTGCTTCTTTGATCTCTTCGTCGCCTTCGGTGGCGAGGGCGATCACAACGCCGGAGCGCGCTTTCACTTCTTTTAAGTTGGACATCGTCTTTTCGTAGCGCAGAAGCGACCCGGGATTATTCGCATCTTTTGTGGCGATCACGACTACCGGCAGGTTTTCGTCGATCAGAGCGTTGGGGCCATGCTTCATCTCCCCAGCCGGATAGCCTTCGGCGTGGATGTATGAAATTTCCTTCAACTTGAGCGCGCCTTCGAGCGCGATGGGATAGTGAATACCGCGGCCGAGGAAAAGAAAATCGCGCACCCGCTGATAGTGTTTGGCGAGTTCGTCCGTTTGGTCATCGCGGGTGAGCAGAGTCTCGAGTTTGCCGGGAATGCGCGTGAGTTCTTGCACGGCGGCTCTGGATTGGTCGGCGGTCATCGCTCCGCGAACCTGCGCGAGATAGAGCGCGAAGAGATACAGAGCGGTGAGTTGTCCGGTGAAGGCTTTGGTGGACGCGACGCCGATTTCGGGTCCGGCGTGAGTGTAGATCGTCCCGGAGGCTTCGCGAGTGATCATTGATCCCACGACGTTGCAAATTGCAAGCGTCTTCGAGCCTCTGGATTTCGCTTCGCGCTGCGCGGCGATGGTGTCGGCGGTTTCGCCGGATTGCGAAATTACTAGCGTGATTGTGTCGGGCTCGACGATGGGATTGCGGTAGCGCCATTCGCTGGCGTAGTCGACCTCCACGGGGACGCGAGCCAGACTCTCGATCATGAACTTGCCGGCTTGTCCGGCGTGCCAACTGGTGCCGCAGGCGGTGATATTGATCTTCTTCGCGGCGCGGAATTCGGCTTCGCTGATTTCCATCTGATCGAGGAAGATTCCGCCTGTGTCCTGGGAGACGCGGCCTAGCGTGGTGTCGCGGACGGCGCGCGGCTGCTCGTAAATTTCCTTAAGCATGAAATGCTTGAAGCCGCCCTTTTCCGCCATGATGGGATCCCAGGTGACGTGCTGGATCTCGCGACGGACGGGGCGTCCCTCGAAATCGGAGAGATGCACGCCGTCGGGAGTGACCACGGCGAGATCGCCATCAGCCAAAAAGAAAACATCGCGGGTGTGATGCAGGATCGCGGGTATGTCAGAGGCCACGAAATATTCATCATTGCCCAAGCCGATTACGACTGGAGGGCCATTGCGCGCGGCGATGATTTTGTTTGGGTCGTCGGCAGAGATTACGACCAAAGCGAAGACGCCGGTTAACTGCTTGACCGACTGGCGAACTGCATCTTCGAGAGATGGCCGTGGGTTGCCGGCTTTCAGATGATATCTTCGGTGGGGCGTCCGTGGGTGGCCCAGCGGGTGTGGCCAATGCCGTAAGTGCCGTGGAGAGGCTTCTGGCGGATTACTTCTTCGAGGTTGCGAAGCTTGCCTTCGGCGCGGCGAAGTTGAAGACCTTCCTCGTCGCCGGCGACGGCGATACCGGCCGAATCGTAACCCCGATATTCGAGCTTTCTCAGACCCTCGATGACGACCGGAACAACACTCTTCTTACCGACGTAGCCGACAATCCCACACATGCGAAAACCCTCAAGAGATTGATCTGCGGCGCTACTCCGCCAGGGAAAACCGGAACTCTTCAATGACCGGGTTGGTCAACACATCACGGGCGATACGTTCGACCTCGGTTTGAGCCTCTTCGCGGGAAAGGCCGCCGTCGAGCGTCAATTCAAAATACTTTCCCTGGCGCACGCTCTCCAGACCTTTGTAGCCCATCTTCTTCAGCGCGCCCTGGATGGTTTTGCCCTGGGGATCGAGAACGGTTTTCTTGAGCGAGACGTAGACGTAGGCTGTCATGGAAAATTTATTATACGTCAGGGGCACGGAGACCTCGGACGCACTTTAGGGGGGCTCCCAACTGTCGAGCCGGTGCGCCTTTATTTTTCCAGGCACCTCAGTTTTTCATCGAGATCGGCTAGAGCACTTTGCAATATGCGCTGATGGCCGGGAACTGGATTCGCGGCGAGTTGTTGCAACACACTCTGGCGCGCGAGTCGAAGATTTTCTGCTTCACGCCAGCGCGCGGCCTGCTCCGGGGTCATGTGGGGACGAGAGCTAGTTGATTTGTCAGCGGCCTCCGACTGCTGCTCTTCCACCGATTTGCTTTCCCATCCGCGCGCCACGATCCAATTATATTCGTCGGCGCTGTGGTAGATTTCAAACAAGCCATATCAGATAAAACATGAAACATATTGCCACCTGGGCTCTGGACACCGCGGCGTTGCGCGGTGCGAGTTATGCCGATGTGCGAGTCGTCGCACAGCGGAGCCGCGCTCTTACCACTAAGAATGGCAAAGTGGGCAGCGCGTCTGACGCGGAGTCGGTTGGCATGAGCGTCCGCGTCCTGGCGGATGGCGCGTGGGGATTTGCAGCCTCCGCCGAGTTAGGACGCGGCGCGGTCCAGGCTACGGCGGCGCGGGCGGTGGAAGTGGCGCGCGCTTCGGCCAGAGTTAAGCGACAGGGCGTTCAACTCGCACCCGAGAACCCGGCGGTGGCGGAGTGGACGACGCCGCACCGCATCGATCCTTTTACGGTCTCCGTGGAACAAGTCATCGATTTGCTGTTGAAAATTGACGGAGAGTTACGCTCCGTTGACGGCATCACGCTGGCGGAAGCCAACGTGAATTTCAATCGCGAGGAGCAGTGGTTCGTGTCGTCGGAGGGCGCAGACATTCATCAGACGAAGATCTCGACGGGTGCCGGATATGCGGCATACGCCTTCGTCGACAACGAATTACAAAAGCGGTCCTATCCCAATTCTTTCGGCGGACAGTGGCAGAACAAAGGCTACGAGCTGATCGACGAATTGAAGTTATTGGAAAATGCGCGCCGAATCGCGGAAGAGGCCGTGGCACTGCATGGGGCGGACCGGTGTCCGGAGGGAACCTTCGACATCATTCTCGATAGCTCTCAGCTGGGATTGCAGATCCATGAATCGGTGGGGCATCCTATCGAGCTTGATCGTGTGCTGGGGATGGAAGCCAATTTTGCGGGGACATCTTTCCTTACGCTTGAGAAGTTGCGCACTCTGCGTTATGGCAGCGAGTTGGTAAATGTAGTAGCCGACGCGCGGCAGGAGCACGGTCCGGGGCTGGGCACTTTCGCTTATGACGATGAAGGCGTTCCGGCGCAGTGCACTCCGATCATCACGAATGGTCTGTTCACCGGATACTTGAGTTCGCGCGAGACTGCGCACGCCATCGGTGAGACGCGTTCAGGTGGAACGTTGCGCGCAGAGGGCTGGAATAGACTGCCGATGATTCGTATGACAAACATCAGTTTGTTGCCCGGAGAGAAGCCGCTGTCGCTGGAGCAGCTGATTGCGTCAACCGATCATGGAATTCTCATGCAGACCAACCGCTCGTGGTCGATTGACGACAAACGCTACAACTTTCAGTTTGGCTGCGAGATCGGATGGGAAATCAAGAACGGCAAACGTGTTCGCATGGTGAAGAATCCATCATACTCGGGCATCACGACCGAGTTTTGGAATTCACTCGACGCCATCTGCTCGCGCGACGAATGGACGCTATGGGGCACGCCGAATTGCGGCAAAGGCCAGCCGCAGCAGGTAATGGGGACAGGCCACGGAGCAGCCCCGTCGCGATTCCGTAAGATCAAAGTGGGGAGCGCGTACAAGGGAAGCTAATTCACTACAGAGACACAGAGGCACAAGAGAAGAGCTATAACCACCTGAATGCTAACTAACGACCAAGCCGCCGACATATTCGCTCGCATCCGCAAGCTTTCGACTGCGGACGAGGTTGAAGTATTTTTCTCGGGCGGCCATTTTGCGCTGACTCGTTTCGCGAACAATACGATTCATCAGAACGTCACCGAGGAGAATTACAACATCTCTGTGCGGACGGCGTTTGGCGGGCGGACAGCGCGGGCTTCGACCAATAAGTTCGATGAAGAGAGTTTGAGGCAAGTCGTACTGTCTTCGGAGAGCCTTGCGAAAGTGCAGCATCCTGATCCGGATCTTTTGCCTATGCCGGATGCGCGTGAAGCTGCGGGTAGTGCAAAGCAGCATGCCCATGCCATACAAAATCCTTCACGCTACTTCGAGCGGACTGCGTCCATCACGCCAGAGCTTCGCGCGGAAGGCGTGAAGCAGATGGTGGCGGTGGCCGAGAAACACAAGATCACGACTGCGGGAGTTTATTCGAGCGCTGAATCCATGGAGGGTATTTTCAATTCGCGCGGGCTGAGCAACTGGCACACACAAACGTCAGCTGAGATTTCGATCACCATGCTGGCACCAGACTCCTCCGGCTGGCAGAAAGCGAATTCGTCGGACGTGGCTGTGCTCGATCCACTAAAGCTTGCCGAGACCGCAGCAAAGAAGGCGCGCGACTCGGTGCATCCGCGCGAGCTTCCAGCAGGGAAGTATACGGTGATTCTGGAACCCGCAGCGGTGCTCGACCTCGTCGGCTTCATGTTTTTCGATTACTCGGGTATGGCGATTCTCGACCAGCGCTCGTTTCTAACTGGCCGCATCGGGACAAAGTTATTCGGGGACCATATCAGCATCTGTGACGATGTGACTCATCCTCTACAGTCGGGATCTCCTTTTGATGGAGAGGGAGTGCGGCGGCAGAAAGTGTCGCTGGTCGAAAATGGAGTGGTGCAGCGCGTGGTCTACGCGCGGGGTACAGCAGAAAGAATGAAGCGGTCGAAGCACAAAGAGAACGCCGGATCGATTGCAGCCACCGGCCACGGCTTCCTGCTGCCTAATGAAATGGGAGAAGCACCGCAGAACATTGTGTTCATCCCGCCGCGCGATCCGCAGAGCGTGCAACAGATGATCGCGTCGACCGAACGCGGGGTGCTGGTGACGCGGGTGTGGTACATCCGCGAAGTCGATCCCTACGAAAAGATCGTGACCGGCATGACTCGCGACGGCACGTTCCTGGTGGAGAACGGACGCGTAACCGGCGGAGTGCGAAATTTTCGATTTAATCAAAGCCTGATTCATATGCTGTCGAATGTTGAGGCGATGAGCGCCGCGGTGCGCGCATCTGGGGAAGAATCGTTCGACATGGTGGTTCCAGCGATGAAAGTAAAAGACTTCAACTTCACGGAAGTGACGAAGTTCTAGAGCCTTCTGCGGCATGTTGCATGAGTCCGCGAAACTCCCGTTTCGATCCGGTTATTCCCAGCGTCTTGCCTGAAATTAGCCCCTAAGATCGGGCTTTCTCCGGCTTGAAATCCACCCATAAGAATCCCCTGTAATCCATTCAAAGAAAAGCAGTTAGCATACTTTCGTCCCATGACTTCGGTAACTTTTAATGGCCGATTCATGGGTGTACGCTGCCCTTGAGTTGAGCAGATTCCGGCAGGCGACAAGCGCCCCGGCAAGGATGGTATCGCGAGACGTGGCAGGGCAAGCAGACAAGGAACCGATGGCCTCGGAGCGGACAAACGGCGGGCACTACGAAGACATGCAGAGTGCTCCGCGATTTCCGCTGCATCTGCCGGCGTCAGTAAAGGCGCAGGGCGGCGCGTACACGGCGGAGACGGAAAACATCTCAGCCAACGGCGTGCTCTTCGCCATGGACAGCGATGTGCCCGTGGGATCGATGGTGGATTTCACGATCACGCTTCCGGCCGATGTAGTAGGGCTGATGCAAAACGTGCAGATCGATTGTCGCGGCCGCGTGGTGCGGAGCTTTGAAGATCGTGGACGCCGTGGTGTGGGCGTAGTGATTGACGAATACCATTTCGAGCGAGCTTAGGCGTAAGGGACGGCATGGCTAGCATTCCGTTGGACATGGAAGAAAATCTCGGGGCAGTCGGAGACGGCAACGGCCAGTTTATCCGTGTGATCGTCGCCGACACGCAGGCCATCTTCCGGGCCGGGTTGCGCAAGGTATTCGCGCTGGAAGACGACATTCGCGTTGTGGGTCAGGCCGAGACGTTCCCCCAAACGCAGTCGGCGATAAAAAAGTTCTCGGCAGACGTTCTGATCTTTGAAGCTGCGCTGGCGCAGAATTCGGTGGAAGCGGTGGCCGAGTTATTGCGGCAGGCTCCGCAGGTACGTGTGGTGGTAGTGACGCCGAATTCAGACGAAGACTTGACCTTGGAATTGTTCCGACGCGGCGCACACGGCATCGTGTCACGCGAGGTAGAGCCGGAGTTGCTGGTCGATTGTCTGCGCAAAGTAGCAGGCGGCGGCACATGGCTCGACAGCCAGGGCACGCGCTGGGTCATGGACGCGTATCGCAACCAGAACACTCGACAGACGGGATCGCGTCCCAAGGTGCAGCTTACCCCGAAAGAGACACTCATCGTTTCCTGCGTGACGCAGGGAATGAAGAACAAAGAGATTGCGCTGCGTGTGGGCACAACTGAGCAGGTTGTAAAGAATTATCTGCGCAAGGTCTACGACAAGCTCGGAGTTGCCGATCGCCTGGAACTCGCGTTGTACTGCTTGAATCATCACGTAGTCGACAATGCGAAAATTCCGCCTTTGCCGGTGCCTGCCGGCGAGGCAGGCACTGCGGCGAATGCAGCGGCGGCTGGAGTGTCGGGCGGGGCGTCTAACGGATCCCCTTCCTCGTCTGGAACAATCGCCGTGGCAGACCCAGAGTCCACGCAAAAACCAAACTAGATCCAGCTGTTTTGTGATTCTCGCGACCCACTATTCGGTGTTAATGATCCGTGACCTACTGTCCCGAACAATTCCAGAGAATCGGTTTCAAACCTCTCAATTTTCCATTTCGAGTTGCGGTTCCACGTCCTCACCCATTAAAATCGAATAGAGCCGAAAACGTGTGAGGTAAGCGCGGCACTTGGCTCAAGTTTCCCGAACAGTTTCCATCCCTAGATCCTAGCCGGAGAGATGGCCGAGTGGCTGAAGGCGCACGCTTGGAAAGCGTGTTTACTCGAAAGGGTAACGTGGGTTCGAATCCCACTCTCTCCGCCACGCAGTCTGGACAGCAGAGAATATCTGCGGTTCTTCCGTTGAAACACGCGAAACATGCCTGTATTCGCGATAATCCCCGAACAAGTCGGACTGGAGAGAACGAACTGCTCGGCATCCAGCGCGCTCACCGTCCGGACTCTTCTCTGGGAGGCAGATGCGCAGTCCGGTTTCAACAACTCCGCAAGGCCAACGCAATGCGATCATAAACCGATGACGTGGCGAAAGGGGTTGACTCTTGTCAGCATGCACAAACATGCTCGCTGCTTCCCAGAAGCCCGTTTCTGGATAGCGTCCGGTCTGCCGACTAGCTGCATCGCCAAGGTTTCGCTCGCCTGGTCGCGATCGAATACGAAAAAGAAGGCGACGTAGACCGCGACATGAAGGCAGATGTGGAATTTACCCGTAAGTTTGCATTGGGCGGCACCGAGAGTAGCAGCTTAGATCAGAGACAACCGCCGGGCGCAGTCCACCATGATCTCTGCCTCCCAAGGAGAACGCTGGGGGTTCCTAGGGTGCGTCCGATCGCTGGGAATCCGTTCGATCAGATTTAGGAATACCGCGGCAGAATGTTTGTACGCCGGAACGGGGTGTCGAAAGGCGACATTTCCCAAGTACTGCAGCGCGTCGGAAAGGGCATAGTACTCGGGGTCCCCGGCCTCCCAGAGCCGATCTCGCTCGGCGAATTTCTCTGGCGCGAAGGCAGCAAGTCCCAGCAAGTAGTCCGACCCGTATTCGATCATGTTGATTCCCAGATCGTTTCCCGTGTAGATGCGAAAGTCCGGACGGTGTGCATCGCGCAGGGCGAGCCGTTCAAGTTCCAGAAGGCGGTTGAGGGATGAATGTTTCATTCCCTTGATCTCGGCGATGTCCATCAGGCGCTGGATTGTCTCCGAGTTCCAGATCTCCCCGTTCGGCGCAAACATGGCGCCCAGTTCGAACGCCAGCACGCCGGGATAGTCTCGACATATGTCTCGATACGCCTCAGCTATTGTTGCCGGAGACTTGCCGTGCAGGCGAGCCGTCTGAAACAGGATCGGTATGCCATCGAAACGAACGATGGTGTCAATTTGTCGGCGATAAAGCGTGACAATGTCATCGCCGGCTTGGTGTTCGATATACGCCCCTGCCACAAACGGAATCCTTTTTCCGAGAGCCTGCCGCGTCCATGTCAGCACTTCTTCCTTTTCCGTATCACTCAAGTAATTCACGTAGCCGGTGTCCATGTTGACGGCATTCATCAGCCCGGCTCGATGTGTGGAAGTCAGCTGTCTCGAAAACGCGTCGACAGCGACCCGACCGTCTGCCTCGTACGGCAACAAGGCGGCGGCAATCCCCTGCACCTTGCATCGCGGTTTTTGACGCTCGATCAACTCGTCAATTGTCATTCTTGGTCTCACAATCTGGATTCAACACGGGCTCGGGTACTGCGCACCGAGAAATCGGTATCAGCGTTTCTTGGCCTCCTTCAGTTTTTCGGCCATGTCAGAGTCTTTGTAGTATTTGTCCAGTGGATAGCAACCGGAGGGCAGTCCGTTGCGTGGTGCGGTTGTGCAATCGCTGAAGGTCCGGCAAACCAGCTTGCGTTGGATCTGAGTGCCAGCGGACGCCTCCCATAGGAACTCCGGATAGCTCAATACCATCCGGCCGAGCCCCACGAAATCGACCCATCCTTCGCGCACTGCGGCCTGCGCTACATGAGGCAAGAAGTCTTGCAGGTAGGTATAGCCCGAGCCGACCATGAGCAGGTTCGGGAACCGCCGCTTGAGGTGACGGGTCACTTCCATCTGCCGAGCAACTCCAACCAGCGGATCTTCGGGCGGCAGGTATCCGTCGGAAGGCGGGTACAGCGCCGGACGTTGGATATGCGGATTGTAGTAAGGGCTGCCGGCGGTGATATTCACCAGCTGAATTCCAAGCTTTTCTAATAGTGATAAAAAACGCTCCGGCTCACTCAAGTCGCTATCCGTCGGGTCGAGCGGATTCACGCCAAAACCCCAGCGGTAGGGAAGTAACTCAGGGCGCGTCTCTGCAATTCCAGGGGCGGATTTTCCGTTCACGCTCCGAGTTGGGTCACTGCGGAATGGAACGGTGTCGATCGCCGATAACCGCACTCCGATATGCAATCCCGGACAGAGCGCGCGGATACCTTGCACGACCTCGCGAAGAAAGCGGGTGCGGCCTTCGAACGTGCCCCCGTAAAGTCCCTCCCGGGTGTGAGCGCTCAGGAACTCATGACCCAGGTAGCCGTGGCAATGCTTGATGTCAACGAAATCAAAACCCAACTGCCAAGCCATCAGTGCGGCGCGATGGAAGTCTTCGATGATCGACTCGATTTCTCCGTCAGTCAGCAGAGGGTAGTCGAGAGGCAGTTTCAAGCGCTGGTCCAGAAATGGATGGTGATAGAGGATGCGTGGTTCCGGGTGGGAATGCTCATTCGGGCGGCAATACCGGCCGGAGTGTGTCAATTGCAAACCAATGATTAACCCATCGTCGCTGCCGGTTGTCAGAATATGCTCGCGCCTCAGAACCTCTCGCAATTGCCCAAGGCTTTCTTGCGTGTGCAGAGCGGCGAGAAGCTGGTTTGGGTTCGCTCGCCCTTCGTGGGAAACCGCAACCGCTTCCCCGCCCCAGATCAACTTGCCGCCACTGCGGCCGAACCGCTGCCATCGCCGAACGGTATTCTCCGAAGGGGCCCCATCCGGAGTCGCGTCCCAGCCCTCCATGGGCTGAACCGCGATGCGGTTACCAATTTTGAATGGACCACGGTTCAGCTGACAGCGCAACGGCGATAGATCTCCGGTCACGATCTGGGGATCGCAGGGAATCTGGAGGCCGAGGCCCTGCACGTGACTCTGAAAGCGTCCAACGTCCTTCAAGCTCCCCAGTCGGAGGACTGCTCCTGTGCTCATGCTGCCTTCCGCTGGCCCGGTAGGGCCAAAACAGCAACGCTGCCTAACAACGCGATGCCCACCAAGACAAAGCAACTCTCGCGGTAGCTTCCAGTGGCGTCGCGTAAGCGACCGATCAACCAGGGCGCCGCAGCTTCTGCGATACCACCCGCGGTTAGGATCACGCCCAGCAATCTTCCCAAGATCTCAATCCCAAAGATTTCCGCAGTCATTAACGGAATTATCATGTAATCGCCACCAAGACCAATCCCAAAAATCGCGCCGGAGACGTAGAGCGTCAGCCGCGTAGTCCCGAGGAACATCAGAGGGATTCCCGCTGCGACCAGCAGATACGTCAGCAGCATGACGTATTTCTTGGAGAAGCGGTCAGCCAGCCAACCAATGAGTAACCGGCCAGCAATACTGAAGGCCAACACCAGCGATAGGACACTCGCGGCATCCCGCTGTGTGAAGTGCCGGTCGAGACTCAAGAAAAGTTTCAGATTCTGCTGCGTGCCGCTGACTGCGGCAATCGAACACATACTCCCCAGAGTAAGCAGGTAGAACGACGATCGCTTGAATGCTGCCATCGGACTCGGGGGCGTGGCCGCGCCAAGGGTAGTTTTCGCGGGGAGTTCTTTCAGCAGGAGTACCAGGGGTAATGACGCCACGACGATCTGCCGATCCCGAGATAGGCGAACCCCATCGCCTTTCCACGCGATCGATCGAACCACTCCGTCAAGAGGACCTGATTGGGAAGAGGGCCCCCGCAAACGTAACCCAGCGCGTTAAACAGGTAAAAAAAGTAAAACAGGCCAAGGCTTGAGATCGAGCCCAGTCCTACCAATGCTCCCCCCGCCAACAATATTCCAATCATCATCAAACGACGAGGCCCAAACCGGTCCACAATCCATCCTGCGAGGAACCCGAAGATGGGGCCAACGACGAGTTTGCTCAGCGCGTTGCCTGATGTCACTTGAGCGCGCGTCCAACCGAACTGTTGGACCATGAAGTCGTAGTAGAAAGGCAGGCCCCAGACGGAAATTCCAACGACACAGAAGAGCACCACAAAAGCTGTCGCCGCTGCCTGATACGCATCGCGCGGGCTTGCGGAAACTTGGGTCGCACTTGGCCCGGAGGTTCCTGACAACGCGCAGATCGATGCCGCCAGCGCTGTAGCACGTTCACTTTCGGGTCCGGTCATGGGGTGTCAGTTTAACGTAGAGAGGATTGATACGGCGGAGATTTTTGCGCTGGGATCACTGCCCAGACCGAGGAATCACTCCCTGGACAACGCCGAAACAGTCTTACGCTGATCATGCCGGGATCGATCCTAAGAAGTTGGGGTGTCGAAAGCCTTGCTAGCGATTGCCACCGGATCACAGGCTAACCAGACGTTATTCCGGGCCAGAAGTCACTGGCGCCGATGTTTCAGATCCCGGGCGGCGATCCCGCGACCTAGATTTTCCTCTGGCCCTCCGCGTTATGCTCCTGCCCGCGAAGGAGCACTGTGAATCGCCCGATCCGAACCAAGCTCTCATGGCAGCAAAATCACTGGATTCTGGGGCGCATGGGCTGGCTGGACGCTGGACGGGTTCGCTTAGTTGAGTCGGTCTGGCTGACGACTGATGAATCGACCGGGCTCGATAGATCGCTCTGCCATATCCGTACCTTCCCCGACCGTTTTTTGTGCTAATTATAAGGTGATCATGCCCAGCGGCTCAGTATTCCGTCGCCGATATTTGATGATGGCGTTGGCTGGCGCCGTCATTGGTGGCGTCCTGGCTACATCGGGAGGAAGCTTGCTCCGTTATATAGGGGGCGGCCGCGAGGTTAGCTTCAGCCGTGATATCCGGCCAATCCTGAATCAGAACTGCGTGCAGTGTCACGGTGGGGTGCGACAGAAGAATGGCGTGTCGTTCATTTTCCGGGAGGAAGCCCTTGGCGTTGGAAAATCCGGACGCCGGACCATCGTACCCGGTGACCCCGATGCATCGGAACTGATTGCGCGCGTCACGTCGAGGGATCCTGACGCGCGCATGCCTTACCACGGGCCACCTCTTCCGCCCGCGCAAATCGCGTTGCTTCGGCGGTGGATTAAAGAAGGCGCCAAGTGGGAGGACCACTGGGCCTTTGTTGCACCCAAGCCACAACCACTGCCTGCGGTGAAGCGGTCGACATGGGCCCGTCAACCGGAGGACAGATTCATTCTTGCCCAGCTTGAGATGGAAGGGCTCGCACCTTCGCCGGAGG
>WNFI01193962.1_pt1 | contig 32224 bp, 30 predicted proteins | sample 5400471 | NCBI WGS metagenome assembly WNFI01 (sample SAMN13153348, study PRJNA577476) | soil metagenome | isolation source: 100 cm saprolite on Douglas fir-dominated hillslope | place: USA:California | collected 2013-09-17 | reverse complement strand
AGCAAGCGCGGCTGCAGTTCAAATCGAAATCGGCCTTATCTCAAATCATTGATCGCGTTTCAGCATTGCGTTGTCGGCAATGCCGGGAATATTGCTTTCGCTTGTTAGACCTCGGTCGCAGCCAGAATCGTTATCTCCGGCCACCGCATTTCCCAGCTTGTGGCCTTGGCATCATAGATTTCCGCACGAAAATTGGGGCAAGGGTTCGGCCGCACCGTCATTGTCGCGATGTCGTCCAGGCCGTGCGGCGCATAGACTGCGCAACCGTCGCCCATCGGCTGCACTCCGACCTGCGCTACCCGGGCAAGGAAGCGATCGATTCCGTCGGTCGTGCGGTGCAACGGCCCGTAAGGGGCATGGAATTTCTCGTGATACCAGAGATGGACGCGCGCCTGATTCCGGGCTTCGGCACAATCGCAAACGTCGGACATGCAGGCCGCAACGCGCCGAATGACCGCATCCTCGGCCTCGAACGAGGTGTCGGGGTCGAAGTAAAAGATGTCATAGTCCTTGATGCCGAAGTCGGGCGGCCGTCCGGTGACCACATTCCAAACAGTTTGGAACACCGCACCCGAAACCAACCAGGCGTCCGCGAGGCCGAGGGCAGGCAGGCGTTCCAGGATGGCCCGGTTCGTCGGATTGCGCAGGACCGCCTCGACCAGGCGGGCATGATTCATGGAGACTCTTTGAATCTTAGAGAGCGGCATGGCATGCACGCTCGATCGCGAATTCAGGTTGCCTTCGCGGCGCAGGCCTTCGGCGACGACGAGCGCCTGCGCGATTGTCGGCGTTTCGCTGGGCCGGCGACTCCACAGGGCCTGAGTGCCGAACTCGCGAAACGCCTGACGATAGAGACGCGCCACGTCTGCCGGGGCCGGCCGGCCAGCGCCAAGCTCCTTGAGTTGCTCCAGGGTGCGCGGATTGGAAGCTGCGTCCATGGTTTGTTCTTAACCACTCGCGATGGAAGTGACAAGTTGAAGAAATTCTGATGCCGTCAAACCGGCCCAATAGCCCGGTGACCCGGCCGAGCCTTGCGGCTTTGTTCCCCGTTTCTGTCAACGACGTCGCGGCTGAACGGCGCCCCAAGCGGCCCCCGTCACCGCATCCCGGCGAACGGATCGCTCGCCATCTGGACCGCCGAGGGCGGCTGCATGGACGCTTTCATGGTGGGCGGCGTTTTCATTCCTCTCGCCTCTTCCTGCTTGCCGGCAACCGGTAGCGCGTAGGTCAGGATGGTCTTTGCGACGAGCCGGTCCGAGCCCGGCGTCAGCCCGTAGCCGAGCCCGAAGTCGATATCGACATCGCCGATCTTGAAGTCGACCACCCCGAACAACTGGTGCGCTTGCTGCTCGAAGGGGAGAAAGCTGCCCGGCCGGCCGAGATCGGTGTAGTACTCCAGCCCAAAAGCGAGGTCTTTGCTCAGCGTGCGGGCAAGCCGCGCGGCCGGCACGAAATCGATGTCGCCGAAACGCCCGAAGCCGAGATCGACGATCGGATTGACGATGAATTCCCACTGCGGGTTGCGCCAGCCGATGATCGGCCGGATCTCCATGGCAAAGCGGGTCTGCGAGAACGGCGGCGAGGTGTAGTCATATTCGAAATTGAGGCCGTAGAAGAAATTCTTCTTGTCGGCGTTGGGCGTCACGAACAGCGTGCGCAGCTTGGCCACGTTGGACAGGAAGCGGCCTTCGGCGTCGATGGCCCACGGAATGTAGAGGCCAAGCTCGAACCACTCGGTGATGCCCCAGGCATATTCCGGGGTGGCGTTGAGAGCATGATTCGGGACCAGCCCGCCCGGAAAATCCGGCTCCTTGCGCCCGCTGAAGGCGTAGTTGAAGTGATGCTGAATGGTGAATTGGCCGACCTCGGCGATTTCGGCGTTATAGAGCTGAATCTCGTCGACTGCGCGGGCTGAACGCGTATGCAGCGGCAAGGCAGCTAAAGCGGCGAGCACCAATAATCCGGAACCACGCCCAAGGTTCAACCACGCTACCATCGCCCCCCCCACGACTTCCCCGTGCACTACTGCACCTTTGGAATTATTCTAAGCTATAATTGGAATAATTCCAAGTCGTTCGGAGGGGAATTCACATTCGAGAAGCAGAAGGGAGGTCCATAAATGTCCGATCGATCCAACGCAGACCCGACCGTTGCTCCACAGTTCGACGCACCCAGTCGGCATCGTGGCGCTTCTGCGGCCAGATCGCTGTCACGTCGCTGCTTTTTGAAATCGAGCATCGGCTTGGCGGCAGGCGAAGCCGCAGTTGAAATATTGCCCGGCAGCGCCGTCGCACAGAACGCCGTTGCGACGCAGTCCGATACCGAATTGGCGCGCTTGCAAGGGCAGCACCGTATCCTTCTCAAAGGCGGCGTGGTGCTGACGCTCGACCGCCAAGTCGGAGACTTCGCCCAAGCGGACGTGCTGATCGAGGATGGCAAGATCTCGGCGGTGAGGCCGAATATTGCAGCTTCGCCGGAAGCCGCCGTCGTCATCGACGCCGCAAATCACATTCTAATTCCAGGATTCGTCGATACGCACAGCCACTCTTATCAGGGCATTCTGCGCGGTATCATGACGAACGGAGTTCTTGATCCCGACTATAATCGTGACGTCCAGACCAAATTGACCCCCGTCTTTCAGCCCGCCGACGTCTATGCCGGGGTGCTGATGACGGCGCTTGGCCTGATAGACATGGGCACGACCGCAATTGCGGACCTGTCCCAGATCAGTCATACGCCGGAGCACAGCGACGCCTGCATTCGCGCGCTTCAGGATTCCGGCATCCGCGCGGTCTACGCATACTCGCGGGGTTTCGGACCGGCGACTCAATACCCGCAGGACGTCCTGAGGCTGCAACGCGCATATTTCAGCGCGAAGGATCAGTTGCTGACGCTGGCGCTCGGGGTTGGACTCGATGCCAAGGTCTTTAGCGTCGCCCGCGATGCCGGGGTACAGGCCGTGCTGCATATCCGCAACGACAGTGCGGGGTTGTTGGCGCTCGGCCGCGCGAGACTGCTGCGGCCGGGCGATGAATATATACATTGCACAAATCTCAGCGGCGACGCGTGGCGGCTGATCAGGGATACAGGTGGCCACGTTTCGCTATGCCCGCAGATCGAAATGTCAATGGGGCATGGGGTGCCGGCCGTGCAGGATGCGCTCGACCATGGCCTGCGCCCGAGCCTGAGTTCCGACCACAGCGTGACCATCGCGCCGGATTTTTTCACGGTGATGCGCACGGTGTTCGCTTTTCAGCGCATGCAGATCTTTGCCCGTGCGCGCAGCGGGACACAGGACCTGCCTCCGCTCCTGACCTGCCGTGAGGTGCTCGAATTCNNNAATGCCCCCGGGACGGTGGTGAACCTCATGAACCCCGGCAATGTCGACACCGTCTTCATTGCCGGCCAGGTGCGAAAATGGCGCGGCAGCCTGGTAGGCGTCGACACGCCCCGACTGATGCGCATGGCCGGGGAGGCGCGTGACGCGGTGATGCGCCGCGCCGGCTTTTCGGTGAATTTTCTGGCATGAGAGGCGTAGCTCAAGCTTGGGGGAACATATGACCCGGCGCGCGATCATCGCCTGCGCTCTATGGATCTTCGCCAGCGCGGCATCGTGCTCGGCGCAGGCGCCCCTCGAAATCACCTTCGGTATGACCAGCAACACAGCGTTCGGCCTGGCGCACTACATCGCCGCCGAGAACAAATACTACGAGGCAGAAAATCTGAAGGTCGACTCGATCGTGGCCGGTGCAGCCGTCGGGGTGGTTCAGCAACTGGCCGCTGGCTCCCTCAACATCGCACAGGCCGCAACCGATCAGTCGCTGCGCGCCATCCTGCGTGGCGCCCCGATCCGGATCATCGCCGGCGCCGCCTCCAACGCGCCGTTTCGCGTTGTCGCCGCCAAGACCATCAAGGGCTGGAGCGATCTCAAGGGCAAGACAATTAGCGTCGGCGGCCTCACCGATGTGACGCTGTATTTCCTGCGGGTGATGGCACGTGCGAACGGACTCGCCGATCGGGATTATGACCTCCTCTACGGCGGCGGTACGCCGAACCGCTTCGCCCAGCTTGCATCGGGGGCGGTGGCCGCGGCGATCTTGACTAACCCTGTGGACTTCTCTGCGCTCGAGCAGAACTACGTCGATCTCGGCAGCGTGCCGCAATACCTGCCGAACTGGGCGCAGAACAATATCATCACCGATACCCGCTGGGCGCAGCGCCATCGCGCCGCGGTGGTGGGGTTCCTACGTGCTCGCATCAAGGCGACGAACTATATCTACGAGCCCGCCAATCGCGACGACGTCATCGCCGCCCTCGTCAAGTATACGAGCACCACGCAGCAAATCGCGGCGGCCACCTATGACCTCTACATCAGCCAGCAGGTGATCGCCCGCGCGGCCGCGCTGTCCGAGGACGGCATCAAGGCGAACTTCGATGCACTCGTCGCCCTGGGCGATCTCACCAAGCGGCCGCCGCTTGCCGACTTCATCGATGGGAGCTTTCTGGCGGAAGCATCGAGGCCATGATTCGTCATTCGAGTTGGCCCGCGCACGCGGGGCCATGACCGATTGGACCGCCACGAGCTTTTGCCCTTCCTCCGGCACCTTCTAACACTCTGATCCAGCTAGTGTTTTAAGGGGTATTTCGTTTTGCCAAAACGAGGCCTAGGACCCGAGAGGGTTGGTGGTATATTACCACTTTACCCGGCTGCCAGACGCTGGGGTACGGGCTTTTGGCTGCCGAGCCCGGGAATGAACCGATTGGGATGAAGCGTCAGCGCCACAACACTGGCATTCGTAGCCGGGCTTAAGTCCCATGCTCCCGCATGTCCTCGATCACGCTCGCCCGCACATCGTCCTCGATCAGCCGCCATATGCGGTCCACATAGGCCGTGAATTCCGGAGTGCGCTTGACGGCGAGTGCGCGTGGGCGCGGCAGCGCGACATCGATGCTCTCCTGGATGCGGCCGGGCCGCCGCGCGAGTACCAGGACCCGGTCCGACAGGAACACGGCCTCGTCGATCTGGTGGGTGACGAACAGCACCGTCTTGCGGCCTTCCTCCCAGATGCGCATCAGCTCGGTCTGCATGATTTCCCGGGTCTGGGCGTCGAGCGCCGAAAACGGCTCGTCCATCAGGAGGATGTCCGGATCGATCGCAAGCGCCCGCGCGAGATTGACGCGCTGGCGCATGCCGCCGGAGAGTTGGCGTGGAAAGTAGTTTTCAAAGCCTTCGAGTCCGACGAGACGCAGCAGATCGCGGATTCGACCTTTCTCCGCGGCACCGGTACGGCCAGCAATCTCGGGGCCGATGATTGCATTGTCGAATACGGTGCGCCACGGCAGCAGATTGTCGCTCTGAAACACGAATCCGCGGTCGCCGCCCGGCGCGCCTACGGCACGGCCGTCGAGCAGCACGGCGCCGGAACTTGCCGGCTCCAGTCCCGCTACGAGGCGCAGCAAGGTGGTCTTGCCGCAGCCGCTTGGACCGACCAGCGAGATGAATGCGCCGCGATCAATGGCGACGTTGATTTCGCGAAGAACCTCGAGCTCGCCGAAACGCTTGCTCAATCCATTCAGGGAAAGCTTGACCATCGCGTGTCAATCCCGTGTCCATGGCACCAGCACGCGCTCGATCCAGGTAAAACCGGCCGTCATTACGATTCCGGCAACGGCCAGAATGACCACCCCGGCAAACAGCTCCGGCATGTTGAAGGCATCAGCTGACTGGCTGATGAGCCGGCCAACACCCGCGCGGGAGCCGAACAGCTCGGCCACGACCACACCGATGAGGCCGCGGCCGATGCCGAGCTTCAGACCGGCGAGGATGAACGGCATCGCTGACGGCAACGACAATTTGAAGAAGATCTGCCGGGGGGTCGCGCCGAAGCTGCGCAACATCTCGACGAGCCGGGCGCTGGTGGTGCGCAGACCCGCCTCCGTGTTGATGGTGACCGGGAACAGCACCAGGAAAATGACCACGAGCACCTTCGACCAAATTCCGATGCCGAGCCAGAGAATGAACAGCGGCGCCAGCGCGATGGTGGGCGTCGCATAGAGCCCGGCGATCCACGGTTGCAAGATCCTCTTACCCAATTCGCTGCTTGCCATGATGAAGCCGACCACGATCCCGACCAGGCTTGCGATCGCATACCCAATGGCGAATTCGGCAGCGCTGATCGCGATATGCGGCCCCAACTGGCCAGAGACGGCGAGCCGATAGATGGCGCCGAAAATCTGGGTTGGTGCAGCCAAGAACAAGGCATTCGCGACCACCAGCCGGCTGAGGAATTCCCACAGGGCTAGCCCGGCCAGAATTGAGAGCGGCCCGGCAAAGTGCGGTCCTCTCAGGCAAAAATATGCACCCGCGTACGGGGTCGCGGCACCGACTGCGCCAAGTTTGTCAGAAGAATTAGATTCGATCGTCGCCATGAATGCGAAGGGGTTAGGGCACCTTTCGATTAAGTTAGCACCACTGTTCTCTCATCCCCTTTCCGGACTTGATCCAGGCATTGCCGGGCGATCAAGTAAACACCGACCCTGGATGCGGGTTGCCGGTCAAGCGGGCACTGGCACCGCTAGGATCAGCCTAACAGGCGAGCGCGCTAAATCAATCGGACACTGCCGTGACGCCCGGCAAGTTTTGGCAAGGTATCGCAGCGGCCATCCGAGCATGATGCTACAAGAGCGCAAGCGGTATCTCTACGATTTGCGTTTGTACCTCAAGATGCGCCGCGATACGCCGTGCCACCTGCGCAACACGCTACCGTTGGCCGGGCCTTATGTGACGCCGCGGGTTATCGGTATCCTTGCGCCGAATTGGCTGCTTGCCGTCCTGCATTGGCTCGAACCGCGGCGAACTTGGCTTGAATTCCGCCGATGGCTCGGCGACCGACTTCGGCCGCGACGGCGCTTGCTCGCGTTCCATCGATGGCTGTGGGGGCCGCATCCATGGCTCCGTCCGCGGACGCGATGGACTACGTTTCGGCAATGGCTCAAGCCGCGTACCCGCTTTCATCGGCTCCGCTATCGGCTCAGATTACGCACGCGGGCGAAAGCGATGGCGGTGCGGGTCGCAAGCATCGTTGGATTATAACCGCGAGCGGCGTCGACGTGCCGGAGGCTAAAAACGAGAGAGTGCCACCAGCAAACGGAAGGCCGGCGGAATTGACAAATTGAAGATTGGGGCAAGGGAGCCTGTTGGCCATTCAATATCCAATGAAAAATCCCGGCAAAACGCCGGGCGTGTAGTAGATGCGGATTTGCTGAAGCCCCGCTGAGCGAGAAATGTGATCTGGCTCACACTGCCGATCGCCGGAGCGGTTTACTGTGTGGCTGCATCCCTTGGATCGCAAGGCCGCGCCAATGCGCCGGGCCGGGAGGCGCATGGTGAGGCCGCGCAATCCCCGATGAACAGGAACAAAGCGACGGCTTAAAAGCCCTAAAAAGGGGTCTGTAGATTTTGCACTCGGGTAAGTAGTGTGACGATATTCAAGCGATGCCGGAATGCGCGCTTGTCCCCGCTAATGCCGTGGGCCCGCCCGGCCACCGGCCAAGACGCTTGCAAAAAGCGTAGGCCTCTGCCTAGACAGACCATTTTAGTCAGCGCAGCAGCTTGGCTGCACGAATCGGGCTACAAGCCCGAGTTTTGCTTCATGCGCGTCAGTTGAAGGAATGTCAACTATAAAGTGACTTAACAACAACCCACTCACTACGGCGATGAGAAACGATGACAGGCAGCAACGACTCACCTAGGGCTGTGATTCTGCCAGTCCTCTTCCTCACAGGGGCCCGGGGCCGGGGAGCAAGCATACGGGCGTACCGGAGTGAGTGATAGGCGGTTAACAGTCAGTTTCAACCTGCAGATGTGGGCCGCCATTGGGGTGCTCACAAAACAAATGGAGGAGATCCGAGAGTTGGTGGTGCGTCTTACGGTGAAGCGTCTACTTGAAGCAGCAAGTGAGGGGGGAATTCAACTTAAGCTTGATTTTCAGAGGGGAGACGCAAAATGAATCAATCGTCCAAAGTGCCGGAGAATAAATTTCGGCGATGTTACGCCGCCGCCGTATTTGCACCTGACGCGTCGATGCGCCGATTCATTGATCGACTGACCCTCGACGATGTCTTACTCATGGATCAGATCGTCGCGCATCGAAAAAAGGAGTTCTTCGACAAATACCGTCCCACAGAGCGAACCAAAAGGGCTCTGATGAGTGGTCTCAAACAAATGGGGCTTCGGTTCGCAGATTGAAGGTACGGCGTCAGTCTATGGCGACAACCGTCTCCAGCTTGTTGGGGCGCTTCTCCATGGACCGACTCTTGCCGGGGTAATCTCGTGATGTGAGTTGTGCAATCGATAGTCCAGCTGCCATGTTGTGGGTCCTCAGAAAGTCTAATGTGAGAGATAGTGTGCGGTATGTTGCGGCGTAGCCTGTCGCCAACTCCCCGAAAAAGTTGGGGAGACGTTGTGCCGTGTGCCCTTTGAGGGCGTCAACGAATTCGACATTGCCGATCGGGGAGTGCGCCTTGATCCGGGACCAGAGAGCGTCATTGAAGCCTCGCAACTCGTATATAGCCGGTGTTACTCGAACGCGTCGTAAGTAGTTGCTAGTAGAATCAAGCTGTTGTGCGTATAGGTCGATAGCCGCGGCAATCAAACAAGCCTTATCAAAGCGTAATGCGTGGCCCTTCTGGCAATCTCGAATCTGAGGACTAGCAAACTCGTTCCAGCGGGCCCCGGGCAGAATCCTTTTAAGCGAATCGGGCACGTGATTACTCGCGGCGAGTCTGAACTGGCTGATGCCGTCGCACGTAATCCGATGGCGGGTACTGACAGCGCGTTGTAGGTCGGTTATTGCCTCGTTGAAGCCCCTCAATCGGAACCACTTGTATTCGCCAAAAACGTCCTCCCACCCTGGCTCAAGATGCGGGTTTCTATGATCAATAAAATCGAGCGCATTGTTGGGGAACGGCATAATGCTTGTCCTTCCAAAAAGAAAGGGAGGGTAAAAAGGGGTTTTAAGTCCTTTGTCGATCCTGCGTCAATCAAAACGAGCATATAATCTTCTTACTCTCGTCACCTTTCACTGCGCGCCGCAGCGCACAATTCCAATTTGACCCCTGAAAAGGGGGCAAATTGGGTTTCACTCTTTCGACAACTAGTCGAGCTGGTTGCATGAAGATGCGGTCGGCTGACGAGCAGCCATGCCGTGGGCCGGTCAAAAAAAGATCATCCCGTTTCGAAGCCGGGTCAGCTCGGATGGGATCACGCGAGAGGAGGCACCCCACCAAAAATGGTATGACGCGCGAAACGCGAAGTGAAGCGGACGGGCTTGCCGATCGCGGCCTTACCGCTCAGGCACCGGAGTGCGCTTGCCGGGCGGCTCCCGAAGCATCTGTTCGAGGCGCTTCAAGGTGTGACGGCCTGCCCCGGCCAGGGAGCAGGCCGCCTTGTTCGGCGGGCGGCCTGGACAGGACACCCACGCGAGCGAAGTGGAGTCTATACCGCCCCGCAGAGGAATGAAACCTGTCCAGGCAGGTTTCGAGCGGGAGGACTCGAGATGCCAAGACATCTCATCCCAGAGTACGCAACCACCGTTATGTGCCTCGACTGCCCCAAACGCACGCGATCGCGTTGGCGTCGCTTCAAAACGACGGTGGCGATCGGCATCACCGCTGTGACTACGGGTTACGCCGGGTATTGTGTGTATGAGCAACGTATCATGAGGTTCTCTGAGATCGCGACGGCTACCCGCAACATTATTGACTGGATCGAGAGTCGGAAGGACAATGATATCATCGTCCAGAGAGAGCTGGCTGCGGTCCTTCAGGCGCTCGACGAGTTTAGACAAGAACGCGATGCAGCACGCCAGGAACGCGAGACACTCTTTGAGCACCAGCAACGCATTGAGCGTGCGCTCAATGGCCTTATCTATCGGCCAACCCTGCCGCCGCGGACGCGCCGCCCCGATCTCTATTAGGGCGTCGCGAGGCCGTTTGGCTCGTAACTCCCACGGTCGGCGAGTCGTTCTGCTGGACCCCCGCTGAGGCGGGGGTCTTTTTGTCAATCTGAGCATTTTTTCTAGCCAATCGGGTGAAGCCGGGCAGCGCCGCCGAATTGGTGTCAATCCGCTGGGGGACCTCATTTCGTATTCATGAGCGCGGCGGCGGCGCCTCGTTCAAGCGGCGGGTATTGCTTTCGTTGTGGCCCATCCATTCCCACTTACGCTTGTTGCCCTCCTCGATGATGACTGGATGGTAGTCGCACAACAGGCTATTGAGCGCGACGGAGGCGCGTATCCTGTAGCGGTCCAGCACCTCCATCAGACGCCATATGCCGACACGGTTGCCGTAGTCGCGCTCGGACCACATCACGACATCGGGGATCTTGGCGGCGGCGCCGTAGCCGGCGGGACGTTCCTGCAGCGAAAAAAACTCGACATTGGGGATTATCCAGAGGGCGACCCGGGCGCCGCTAGGCCATGTGAGCTTCGGCCGGCGGATGATGGGCGAGTACGGAAACGGGCCATATGGGCGCGGTTTCATATCGGCTCACTTATGCGGCGCGTTGGAATCCAGATCCTCGCCATCGGCTCGTCTCCGTCATGCTGGCCAAGTGTAGATTGCGCGCATGACGATGCGTGTCTTTTTACAACGTCACGGGATGCCTGACCATTGCTTGCGCACTGGTGGTCCTTTGGTATTTCTGGGCGCACCAAGATGCTCGATCGGGTGCGCAACATGGCTCGGCCGAAAATCGCGAAAGGCCGCGCACCTGTGATGCGTCGGTAATCCTCGTTGGTGTTCTGTTTCTGGTGATCCCCCTACAGCGCATTCCGGTCGATTTGATCCACTTGGTCGTCATGCGCGGGCTTGACCCACGCATCCATCAACTTCGCAAGACCTGCGAAGCGGATGGACCCCGCGGGTCAAGCCCGCGGGTGACGGCAGCGGACGGGCAGCGCCGATTCAAATCGGCCGGGAACCGCTGTAGTCATTTGATCAAGACCTGGAACGGATCGCATGTAGCCCCATTTACAAATGTATACAAACGAATACAATAGAACTTGCCTCTTATCTTACCGTCCCTTGAGTGAGGAATCGGCATGTCATTGATGGACGCAAAAGCCGCCTCCACAAGTCACGTCACATACCGCGGCCTCCGCGGCTGGCTCGAAGAGGTTCAGCGGATCGGTGAGCTTCTGCACGTCAATGGAGCCGATTGGGACGTTGAGATGGGGGCCATCACGCACATGCTGACGGAAAAGAGCAGCGGCACCGCTCCCGCCATCCTGTTTGACGATATACCAGGCTATCCGAAGGGGTACCGAACCCTGTACGGCCACTTCTCCTCGATCCGCCGCGTCGCGCTGACGCTCGGGCTCCCGCTCAAGCACGGGCGCAAGGTCGACATTGTCCAGCGCTACCATGAACGGATGGCAAATCTGAAACCGCTTCCGCCACGCCACGTGACTGACGGCCCGATCCTTGAAAATGTGGTTGAGGGCAATGATGTCGACGTGCTGAAGTTTCCAGTGCCGCGGCATCACGAACTCGACACCGCGCGGTTCATCGGCACCGCCGACTGCGTCATCACGCAAGATCCCGATGAAGTCTGCGGCCAGGATCCGCTGCTGTTCCTGCTGGCATCAAGTCCGCTGCCGGCCGTGAGTGAATTGGACATTGCGGGCGGTCTGCGCGGCGAGCCGGTCGCTGTGGTGCGGGGCCCCTACACCGGGTTTCCGATCCCGGCCGATTGCGAGATCGCTATCGAAGGCGAGACGATGCCGGGGCAAGTGCGCGAGGAAGGCCCGTTCGGCGAGTGGATGGGTTACTACTCGGACGACACGGTGCCGCGACCCTATGTCAACGTGAAAACGATCCTTCACCGCAACAATCCGATCCTTTGCTGTGCGCCCCAGCACAAGCCTGTCGACGAGACCGGCCTGCTCAAAGGGATAGCGGGGGCGGCCCAGGTTTGGCGTGCGCTCGACGCTTGCGGCGTGCCGGAGGTCGTGGTGGATGAAGACATCGACGCCGGCGACCTCGATCAGGTCTTGTGGGCGATGTGCACGCGCTTTGATCCGTTGACCGACATCGACACCATTCAGAAGGCTTGGGCCTCGAAACGCGATCCACTGTATCTTCCCGGGAACTTCAACAACCGGATCCTGATCGACGCTTGCATTCCCTATGACATGAAGCTCAAGAACAAGTTTCCGACGACGGTCGACGTAAGCGCTGATCTGCGCAGGAAGCTCAGATCCAAGTTTCCGCATGTGTTCTCCCGCGCGTAGCCATGGAAGCGCGGTTCGGCCCTCTCAACCCCGACGAGCTTGAAATGACCCGCCGGCAGGAATGAATGAATTGCCATGGCTGTCACCAGAAAATGATTAACTCTTAGTAGATGAGGGGCGCCATCGCGGGGGCGGCATGTGATTGTCCCAAGGGGCCCGACACTCATTACGCCCACCTTGTTCACGGCCCCTTCGATTGGATCGAATACCGCAATATGCCTATGCGGCGGGCTGCGCGAACGACTTTCAGTTTGTTATCGCCTTGGCTGCAATTGCGATGATGTCGTTGGGCGTCGCATAGATCTCAGCGAGCAAATCTTTGATCTCACCCGCGGTCACCGGATTGACATCAGCTTGGATCGTTGCCGCGTCGGCCGGAGCAAAAGCTTAGAGCAAAGCCTTTCACGGGATAGCCGCTCTCAGTTGCATGGAGCCGGAATCTGAACGAGTTCTGTCAGTTGCGCCTGCGTGAGCGGCGCCTGCATGAATTTGAAATCGATGGCGTCCTTGGTGAGCGCCGCAACCCCGGATACGCGATCTGGGTACATGGCGGCCTTGGGCATGAATTCGTCGCGGATGCGAATGGCGAGGCGCTCCGGCACCTGCGCGTACTGCGCATAAATCTCTACCCCCGCGGCATTGTCATAGAGCCATTCGTAGGTCTCGCGGTAGGCGGCCACAAAGCGGTTCATGGCATCGCGACGCTTTGCCAGCGCATCGGCATTGACGATGTGCACGCGGACGGTTTGATCTCGTGTCGAAGGTGCGTCGCTTCCGCGCGCGATCAGCCGGATCTTTGCCTCGCTGAGGGCGTCAAGGCCGAATGGGGGCGATGCCCAGCCCACATCGATTTGTCTGGACATCGCCTGGGTCATCGTCAACGCGGCTGCGCCGGTGGAGATTGGCCTCGCAGCGACGTTGAAGTGTTTGATGAGCGCCAGCAGCGTGGTGTGGGTCGAGGCGCCGTTGGTGGAATAGCCGACAGTCTTCCCATCGAGGTCAGCGAAGGACCTGAGCGGGGAGGATGCGGGTACGTACCAGTAGAGGTCGCTCGCGCCGGTGGTTCCCGCCAACAGAACGCGCACCGGCGCTCCTTTCGCGAAGGCGCCGAACACGCCCGCCGTGCCGGCCGAAATCCCAAGATCGGCACTGCCGGAGATGACGGCCTGCATCGTCTCGCCACCGCCATTGGTGTAGAGGATTTCCAGCATCAGGCCGTGCTTCTTGAAGATGCCCGCCCTTTGGCCGACATCAGGCAAGCCGCTGTCCCAATTGTTCGGCGCTCCTACTGCGACCTTGAGAACTTCGTCCGAGGAGGCGACGGTCGGAGCGGCGGTGAGCCCTAGGCATGCCGCGAGGAGGAGCGCAAACCGGATTCTCAGGGTGATCATTCTACTTCTCCGCAAATCCAACTTAAGTATGGACGCCTACCTGCTGGGCCACTCAGCTGAACGCAGCGGCTCGGCACTGTACACGTGACGTTGGTTAAGGGTTGCGCAGCTCCTTGACCATTTGTATACAAAAAAATACCATGACCGCGTCCTTCCGAACAAGGAGGCCCGCCATGGTCGAACGCTTGGTGCTGAAGGTGAATGGTCGGGAGGAAGCCGTATCGGTCAGCGGCGAGACTCCATTGCTCTATGTCTTGCGCAACGACCTCGGCCTCAACGGTCCAAAATTCGGCTGCGGTCTGGCGCAATGCGGCGCGTGCGCCGTTTTGATGGACGGCATCGAAGTTCGCTCCTGTGTGACCCCGGTCGCAAGCGTTTTGAACAGCGAGATTACGACGAGTGAGGGGCTCGGTACGCCGGGCAAGCTTCATCCCTTACAGGCAGCGTTTGTGGCCGAACAGGCTGCGCAGTGCGGTTACTGCATCCACGGAATGGTCATTGCTGCGGCAGCCCTCCTCAAGCGCAATCCGAATCCTTCGCTGACAGAGATCAAAGTCGGGATGAACGGCCATCTCTGCCGCTGCGGAACTCACTTGAGAATCGTGCGCGCGATCGAACGCGCCGGCAAGGAGGGAGTCCGGCTATGAGCGACTTTGATTTTTCGCGGCGCCAGATCATCCAAGGCGCGGGCATGCTGGTCGTCGGCTTCGCGCTCGGGGGCGCCGGGTTCGCGGCTGCCGCGGCTGGCGCAGAGGCGGTGGCTCGTACGGTCGAGCCTGAAAGTTTGGATTCGTGGCTTGCCGTGGCGCGCGACGGCACTGTCACGCTCTTCACCGGCCGCGTGGACCTTGGGACCGGCACCGAAACGGTATTCGCACAGTTCGTGGCGGATGAGCTGGATGTCCCAATCGGGCAGGTGCGTGTCGTCATGGGTGATACGCGGCTGACGCCTGACCAGGGAAAGACCACCGCGAGCCTGAATGTGGTTCGAGGATCACAGCCCGTTCGCGTGGCCGCTGCCGAGGCGCGCATGGCGCTGGTGGCGCTGGCCGCCGAAAAGCTCGGTATTCCCGCGGGGGATCTGCGAACGCAAGACGGTTTCGTTCTGCCAAAGTCGGCCTCGAATGGAGGCATTTCCTACGGAGACCTGATTGGTGATCATAGCTTTTCGGTGACGCTCGAGGTCGCGGGCAGGACCGCCGAGGATATTTCACGCGGAATCATGCTCAAACCGAAGACGCCGCTGAAGGCCGCGAAGGACTACAAGGTCGTCGGCAAGTCGATCCCACGCTTTGACATTCCGGCCAAAGTGGCCGGCACTTTCGAATACGTCCATAATGTCCGGGTGCCCGGCATGCTCCACGGACGGGTCGCGCGCCCTCCGGCCATCGGCGCAAAACTGCTTTCAGTGGACGGCGACTCGATTCGCAGCATTGCCGGCGCGCAGATCGTCCGGCGCAACGATTTTCTGGGCGTGGTCGCTCCCCGCGAAGAGGATGCCATCCGGGCTGCGTTCGCGCTTCAAGCTAAATGGAGCACGTCCGAGCGATTGCCCGATTTCAGCAGCATTTATCGAGAGCTGCCCAAGCTCGCGGTGGTGAGCGACGAGCTTGGTTACAATCAGGGCGACATTGCCGCGGGGTTGGCGAAGGGCAAGACTCATCTCAAGGCGACCTATGACTTTCCATTCCAGGACCACGCCATGATTGGGCCGTCCTGCGCAGTCGCCGACGTCAACTCGGACCGCGCGATCGTATGGTCGGGCTCGCAGTGGCCGCAGGGCGATCGCAGCGATATCGCGAAGATGCTGGGGCTCCCGCTCGAGCGGGTGCAGCTGATCTGGCGGGAAGCGTCCGGATCGTACGGTCGGCTCGGCTGCGATGATGCTGCAGCTGATGCGGCGATCATGTCGCAGATCGTGGGCAAGCCGGTTCGGGTCCAGTGGATGCGTGACGACGAGCATGGCTGGGAGCCGCTCAGTCCGGCGATGACCATGAGCATCGAGGGCGCTGCCGATGCAGACGGACGCGTGACCGCGTTCGATTACGTGCAACATTCCCCAAGCCATTCGATGGGCGAAAAAGGCAACCATCTGGCCTGGCATCTGATCGGCGGCGCGCCCGGATGGGGCCGCAAAAGCGGTGCGGCCGCCAATCTTTGGTACGACATCGAAGCGAAGCGAGCGCGCAACGTTTACGTCGAGCCGTGGCTGAGGGGCATCTATCTCCGCTCACCCGGAGGCACGCAATCGATTTTTGCATATGAATCCTTCATGGATGAGCTTGCAAGTGCGGCCGGTATTGATCCGCTCGAATTTCGTCTCAAGAACACGCGCGATGCACGCGATCATGACGTGCTGCGGGCTGCCGCGAATCTCGCTGGCTGGAAGCCGCGAACGGTGCGGAAGAGGGGAGGCGGGACCCTGACCGGCCGCGGAATTGCAATGGGCCGTTATGGCGCTGGCGATAGTCGTTCGGCTTTGGTGGTCGACGACGAAATCGAACGCTCTTCCGGCAAGATCGCGTTGACGAAGGCCTGTATTGCTTTCGATTGCGGTTTTGTCCTCAATCCTGACGGTCTGGTCAATCAGGTCGAGGGTGGACTATTGCAGGGGCTCAGCCGAGCTCTTCATGAGCGAGTGAAATTCGACCGTAAAAGGGTGACGAGTCTCGACTGGAACGACTATCGCATCCTGACATTCGCGGAACTGCCGGAGGTGAAGACGCAGCTGATCACGCGTCCGGATGAGCCCTGGGGTTCAGCCGGCGAGGCGGGTACCGTGGCCACGGCGGCAGCACTGGCCAATGCGGTGTTCGATGCCACCGGCAAGCACCCCCGACGCCTTCCGCTCGATCCCGAGTCCGTCAGAGCGATCATATGAGGCGTCAGCGCGACAGCTGAATGGCAACATCGGCGTTCTCCAATGGGAGCCCAAGATCAGTTGGATCGAGGAGACCCCTCAAGGATTCAAGACATATCGTGCTTCCTCAATGACGCGAGGCGACGTTTGATAGACCGCTTGGACGATACCCGCGACCTCGGCCGCGTATTTCGGACTGACCTCAATACCGATCTTGTCAGCATCTCTGGCGAAATCGGGATCCTCCATGGTCTGCCGAAATGCCTGTCGCAGGACTCGCAATCGGTCAGGCGGGATTCCCGGCGGCGCTACAATCGGCCACGCTATCTCTTGTCGACGAAGGATCAACGCCAGGATTTCACGCTGACTATCGGTGGTGGCGAAGTCCATGATAACCGGCACGTCCTTCAATTCGGGACGGCTCTTCATGCCAAATTGCACGAGAATGTTAATCGACTTGTCCGCAATCCAATCAGCCTTACTCGAGCGGATTGAACTCCACGACCAGCCGCAGCGGCCATCCACTTCGCCGCTTTCGATCGCATGCGTGATTTGTGCGCCACCAGGGTAGCCCATCACCACTTTTATTTTGGCTCCGAAGACGCGTTTGATCAGATTGGCGAAGACGCCCGTGTCGGAGCCAACCGCGTTGGCGCCGACGACGAAGGTTTCCCTGAAAAGATCGCTCCATGTCTTGACCTTGGACGTGTGCCAGGAGACGCAAACGCTCATTTCATCGGCGACGCTGCCGATCCAGGAAAACTTCGCGGGGTCGAAGAGCGCCTGCTTGTTGCCAAGCAAAGGCTCCATGAAGATGCTGCGGTTGAACGTTGCGATTGCGCTGCCGTCGCGCTTCATAACATTGTAAGCGCGATTAGCCGTTGACAGGCTTCCGGCCCCAGGCTGGTTGATGACGATGACGGTGGGATTGCCCGGCACGTGACGTCGAAGGAAACGCGCCACAGTACGACCCATTAGGTCGTAGGCGCTGCCGACGCTGAACCCGACCTCGAAGATGATCGGCTGGGAACGATAGAACGCCGCGATCTCTTCATCGGTCTCAGCGCGGACCGTCGATGCGGCGGTTGCGGTAAGCAGTCCGACTGTAAGACACGTCGCGGGCCTAAAAGCATTCTTCAATAGCGCCTCCCAATGAAGCCCTGACCGTTCTGAATGGTTTCCAGCCGTCACCGCGTCAACAGAGCAACACTGTCCTCGAATGTCGATCCGTCGGCGGCAGAAAATATTCAGCCCGTCCAGCCCGTCTTTGCGGCCACGCGAAAAAGAACGAATTTCCTTTATTTGCTTCCAATCACGGCATAGCCCTGAATCTCGATTTTCGCGTCGGGATTGGCCAAGGCAGTGATGGTGATAAGGGCGCTGCCCGGAAAATTATCGCCGAATATCTCTCGGCGGATCTGAGTGAGACGATCGCCATAGCGAACGTCGGTAATAAAGACGGTCATTTGAACCATGTCCGCGAGCTTGCCTCCCGCTTTTTCGAGAGTGCGGTTGAGATTCTTGAATATCTGGCGGGCCTGCCCTTCGAAGTCGCCGGCGAGCGACTTTCCCGTATCGTCGGTGGTTGCCGTTTGTCCTGCCAGCCACACCGTCCTGCCGCCCTCAGTTATCACCGCCTCCGAATAGCCTCGCTGCTGCGGACGGTCTCCCTTGATGTAGTCCTTTGCCTCAAGCGCGAAAGAAGCTGCGAAAAAAATGGCCACGCCAGCCACGCCGATCGAGATGCGCGAGGATGCGGTAGAGACCATGGTCGCCTCCCTTGCTTAAGCAGACGTTCGAGTTGCACCGAAGACTGATGTTGCACCGTCCACGCTCGCGACGGATAAGGCCGAAGAGGGTGCGACGCAGTTCACTCTGACGCCGCGAGGTGAAACACGGCGTTGAAGTCTACTATTGAATACAATTGAATACAACGTCGCGGAGGCGTCCTCGGCGAGCGTCAACCGCTATTGCTGTCAATGCCCGGAACGGCTCGTATCGGTAACCGAGCGCGGCCATCCCAGCTTACCGACGAGATAGTCGCGCGAGGCTTCGGCCTGGCGCTGCACGCGGGCAAGATCGACACCGACGAGCTTGCCGTGGCGATTCATCGCGCGGCCGGCGATGAAGACGGTGTCGACATTGCTGGTGTCCATCGCGGTCACGATCGCACCGTACGCGTTGTTGAACGGCAGCGTGTTAGGCAGGTCGGTCCGCAGCATAACGATGTCGGCCTCTTTGCCGGGCGTGAGCGTCCCGATCTTTGCGTCCAGTCCGTCGGTCCGCGCTCCCTGCAGGGTGGCGAACTCGAGCACGTCACGTGCGGTGAGCAGCGCCGGCAGTCCCTGCTCGCCCCTGATGGCGCGCTCGTTGACGAGGGCGCGCTGCAGCGTGAAGGCCGAGCGCATCTGCGTGAACATGTCGGCTGCCATCGTGGTTTCGACATCGCTCGACAGGCTTGGACGGATGCCGGCATCGAGCGCCTGCTGGACCGGCGGCATGCCGTGTCGCATGACCATTTCAATCGGGCAGGCGATTGACAGCGATCCGCCCGTGTCCTTCACGCGTCGCATCTGCGCGTCGCTTGCGTTGGTGAAGTGGATGTACACGTTGTCCGGTCCCATCAGCCCGTCGTCGCCGAGTTTCATCACTTGATCCGGCCCGATTCCGCGATTGGCGCCGACCACGTGGGTCCAAATGCGCAGCCCGTATTTCCGGGCGGTGAGCCATTGATCCTTGTCGATCCCGGTGTTGAGCGCCAGGGTGACGAGTTGGTCGGTCGAGGCGAAGTGCTGCTTCTGCAGCCGCTCGACGTCATCGGGCCATTTCTGCGCAGCTCCGGAACCGCGCGAATAGCCGTAGACCGCCCTGATGCCCGAGTCCTTGAGGCCCTTGATCAACGCGTCGCTGTGCGCTGGCGTGTTGGACACCTGCGACAGGTCGGTGATCGTGGTGATGCCCGCGTCGATCGCGCGCAACGCGCCGATCAGGTTGCCCACATAGGCGTCCTCGGGGCGGTACTGTTCGGTGGCGGCGCCGGAAATGTCGCGGAAATAATCCGACAGCAGGCCGTTCGCTAGCACGTTGCGGAGCGCACTCTGGTAGCAGTGATGATGGGTGTCAATGAAGCCCGGCAGCACGACCATGTGCGAGGCATCGATCACGGTGGCGGTCGCCGAGATATTGGGCTGTACCGCCGCGATCTTGCGGCCTTCGATCAAGACGTCGGCCTTGTCGAAATCGCCGACGCTGCGATCGAAACTCAGCACCGCGCCGCCCTTGAGCAAGGTGCGCCCTACGCCCTTCTGGGCGTTTGCCGGCGGCGCGGCGCCGATGCCGGCAATCAGCGAGGCGCCCGCGGACTTGACAAAATCGCGCCGATTGATCGGCAGGCTTGCGATCCCTGTCGCACGAGTATCGTTACCCATGGTTCTTTCCTCCCGGACCTCGATGCGCCCTTTGCCGTTCAGGCGGTGGACGCCAATTCTACTTATCTTGCCAGCGATAGACGACGGTATGAAGTTTGCAATGCAGTAGTAATAGCCCAGCGTCCACGCCGGACGTGCATCCCCCATCGGGCCTCGCTGCGACGATCTCCTCCTCCGTCTTTTCCCGCTGCCTTCAGCCGCCCATATCGTAAAGATAGATCAAGCGAGCTTCATCATCTCGAGGGCGGCGCGACCCAAGACGGCGTAGGGATTACCCAACGTCTCGCCGAGCTCGTAGTGATTGTAACCCTTGCCGACGATCAGCTGCACGGGCTTGCCGGCGGCCTTGAGCGCCGCCGCGAAGTCGCGCGTCTGGCGCTGAAATTCCGGGGTCTCCAGCGTGCCGTGGGCGAGAACCAGCGGGGTATGGATGTTCCCGATGTGACGTTGCGCGGAGAGTGCCTCTTCCATCTCATCGGTGAACTTGACATAGTTGCCTCGCTTCGAGAGCCGCACGGGTTTGAGGTCGTACATGCCGCTGCCGAGTACGCCACCTTTGACGATATCGCGTGGCAGCCCCTGCTTTTCCCACTCCGTGATGACGACGCAACCGGCCAGATGGCTGCCTGAGGATCGGCTGCAAAGATAGATCGCATTGGCGTCGCCACCGAAGCTCGCGGCGTTGCGGTACGTCCAGGCAATTGCGCGCCGGCATTGGTCGACCATAGGAAAGAGGTCGCCTTTGGTTTCGAGCACGTTGTTGAAATCGACGGCGAGGAAGTTGGCGCCGGCTTTGACGAACACCTCGGCAAAGAGCGCGAAATCGGCGGAACGCCCGTTACGCCAGCCCCCGCCGTGGATGAACACCATGATCGGCGCGCTGGGCCGGCGGGTCCGGTAGATGTCGACCTTCTCAATATCGGTTGGCCCGTAGGCGACCCGCTCAGGCTTGCCGATCACGGCGAGCGCCGTCTCATTGTTGGCCGCGCGCCGCTCGGCGATGTTCCGGAAATTGAAGGCGTAGACGTTCTGGTCATAGGCATCGTCGAGTTCCTGCTGATCGAGGTCGAGCCAGACCGGTGCGCCCTTGACACGGGCCGGAGGCGTCGCCGGACAACGCTGCGCCGCCACCGGGTCGCTCGCAAGCGCGATTGCGCCAGCGACCCCACTGGCTACCAGCCGGCGGCGGGTGAGTTTGGCATCGATTGAATGGCGTGCTTGCATGATATCCTCCCTGGCTTTTACAACGTAGTAAGCGGTAGACAAAAATCAGCATTCCGCAGCGTGCGACATCGAAATCCGCCAATCGCCGCAATGGACAGGTCGGATTTGCATATCCGTGTTCGCATTCGCCAGCGCCAGGATGGTTCTGGGCAGCGTTTAGGCGTGAACGTTCCCGTCGTTGCAAGACCGCTTGCGGACATGCGCGCGGGCGCGGTGCCCATCTTGTTTGGGGACGCGAGTGGTCTGCCAGAGATGGAGCTTGTTCGAGGTTCTCGGTCGGCCGCTCGTCGCGAGCTTGCGGCTCGGGACGCCGTCGTGCATCATAACGATGCACGAACGGTATTGACCAAGGTTGCGGCGGGATCTTGAGCCGGTCACACCCCGGTCGTTGCACACGATGTAAGGTAAAGCAGCGCCGTAAGGCAAAGCAGCGTCGCAGCGGCCGAACGCTCTGTTTTGCGAGCGGTCGACCGGGAGGAAGCCGTGTCTGTCCATGGCGGCCTCCTTGTGAGAGAGAATGAGCTATTGGTATTCTCTTGTATACAATTGGTCAACAGGGATTTATTCGACGTGGGATCCGCAATCCGGCAGACTGCGTTGTTGAACATCTCGGTGGCGCGGACAAATGGGGATTGTATTCGATTCATACGACCGTAGACGGGGCGAGGCGGTGTCTTTTGGGGTGGATCGGGCCAACGGGAGATTGCCATGACAAACACCGATGAGGCCCAGATCTTCGCTGTTTTCGATGAGGCCATGCTGCGCACGGGGTCGCGCGCTGATTTTGTCTTCGAAAGCCTTCGCGATGCGATTTGGGACGGCCGCATTGGGCGCGGCATGCGCGTTCGTGAGGAGGAGATTGCGCGCAATATGGGCGTCAGCCGAACTCCGGTTCGGGAGGCGCTGCAGCGGCTGCAACAACGCGGATTGCTCGTCGTCGGCGCCGGACGCGGCCTCGTTGTCGCCGAGTTGCGCCATGATCAGATGGTTGAACTCTACGCGATGCGGGAGGTCTTGGAAGGCTCAGCAGCACGGTTCGCCGCAGAGCGGGCGACCGAGGCTGAAATCGCCCATCTGGCCCGGCTACAGCGGGAGCTGCGAAACATCAACAAAGATGCAATGAAGCTCGTCATGCTCAATCGTCAATTTCATCAGGTCATTTACCATGCGGCACACAATCAATATCTGATGCAAACTCTCGATTTGCTGCTCGATTCGTTCGCATTGCTAAACCACACGACGTTCAGGATGCCAAAACGCAGAGAATCTGACGAAGAGCATCGAAAGATTGTGGAAGCGCTTGAAAAGCGCGATCCTGATCAAGCTGAACAAGCCGCTCGCGCGCACATTCGCAACGCCCAACGGGTGCGATTCGAACGCGCCGTCACCGATATAAAACGGCACTTTGCCCAATCCTGAGTGATCATAATATTTGCGCAATCGGTCGATTGCGTCTTGGGTAAATCGAGCGCGGGTTTCGCGGCAAAGAAGTTGAATGGCCTGATCTGGTTGTGGTGCCACGCCGTCGGCGGCTACCTGGTGGGAGGAAGCCAATATGTGTCTTAGAGAATCAACGATCGCGGTACTGCTCGCGGCGTGTCAGTGTTTTGCGGGGTGGGAGGCGTCTGCGGGCGCGCCTGATGGACAAGGTTCTTCGGAGATATCTTGGCCAACGAAAGCGTGGCAGACTTCGACGCCCGAGGAGCAAGGCTTGGATTCAGCCAGCCTTGCGCGGCTGATCGAAACCGTCGGGACCTACAAGCAAGACAGCCTGATGATCATTCGACACGGAAAGATCGTGGCTGAAGCTTACTATGCCCCCTATGTCGCCGGTATCAGCCACGATCTGAGGTCGGTGACGAAAAGCGTCGTCAGCACGCTGACCGCCATCGAGCTGCAACACGGCATCTTGGACAGTGTCGACCGTCCCGTAATAGATCTATTTTCCGACAAGCACATTTTGAATATCGATGAAAATAAAAAAGGCGATGACGGTTCAGAGCCTTCTGGACATGACCTCTGGCCTAGACTGGCTGGAGAAAGCCTATACTCCCGATGAGACAATCATGCGGATGTATGCGAGTCCGGACCGCACCGAGTTCGTGCTGAGCCAGCCGATGTCCACCTCGCCCGGAACCAAATTTTATTACAACAGCGGCAACCCCTATGTGCTCTCTGCTCTGATTACTAAAAAGACGGGACAGAGCGCATTCGACTTTGCCAAGAAGAAGCTTTTTGAACCGCTTGGGATTAAAAGTGCCCAATGGGGACGCGTCGATGCACAGGGTGTCACGGACGGCGAAGCCGGGCTCTTCCTGTCACCCCAAGATATGGCAAGGATTGGCTATCTCTACCTTCACAACGGGACTTGGGACGGAAAGCAGATCATTCCGTCGTCATGGGTCGATAGGGTGAAGGAAGGAAACGTTTCGGCGACCTTTGGATTCCACTATTCAAACTTGTGGTGGTCGCTTCCCGAAAAGGGAGCCTACATGGCGCTCGGCCGGCATTCACAGCTGATTCTTGTACTTCCGAAACTGGATATCGTCGCCGTAATGACGGGCGTCTTACGGGATGACGAGTTCTATCCGACCTCCAGGTTGGTCGATGACATCTCCAACTCAGTCACGTCCGACCAGCCATTGCCTCCTGACCCTATCGCAAAGTCTTTGCTTGCCGCATCGATTCGCCTGGCCGCTACGGAAAAGCCTTCCTCTGTCGGGGGCGTCCCTGAATTGGCAAGGGCAATATCAGGTAAAATTTATCGGTTCAGTGACAACAAGCTGCGCGTGAGGACCTTGTCGTTGAATTTTTTCGATTCAGATTCCTCATGGGAAATCATCACCAACACCGCCAGACCGGAGCTTCCCACGCAGCGATTTTCAGGGCTGATGGGGCTTGATGGGGTTTTTCGGAAGAGTCCGCCGGCTTTTTACGGAATCAACGCCGCCAAGGGACGGTGGCTAAATGAGCATACTTTTGCGTTGGAACGCCGGATTTTGGGACACGGCGAAACGCAGACCTGGACGCTCAACTTCGACGACAATAAGGTCACGGTTAACTTTGAAAACACTGATGGCTTCAAAACGGAACTGCGCGGCGAAACGAATGACTGAATTAGCGACAGCCATCTTTTCAGTCCGATGACATTATGCGGAGGACGCCGATCGGGCGTGGGGTAAGTTGGTCACTCAGTACAAAGCAGCGCTGGCCTGACGGGCATCAGTCGCGGGGCCGCAAAAGCGCGAGCGGCGCCGCATCCAGCAGTGAGTCGCAGGCCGTAAGCGTCGGTGAGGTAGGTATCCATCACCTGGGCGTTGTCGAAAGCTTCGGTCTTGATCCGGCTAATGATTGTGAGGTCGGGCCGGTCGGAGCGGGCCTCCCTGGCCGACAACGGCGTCAACAACAATAAGGCTGACAGTGCGTGACGCATAGCTTAGATTGTGCCGCGCCGGGAAGGCAAACGCCAGCGGGCTACCGTTCCCGCTGGCAGCCGCCGCGGCCAACGCCCTTTTGAGAGACGCTGTGTTCATGGCCTTCGGTTTTCCGCCGGCCAACGCCCAACAGAAGCCGCAGCCGCCGCAATCGCTGCGTCTCTACGTTCTCGACTGCGGCACAATCACCCCTGCCAACGTCGACGCATACGGCTTGAAGCCTAGCGAAATGGCCAACACCAATATGGTCACGCCCTGCTTCCTGATCGTTCACCCGCGCGGATCCCTGATCTGGGATACCGGCGAAATTCCCGACACCGCCTTCAAGGACGGCGTCTCGCCTCAGAAGCTGCGCGCCTTCACGGTCGATCGCCCGCTGCTCCCGCAACTCGCCGCGATCGGTTACACCCCGGCCGACATCACTTACATGGCGCTTTCCCACTACCACGGCGATCACGTCGCCAACGCCAGCCTGTTCGCCGGTTCCACCTGGATCGTGCAGAAGGGCGACCGGGACCCGATCCTCGCCCCGCGGCCGGCCGTACCACCAGCAGCAGGCGCCGTGCCGGACCCGAAATTTTTCGAGGGCCTCGCCAATAGCAAAACGGTCGTGCTGAACGGCGAGGATCATGATGTGTTCGGCGATGGCGCCGTGGTCATCAAGTCCACGCCGGGACATACGCCCGGGCACCAATCCCTGTATCTCAAGCTCGCCAACACCGGGAACGTCCTGTTGTCGGGCGATCTCTATCACTATCCGGAAGAGATTACGTTAAAGAAAATTCCGTCTTTCGACACCAACAAGGAGCAGACTGTGGATCCAGCACGACTACACCACTGGGATTAAGCGGAAGATCGCTCCCGAGTATTACGACTGAGCGAGTCTTGCTGGAATGGGATCGATCTAATGGGCTCACTGCGCTGTCGTTCCCCGCCAAAGCCAGGAACGACAGCGCAGGATTGCGGGCGGAATGTCGGTTCCATTCACCGAAAGCGGCTCTCGTTTCGTGCAAGGCCAACCGCCGTGCCGCAGTCAAATCGCCGTAGCGCCCGGCACCTCAACTTCCCGCGGGTTCCCTTCCCTGGAGGCTTTCGGACGATGCCCCCGTGCTCCTGGCATCGCCTCAGATGGGGCCGTCATCCGAAAGCCTGCACACGGGCTACCTCCCGAGCACGTTAGCACTACGACTGATGTACCTCAGATAGCGGCCAATTTGCTGCATGGTCCGAGTCGGCAGGGTCGGTCCAATTTGCGGACCTCACGGGCAATTATCAGTCATTCCGGCAGCCCAGCTTTTCGCAAGCCCTCTTCGTATCTCGCGATGTCTTCCGGTCGGCGAAACGGGAACATGTGCCTGATATCGGACACCCGCAGCGCGGGATCAATCTGGCGCAGCCGCGCCATAGCCTTCTGGGCTTGATCGAGCCGCCCGGCAAGCGCATGGCTTGCTGCAGCAACGCGCGCTGCGCCAGCCCAATTGCCCTGCTCGCGGAGCCCCTTCTCCGCCCACGAAGAGGCCTCGTCATAGCGGCCGGCCCAGAAATGACCAGCGGCCATTTGCGTATACGCAAGAAATGCAACCCGATCGAGCGGGCTGAGGCGGATGGCACGCGTCGAGCGTTCGACCGTGACCTCGGGGTTGCCCAGATAAAGGTTGACCCAAGCGCTCAGGTACCATCCCGCCGCCAGGTTCGGATTGAGGATGAGAGCCCGGTCAATGAAGGCCGCTCCGTCCTCGACCTCGTGCACCACGAGCGCGAGCGCGAACCCACCCATGGTGAGCGCAATCGCGTCGTCTTTGCCCAATTCCACCGCTTGCCGGGCCAGCCGAGCCGTTTCGGCGACCTCCTTTGCTCGGTCCACCATCCAGCCGTTCAACATCCGCCAAGCGTAGCACCACGCGGCCATGCCGTATGCCGAGGCAAAGCCAGGGTCGAGTTCGACAGCCTTGTAGAACAGCTGCAGCGCCTCACCGCTGGCGTCTTTCGCTGCCGGGTAAACCCGCTCCATGCCTCGCAGATAGTAGTCGTAAGCAGTCAGATTTTCGGTCCGTTTGCGTCTGGCGCGCTCGATCTCGGCCTGCTCCATCTTGGGCGCGATCGCGCCCACCACGCTCGCTGTAACCTGATCCTGCAGATCGAAGATATCCTCGACCGCGCCGTCGAAATGGTCGGCCCAAATGTGAGCTTCGGTCGACGCGTCGATGAGCTGTCCGGTGATGCGCACCCGGTTCGCCGCCTTTCGCACACTGCCCTCCAGCACATAGCGGACACCGAGTTCGCGGCCGACCTGCTTCACATTTACAGGCCGGCCTTTGTAGGTGAAGCTCGAATTGCGCGCGATCACGAACAGCCAGCGCAAACGCGACAGCGCCGTGATGATTTCCTCCACCATGCCGTCGGCGAAATAGTCCTGTTCCGGGTCGCCGCTCAGGTTGGCGAACGGCAGAACGGCGATGGAGGGACGGTCGGGGAGAGTCAGTGCAGGCTATGGTTGCTCGACGGTGGACCCGGCCGCAACCGGCCCTTCGGGCTCTTGTGCCTCATGCACGATACCGACGAAACGCACGCCCTTGCGGGGAAGGGTACGGATGAGGCGCTGCTCCTCTCCGGTGTCATTAATCGCGCATCGCACGACCTTAATGCGGGTACTCAATGCCGTTTCCGAGACGATTCGCCCGTCCCATATTGCAGCGATCAAGTCGTCCTTGCTTACAACCCGATTCCGGTTTTTGATCAGGTATTCGAGTAGATCAAAGACTTGAGGGGCGATGGCAACCAACCCAGGCCCGCGCCGCAGCTCGCGGCGGTCCGTATCGAGCACAAAGTCTGCGAAGCGATAGAGCAAATCGCGGGTCTCCGGCCAAAAATGTCGTCCGCCGGCCACCTTAGCACATCAACGGTGAAAAAAATCAGGCTGCGGTGAGGGATAAGACAGCCGTCGGTCAAGCGCAATCTCCCCCACGCTGGCATCCTGTGGCCACTGATCATGCCAAACCGACGGAAGGAGAAGCTATGAAACTACAACGCCGTCAATTCCTGACCGCGATCGGCGTCGGTGCCGGAGCCGTTTCCATTGCAAAACCGGCCATCGCTCAATCGATGCCGAATACCAAATGGCGGCTCGCCGCGAGCTGGCCGAAATCGCTCGACACGCTCTATGGCGGCTGCGAGGTGTTCGCGAAACGCGTCGCCGAGATCACCGACAATCGGTTCCAGATTCAGGTCTTTGCGGCCGGCGAGATCGTGCCGGCCCTTCAAGTTCTCGACGCTGTGCAGAACCAGACGATCGAGATGGGCCACACGACCACGGTCTACTACTGGGGTAAAGAGGCGGCGCTTGCGCTCGGCGGCTCACTGCCGTTCGGCCTCAACACGCGACAGATGGAGTCGTGGCTGGTGCACGGCGGCGGCAACGATCTGATGCAGGAAGTCTTGGCGAGCTTTAAGTGCCACCTCATCCCGATGGGCAATACCGGAGCCAAGATGGGGGGTTGGTTTCGCAAGGAGGTCAGCAAAGTCGAGGATCTGCAGGGCCTCAAAATGCGGATCGCAGGCTTCGCCGGCACGATCATCGCCAAGCTCGGCGTGGTCCCGCAGCAGATCGCGGCTGGGGACATCTACCCGGCCCTCGAAAAAGGCGCCATCGATGCCGTGGAGTTTGTCGGGCCCCACGACGACGAGAAGCTCGGCTTCCACAAGATCGCGAAATACTACTACTACCCGGCCTGGTGGGCGGGCAGCGCAACTCAGCACATGCTCGTCAACATGGACCGATGGAATGTGTTGCCCAAGTACTACCAGGCCGCCGTGCAGGCGGCAGCGCGCGATGCCGGCAGCTGGATGATCGCCAAATACGATGCTGAGAACCCGCAGGCGTTGAAGCGCCTCATCGCCGGGGGCACACAACTGCGCCCGTTCTCGCAGGAGATCATGGAAGCCTGCTGGAAGGCGGCAAACGAGGTCTATGCCGAAACCGCGGCGGCCAACCCCCGCTTCAAGAAAATCTACGACAACTACGTCGCCTTCCGCAGCGACAGCTATCTGTATTGGCAGGTCGCCGAGCTGTCATTCGATCTGTTCCAGGCACGCATGCGCACCAGGGCGTAAAGAGGACATCTCATAGCGCTCGCACACATTAGGCGTCCTCAAGCGCGCTAGGGCCTGGACGCAATTCAAGCCGAGGGAACAAACATGATCACGATCGTTACAAAATACCACCATTGGATTCCGATTACGGGGAACCTCTTCGGTTCCAAATCCCTGCACGTGCAGATCGCCGGCAGAAGATAATCCTGTGTTCAGGAACAAGAGCTTTGAAATGAAGTCCGCAATGAACCAAGATCTCCGCGCTGACTCGCGTTAAGTGACCGCCGGTGCGCGTAGTCCTGACGCGCGCTCTTCGCTTCCGATGGGGACCGTTTATGTTTTACGAACCGCGCAAAAGGAACCATGGCCTGGCGCACGACCCGTTCAAGGCGATCGTGGCACCGCGCCCGATCGGCTGGATCACATCGATGAGCGCCAAGGGCGAGATCAATCTCGCGCCATACTCTTTCTTCAACGGCCTGTCAGCAGAGCCGCCGATTGTGATGTTCTGCTCTGAGGGCAGAAAGGATTCAGTCGTCTTTGTTGAAGAGACCAAGGAGTTTGTCTGCAATCTCGCGACGTGGGACCTGCGCAACCAGATGAACACCACTTCTGGACCGTATCCGCGTGGCGTCGATGAAATGAAGGAGGCGGGACTCGACCCCGCACCATCGATTCTGGTGAAGCCGCCGCGGGTCAAGGCATCGCCCTGCGCCATGGAATGCCGATGGTTGCAGACGGCGCGGCTCGACGACCTCGACGGCAAAGCGACCCAGCGCTATGTCGTGTTCGGCCAGGTGATCGGCGTCCATATCGACGATTGTTTTGTCAAGGATGGGCTCGTGGACACCGCAGCGATGCGGCCGATCGCGCGCGCCGGCTACAACGACTATTTCGTCTCGACGCCAGAGACCAAATTCTCGATCCCCCGCCCGGTGGGCGGCGGCGCGGATCACTCGGACAAGCTCAAAGTCGCGGCTGAATGAATTGCAATTGGTATCTGTTATGGTCGCCGACCAGGGCATCGTGAAGACGCCTTCATCTTCGACCGTGAATTGGAGTTGCAGGTGCTTGCCTCTGTAGCTGTAGTCGGGTGCCGAGCCTGCATCGGCGCCCCTCGCGGGGCGCAAATTCTCCCTTGCGTCCCGTTCCAATCCTTCTTTCGCAGCTTCGTAATCGATGAGCCGGTAGCGTTCCACGACGTGCAGAGCCTCGGTGTAGGGCGTGCCGTAAAAGTCCACCATGGCGAACGGCCCGATTTTGACTCCCACGGTATCTATTACCAGCGTGTCGCCCTCGTAGTGGCCAACCGAATCCCCATACCAGGATGGCGTCACTTGCGCGGTATGTGGTTGGTTCATGCGCACGTAGCGGACTTGATGATCGTTGGGATAAAGGAAAATGATCTTGTCCGGCTGCTGGAGCATTTGCATTGCAACGCCGTTGAAGATGTACGGAACGGGTTCCGGCCAGCACTGTATGGTCGGGGTCGGACCAACGATACCGGCTAACTCCATTTCGCCCTTCCTCTTCACGGCTTCCACCGCTTGAGGCTTCAAGATCGGATTGGTGTAATCGCCGACCAACTGGGCCGGGTTGCTTACGAGGACGCTGTTGTCGGCCGGCAAGACTCGGCCGTCGAAATTAACTTGCGGCCGGCGCGACCTGTTGACCACCGGGCCGGGACCGGATGCCGGCGGCTCGAAGCCGGGGAAGGACGGGTGGGACCATATGCCGGAGAAATCCGGGATGGATGCACCGCCCTTGGCCGGCCTGGCCGAGGGCGTCACCGTTTGCGCGGAGGCAGGTATCGCCGCCCCTGCCGCCAATGCCACCAACAAAAGGAAATCCCGCCGCTGCACGCTCATGATTTCCTCCACATGATTTGCCGGTGCTCGGGTGAGGACAATTTTAGCCCAAAAGCCGGAACGCCGCACGGCAGCGCCGTGACCGATAGCGCGGTGTGTGTTTGAAATGTTCCTTCCGGGTCCACGGGCCGACAACCGCATGTCCGCGACGACGACAGCCCTCCCCGAAAGCGGCCTCGCCGGTTTGTTTGGGTCAACTTCGCCCTTGGCCCGCGGCGCCACCGATGGCAGCTTATCTGCTATGGCTTCATGGCGGAAGGCCTGTCGGTGCAGCTGGGTCTAGCCAATGAGGAGACATCTAGTGGCCCGTTCCGCATGCGGCCGTGCTCATAGGGAGAACCCACCATGCGTTATTGTAGCTCAGTCGGGGTCGTCGCGTTCGCAGCGGCGCTCCTGGTGGAAATTGCGAGCGCTACTGCGCATGATGAAACAAAATACCCCGACTTGAGGGGCCAGTGGACTGCGATCGGCGGCTCAGTGAAATACGTGCCCGACAAGCCGAGGGGTCTCGGACAAGAAGCGCCGCTCACTCCTGAGTATCAAGCCATCTTCGAGGCAAACCTCAAGGACATGGCGGAAGGCGGCCAAGGCACTGACCCGACCACCTGGTGCCTTTCGCCCGGGATGCCGCGCGTGACCAACGGCTATGGCGAGATGGAATTCGTCATAACGCCGGAAACACTCCACATCCTGGTCTTCCACGTTCTCGACAGCCGCCGCATATTCACCGACGGGCGCGATTTTCCGACCGATGTGGATCCATCTTTCCTCGGGATTTCCATAGGCCGTTGGCTTGATACGAAGGAAGACGGCCACTATGACGTGTTGGAAGTGGAGACGCGGAACATGAAAGGCCCCCGCGCCTTCGACGCCAGCGGACTACCTTTGCATGCGGACAATCAGACTATCGTGAAGGAGCGCTATACTTTCGACAAGAACGATCCGGACGTCATAAGTAACGAGGTCACCGTCTTCGACCATGCCTTGACGCGTCCTTGGACCGTGACCAAGCGCTATCGCCGCAGTCCCAACCCGCATCCGTGGTGGGTCGAGGACAACTGCATGGAAAACAACGCTCATATCCGCATCCAGGAAGAGCCGTACTTTCTCAGCGCCGACGGAATGATCATGCCGGCAAAGAAGGGTCAGCGGCCTCCTGATCTTCGATATTTCAATCAGCTGCAAAAGTGACAACAAATTTCAATGGCATCTGCGGCACGCAATTACAGGCTTCAGAAGTCGCGCGAGTAATGGTACCCTTGAATGTGCTGAAGGGAGGTTGCTATGGCAGAGAGGAAGAAGATTCCCGCGGAAGCGGTAGAACTGTACACACGTTACATTCATGGCGAGATCAGTCGCCGTGACTTTTTCAGTGGGGTGGAGCGCTTCGCCGTCGCCGGTCTTACGGCCACGGCGCTTGTCGACGCGTTGATGCCGAACTACGCCTTGGGGCAGCAGGTTCGCAAGGACGACGAGCGCATCAAGGCGAGCTATGAGACCGTGCCCTCACCGAATGGGAATGGCTACATCCGGGGCTATTTCGTCCGGCCGTTCAGCGCCGATTCACGCACCGAGACGCCGGCGAAAGTGCCTGGAATTATCGTCATCCATGAGAATCGTGGACTGAATCCGCACAC
>WNFI01037621.1_pt1 | contig 32229 bp, 25 predicted proteins | sample 5400471 | NCBI WGS metagenome assembly WNFI01 (sample SAMN13153348, study PRJNA577476) | soil metagenome | isolation source: 100 cm saprolite on Douglas fir-dominated hillslope | place: USA:California | collected 2013-09-17 | reverse complement strand
GTAGCGCTCTCTTTGCCTTTATTTACGAGATTATTTAAACTTGCTTGGTCAGCCTCATCATCAATAATAAGTGTTGGTACTCCAGCAAGAGGCAGGTCAAAGAGCAATTTAATCAGATGGTTCAGATGTGTACGGTTCTTCATCACCGTGATTAACACTGTTTGTTTCAAAGCACCAGGGAATGTAGTATTCCTTTGGAGTACTGTTTCAATTTGCTGTCTTGTATCTGATCGAGCCTTCGGGTTAGGTAAGTATTGCCATGTGCGAACACTACGTGACTTCAGACACAGGTCTTCATCAAGCCTATCATTTGATTGTTTGAAGAGATTATTCGTAATACCTGTAATCACAATGATCAATCGATATCCATTATCTCGTGCTAAAGCGGCAACAGTTGTAAATGAGGTGGTTTTACCGCTTTGTATGTATCCTATGACAAGACCAGTTTCTGTTCCACTTGCTTGGGTAGGTGATACGCATTGCGCTAATACTGCTACTGCTTCATGTTTTACTGTCTCCCTGTCATTTTCTGTAAACTTGAGATGGTCGAGAAGTTGTAATGTTTCCTCTCCGACAGATGGTGTCCAACCTGCCATCTGATCTTGCTCTCGTAAGATTATTTCAACAGTTTCAGAACTAACAGTGACATTGCTGTCTATAGTCATGTGGACCTCTCCTTTCAGTAGGAAAAAACAGGTATGATGTTCACGGCTTTGACAATGCAGTTCTTAGCAGTTCATTGATGTTTCGTCGAATCGCTCCTGCCTGTCTTACACCGCTATTTCTGGCAGTAATCTCTGCCAACACAATTGCTACAGCAACTCGGAGCAACGGTTCTATCTGTGAGGACTCAGCTCCTCCAAATCTCTCCATAAATGGATGAGCTAATGCGAGGCGAATTCCTACTTGCCTGACATTGCTTTCAATTGCAGCGTCTTTCGTGACCAATTGTTCGCAAAGGTCAACCCAATCTCCGATGGATGGATCATCTGACAATTCCAATATAATTTGCCAAGGCTCCCCATCGAGTTCAACATCGATCACTCGCCGTGACAGCGTTGTGGTAGGTGGGAGCGTGGGTGGTGGATCGCCGCTCTCACGTGGCATATCAAGTTGCTCTTGAAGCACTTGGGAAACTTCTTGCTTAATAACTTCTGCTGTGTGCTCTGTAGCAACTTCAGCTCCTGATTTGAGTTCTTTTGATTTAAGACGGACACGATATTCCGAAGCTTGAGAAAGTAAGGGGAGGGAACGATCATTGAGATCATCTTTTAAGAACTCAAGGAATGTTTCCTCTTGCTCATCCCATTTAAAACCGTCCTTCGTATGACTGACCTCAAAGCCTGTAAGGTGTAACTCACCGAAGAGGCGCTGATAGATAAAGCTATTCGGTTGCCCAAAGATCGATTCTGGTCGGTAACTCTCATCAGCACTTCCTTGAATGAGGCGATCCCGCCGAAAGAGGGCAAAGCCAGCACTAGATGTGCTCGCAGTCTCACGAATTGCTGCGAAACCTTGGACACTGAGTCCCAGCCCGAAGTCAAAGTTTATTTCCTTGCGCCATAGTCTCGGTTCTTCTGAAGGTGTTTTGTAAAAAGGCGCATAGAGGACTTTGGGTTCTTGATAAGATAATAATTCGCCGTCAAAATAGAGTTTCAATGTACCTTTTCGGATGAACTCTCTATAAATGCTTGCAAGGTGCTCCTTGATTTTGCTAATGGTACGTCCCTGTGGGGGCTTGTGGAGGTTGAAGAGCACAATCTCTGTAAAGTGAGTGTTTGCATGTGCTGATATAGATTTGACCCATAGCTCTTCTACGTCACCCCTGACGATTGCTTCGATGTTAAAAGAAACTATTCGCTCTACTGTTTCTCCAAGCGCTTTCGTACGCACTGTCCAGTTTTGTGCGAACCAGCAAGCTGCACTCTTCATGCCCATACCGAATTCAGACAAGCCGCTTCGATCAAGCGGTACTGCTGCTGGCTGGAACGCTCGTATATAGTCGTTCACGTGGATTCCGGCTGCATTATCCCGAATAATGATACGCTTGTCTCCAGTCAGGTTTAGTTCAATGCTTACTTTTAATTTCGTGTCTGGCCCTTCTATACGCTCAAGCTCTTCACGATAATCAAGGAAGCTCTGTAAAGAGTTATCGACGAATTCAGCCATGGCAAACCAAGGCTTGTAATTAAGGTGACTCAAAACAGAGAGAATGCTTACCCCTGGTCGTATATTAACGCTCTCGATGTCGGTTGCAGGCCTCATTGCACCCCCAGACTGAACTTAGTGCTCGTTGAAGTGGCAGGCACTGAATCGCCATTTGAAAAAAGCCTTTTGGCAACCATTTCGACAAGATCTACATTAACTGCATTCCCTAAAGCACTAAAAGCCTGTTCTGATGAAGTAGGCAGGTGTTTTAGTTCATGCATACTCTGTAGAACTGCGCACTCTCGCGGAGTCATATAACGCTTTTCCCACGCAATAATTGGTACTTGGGTATCTGTTTGCGCAATAAGAGATGGTGAGGTTGTTGGTCTCTTTACCCGAACACCGGAAGCTCGTATTTGAAGAACGAACTTCCATATATTACGTTCTTCACCTTTGCAATTCCATTCAAGCTTTTGCCGACTGGATGGGAATTCCAAAATTTTTGGCATCCACTCATCAATCCAATGTCGATGGGTGCGATAGAAGTCACGGTTTTGCTGAATAAATCGTATTTTCCACTTTGGAAACTGATCTTGAGGTGTCCTTGCATGAGATGGTAACGCTTGCATAAGTTGATCTTCAGGAAGATCGAGCAAAGAACGGCCATGACTCCCTTTATAGCTGCGTAGCTTATCCAGCCCGAGTGCAAAGGGAGTTGTATCCTCAAATGGATATGTTGCCCCAAACTCCATAGACCAGATTGGGAATGAGGGTAGTTCCACATCTTTTGGAAAGCGATCAAGAAACTCTTGCCACACTTCAAGACAATGTAATAATTGAGGTGACAACCATCGGGGTACGACCCCATTAACTGGTGAAAAAGTCAGGAGGGCTTGAAAAAACTATGCATCCATTGGTTTTCTGTGAATATGCAAACATCAACAGAGCCAATGAATGCGTCGAAACAATTTTGCCCGAATATGGCGTGTTCTGCAAGAGGCCAACTGGGAGCGGGCAATATCAGTATTCATGGTCGCAAACGACCACGTTACAAGTGTCACACGTGCGGACAGACCTTTAGCGCAAGACGAGGTACAGCCTTAGAAGGACTACGCACAGCGGAAGAAGTGGTCATGAAAGTAATGATCTTACTTTCCTATGGATGTCCTCTCCAGGCAATTGTTCATGCGTTTGGGTTGGATGAACGCACGATAGCAGACTGGCAGAAACGAGCGGGAAAGCACTGCCAGCAGGTACATGAAGCAGTGGTGCAAAACGGGAATGTGGATACACATCACGTACAAGCCGATGAAATTCGAGCCAAGGGACGGAAAATGATTGCCTGGATGGGGTTGGCCATTGACGTTTCGACGCGCTTATGGCTGGCAGGAGTGGTCAGTGTTCAGAGAGACAAGGCCTTGGCAGATTGTTTGCTCCAACGGGTTCGTGCCTGCTGTCGGGCCATCCAAGCTCTTTTGATCTGTACAGATGGGTGGAATGCGTATCCAAAGAGCATCAGGCGTGCATTTCGCGAAAAGGTGAAAAAGACAGCAGGGAGGGGAAGAGCCTGTTTAGAGGTGTGGCCGGACCTGTGTATCGCGACCGTGATCAAACGCACCGAGAAGAAACGGGTGGTGGAGGTGACACGCAAGTTAATGTGGGGCACGCTTGAGAAAGCACAGACCCTACTGAACATGACCGTAGGATGCAAGGAGTTCAATACGTCCTTGATAGAACGCTTCAATGGCACCATGCGTGAACGTCTGGCTTCTCTCACGCGCAAATGTCGGCATGCAGCTCATCGCCTTGATACGTTAGAAACAGGAATGTACTTGATTGGATGCACCTACAATTTCTGCTTTCCGCATCACGAATTGAGCAAAACAACGCATTTTGGATTCGCGTGTACACCTGCAATGGCTGCAGGATTGACTGATCATATTTGGACGGTTCAGGAGGTATTCATCTATAAGATCGCTCCTGCACCTTGGGTCGAACCAAAACGATCTCGGAAAAAAGCGATTGTTGATCCGGCAATGCCCAAACGACCGCGAGGTCGCCCTCGTAAGGTCGCTTGAGCACGTTCACCAGTTAGTGGGGTTCTACCCCATCGGGCATCAGGTGGATTATGTTCAAGGGCTAGTACAATTGATAAGGATGCATGAAGTGTTTCATCAGGCCAAGTGAAGTTCTGTAACCCTGATCGACTGCCAACAATAAACATTCGGTCTCGGATTTGTGGAATACCAAAGCGGTGAGGAGAAAGGCGCTTATCGAGAATATCGTATCCAGCAGCAATAAGTTCTGACTTCATTTTGCCCCAGGTGCGTCCACCATCATGCTTCTCAAGGTTTGGTACATTTTCAAGCATCAAGTAATTGGGTTTGTGATAGTCAATGATTTGCATCACATATCCAAATAAGTCTCCCCACTTGGGATGAGCCAGGCCCTGCTGCCCTCCTGCCTTAGAAAAAGGCTGACAGGGAAAACCGGCACAAAGTACGTCATGGCTTGGTACATCAACGTCTGGAACAGTTCGAATATCACCTCTTGGTGTTATTCCGAAGTTCGCTTGGTAGAGTTGCTGCAAACCCTTGTCAATTTCACTTGCAAATACGCAGATATGACCGAGGCGTCTTAATGCTAGATTAAATCCTCCTAACCCAGCAAATAGATCAACAAACCTCACGGGTGATTACCCCTCTCTAACATGAGTTTTAGGTGCTTGTAGAGATGATACTCTCAGGTATGTATAAAGTCAACAATTTTTCTTTTTTACAACTATATGATATGCATTTACTTTAGGGAGATGTTACCCAAGAAGTAGTTGTCTGGCACTCGATAAAATGAGCTATAGAAGAAAGATAAGAATTCAAGGACAAAGATATCGGGAGAGATGGAGAAGATAGTGTACTGCCCCCATTAGATTGGACACAAATTCCGCCGTTGTTAGTGAATGTCAGACTGATGGGCCTGCTGCTGTTGCTTCCATTGGCTTTCAAACTCGGCGGGAGTGAGATAGCCCAAGGCAGAATGGATACGCTTGTGCATGTAGACCTCGTCGAGAAAGCGCCCAAGCTGTTGCATAGCATCAGTATAATTCACGTACTCAGATAAGTCTACCTCCTCTTCTTTCATCGTGCGCATCAGTCGCTCCGCGTACCCATTTTGCCAGGCCGCTCCGACCTCGGCCATGCTGATCTGCACTCCAGCATCTCGCAAACGGGTCGTATACGCGATGGCCGCATACTGAACGCCTTGATCCGAGTGATGAATCTCTGGCGTGTGGTCGACCAGCGCTTGTTCCAAGGCTCGTAAGGTCAAGCTTTGATCGAGACTGCGTCCCAGATGCCAGCCACGAATGCACCGCGTAAAGACATCCATCAGCACCGCCAGGTACACACATGCTTCCAGAAGCCGAATGTACGTGATGTCTGACACCCAGACCTGATCAGGCCGCACAATCTCCAGTTGTGCCACTCGATTCGGATAACGAGGAAAGGAATGGGAACTGTCAGTGGTGGTGATGCGCCGTTTGGGTTTCCGATGGGCCTGGAGCCCCCGTTCTCGCATGATGCGTTCCACCCGTTTATGATTGACGCTCCATCCTTGCCGTTGCAATTGCTTGGTGATGCGCCGATAGCCATAGCGTGGCCACTCGCCAGCCACGGCTGCAATGGCCTGCTCATCAGCGGCCGTCGTGTGATGATACTAGGTACTGCGGGCGCAATCCAAGACTCGGATACTGACCTGCCAACATCTCCATCACCGGTCGTTTCTGCTCGACTGCGAGTTCAAGAGCGTCGAGGCTTTTTTGCAATGTCCAGTTGCATGGTGAGCGGACCCACCGTTCGCTCTAACTCAGCAATGCGCTCCTGCTCTTGGCTGTGTAGCTCGTCCTGCTCAAACACGTAGGAAGCCCGTTCCAGAAAGTCGGTTTTCCATCGGGCAAGTACTTGTGGATTGAGTTGATGCTGTTGGCACAATTCGGCAGCACTCTTCCTTCCGCTCAGTACATCGAGGACCACCTGTGCCTTAAACTCGGCTGTAAATCGTCGTCGTTGTGTCATGATATACCCACTTCTTGGTCGTAGTATACACTCTGGTTTTCACTTCACCAGGTGTCCGATCCTGTGGGGGCACTACACATAGGAGTCCATTGTGTCCATAGAAAAATGATGAATTCGAAAGTAACTATCACTTGTATTGCATATTAAATCTGCTTGCTCGCTTTTAAATGTACATATCTAACGGAAAGAACGCTATGCATACGTTCATCCTAACATGATAGTACTGATAGTTCAGATATGACTGAATAATGAGAAGATTTTCCTATCCAGCAGGATAACAACGAGCACAGAAGGTACCTGGGCTGTTATTAAGAAGTAATAAGAGGTTCGAGGAACATTTGAACGAAGGACAGTACTAAGGGCAGTTTGCTATAGATGCAATCCGATAACAGGTAGAGTAAAGAATAACATGGCTAGAAGAAAGAAACCAAAGTCGACGGCGATTCCATCGATCATTCAACAAAATACCCTGGCTGCATCCCCCGTCGCTCTCCTCATTGATGGAGAGAATGTCATCGCTCCTGACCTGATCGCCCACATCTTAGTTGAAGCAGGCAAAATGGGAGGCGTTGTCATCCGGCAGATATACGGTAATTGGGTAACACCTTCAATGCAACCATGGAAAGAAATGATGACTCACTACGCATTAGAACCCAAGGGCAATGTACAGCTAAACTCGGGTCGCAACGCTACCGACATTGCACTTGTTATTGGGGCCATGGATCTGTTGTATCGAGGAGTCAGGCATTTTTGCCTTGTTGCAGGAGACAGTGATTACGTTCCCCTGGTGCTCCGACTGCGTCAAGATGGATGCACGATCCTCGGGATTGGCATGCCAAATGCTTCACAAACCTTGAGGGAAGCCTGTAACAAGTTTCTCACTATAGAGCAATTAAAGCCACATGCGACTGCATCCCCATCGAAGGTCGTGTCCTCTACGTCCTCTAAACCAGCATATTCCGTAGAGGAACTCTCGAGGTTGCTCACCAAGGCCTATCTCCACAATACGAAGGAAGGTGGAAATGAATGGATACTGCTAGCAGCCTTGGGAAAAGCGCTGCGAGACATCAACCCCAATTTCAAAGAAACCTATGGAAAGAAGAGACTCTCTACAATAATCGAACAGTGTCCAGCGCTCTTTGAGACGCGCCAACGCAAAACAGAAAAAGGTCACATTGACGAGGTGCGGTTGCGAAAACACTCTTGTTAAATGCAGAAGTTCAGGTCGATTACTCCTCGGCGTCCTTGAACGTTAGAATAAATGTCTCGTTGGAAAGACAAAGTATATGACACTTCTGAGCACTCTGGGATTTCAGCCCTGGAAAAGAAAAGAGCTGATCGCTCCGACTTCCATTGGCTTTTATGATATTACCGTTATTCTCCCGGTCAAAAATAATCAAAAAGGCGTCACGCTCTTCTTGACTGAGTTCCTGAAAACACATCCTCCTGCTAGGTATCCGCGAGAGATCATTATCGTTGACAACAATTCCCAACCACCCATCAGTGTTCCCAAGGAGTATATATGTAACAAACTCAACATTACCCTCCTGCAGTGTTCTTCTCCTGGCCCTGCCTGTGCCAGAAATCTCGGCATACAGCGCGCCCAGACAGAGTGGGTGCTGTTTACGGATAGTGACTGTATTCCCTCGCCTACCTTTCTGCTCGGGTATTTTGAGGCTATGAATGGGTCCGTCAGCTATGCCGGGACCGTGAAAGCCTGGGGGAGGGATCGCCTCTCTCGCTATTATGAAAGTCAAGAGGTGCTTATACCACCGCCAATATCTGAAGATGGGTCCACGCGACCAGAATATGTGATTACAGCCAATGCCCTGGTCTGGCGAGCTGCACTCGAAGATATTGGAGGGTTCAATGAAACGATCACGATTGCCGCGGGAGAGGACATCGACCTGGGATTCAGGTTACGAGAAATCGGTACCTTATCATATGCTCCTTCGGCGTGTGTCTATCATAATTTCGATGATGGACTCGTTGGATTTGTCAGGCGATTTCTCCGTTATGGGAAAGGGAATAGAATCATTGGCCAGCTCCATAGCCTCGATTTAACCCCAAGAATCTTTCAAGCCAGGCAGCCATCTGTTTTCAATTGGATCTTCTCACACATACAATATCTCTGCCTTTACTGGGGGTATAGAATGAGCTAGAGAAGAGCTCTGTGGTGAGAAGGCAGAGAGATTTGACTTACCGGCCTCTGCGTAACTTGCTCGACTGTTGTCATGATTGATCGCTGCCCTCGCTAGAATGTAGTGGCGAGGCTTGCCCTCGCCAGGCTCCACAGGGATCTATTCTCGACCATTGCACTTATTTGAACAGTATTGAGGCGCCCCCGAAAATCTCCCCTTTTATACACTAGAAAACGCGGTGATACAACCGCTACAAGTGATACAAACCTCATTGGAAATGCACCAGGTCCTTTGCGTGCGAAACGAAAGTCACCAGGGATTTCTAGGACTAAACTATGATGAAATGCCCCGGTTCTTGCTTTCTACTCCCCTTTTTCCTTCGTGCTCGTTCGTTTGCGTTTCGCCTCCAGTAGCTTCCCTGCCATCGAGACCTCCTGCTGATTCTGTGCAGACTTATTCTGTTCGTTCATAGCCGGGGTTTCCCGTTTGTTAAGTTGGGTCTGGCCGTTAGTTGATCCGGGCTCCATAGGGGAAGCCTTCGGCATGAAGCTTTTCGTGCGGCTCTTACGTTCCTCACGAAAAGCGCGTATGGTGCCAAGTACCGGGTTATCTGTACTACCTTTCCTTTGCGCAAAGCCGCGCAATCCAATACGAGAGGCCATCCACTGGTAGCCGACAGCGAGGAACTCCAGGCTTGAAAGGCGACGTAGCGCAATATCTATGGGCAGTAAGAGTGCCGCTAGTGCGAATAGCCAGAATGTAATCGGAATTGCTGCATACACAGACGGCAGGTTTTGAGAAAAGGCGGAGGCATAAGCGTTTGGACCAAGCATGATTCCACCGCCGGCGTGGGCGAGAAGGTTAAGAAAGTGCAGGTCTGTTCCAGAAGTCTGGAATTCAGGTGAGTAGGGCACGACCAGCCCGCTGGTTGTGGTCAACTGGCTGGGAAAGCCTGTCTTAGTGCTGCTTTGTGCCTGCCAGGTGACATGTAACAAGTATGACCCAACTTGTGTAGTGGGGAAATTCCCTTCCCAGCGGCCAGGTGCGGAAGGTTGCAACGTCACCGTTTGCTGCGACAGATCAGGAGCAACAATCTTGGCCTGTACTTGCTGCTGACTTACCGAACCGGTCGCGAGTGAGACTTCGGGAGGAAGATCAACTATGATGTGCCCATTTCCACCTGCTATTTCCCCGTTCACGATGAGCTGACTATCGGGTGAAGGCAGTGTCCAGGTAACCAGGTTGGCCCACCAACGTGCTGCATTGCTCCAGTTTAGCCAGTTAGCCGTCCAGAGACCCTGCGCATCGCTTGTCCAGGCAGCGACACGGCCAAGGCCGTACTGCCAGACAGCGAGAACAGGATCATCCAGGCGACTTATAAGCACCAGTTGTGCCACTGGTTTGAGTGTGGTTGCGACGTAGCCATCGAGTTCTGGAAGTGGACCTAAGCCCGTTAAGATAGGATGAGATCCGACAATTGCTGGAAAAAAGGGTTCTTCAATGACCGCTCGCCTGGCTGCCTGTCGGGTCTCATCAAACAAAATCTGCGGGATGGAGTTAGGATTGTCGGCCCGGTAGAAACGTCCCTTACCCCAACTGGCGATCTGCTGCATCATCGTTAAATCCTGGTACGAACTTATGTTCGTGCCAACCACTGTTACGGTGATATGTTCCCTTGCCATTTTGAGCACCTGGGTTGCGTAACTATCCGTTGCATCACCATCTCCCAATAAGATCACATGCTTGATTTTTGCATCTGTATGCAATAATGCATTTTCTGCAGCGGCCAGGTCTGGCAAATAACTTTGAGGATCGTTAGGTGTCATTGCATTGATAGCCTGGTTGATTGCTGCTTTATTTGAGACATGCTGCATTGGAATAACCAGGCTACCGAAGGCTGCTGAAACAGCTATATAATCGCGTGGGGTTAAAAGATTAACAACCGCCTTGCCCGCCTCTTTAGAGATATTTATTGCAGTATCTTCCTCTAAACTCTCGATGACGAGCACGACTGCGATGGTGGGGGTATCTTTATGCTGTGGTATCTCCATACTCACCGGTAACGTTTCTTCCAGCGGAGTGTTGGCGTAGCCGCCAAGGCCATAGCTGTTCTCACCTCCACTCACGACGAGACCTCGCCCCAGATCGCGCACAAATGATTGGAGCACCTGCATGCGCGTAGGGCCCAGGTCTGCTGCGGGCACATCTGCCAACACGACTGAGTCGTAGTTTACCAACCCTTGCAGCGTGATTGGCACGTCAGAAGGGGTACCGATTGTGACTTTGATCTTTGTGGCTTGAAGCGCTGCAGCAATGTTGTGCCCCGCTTCGGGTCTCCCCTCAATGATGAGCACATTTGGGGGCCCCTGTACACTGACAAAAGCAGCGGCCTCGTTATTTTGACTGATCGTGTCCAGCGGGGCATCCATTGTGAGGCGGAAGGTATGGAAACCTGCTGGTGGGGCTTGCAGGTTGAAAGTGACCTCTTGCTCACCAACGTTCAATTGAAGAGATTGCTGTAATAAGAGCGTTTGGTCGAGGTACAGGCGGAGTGTGACACGCTGAGCCACGTTGCTGAATAGTCGAGCGTGTAGTAGAAAATGCTCGTTTGTATGCAATGTGGTTGGGGCATTGAGGTTGTCAACGCGTGCCTCTGGACCGCTAGATGAAGGGAGCGGGACAATGTCCAGCCGGATCCCTTCCTGTTGCAAGAGTTGCGCTTCCGGTAGTGCGTCCTCCAGATTCTGATGCCCATCGCTCAAAAGCACGATGCGCCGCTCGCTGTCTTGCGGCAGGATGGCTGCTGCGAGCCGCAATCCGGCAGCGAGGTCGGTATAATTTGTATCGGGGGTGGACTCAAACTGGGAGAAGTCAATCTGTGTCCTGACCGATTGCTCGACCAGCGCATTACGTCCTATGGCTACAATGCCTACCTGGTCATCAGGTCGCTTATGCTGGATAGCGTTATTGATCCATTTTTCTATAAATCCTTGTTGTGCCGCTGTGCTGGCAGAGATATCACCGACAAAAACAACTGCCTGCCGCGAGATGGGTAGTGATAATGCTGCACCAGCCAGGGCCGAGATGACCAGTATGAAGAGCGCCAGTCGGCTGGCTAACATCATGTTGCGCTGGGGTCTTGGAAAAGGCAGGGACATCCGTCGCCAGGTGAGGAATACCAGGATGCCGATGGGGATTAAGAGCAACAGCAGTAATGGCTGCTCAAATGTTAGCATTTCTCTTTCCTTTCGCCTTTTGCTTGCCCCTCAAACGTTTAGTTACCTTTGTGACGCGCTTCCTCACGGCTTTATACTGTGTCACCACCTGGTTCTGTAAAGTGGCAATTGCCCCAAGTTGCTGAAGTTGTTGAGAGCGACCACCAATAGGTGCACGGGATGACGAAGCTGGACGTTCCTGGGTTGAAATGCCGCGCAGTGTATAACTGCGGCTAAAGAGCCACCATTCTGCGCAAAGTACAAGCAGTAGAAGTGCAGCAATCCAGGGCCAGATCTCATGCAGCACTCGAGGCACGGCTGGGCCTCCCAAGTCAAAAGGTGCGCTATGAGCAATGGGAAGCTGGGCTGCTGGTAGCAGGCGCGATTGCAACGGATCGAACAGGTTAATAGCGAAGGCACCATGGAGTTCCTGATCCTGGGTATATTGCGTCACATCGTATATACCGGTCCTGTCCGTTTGATTAAATGCCGTCACTGGAAATGGGGGAGCCACAGTGGTAGGTTGCTGACCAGGCCCGCTAATGGTTACGCGTACTGCACCAGGCCACGCGTGAATAGTGACAGGTGTATCGGGTGCGACCTGCCCATCGCCTGGAACAGGAGATGGCAGAAACCAGTTGACCAGGTTATAAGTAAGGATGGGGAAACTTGGTTGTAGAGGCAGATCGGAGTCATGCAGATCAAAGCTGAGTACCGCTATCCGCCTGTTATCTTTCTCACCAGCAACTAACAGTGGGGTCTCAGCCGCAACAATGACTGGTTGCATCCACGATGCAGCAATGAGTTGATGACTCACACGAAGCACATGGATGCTGCTGAGATCGACCTCATTCAGCAGTCCCTGATTGTCGCTGCCCGCGTTGATATGGCTGATATTTATTTCTGGACCTGACTTGCCGAACATGTAAGAGCCTGCCGGCGGGTTGATGAAGAATATATCGCCACTTGGTAAGTTCGAGGGTACAAAGCCATCGAACACCGTCAAGTCAAAATTGCCAATGTTTGCATATTTATCGGGGGTTGTCTCATAAAGGTCGATATTCGGCTGCACACGTAGAGCTGTTTCGAGAAAGCTATTGCTCCTGGTCACCAGCAATATTCGACCATGCATCGATCCGCCAACCATAGCCCATGCTTCGTGATCAACCTGCATAGCATCCTGAGACATGAGTAGTGCGTGCAGGAAACGGGTCGTTGGGGGCAGTGGCCCCCATTGGATCGCTCCACTGGCTCCGGCTGCCAGGGTGGCGGTTTGTACACCCACCAGTTTACCATCAGCGTACAACTCGACAGGTATTGATCGCTGCTGGTGACTATAATTGGCGATTTGGGCCAGGGCGACGAGTTGGCCCTGGATAGTCTGCGAGGCGAGTGCCAGAAAGGCAGCATTTGGAGCATCGGTGCCGATCTGCAGGTAATACACGGGGAAAGGAACCACGAGTGTTTGGTCCAACGACAGGACATGTCCATCTCCGATGATCAATATTTTTGTATCTGTATGGCCTGTAGCAAGTGAGGTCGCCAGGGAGAGAGCCTGTTCGAGATCAGCATCCTGGTTTGTGACTTTAGCACGTTGGAGCGCGGCAGTGAGCTGGCTTTTATCTGAAGAAGAGGCAATTACTACCTGCGGTGTGCGCGCCATGGCAATGATTGAAAGATGGTCATCAGGGCCAAGTCCATCGATCAAATCCGAAATGCGATTTTTCGCCTTCTCAAATCTGCTGGGGGGGACATCCGTAGCTTGCATACTGGCTGATGCCTGTAAAATAATGATGGTGTCGCCACCGATGGGGCTACGTATAAAGGTTGCTGGCCGTGTGAGCACAAGCACGATCGCTATTGCTGCCAGTATCTGCAAGAGGAGAAGTGGTGTGAAACGCAGTCGCTGCCAGGGGCGGCTTGCTTGCAGATCCTGCAAGGCTTGCTGCCAGAGCAGAGTGCTACTCACCACTCGCTCTTGTCTTTTGGGCCGCATGAAATAGAGCAGAAGGATAATGGGTATGATGATGCTAAAGGCCAGTGCCGCCGGTATAAGTAGACTCATTTGACTATCTCAACCTGTCTAAGTAGCCTTTGTACGACATCAATCAGAGCGGTATCACTAGGGATCATCGCATAAGTCATGGCATGAGCATGAGCAAATGAGGCCAATTCCTGCATATATGTGAGAAGTCGCTGCCGGTATGCCTGTATTACAGCAGGTGTACTGCTTACCTCGACACTGCTACTTCCTTCGCTATCGCGGAGGCGCCAGTCACCCTGTAGCTCTGGCTCGATTTCGTCCGGTGAGAGGATTTGCAAAAGTGCCACTTCTTGACGTAACTGGCGGATTCCGCGAAGTCCGGCCTGGTAGCCACCGGGTGCCAGGAAGTCTGAGATCACGATGGTAAGTCCTGGGCCCTTCACTACTCTGCCGAGATCATACAGTGCGCGATTTATATCGGTTGCGCCACTATGTGGCAAGCGACGTAGAAATTCACCGACTGTCCATATAGCATGCTTGCCGCTGCCTGTGCGGCGATGTGCCGCTAGCCGATCGGTGAGGGCACCGACGATGACGTTATCTTCACATTTGAGCGCTACGTATGATAACGCAGCAGCAAGGGTGGTCGCTAGAGAGGCTTTCGATGGTCCCCCGTGCTGCATGGAATCGGAACAGTCAATCAATATCGTAACCGTCAGGTTTTCCTCGGCTTCGAAGACACGCAGGAAGAGGCGCTCCAGCCGAGCATATGCTCGCCAATCGATACGTCGGAAATCGTCTCCTGGTGCGTAGCGACGATAATCTGCAAACTCCATTGATGAGCCTGCGAGCGGAGAGCGACGCCGGCCAGGTCGTCCAGTAGCCATTGCTTTACGCGTTATGAGCGTCAGGTTATCCAGGCGTTGCAGAACATCGGCGTCAAGCGGGAAGCGTGCTACATTGCTCTCGTTGACCATCTTTATCTATTCCTCCTGCACTATGACGTTGAGGTCTCTTCAATGATCGACTCGATCAAATCTTCCGGCGTAACCCCGTCGGCTAAGCCATCGAAGTTGAGGATGATGCGGTGGCGGAGCGCAGGGTAAACAACGGTCTGCACATCCTCCACAGAAACATTGTAGCGGCCTTCGAGTAGTGCAAGGACCTTGGCTGTCGTGATGATCGCCTGCAGGCCACGAGGACTGGCACCGTAGCGAACGAATTTGTGTACTGCTTCGGGTGCATCCTCCTGGTCAGGATGTGTAGCCAGCAGCAAACGCACCGCGTACTCTTTGACGTGCGTTGCCACGGGAACAGCGCGAGCTGTCTCTATTAAATGCATCAATTGTTCGCCAGTAGCAACCTGTTTGGCACGTAGTGTCTGAGTGCCCACGGTAGTATCGATAATGCGCATAAGATCTTTGGCTTGCGGGAAACGAACGAGAACTTTGAACAGAAAGCGATCAAGCTGGGCTTCCGGCAAAGGATAGGTGCCCTCCATCTCCAGCGGGTTCTGCGTTGCCAGTACAAAGAATGGCTTGGGCAAGGGACGCGTGGTATCCCCCACGCTGACAGTGCGTTCCTGCATGCCCTCGAGCAATGCAGATTGTGTTTTGGGCGTCGCCCGGTTTACCTCGTCAGCCAGTACGATATTGGCGAAGATGGGACCCGGTTGAAAACTGAAGGCACGGTGACTCCCAGCGGAGTTGTTGTCTGATTGCTCAGTGACGATAGTTGTGCCTACAATATCGGCTGGCATCAGATCTGGTGTAAATTGGATACGTGCAAATTTCAGGGCAAGTGCATCTGATAGTGTGCGCACAAGCAGCGTTTTGCCAAGGCCAGGTACCCCTTCCAGCAACACATGGCCGCCCGCAAGTAAAGCCAGGAGGAGTTCTCGGATAACGCGCTCCTGCCCGACGACGATTGAACAGAGTTCACTTTCCAACTGCTTGGCGATATCCGTGAATGTCTCGATATCAGCCTCGCCAGGTCCCTCCCTTTCCGAATCAACACCAGGGATCGCAGCCTCATTTCCAACTTGCACACCGAGATCTTCAAGCTGCGTTTCGATTGCTGGCTCTAAACCGGTCTGGGATGAAGTGCTCTCACTTTTTTTTGCCATGCTGTTATTGATGCCCTTCTAACGAGTTGTAATAGCCTCGAATAAGATCTTTCAAATCTGGTGGTATGTTACTGTTGTCGATGGCGTCGTGAGCCATCTGCGCATACTGCGCAATCACTTGTGAGTAGGCAACAGAGCTACCTTGCTGTGGAGTGCCGTTACCGCCATTGGTACTGGTACTGGTGCCTGATCCCACCTGTCCTGGAACAAATACTTGTTCGTTCTTGCCCTGTTTGTTCCCCGTATTATTCTGCCCGCCGGTGCCATTCTTCCCTTGCCCCTGCCCCTGTCCAGGAGCCCCTTGATTCTGCCCCTGGCTGGAGGACTGGCCCTGGCCAGCGGTTTTAATGTTGCTGTTGTCTGTATTTGATGCGAGAGTATCGGCCACATTTTGTAGAGTTTGATCTGCCTTATCGATACTGTTGGCAGCTGCCTGGTTAGCACTATCATGTGCAGCAGCCGTCTCGAAGGCCTTAACTGCATCTGAAACCTCGCTAGGGCTTCCGCCGGCAACAGCCCTGGCAAGCTGATGTAAAGCAGAACTGAGCTGGGGATTACCAAGTGCTTGATTAGCCGCCTGCTCAATCTGTTGTGCCAGTTGCGCACGTTGTGCGGTGGTCATGCTGCTGATTTGCGATGCGAGCTTCTGTAAGGCGTTATTCAGGCCCTTGCTGTCTCCCGTGGCGAGTGCCTTGCCTGCTGCGTTCAAATTAGTGTTGGAACTGTTTCGTAGAGATGAGCTGAGAGCTGCACGCGCCTCTGCTTTGATGGTTGCCTGTGGGTCGCGCAGTTGATCGAGCTTCGCCTGTGCCTGGGCAAGGACCTGCTGCGCTTGCGCCTCATTTTTTGACTGTTGAAGTTGGGTCATGGTCTCGCTCAAGATTTTATCGATCAGCGCGCGTTCCTGCTCTGAAATCGCATTTTGGTTATTGATCGACGTTCGTACCTGGTTGATGGTCGCTACCTGCTTTGCAATACTGTTCTGAAAGGCAGCCTGCTGCTGGAGCACAGTATTCATAGGGTTGGGTAGCAATATGAGTAACGCGAGAGCGATCACGACAATGCCAAATATAATCAGACGAGTGCGCTTTGGCAACAGGGAAATTGCTGAGGTAGGTGTATGTTTGCTCAATTGCTTGAGTGCATCTCGTCGTTGTAGTATTGAAAGAGGTGCTGAATCGTTGTGAAGTTCCCATGCTGTACTCAAGCGGTCATGTAATGCCAGGCGCGTATCAATCAGGCGAGCGCTACGGGCGAAGGAAGGACGATACCATAATGCAATTCCCAATGCGAAGAGCAGGGAAGCCGTGGCGATTCCAATGGCCCAATAGAAAACGCCTGCCCACGGAATCAAGCGCGAGATGAGTAAAAGGAGGCAAGCCAGTATAATACCCGTAATTAAGCCGTTTTCCGTCCAGCGTAGCATCTGCTGTGCCCAAAGCCGTCTGCGCCATGGGTGAAGGGCTTCGGTGAGCCTTTTACCGTCAGTGACACGTTGGGTGATTGCTCCATAACGTGAAGGTGCAATGGTTGCCATAAATTCCTAGCCTTTCATAACCGTCGCTGGTTTAAGTTTCTTACCTAAAAGCCGAATCCAGGACAGAAAGCGGCCAAGCTGGTTTGGCTTGACTAACACGGTACTGAGAATGAACAAGACGACTGTTACCGCGAGACAAATCAGAGTATAGGCTCCCCAGGGAGAGAGGTGTAGACGGAATAACGAAATGGTGCTACTACTACCACTCACGATACTATTGAGAACAGTGAGTGGATTTGAAGCATTCAACCACTGGATCCAAATCTTCCAACGGGGGTTGCTATTGAATGATGAGTTACCCAAAGTTAGAAAGTACACTATCCAGTATGAGAACATCCATAAGACAATGAATGTATAGGCTACCGCCGTTGAAACGGTAGGGCGATGAAAGAGCGTCGAGCAGAACAGACTAAATGTCCCTGCTGCAATTGTCGTCATAACAAAAATAACCAGCGTGCTGAGGACCTGCGTTGGAGCAACCCCTCCGAAGAAGAAAACCAGGCTGAACAGCGGAATAGATGCCGCAATTAGCAAGATTATGTTGACTAACCCCGCTATAAGTTTTCCCGCAAGCAGTGAGAATGCAGAGAGCTTAGAGCACAGGAGCAGGTCAAAGGTCTGCCGCTCCTTCTCACCATTAATGGCGGTAGATGTGAAGGCGGGAGCAATAAACGCAATCAAGAAGAGTTGTACGAATGAGAGCAAGGCGAAAAGTTGTGCTCCAATCTGGCTGAGCAAGTAACCCTGGTAGCCACCGCTGAATGCGTTTTCTCGCTGGAGGAAGCCAAAGCCCAGCAACCCCATCACCACCAAATAGATGATGATCACCCAGACGGAGCGCTCACGGCGCAGGCGCGAGCGCAGTTCTTTGGAGAGCAGTGCTGCAAATGTCATATGGAGCTAACTCCTTCCGTAATGCTCATGTAAACTTCTTCTAGACGTTCAGCAACTTTACGCGGTGCGAAGGAAACAACGGGTATGTCGTGTGTTATGAGTCCAGCAAGGATGCGACGTAGCGCTTGATCATCGCCGCTAAATTCAGCATGGATAACCTCACTTTCACCATTCTCATCCATCACGCTGCTGATTTCTGGCATCTCCTTGAGCAATTGCCTGGCGTCTGCAGCACGCTCCAAAACACGCACCTCGATGTGGAATCCTCCGCCCAGACTTTGAGTGATATGCTCAACATTTCCCGCCGTGACCAGTTGCCCCGCTCGAATAATGGCAATGTCGCTGCACATCTCGGCTAGCTCGAGAAGGATATGCGAACTGATGACGATGGTTTTGCCCATGCCTTGCAACGTCCTCAGTAGTTCGCGAAACTCCACCCTGGCTCTTGGATCAAGTCCCGAGGCTGGTTCATCAAGTAGTAGTACATCAGGATCATGGATCAGAGCACGTGCAAGGCACAAGCGCTGCTTCATACCGCGGGATAGAGTCTCAACGGGAGCATCCCGTTTCGAGGTGAGATCAAGTAGTTCGAGTAGATCTGTAACGGTACTGGCGCGTTTGCGGCGTTTCACACCGTGAATACCGGCGTAGAATTCAAGGTATTCCGCCGTAGTCAGGTCGGGGTAGACGCCAAAGAAGTCTGGCATGTATCCGACTTTGCGCTGTATCGTTGCAGGCGATTGGGTCACCTCTTCGTTGTCAAACCAGACCTGGCCTGCAGTCGGTGAGATCAATGCTCCCAGAATGCGCAGCAGCGTGGTTTTACCTGCGCCGTTCGGGCCAATCAGACCAAAGATTGCTCCTTGCGGTATCTCCAGACTGAGATCCTCTAATGCATGAACAGAGCGATAATGTTTATAGACATGCTGGATTTTGATCATAACTTTGCTGTACGCACTCCCTGGTACGTTACCCGTTTCATGACATGTTGCCTAAAACATAGCCTTGCAGGTTTAGCGAAGGCTTGCCGAATGCGAATGTACTAAGTGAACTGTTCTTATTAGCAAGCTGCAACAAGATACGTCCATCTGCACCAATGTATGCACTAACATTGTTCGTTGCAAAGGTGTAGGTGCTTTGGTTGAATGAGATGGCATCCCAGGATTGCGTATGCCAATTGTATAAGTAAAAAGGCAAGGCGCCTGCATTTAAGACCGTTCCAACTTGTGCGAATAGATTGATGTTTGGGGGTTCAGTCAATGTCAAGCCATTGACCTGTAAATTAGCGATGTCAGGTACGTTGAATTCAAAAGTCATACTCCCGGTTGAGATCGTGTAGACACCGGGGAACTGAATCTGAGCGCTGTTGCCCTCGATATCAACCAATCGTCCCGCAATGTAGTTGGGCGGGAGGTCGAGCGAACCCGCGAGGTTAACATTAAGGGGTGCCTGTATAAGCGTCTCATGGAGACCCGCGGGATTGATGTCGTTGACTGTCACATTGTCGGTCGAGTCCAATGGACTCTGAGCCCAACCAATGAAAGTAACCGGCGAGCCAGGCACGAGTAACGGGTCGCTATCTCTTGTAGATGTATATGGCCAGCTTGGGGTTGTAATAACATTCGTATTATTATTATATGCCGAGCTGCTACCGATTGGTTGAGCATTGATACCTAGCGGAACTGGCAGTATTGACACGGGTGGATTGCATTGACCAATACATGTGGGTGAAGAAGAAACGTAGAAACCCTCACCATCGAGTGCGAACAAAATTGCCAGGTGACGTTGCCTTTCGCTCCGAGATTGTGATGCAGGTATAAAGTCGTAAGGACCAAGTGAACCGCTGCTCGGGGCAATCAGGTCCGCGAGGGTTGCATTAGGATCGAGGGGTATGTTGCTCACTTTAAACTGAACCTTTTTCGTCTCTCCTGCTGCCAGGTGTCCGAGGCCGAACACCTGGTTGGACATCAATAAGTAGCTGTCACTAAGTCCGTAACCCAGCGTGTTCGTCACTGTGCCCATGAGAGCGCCATTTTGAAGTGTTAATTGGGAGGCGAGCCCTTTATGTATCTGCCGGTCTTGCTCTGAGAGGATCGCATGCAACGTCCAAATGTTGACGTCTTGCAGGTTCACGTCGGTTCCGCCTTGTGCTGGTGCGATCGTAGTAGGTGATTTTTCAGTCGGGCCAGAGGATCCGCTTTGAGAGAAAGAGATGTTATCGGGCGATGGCTGTACCAGCCCATTGCCCGGAATATGGACCTGAAAATCGCCCTCGTTAGGCACGAATACACCCAGGTAGGATGTAATAGAGGCAGAGGATCCGTTTTGGCCAAGCTGAGCTATTGTTATGCTATTGCTCAAAATAGACGTGCCTTTCTCTTTGTAGGCAATTCCATAGCTGAGCAAAGAGAAGATAACGATGCTGCTCAATACGATGCGCCAACTCCAATCGCGGCGTTTCAGCCGCTTTACAAGCAAAAAACGCACGAGGCTAAGCACCAGGATATAGCCGGCAAACAAGATGGCCAGAGTCGACCACGGGGAAGGAATGGTACCCGGGAGCAGCGACTGTAATAATGAACTCATCCTATAGGCTAAAAGCGGTTGCTCCCCTCCGCTGTAGTTACCAACAGGGGAAGTACCTAAATGGGATAGAAGCCGGTCGCCCAGGCTACGTATCAGGAGATTTTCCCAGAGAGAACCGGCTCCATGCCAACTGAAAATGGGTTCGAGCGTAGGATCGTAGGCAAGGTAAATCGTGGTTCCCTGGCCCTGTTGTGCCTGTACAATTAAAGGCGATGTGAGAGTTGTGAGGACAACCTCGCTCTTGCCAGGATCTTCTTGAGTCATTGGCGTTGCTGTGCTGATCGTAACACGAGATCGAACGCTATCAGACGTGTTATCTTGTCCAGGGCGTCCTGTTCTGGGCCCACCAAGCGGCAGGAGAGATGTTCCTGCTGGTATTGTCGTTGTACCATCTACCGTCACCGGTACAAGTCTCTCAGGTAGTGGACTTATCGTGCGATGCCATTCGGGTCCTCCAACTATGATGAGTGCTCCACCGTGAACGACCCAGGTTTGCAAGGCAGTCAACTGGGCTGCGCTCAGATTACTTGTCGTGAAGTTATCCAGCACGATGACGTTGAAGTTCTTCAGCACCGTTGAGAAACTGGGCATAGTACTCACATTGAGAAACTCTGTGATGACTGAGCCCCCCTGGTTGGGCAGTGGAGCAGCGCTCAGCGGTCCAAAGCCCGAGCTTTGATCGGAGAGGATACCAACAAGAATGTCTCCGGGCATTAGTGGATTAAGTGTGGCAGTCTGGGATCCAACTACCTTACCACTGCTATCGAGCAACTTCACTGTGACGCCCTGTACATCGAAATAGAGCGGTACGTACATTGTCACCTGCTTCTGTGCACCATTAGCCAGGGTAATGGGGACCTGGTAATTCGATGGGCTGCTCGGGTTACTTTGTGCCATGAACTGAGGGTTGGGTGTTGTGAGTGAAAGGGTCCCACTGAATTCCGGGCCATCATTACGGAGTGAGACCTGCACGGGAACCCAGTTGCCGTCCTGGTAACGGGTCTCAAATCCGGCATTCACCTGGAACGATGGTCCACTTGTAACCGTTTGTGCCTGCGCTCGGGTTGGAGAGATGAAGAAAAGTAGAGCGAGTACGATGCAAGGTCCGGCAAGGGTCATGATTCGTTTATTGAAACTTCGTCGCAGATGTATGCTTTTCATAAAGGCAGATAGTAGCGAGCCTTGCAGATGAACAGTGCGAGGCCAGGAATTTCCTGCTCCAGACTTCCCCACCCTTTTGGCTCCATGACGATTACTATGCAGCATGTTCCCAGGCCTTTCCTGTCGTGTAAGGGAGAGCTTTATGATCATTTTGTTCCGAGAACGGTATCCTTTTAGCTAACAGCATTGTTCAGGTTCAATGATGGTTTTCCAATTAAGAGTGCCCCTGGAGAAGCATTCTGGTCAACTACTTGCAACAATATACGTCCATATAAATTAGTGTACGACTTAACATTCGCTATTGTAAAGGAGTAGTTATTGAGCGTAATTGCATCCCAAGAACTCTTATCCCAATTATACAGTCGTATCTCCACTTGACTAATCCCAGCGGTGGAGCCTGCTGATTGTGCAATGACAGGTTCAGTAATCGTCATTTTGTTAGTTTGCAAATTACCCGCATCGGGTAACGTAAATTCAAATGTGATACTACCCGAATTTATAGTATAAACGTTTGGTGAGGTAGTTTGGACTTGATCTCCCTGCGCATCGATTACCTGTCCGGAGATAATGCCGGGTGGGAGGTTCAATGATCCAGAAAAGTCGATATTGAGCGGCATCTGTATGAGATTATCATGGCTACCACCAGGACTGGCACCATTTATGGTAACGTCGTTGGTTGGATCTACAGGTTGATCAGCCCAGCCGATCAAGGTCGCAGGTGCACCCACAACTAGTAATGGATCGCTGCCGTCTACCGGATTTATTTTCGGCCCACCCGGAAATGGGGTAATGATCACATGTTTATCGACGATAGCGTGAGTGCTACATGGGCCGTTGCAGGGAATGAAGGAATAGCCTTCTCCGCTTAGAGCCGATAAAATCGCCAGGTGACGCTGGAAATTATTCTGTGGCTGCGAACCACTGGCGTATGGAAAATATGGCACCACCTGGTGATTATATCCTGCAATTTGGTCAGCGAGTGTTGTACCATCATTAGACGTCGAGCTATGCAGCGAGACGTTCACCCATTGGGTTTGACCTGCCGCGAGATGCCCGATGTAAGCAAAACTGTGAGGCATTAAAATATACACATCACTGAGCGAGGTGCCAAGCGCATTTGTAACAGTTCCTTGAAGGTTTCCGCCGCGTAAGGCCAGGTGAGAGATCAGCCCACCATGCAGTTCCTGGTCCCCCTCGGTAACCATAGGATGCAGTGTCCACGGACCGATATCTTGCAAGTTTATATTGGTCTCGTTCTGTCCAGTTGTAAAATCGATTTGTTCGCTGCTGTTTGGCACACTGGTGTCACTATGAAAAAGCAGATTAGTTATCGGCTGTGCCAGGCTTCTAGCAGGAATATGAACCTGAAAATTCCCTTGACCAGGAATGAGTGTACTTAAAAATGTGGTGACATGAGCATTCTTGCCACCCTGATCGATCTGAATAATGGAGATGCTGTTAATAGATCCTCCCTTTTGAGAGTAGGCAAACCCATATGTGAAGAGAGAAAAGACGACCATACTGCTTAGTATAATGCGCCAGTTCCAGTCATGGCGCTTCAGTCGTTTCACTATTAAAAAGCGTACCGGCCCGATAAAGACGATGTATCCGAGCAGCAAAAAGACAAGTGCCCAGGCTGGAAGGAGTGTGTTCGTCTGCAGGATTTGCAATAAACCTCCACGCAAGATCAATTGTCCAGGCCCATTGTTATATCTATAGATAATATTGGGAATGAGAGACTGGTCACCGAGGGCGCGCAATAGCAAACCTTTCCACAGTGCCATAGTCCCAGGCCAGTCAGCAAGAGGGCTGGTCGTAGGATCGAAGGCAAGATAACAAATAACTCCTTGTCCCTGGTGTGCCTGCACGATTAAAGGGGTGGTGCCATATGCCAATACTGTCTCAAGATTGGAAAGTGCTTGTTGCCTGGGATCGCTTTTCTCTGGTAAGGTCGCTGTGCTAATTGTTATGGGTTTCTGCAGTGAATCAGGTGCTGGTTGTTGTCCGGTCTCTGCTATGGTAGGGCCGCCTGTAGGCAACAGCTGTGTGCCTGCTGGGAGTGCCGCTGTGCCATGCATGATGACCGGCATTAGTTGGGGTGGCAGCGGCGCGAGTGTGCGCTGCCATTGTGGACCGCCGATCTCGATCAAAGCGCCTCCCTGGTTAACCCATGTCTGTAAGGCAGTTAGTTGAGCAATGCTGAGTTTGTTCGTATTGAAGTTATCCAGTACGATGACATCAAAGTTGCCGAGGACCTCAGACATATCTGGCAGAGTGCTGGCATACACAGTTGCCGCTTCGATATCCCTGGTCGGATCGAATAACGAAACAGCAATGAGAGGAGTAAATCCCGCACTCTCTGCTGTCTGGTCGGAGAGTATACCGATAAGGGTAGAACCGGGTCTGATTCTATATGGTGCGTCTGTTTGGGTGGCAATCACTTTGCCGTGGCTATCGCTTAGTGTTGCTATGATGCCCCTTGGGACGGTAGGATTTTCGTAGAAAGGAACATATATGCCGATCTGTTTCTGCGTGCCGTGCGGCAAAGTAACAGGCTCCTTGTAACTCCATGGCAGGATGGCACCCATTTCCCGACTAGGCCGTAATGAGCCTGCATATGTCGTAGCTGAAAGGACGCCAGTGAAATCGGGTCCATCGTTGTTCAGTGTAATCCATGCTGGGGTCCAGTAGTCAAGCCTGGAGTCATCGTCGAAACCCACGGCCAATTGTAGTGTTGGTCCCAAAGTAGGTGTGATATTTGTTTCCCTTGCGTGAGCTGATACTGGAGCAGGAAAGAGGAAAGAGCCAAGTGTAAGTGCCATGCACAGGCAAACGAGCAATCTAATGTGCCTGGCACCTACAAGAGGTCCTGGCACATCTCTCCAACATTTAGGGTGCCCCTTGCGACACCGATTAGAGCTGAAGAAGACTTTTACAGATGGCAAATCCAGATTTCCCGCTTCAAACAAATATGCTCATGGACGGAAATACGATTTTCAACACATTCGTTAAGGTTGTGATCGGCAAGACCCCATTATATTATATTTTAACATGTACGTTTAAGGCTTGTTACAAAATAACTTTCCGCAGTGCTTGGTACACTGGCTTTGCACATAAAGTCAGTCACTATCACAAGCGGTCGAATGTCGAGTCTACCATGTGGATGATTAAATCCAAGTTCAGTGAACATATCAGAAGCAAAACCGATATGGCTTGTGTCAATGAACTGCTCTGTAAAGTCTTGTGTCATAATATTTGCGTGGTGATACAATCCATGTATGAGTTGGGCATCGAACCCGCGTTTTGGGTAAAGGCAGATAACATTCAAAAAACGCTATGCAGATGACCACTGGCAAGCGGCTGATGTACCAGCAATTAATAGAGCATCCTGAGCAATGATTGCGATTTTTGCCGACATGATTTACAGTTACAATAAGCCATACTTTAGATGAGAAAGAGATACCCATGAGTGAAATAGAGCAAGAAGATCAGTCATCAGAGGGCATTTCGCTTTCTGTTAATTGGCATGTCCCTGAAACGATACACAATCAGTACGTCCATAATGTGATTGTCCAGCCTGGACAAAATGAGATTACGCTCATTTTCTTTGAAACCCACATTCCACCATATGTAGGTTCACCTGAAGCAAATAGGGAGTATCTGCAAAAACAGTCTGTTCGATTTGAGTGTGTTGGCAAATTCGTTGTAACTCCGCAGTTTGTACCAGAAATTATCAAGGCTCTGCAAGTAGGTTTAGACAACTACAACGCGGGCAAAGAAAGAGAGACAAACAGATGAATGCTACCTACCCTATTACTAAAAAGACTGGCTATGCCTGTGCTCATATTGCTAGTTCGTCTGCGGAAGCTAGCACCTTTCATACTTCCCGTATGAGGCTGGATAAGGTGGCAGTGGGAGCAGAAGCAGAATCCATTATGCGAGATGCCCATGCGAATTATCTTCACTCTATCGCACTACCTCGAATCGGTGATGACTACAGCGATGATGAAGAACTGGAATGGGATACTCTGTTCGCTCAGCCTCACGTGCAAGCAGGATTAGATCGACTTGAGGAAGAAGCAATGCGACAAATCATAGCAGGGGAAACTGAAGAAGGTGGCTTTGCGGTTGAGTGAAAAGTATACGGACGAAATCATATCACGAGTTATTTGCAAAGTTACCGTCTGATGTGCAAAAACAAGCACTCAAAGCCAACCGCCTTTTTGAAGAGAATCCATCTTATCCAAGCCTTCAGTTTAAGCCTATTAATAAGGAAAAATCCCGGTATTCTGTGCGAGTTAATAAAAGCTATCGAGTTGTAGGCAGAAAGGAAGGCGACACCATTTACTGGTATTTTATTGGAAAGCATTCCGACTATGATCACCTCCTCTGATCATACTACGCAAGGTGTATTATGCCTGAACCAAAAAAGATGACAAGAAACCGAGTCATCACCTTTGGAAAGGCATTGAAAGACTTGCCGGGGTTAAACTAAAAGTAGAACCGACTTTATGTGCAAGTGCCATTTCTGCACACAAAGTGCCCATTTAGACGGACTTTATGTGCAAAGCCTGGTACACTGCTTATCCTGACAATCTTTGTGTCCTTGGTTATCGCGCCGGCATCACCTCACCTCGCTCAATTTCATCCCCTATGTTATGCTCGGCTGGGTTTTGTTGGGCGTGATTATGCTGTTTGTCCTGAGGGGAAGGCTGGTTTTAAATCAGAGAATAGGATATTCAGGGAGGTGTCCTGTGTGCGCCTTCTATCCCCCTGGCCTTTTAGAGCTATGGCACTTCACCTATCCATACAAAATGCGGCATGGGGACCCGTCTCCCTTTAGGGGACGGGAGGAAATGCCGCCTCTCCTTTCTGTGTATACCCGTATCCGTCTGCTTTTTGGAGGACCTGGCAATACTTTTTGCCAATATCGGTCACTTTGCCTTTGTTGGTGGAGATGGTAAAAGCTCCTTTTGCCTTGGCTGACACCCTGCCTGTGTGGACTCCAGGATTCTTGAGATGAGCAGGAACGACCGCTTTGACGATATCACCCGTATGAAAGGGGTGCGAGAAGTGCTTCGCTTTGGGTTTGGTGCGAGGAAAGCCGAACTCATTCATCAAGCACATCTGGCGAGAGCCATGCCCGTTGGCTGTGATGAGCAGTGGCTTGATCTGCTTGACCTGGAGCACCAGTGGCGTACTGGCACCCACGCACGCGGCATCTAACCAGTGCGTTTTGGGCAAGTTGCGCAGCTCGCGGTTGTACTTCGTCATCCCGCCGCTGCCACACTCCATGGGGAGTCCTATTTCCTGCAAGTGCTCGAAGAGTGCCCATCTCGTCGAATTGACTGCAGTGGCATCTTTGAGTGGGGCTTTGGCCTGGGCTTGGATCCTTTTGAGGAGATCGGGTTTCTTTGCCAGGAATATGGTAATATCCTGGGTGCCCTTGCGTTTGTTGCAGGGTTCACAGGCCAGGCAGAGATTACTGAGGCGGTCAGTGCCTCCGTTGGCACGGGCCACAATATGCTCAATCTCCAAGGGAACGTTCTGCTTGCCACAGTACGAGCATGCTCTGCCCCACTTTGCTAAGAGATACTCACGACATTCATAGCCTGCACGCGTTCCCTGCTGGTATTGGATGCCGCTTATCTCTGCGTTCTGCATGAGTTGCAGATCGAAGCAAACGAGTTCCATACTGATCGCCGTGATGGGGCAAAGTTTGCGCAGGCGCTTCACCCAGGTCTCGATGTTGAACACCCTGCTCTTTAAGGAAGGAGCAAGCCAGCCTTGTGGCCTGATGCGATTCTGAAACCTGGGTTTGCGGTATCTGGTATGGCGTGCTCTTCTCCCACGGCGGACCGCTCGGCGGTCGTCGAGCGCCTTCTTGATCTCCTGGCTGCGGTGCGCAAGCTCCGCGGCAAAAAGCACCTGGCCGCTTTCATCGTCCACAATGGCGATCCCGGTGGTCCGGCTCCCAGGATCGAGTTTGATGCGGAGCGGCTGTACCTGCGGCTGCTCGATGGCAGCCTTGAGTATGAGTGTAAATGGGTAACGTTTCAGCACGGCAGCTTTTCCGGCCTTGAGCAAGATGCGTGCTCGGCCTGGATGCACCGGGGAGAGTGGCTGCCGATGGGTATCGACGAGAAAAACGAAACTCAAGGGACTGGCTCCTTTGCTCTTGACAGAGCCTCCGCTTGCGCGGGTAATGTGTGCCTTGACCATGTTCAAAACGGTTTCACGTGCAAATCACTGGCTTAACCCTTGTAGACCTGTTTAAATCTGCACCGTAGAGCCTGCGGCTGGCAACGCACCACAGGGTACCTAATTTCGTTCTGAACGGAGCTAGCAAGCTAGCTACGTCTGGACAGGTGAGCTTGCCGAAACAAGCCCATCCCCTAAAAGGGGATTGGGTTCCTGACCCGATAGAAGCGCTGCGCATTCTCCGCCCATAGCTTGCGCCTGGCCAGGAGGGGCAAATGCGCCGTGAGCCCCTCCAGCGTCTCGTACCAGCGGCGGTACGGTGATGCGAGCAAGTCGACGGGCCAGTCGCTTCCGAACAGCACGCGCTCTTCCCCAAAAGCATCTAACGCGACATTGACGAACGGCTCCAGGTCGGCAGGCTGCCAGCTTTCGTGATCGGCCTCGGTCACGATGCCGCTGATTTTACAGACAATGTTCGGCAGCTCAGCGAGTTTGCGCAGGTCTGCCTGCCAGGGATTGAGTTGCCGCTGTTTGATGCCTGGCTTCCCCAGGTGATCCAGGATAAAGGCTGTATCCGGGCAGCGGCGCACCAGTTCAATGACGCCCGGCAATTGCCAGTGCTTGATACAGAGATCGAACGAAAGGTTATACTGCGCCAGCAGGCGTACCCCCGCGACAAAATCGGGTCGCAAGCAGAAGTCGGGCTCAGTTTCGTCCTGGAGGTTGCGCCTGACTCCTTTGATGAGGGGTGAGATGGCCAGCAGGGATTCCAGGTGCTCGCGGACAGCGGCACCGTCCTCGACAGGTGCTGCAGCGACGATCGCTTGCAAACGCGTCTCCTCCCGGGCGAGATCCGCGACATACTGTGCCTCACGCAGCGACTCCTGCGGCTCAACGCCCACCTCTACATAGACTATTGCCTTGATAGGGAGGCCCTGCGTCTGTTCGCGGTAATCTTGTAAGCCATAGGGCCGATTTAACAGGGGAACGTCCGCCAACCAGGGCATACTAAACTGCTCGGGATTCCATAGATGCACATGCGCATCAACAATGGGAAGCACCTCGGCCATAGACCTATCCTCTCTTTATTGCACAACCCAATGAGGCATACCCCTCGCGAGGGACATGCCTTTTCAGGATCGATAGATGGAGTCCAGTTCGGCCCACAGTTCATCCGGGATCGGCTGTAGCGCTAGTTTCAGCGTCTCTGTGAGCCGCTCGGGACGAGTGACGCCAACAATCGTGGACGTGATGCGTGCTTCGCGCTGCGAGAACTGCAGCGCCGCCGCTGCCAGCGGTAGGCCATAGCGCGCACAAGTCTCCTCCATCTGCCTGGCGCGTTGAAGCAGATCGGACGACGCCTGGCCATACATATAGCGTGGGTAGGCGCTCGGCCCTTTCGCCAGGATACCGCTCCCATATGGCGCAGCGTTCAGGGCCGCGACCCCATGGCGCGCGCACACATCCCAGAACGTCTCAGCCTCTCTGTTAAGCAGCGTGTAGCGGTTATGCGAAATAGCTGCTTCAAAGAGGCCAGTCTCGACAAAGCGGATCATCATATCGATCGGGCCGCCAGCTACACCCAGGTGCGCGATCAGGCCCTCTTCTTTACATATCTGCATCACTTCGACGGGACCACCCGGCGCCATCGCCTCTTCAAAGGAAATATGTTCAGGGTCGTGGAGATAGACTAGTTGCAGTTGCTCCAGGCCCAGCAGGCGCAGGCTGCGCTCGACACTGCGACGCATCTGCTCACCGGTGAAGACGCCGGTCTGCAAATCGCGGTCGGCCTTCGTTGCCAGCACGAAGCCGGGTGGAAGCCCGCCCATCTCGCGGAGCACGATTCCGATGCGGCGCTCACTCTCACCATCACCATAGGAGGCGGCGGTATCCAGGAAGTTGAAAGGGCTCGCAAAGACAGCACGAATCGTGGCCAGGGCACGCTCCTCGGGGACTTCGTAGGCGAAGGTCTCCGGCATACTCCCCAGTGGGGCAGTGCCAATACAGATCGGCGTCACCTGCAGGCCAGTCGAGCCCAGCGGGCGCAGGACCAGTGGCCCTGAAGCTTTTGACTGAGAAGGCATATTCTACTCCTTTCCTTCATCGCTAGTCCCTCTATTTAGCTGTCCAGCCGCCATCGATGACCAGCGCCGAGCCAGTCACGAAAGCCGCCTCGTCCGAGGCGAGGTAGAGCGCGGCATACGCGATCTCATCTGGTCGCCCCATACGTCCGATAGGCTGGCGAGCGTGGAGTTGTGCGCGCGCCTCATCCTCGTGGCCAGCGAAATTGCGTTCCAGGTAGCCTTCCACAAAAGGCGTATGCACCGTGCCGGGACAGATGGCGTTGCAGCGAATACCCTGCGTGACGAAGTCGATAGCAATCGAGCGCGTCAGCGCCAGCACAGCCCCCTTGCTTGCACTATAGGGCAGGCGGCGGTCGACGCCGATAGTGGCCGCAACCGAAGACATGTTGATGATCACGCCTCCTGCCGGCAACTGCGCCAGCATCTGCCGTACCGCTTCGCGCGCACAGAGGAAGACGCCGCGCGTATTCACACGCATCACGCGCTCCCAGTCCTCCAGGCTCGTCTCCAGTATATTGCCAACGTGGCTGATGCCGGCATTGTTGACCAGGATATCGAGCCGGCCCTCTCTGGCAACGACCTGCTCTATCGCTGCCTTGACCTGAGACTCCTCAGCCACATCGAGCTGCTGCGCGCGCGCAGACCCTCCGGCAGCCTGAATTTCACCGGCAACTCGCTCCGCCGCATCCTGCCTGACGTCCGCAAGAACGACGTGCGCGCCCTGCTGCGCAAAGATCCGCGCGATTTGCTCACCGATGCCCGATCCAGCTCCCGTTACAAAGCCGATTTTCTTATCTAAGCGAAACACGTGTGATTCCTTCCTTCTACATTACGCTCATTACTCTGATCTGCCAGGCTGTCTTTCTCTTGATTGCTTGCCTTTCGTTGATAAGAAATTTTGTAACTATGTAGGTCTCCCCTCTGCTTGACTCCTCACAGCCCGCACCCACACTCTACCTGCGGGAGCCGCCGCAGGCGGCGAAAAGTCCCGAATAGTTACGAAATATTTTCTGTCGCTAGTCTGTATGGAACACTTCCTTCATCATGGTCCACCACTCACCGGGAGCCCGCGTCTCCAGCGGTGCCTGCATCGGCTCGGTCCAGGTCCACCACTCACGCGTCTTGGGGTCCGCGGCCATCTTCGCCATATCGGCCTCATAATCGTCGCCGGCATATTCAAAATAGGCAAAGAGCAGCTCGCCGTGGCGAAAAATGCTGTAGTTACGAATGTTGCAGGCATGAATCGTCGCCAGCACTTCAGGCCAGACGGCGGCATGCAGGCGTTCGTATGCTTCGACCTGGTCTGGCTTTAGACCTATGAGCTGTCCAATCCTGCGCATGATTAACTCCTTTCACCCGCCCACGCCGACCCATTCGGATATGAGTAGGCGGCAATCGACGAAGGATACATCTCCACGCTATACCCCGGCGCGTCCGGGGGCACGTAGCGCCCGCCTTTGACGACGACCGGGTGCACAAAATGCTCGTGTAAGTGGGGTGTATACTCGATCATGCGGTTCTCCAGCGAGCCGCTAATGGCAATGTAGTCGAAGAGCGAAAGATGCTGCACATATTCGCTCAGACCTACTCCACCCGCGTGTGGGCAGACCGGGACGCCGAACTTGGCAGCCATGAGGAGAATCGCCAGGACCTCGTTTACCCCGCCGACGCGACAGGCATCGATCTGGCAGATGCCGATGGCGTTGGACTGAAATAGTTGCTTGAAAATGATGCGATTCTGCACATGCTCGCCGGTGGCAACGCGGATCGGCGCTACCGCACGCGCAATCGCGGCGTGTCCGAGAATATCGTCCGGGCTGGTGGGCTCTTCAATCCAGAGAGGGTTGAAAGCCGCCAGGTGCTGCATTGCGGCGATGGCCTCGTTCACCTCCCATACCTGGTTTGCGTCGAGCATCAAGGTGCTCTCCGGCCCGATCTCTTCGCGCATGATGCGCGCGCGGCGCAGATCGTCCTCCTGGCTCAGGCCGACCTTCAGTTTGAAGTGTCGCCAGCCGTTGGCCAGCGCTTCGCGGCAGTACAGGCGCATCTGCTCATCGCTATAGCCTGACCAGCCGGCCCCGGT
>WNFI01636715.1_pt1 | contig 32240 bp, 30 predicted proteins | sample 5400471 | NCBI WGS metagenome assembly WNFI01 (sample SAMN13153348, study PRJNA577476) | soil metagenome | isolation source: 100 cm saprolite on Douglas fir-dominated hillslope | place: USA:California | collected 2013-09-17 | reverse complement strand
GGTATGCCGAGCCGAACTCGCCATAACGGAACTCCGCATAGGAGTCGCGGAAATCGGCATTGGTGTTGACTGTCGGTTGCTGCGCTGCCCTGCGCGCGTGATGGCGCTCCGCAGCACTTGCTGCGTTGGACACCGAGAGCGCGATCAATGCTGAGCCCAGCGTGGTGAGGAGGATCTTTCGCATAATACTTTCTCCCTAAAACTTGCCAGCGCGGATGCGCCGACAATTTGCTAAGCCGACGACGTTTGATGCGTCTGGCATGAACAGGAGATGGCGTTGGCAAATGCAATTTTTAGCCAGCGGCGGTTCACGAAGCGGCGAGCAATTTTTTTGTTCAAAAATTTTTACGGCTAGATATTCAGCAGGCGTGGGTGCACAGCTTTTTTTGTCGAATACGAAGCCGCGCCGCCTAGTCGACCTTGACGTTGGCGGCCTTGATCATCGGCCACCATTTCGCGATCTCGGCCTTCTGCCAGGCGCCGAGTGCCTCCGGCGACAGCTGGTCGTCCGACGGCATTCGCAGCCCCAGGTTTTCCAGCTGCTTGCGAACCGCCGGATCGGTCAGCGCATCGATCGCTGCCGCGTTGAGTTTTGCGACGATGTCCTTCGGCGTATCCCTCGGCACCCACAGACCCGACCACAGCGTCATATGAAAGCCCGGCATGCCGGCTTCGTCAGTCGTCGGGATGTCGGGCGCGGACTCGACGCGCCTGCTGTCGGTGACGGCATAGGCGCGAATCGTGCCGGCGCGGACCTGGCTGATGGCGTTGGAGGTCTGATCGATCATGAGATCGATCTGGCCGGCGACGAGGTCATTCATCGCCGGCGCAGTGCCACGATATGGCACGTATTGCAGCGTGATGCCGGTGACGTTTTCAAAATAGAGCCCGGCGATGTGGCTTCCCGAACCGGCGCCCGCGGTGCCGGCGGTGACCGGGGCCGGCCGCGCCTTGATCCAGGCGATCAACTCCTTGAGAGACTTTGCCGGAACGGCGTTCTTACTGATGATGATCATCGGATTGCTGGGCAGCAGCACCACCGGCTCGAGATCGGTGACGAGGTCGTAGCCCAGTCTGTAGATCGCGCCGTTGGCGACATGGGTGCCGAGATGACCGAAGCTGACGGTGTAGCCATCGGGGGGCGAGCGCACGGCGCGTCCGACGCCGAGCGAACCACCCGCCCCCGTCACATTCTCGACCAGGATGGTCTGACCAAGCGTCGTCTTCATGTGTTCGCCGAGGATGCGCGCCATGGCGTCGGACGGACCGCCGGCAGAAAACGGCACCACGACGGTGATAGGACGCGACGGGAAATTATCCGCGACCGCAACGCCGCTGAATGTCAGCATCGCGATCAACACGGCGAAAACTGAGCTTCTCATCACACCCTCCATCGCACGGCGTCGCCGTGCGAATAAAGCCGCAAAACTAGAGCGCCGCGTAGTCGATCGGCTGATGGCGGTCGAGCGTGCGCGTCACCGGCGGCAAGGGGTATTTAAGTCCGGTCGCGCAATTGAAAAGCATCACGCGCTCATGTTTCTTCACGCGGCCGTCGGCGAGGCTTTGCTTGTAGGCGGCATAGGTCGCCGCGCCTTCCGGACACAGCAGCAAGCCTTCTTCGCGCGCCACCTCGTTCAGCGCAGAAGAAATCTTCTCATCGGTCACCGCAATCGCGAAACCTTTGCTCTCGCGCACCGCCCGCAGGATCAGAAAATCGCCGACCGCCTGCGGCACCCGGATGCCCGATGCGATGGTGTGGGCGTCTTCCCAGCGCGTTGCGTGTTCGGTGCCGTTCTCGAAGGCGCGTACCATCGGCGCGCAGCCCGCCGCCTGGACCGCCACCATGCGGGGCCGCTTGCTGCCGATGAAACCGATGGCTTCGAGCTCGGCAAATGCCTTCCACATGCCGATCAGGCCGGTGCCGCCCCCGGTTGGATAGAAGATCACGTCCGGCACGTCCCAGCCGAGCTGTTCGGCGAGTTCTAGGCCCATCGTCTTCTTGCCCTCGATCCGGTACGGCTCCTTCAGCGTCGAGACGTCGAACCAGCCCGCCTTTGCCTTGCCTTCGCCGACGATCTTGCCGCAATCGTCGATCAGGCCGTTGACGCGGTAGACGGTCGCGCCCTGCATCTCGATCTCGCTGACATTCACCTCGGGCGTATCGGCGGGGCAGAAAATCGTGGTCTTGATACCGCAACTGGTCGCATAGGCGGCAAGCGCCGCGCCGGCGTTGCCGTTGGTCGGCATCGCCATGTGCTTGATGCCCATCGCCTTGCCCATCGACACCGCCATCACCAGGCCGCGCGCCTTGAACGAACCGGTCGGCAGCCGGCCCTCGTCCTTGACGATGATCTCGCCGCCGCCAATTTTGCCGGCCAGTTTCGGCAGCCGGATCAGCGGGGTTGTCGCCTCGCCAAGACTGACGATGTCGGCGACCTTGCGCACCGGCAAAAGTTCACGGTAGCGCCACAGATCCGGCGGCCGTTGCGCCAGGGCGTCCTTGGTCAGCGCCTTCTTCACGCCGGCGAGATCGTAACGCACCAGCAGCGGCTTGTTGGCACGCGACAGGTTATGCACCTGGTCGGCCGGATAATGATCGCCTTCCATCGCGCATTCGAGATGGGTTACGAAGGTCGCGCGCTCGGTGATAAGATTTTCGTTCTCGGTCACGGGTGCAGTCTCACTTTCATTAAATGTTCAGCACCCGTCCAAACGCATCCAGCACCGCTTCCTTCATCATCTCGGACAGCGTCGGATGCGGGAAGACGGTGTGCATCAGTTCTTCTTCGGTGGTCTCTAGATTCATGGCAACCACATAGCCCTGAATGAGCTCGGTGACTTCGGCGCCGACCATGTGCGCGCCGAGCAACTGGCCGGTTTTCTTGTCGAAGATCACCTTGACCAGACCCTGATCCTCGCCGAGCGCGATCGCCTTGCCGTTGCCGACGAAGGGGAAGCGGCCGACGCGGATCTCGCGGCCGCCCTCTTTCGCGTTCGCCTCGGTCAACCCCACTGAGGCAATCTGCGGCTGGCAATAGGTGCAGCCGGGAATGAGGTTCTTGTCCATGGCATGCGGATGCAGCCCCTTGATGGCCTCGACGCAGATCACACCCTCATGCTCGGCCTTGTGCGCCAGCATCGGTGGCCCCGCGACGTCGCCGATGGCGTAGATGCCGGGCACATTGGTCTTGCCGTAGCCGTCGATGACGACGCAGCCTCGGTCGGTCTTGACGCCGAGTTTCTCCAGTCCGAGATTTTCGATGTTGCCGACCACGCCGACTGCCGAGATCACCCGGTCGAACTCGATGGTTTGCGGCTTGCCCTTGCCGTCGTCGATGGTGGCGACCACGCTGTCGCTCTTCTTCTCGAGTTTTGTCACTTTCGTACTGGTGAGGATCTTGATGCCCTGCTTCTCGAACCGCTTGCGCGCCAGCGCCGCGATCTCGGCATCCTCCACCGGCAGGATCTGCGGCAGCACCTCGACTACCGTGACATCGGCGCCCATGGTGTGGAAGAACGATGCGAACTCGATGCCGATGGCACCGGAGCCGACCACCAGCAGCGATTTGGGCATCTTCTCCGGCACCATGGCCTCGAAATAGGTCCAGATAAGCTTCTCGTCAGGCTCCAGTCCCGGCAGCACCCGCGGCCGCGCGCCGGTGGCGAGGACGATGTGCTTGGCCTGGTAGGCACCCTCGCCCAGCGCGCCCTTCGGCGCTTCGGCCTTGGAGGCTTTCACGGTGACCTTGCCGGGCGCGTCGATCACAGCCTCGCCCCAGATCACGGTCACCTTGTTTTTCTTCATCAGAAAGCCGACGCCGTCGTTGAGACGCTTGGAGACGCCGCGCGAGCGCTTGACCACCGCAGTGGCGTCGAAGCCGACATTGTCGGCCTTGAGCCCGTAGTCCTTGGCGTTCTGCATATAGTGATAGATTTCCGCCGAGCGCAGCAGCGCCTTGGTCGGAATGCAGCCCCAGTTGAGACAAATGCCGCCGAGATACGATTTTTCCACAATCGCGGTCTTGAAGCCAAGCTGAGCCGCGCGAATGGCGGTGACATAGCCGCCGGGACCGGAGCCGATGATGATGATGTCGAAGGATGTATCGGGCATATCGAACTCGCGTGATTTATGCGTTGCGAAACTGTTTGCTTGCTCTTTGCTTCACAACGCTTCGGGTATGGGCGTTAACTGGTGGGAGCATCGATCAGTTGCCTGATTTTCTCGAAGGTCGCATCGGGATCAGGGATATCACGCACGATGACGCCACTGGCCGATACATTGCCGAAGCCCAAGGCCACGAATGGGTTGGAATTACGGGCCGAACCCGTTGCCAGCGTCGCGAGATAGACAGAACCCAGATCACATGTGCGTTGAAGTATGCCCTTGCGCAACGTGGCCTCTTTCACGTCGCGAAATTTGATCACCTTTTTATTGATGGAGAAAAACCCCTCGTCGAATTCAAGCCGATCGGAATAAAAGCGATATTCGGTCCGGCCGTAGTTCAACTTCATGCCGACATACGTGACAATGGGAATCGCAAAGAATGCGATTGCGCCGATGGTGTAAGATGCCATCCGTGAGTTATTCGGGAAGATGCCCACGGCAGCGCCCATTCCGCCAAAGAAGCCGCCACACCAGACCGTGAAAAATAACTGCAGCGGCACTTGATTCAACAATTTGATCCAACCAACGAGCACCGGTTTGATCGACAACTTGACTGCCCCGGCCGGCATCGCTCTCTCCTGCAAATGGTGTAAAACGTTTTTGGTGAAGCGCGGATTCGCATCAAACCATCATCATGACCGGGTTTTCGATCAGCAGCTTGAACGCGCCGATCAGTTCGGCGCCGAGCGCGCCATCGACCGCGCGGTGATCGCAGGACAGCGTCACGCTCATGACCTGCGCCGCCTCGATCTTGCCGTTCCGCACGATTGCGCGTTCCTCGCCGGTGCCGACCGCGAGAATGGTGGCGTGCGGAGGATTGATCACGGCGGTGAACTGCTTGATGCCGTACATGCCGAGGTTGGAGACGGCGGTGGTGCCGCCCTGGTATTCCTCAGGCCTGAGTTTGCGCGCTCGCGCGCGGGCGGCAAAATCCTTCATCTCGGCCGAGATCACCGACAGCGACTTCTCCTCGGCCTTGCGGATGATCGGCGTGATCAGCCCGCCGGGCATCGCCACGGCGACGCCGACGTCAGAATGCTTGTGCCTGAGCATGCCGCTTTCGGTCCAGGTCACATTGGCGTCGGGAATCCGCTGCAGCGCCACTGCCAGCGCCTTGATGACGAAATCGTTGACCGAGAGCTTGTAGGCCGGCTTGCCGTCCTTGTCCTTCGGCGCTGATGCGTTGATCTCCTCGCGGGCCTCCAGCAGTTTGCCGATGTTGCAGTCCATCGTCAGGTAGAAATGCGGAATGGTCTGCACCGAGGCGGTCAAGCGCTGGGCAATGGTGCGGCGCATGCCGTCGTGCGGGATCACCTCGTAGCTGCCTTCCTCGAACAGCGCGCGGACCTGCTGGTCCGACATAGACGGAGCGATGCTCGGCGCGCCTGACGGAGCCGCGGCGGGCGCCTTCAGGCCCTTGCCGGATTTGGCTTCCTCGACATCGCGCGCAATGACGCGGCCGTGCGGGCCGGAGCCGTTGATGCGTGTGAGCTCGATGCCGGCATCCCTGGCGAGACGGCGGGCCAGCGGCGACGAAAAGGTGCGGGCGTGGCCGTTGGTTTGCGGGGCGGATTCTTTTGCAGCAGCGGGCGCAGGCGCAGCCGCCGCCGGCGCTTTGGCAGCGGGGACTGCCGCAGGCGCAGCCGCTGCGGCCGGCTTCGCGGCCGGCGCTTCGGCCGCCGGCGCCGGCTTTGGTGGCGAAGCCCCTGCCCCTGCTGCCGCCCCCGCCGCTTTTACATCCTCGCCATCACCGGCAAGCACCGCGATCACGTCGTTGACCGCGACATCCTGGGTGCCCTCGGGCACCAGAATTTTCGCCAGCGTTCCCTCATCGACCGCCTCGACTTCCATGGTCGCCTTGTCGGTCTCGATCTCCGCGATCACGTCGCCGGACTTGACCTTGTCGCCCTCTTTCTTGAGCCATTTGGCAAGATTGCCCTTTTCCATCGTCGGCGACAGCGCCGGCATCAGAATGTTGATCGGCATACGGACCTCACAAGGACTTCATGCTTGCTATCTTCATCCGTTTGATCGGGAAGATAACCGAACCGGTTTGGGTGCCACGAACACCCGATGAAAGACCGCAGGCACTTTTCCTTGTGCCCCGTCTCGATTGCTAATTTCCGATATCGCCCTGCCACAAGCGCTCATTGGCCGGAATCGATCGCCACGACTTCATCATGGCGATCGAGCGCTGGTCGTCGAGATCGATATGGGGAATGTTGAATTGCGTCAGGATGTCCTTGCTGCCCGGAAACGTCACGGACTCCCCGATCACCAAGAGCGAAAGCTTGAACAGGCCGATGGCGCCGGCGCACATCGAGCACGGCGACAGCGTCGTATACATGACGGTGTCGTGAAACGACATCAGCCCGGCATTGCGCAGGCAGCTCATCTCGCCGTGCAGGATCACGTTCTTTTCCTGCATCCGCCGGTTATGCCCGCGCGCGATGATTTCCTTGCCGCGCGTCAGCACCGCACCGATCGGCAACCCGCCCTCGCTGATGCTGGTTTCTGCCTCACGGATGGCCTCGGCCATGAAATCGAAATGGTGCTGTTCAACGGTCACGAAGAGCCACTCGCTGTTGTTCGGGGATTAGCGATAGCAAACCGCCTTCGCCGCAGCGACCACGTCGGCCACCGATGGCAATGCGAGCTTTTCGAGATTGGCTGCATACGGCATCGGCACGTCCTTGCCGGAGACTCGCGCCACCGGCGCATCGAGATAGTCGAACGCGTGCTCCATGATCCGCGCGGCGATCTCGGCGCCGACGCCGGATTGCTGCCAGCCTTCCTCCACGGCTACGGCGCGGCCGGTCTTCTTCACCGAGGCGATGATGGTCTCGGTATCGAGCGGGCGCAGCGTGCGCAGATCGATCACTTCGGCTTCGATGCCTTCCTTGGCGAGTTCATCGGCCGCCTTCAAGGCATAGGTCATGCCGTTCGACCACGAAATCAGCGTGACATGACCGCCGGCGCGCACCACGCGCGCCTTGCCGATCGGAATGACGTAGTCATCGAGCTTCGGCACCGGGCCGGAATGGCCGTAGAGCATCTCGTTTTCGAGGAAGATCACCGGATTGGGATCGCGAATCGCAGCTTTCAGCAGTCCCTTGTAGTCGGCCGCCGAAAACGGCGAGATCACCTTGAGGCCGGGAATCTGCGAATACCAGGCCGAGTAATCCTGGCTGTGCTGGGCGGCGACGCGGGCGGCGGCGCCGTTCGGCCCGCGGAACACGATCGAGCAGCCCATCTGTCCGCCCGACATGTAAAGCGTCTTTGCCGCGGAGTTGATGATCTGGTCCATCGCCTGCATGGCGAAGTTGAAGGTCATGAATTCGACGATGGGTTTGAGGCCCGACATCGCGGCGCCGACGCCGACGCCGGCGAACCCATGCTCGGTGATCGGGGTGTCGATCACCCGCCTGGCGCCGAATTCCTGCAGCAGGCCCTGCGTGACCTTGTAGGCGCCCTGATATTCCGCGACCTCTTCGCCCATGATGAAGACATCGGGGTCGCGCCGCATCTCCTCGGCCATCGCGTCGCGCAGTGCCTCGCGGATCGTCATCGTCACCATCTCGGTGCCTTCGGGCACTTCCGGATCGGGCTCGGCGGCGGCTTTCGGTGCGGCGGGAGCGGCCGGTTTGGTTTCCGGGGTGGACTTCACTTCGACCGGCGCTGATTTTGCCTCGGCGGCTGGCGGTGCAGACTCGGCAGCTTTTTCTTGTTTCGAAGGAGCACTCGCCTTGCCGAGATCGCCGGCGCTTTCGCCATCGGCGAGGATAGTGGCGATCGGCGTGTTCACCGCCACGTCGGCGGTGCCTTCGGGGATCAGGATCTTGCCGAGGGTACCCTCATCGGTGGCCTCGACCTCCATGGTGGCTTTATCGGTTTCGATCTCGGCGATGACATCGCCCGATTTGATCGCCTCGCCTTCCTTCTTCAGCCATTTCGAAAGGTTGCCCTTCTCCATGGTCGGGGACAGCGCAGGCATCAGCACTTGAATTGGCATATTCACTCCGGACTCATTCAACAGGCTGCGCGTATTTGATTTCAAAGGCGGGTCGACGTTGCGCACAACGTGTCCGCGCGTCAACGATAGACATCGGTCCACAATTCCGACGGATCAGGCTCCGGATCGTGCTGCGCGAAATCCGCGGCGGCGTTGACGATCTCGCGCACCTCGGCATCGATGGCTTTCAGTTCCTGCTCGCCGACCTTGGCCGCCAGCAGACGATTGCGCACCTGCTCGATCGGGTCCTGGTCGTGGCGAACCTTGTCGACCTCCTCGCGGGTACGATACTTGGCCGGGTCCGACATCGAATGGCCGCGGTAGCGATAGGTCTGCATTTCCAGGATGAACGGCCCCTTGCCGTCGCGGCACCATGCGACAGCCTTGTCGCCCGCCGCCTTGACGGCGCGGACGTCCATGCCGTCGACCTGCTCGCCGGGAATGTTGAAGGAGATGCCGCGCTTGGAGAAATCGGTCTGCGCCGAGGAGCGGGTCACCGATGTGCCCATGGCGTAACGGTTGTTCTCGATGATGTAGATCACCGGCAGCTTCCAGAGTTCGGCCATGTTGAAACTCTCGTAGACCTGGCCTTGGTTGGCCGCACCGTCGCCGAAATACGCCAGGCTGACATGGTCGTTGCCGCGGTAGCGGTTGGCGAACGCCAGACCGGTGCCGAGCGAAACCTGGGCGCCGACGATGCCGTGGCCGCCGAAAAAATTCTTCTCCCTGCTGAACATGTGCATGGAGCCGCCCTTGCCCTTGGAATAGCCGCCATGACGCCCGGTCAGTTCCGCCATCACGCCCTTGGCATCCATGCCGCAGGCCAGCATATGGCCGTGGTCGCGGTACCCGGTGATGACCTGGTCGCCGTCCTTGAGCGCCATCTGCATGCCGACGACGATGGCTTCCTGGCCGATATAGAGGTGACAGAAGCCGCCGATCGCGCCCATGCCGTAGAGCTGGCCGGCCTTTTCCTCAAACCGTCGAATCAGCAGCATGTCGCGTAGCGCGCGCAGCTCCTGTTCCTTTGTGAATTCAAGGCTCGACGGCTGGCGTGAGCCGTTGCCGGTTGTTTGCGCGGTCCCTTGCGCGACGCTTTTTTTCGGTGCGGCCATAAAAATTCCGGATCAGAGAGCGGATCGGACCTCTCTACCCTAACTCCAATCGCCATGAAAGGATTGCATCGCCTCACGCACGCCTTCGCTATCTCGCAGTGCAGCGAGCGCAATTTTCGAAATCGAATTCGCCGGGTTTTGTAATTTGCGGAATTGTGATCGCTTCATCCGCGATGCTAGCTCCTCATGGTGAGGCGCCCGCCTCTTGGCGGGCGTCTCACCATGAGGCCCCTCATCGAGACGCGGCGAAAAGGCCGCTCCTCCAGCGATAACGACAAAGCCGTTGCGCGCGGAAGAGGCAATCCGAGCTTGGCGATCGGTCGTTCGCTTCAGAAGGGCTTTAGTTCGGCTTGATCATCCGAACGAGCTCGCGCGGATGCGCATAGTCCAGCTGATACCGGACGCGTTCATCGAGCATGTCAGGGTCGACCTGGTCGGAACGAAGCTGCGAGACCCGCTGCTCGCCCTCGGCGCGTTCCTTTTTCAATCGCACCAGTTCGGATGTCAGCGCAACGATCTCCTGATCGAGATCCTGCCGCGCATTCAGCCCATATTTGCCGGTGTAGGCGTTGACGCCGAAATAGCCGATCATCGCCGCCGCCATCGCATAGAGGGCGAGCCCGGTGAGTACGGCTTTGAGTCGGGCGCGAGAAACCATGGCCCAACGATGCGACGGCCCGGTTAAAAGAATCCTAATAACCGGGCCAGACGCGGGTTTTGCCTACTTCTTGTGCTGGGCGACCCAGGCAGCGAACGCCGTCACGTAAGCCTTGAGGACATCTCGCAGCGACTCCTTGGTCAGGTCGCCCTTGTCGTCGAAGGCGTCCCCGACCCCGCCCAGATAGGTTTCGGGCTGCTGCATGATCGGTCCGCTGATGCCCGGCAGAATCTGCTGCAGATGTTTGGCGGCGCTGACGCCGCCCAGCGCCCCCGGCGAATTGGAGATAATGCCGGCTGGCCGGCCGTTGAACGAACTCTGCGCATAGGGCCGCGAGGCAATGTCGATGGCGTTCTTCAGCACGGCGGGAATCGAGCGATTGTACTCCGGGGTCACAAACACCACGCCGTCGGAGGCCTTGATCTTGTCGCGAAAGGCGAGCCATTCCGCGGGCGGGCTGGCCTCGAGGTCCTGATTGAAAAACCCAAGTTCGTACAGCGTCACAACGTTCAATTTCAGAGTGTCCGGGGACAATTTCGCCAGCACATGCGCGATCTTGAGCGAAAATGATTGCTTGCGCAGGCTGCCGACGATGACGAGCGCGCTGTGAGGGGGTGCCATTAGAATATCCTTTGAGTGGAAGAAGCCGGAGGCGGCCTGACCGGCAACCTAGCGATCCAGACTGATGATGCAAGTGCATGAAATGGAGCGAAAGGCCGTCAAATTTATGAAATCGATCTATTCGGCGGCGCTCGCCCTGCCCCCGGCGAACACTTCTTCGTTATGTGCGCCCAGCTTCGGCGCGTCGGAACGCGCGATCGGCCGTGGCAAACACCTGGTAAGGCACCAGGGTAAAACTGGCGCCGCCAAAACGCTGCGGCGGCTTGCCAGTGTGGTGGTAATTGTTGAGCGGCCCTTCCACCCACGCCACCGCGCTGTCGAACAGCGAGGTGTCGATCACGCAGCCTCTGCCGGTGTGATGCCGCGCCTGCAGCGCACTGAGCGCGCCGATCACGCACCATTGCGCGGTCGCCCTGTCGTTGATCGCGGGCGCACAGAATGTCGGCGGATCGTCCGGCCTGCCGGTCAGCGACATCACGCCGCCATAAGCCTGCAGCAGCGGATCGAAGCCCGGCGCTTCGCGCAACGGCCCTGTGCTGCCGAACGCCCAGACCGAACAATAGATCAGCCGCGGGTTCAGGACGCACATCACGTCCGGGCCGATGCCGAGGTCGACGACGACCCCGGAACGCAGGTTCTGGATCAGGATGTCGGCGTCGGCAACAAGCGTCTTCAGCTTCGCGACATCGTCGGGGTTCTTGATGTCAAGCGTCACCGACTTCTTGTTGCGGTTCATCGCGCGAAAGAGCATCGAGTCGCCATCGATGAATGGCGGTCCCCACGCTCGCGCGTCGTCGCCGCCATCCAGCTTCTCGATCTTGATGACCTCGGCGCCCATGTCGCCGAGGATCATGCCGGCCATCGGCCCCGCCACCGCCTGCCCGATTTCGATCACCTTGATGCCTGCAAGCGGTCCACTCATTGCATTTCCTGTTTTTTGGTCGCGTCTTCTTGACGCGCGGCGCCGCGTTGTCCGCAGCTGCGTGGTCGCTTTGGCCGGATGCTATCATTTTCCGAATTGTTCGGAAGCCCGGATCAAGGCAACGAGGCGGACGACCGTCCGTTTTGCTCCTTCATGTCCGGTCGAACTGCCCAACCAGGACGGAAGTGCCGCCTGTGGAATCTCAGCCGGCCTTGTTCGGATTGATCAGATACTTCTCGCCGGTCGCGCGCTTGCCGTAGGCAGCGATTCGCCGGTCGCGCGCTTGCCGTAGGCAGCGATGTTTTCAAGTTTCAGCGCCTCCTGCAGCGACACCACCTGGGTATAATGGCTGGCAAAGGTGGTCTTGAGTTCGGCGGCGACGCGCCGGCGCAGCCTCTCGCCATCGGCAGGCCCAATCTTCTGCAGGAACGGAAACACCAGCCAGCCGCCGACACCCCAGGCCATTCCGAAGGCACGGTTCAACTCGATCGGACGCGGATCCAGGCCGCCATAGATATAGACCTGCTTGTGCACGTTCGATCCATAGCGGCTGTAGACCTTGGCGGTCTTGTTGATGGCGATTTCCATGCAGGTAAGGATCTGGCCGGCGAGCTTGCCGCCGCCGATGGCGTCGAATGCCAGCGTCGCTCCGGTTTCGACAAGCGCATTGGTCAAATCATCCATGAACGCAGGCGCGGTCGAATCGCAGATATGTTTTGCCCCGATCTTGCGCAGGATGTCTGCCTGCTCCGGGCTGCGGACGATATTGACGAGATCGATGCCGTCCTTAAGGCAGAGCCTGTTGAGCATCTGACCGAGGTTGGAGGCTGCGGCGGTGTGCACCAAAGCCTTGTGGCCTTCGCGGCGCATGGTCTCGACCATGCCGAGCGCCGTCAGCGGATTGACGAAGCATGAGGCGCCCTCGGCGGGCGTGGTACCGGCCGGCAATACTAGGCAATCCGCGGCTTTCATCAGGCGATATTGCGCGTACATGGCGCCGCCAATCATCGCCACCGTCTTGCCCATCAGCGACCTTGCCGCGTCCGAGGTACCGGTCTTGACCACCACGCCGGCGCCTTCGTTGCCGACCGGCATCGATTCATCGAGCCGTCCCGCCATGGACTTCATCGCCGCTTCCGGAACCTTCGCCGTAATCACCGGCGCGTCTTTCGTGCCGGACGCTTTGGCGGTGGTCATATCGGCGGCCCCGACAAGGAGTCCGATATCTGACGGATTGAGCGGCGAGGCCTCGACACGGACGACGACCTCGTCGGCGCCGGGCTCTGGTATTGGGACACTTGCCAGTGAGAGTTCGAGTTCGCCGTTCTTCTTGATCAAAGAACGCAGTTGAAGCCCCGTCTTGTTTTCGAAAGCCACTTTTGAATCTCCCTGCTCACCCGAGTTGGTCTCAGTTATGTTTGTTGACCATGACAAACAAGGGTTATGCTGGGCGGTGGCGACGGTTTTGGAAACCCCTCAGCCCGATGCCGGAGATTCCAGTTCAGTTGATTTCTGCCAACGCCGCACAGGGCTACATCGCTAAATAATCAGTACGTCGTGCGGGGTCAGCGGCGTGATGACACCGGTTAACGTAACGGACGCATCGTGGCCAAGGTCAATGACTGTGTCGTGGCCGACGACATGGATTGAGAGATGCGCAAAATCGACTGCGACCGTCGACTCGATCTGAACGACGTCGTGGCCCGCAGCATCTCCGGACCTGAAATTATTGATGACGTCGTGCCCGGATGTCTGCTTGAAGACGAATGTGTCCCCACCCGCGCTGTTCATGACGTCGTTCGCCATCGTTGCGGTCAATGTAACCCCCGATGCATAAGCCGTCATGGTGTGCGAACCATCGTTGTTATCGAGGGTGGCCGCGACCGTCTGGCCCGAAGCGTTCATCACATCATGTCGCGCCGAATATGCCTGCCCCGTGATACCGTAGGTATCAACGTCCTGGGTGCCATCAACATGCCGGGCGATTTTGCTGGATAGCGTACCGTCCGAAGCGTAACTGGACTGAAGGAAAGATCCGTCCTTCTGCGTCACCGTATCCTGGACGGTGTGACCTAGGCCATCATATTGATCAAGCGTCTTGACGCCGCTGGCGTCGACGGTCTGCTTCAAGGTCAGCGATCCATCCGCGCGATAGTCTTCAATCAGAACGCTATGCCCCGATGCATCGTTGACCGTATGCTGGGAGGTGTAGTCCTTGCCGACGATACCGTAACTGTAAATGTCGCGCGAGCCATCGACGTGCTGGAGGGTTTCGGTGGTCAGGGTACCATCCGACGTGTAACTGGACTGGACGAGAGATCCGTCCTTCTGCGTCACGGTCTGCTGGATGATGTGACCAAGGCTGTCATATTGATCAAGCGTCTTGACGCCGCTGGCGTCGACAGTCTGCTTCAAGGTCAGCGATCCATCCGCGCGAAAGTCTTCGATCAGCACGCTGTGCCCCGATGGATCGTTGATCGTATGCTGGGAGGTGTAGTCTTTGCCGACCACGTCGTAACTGTGGATGTCACGCGAGCCATCGGCGTGCAGGAGGGTTTCGCTCGTTTTGGATCCCGACCCATTGAACATGAATTGGTCGAACGAGCCATCGACATAACTCGTTGCGAACTGCGTGAGATAACCGGCGGCGTTGTAGTCGCCGCTAACGACCGTGCCGTCGCTGTTGACCAACTGCCTGAAGGCGAGATCGCCGTTGGCAAAGAACCGTTCGATCATCGTAGTGAGGCCGCTGGCGCTGATGATATCGAGCTCGGATGCGTAATCCTTGCCGGCAGTTGCGGAGGCGTAGACGTCGCGCGAGCCGTCGGCATGACGAATCGTCTCGCCTGTAATGTTTCCGGCGCTGTCGGTCGTCTGAATCTGGAGCGAGTCGCCGACGGGAACGTGGTTCGCCGCAAGACTGCTTGTGCTGATCGTGGTATCGGCGAATTTCAGGAACTCGACATTGACGAGAGTATCGGTGCCGTCTCGGCCTGCAATCTTGTCGCCTATGATAATGTCCTTCCCGACAACGCGGATGTTGTAGTCGCGGGCATTGCCGGAATATACCGCCGTATCAATTCCAGGTCCGCCGTCGATGAAGTCGTTGCCAAGGCCGCCGGTGATCACATCATTGCCGGCGCCAGCATAAATCACGTCGTTGTCAGTCGATGCCCCGAAAAACCAGTCCTGATGATTGGTCGTATCGAAGTGGATGGTACGGACGTAGAGGTCGAATGAGCCGGGCGAGCTTGCATTGGTGCCGTCGCCGGGACCAAGGGCAACGCCGTTGATCGAAAAGTCCTTGACGTACAGCGCCCGCCCCGGTGTGGCATTCACCAGCGCGATATCGACGCTGGTAATCGCGACCGGATTGTTGAAGCTCACCGTAAAGGTCTGATAACCCGACGGGTCGGTCGCCGACTTGAATTCGAGCAATCCGGACACTGGCTTGCCGTTGACCAGAATCTGCGCTTCCGCACCGATGCCGCCGACGACCGAGCCGTAGCCGGTCAAGGTTATGGTCGTCGTCGCTAACTTTCCGGCCACACTGGGGCCGCCGATGATCACATCGTTTCCGGGTCCGCTGTGAATCACGTCATCGCCGAGGCCGGCGTTGACGACGTTATTGCCTTGGCCGAGATCGATGATATCGGCGACAGATGATCCATTGACCGTGAGGTCGGGCACGAATCCATTGCCGTGGAAATATTGCGAGACCAGAGCCTCGGCCGGCTTTCCCATCACGGAATAGCCCGTGCTGGAATACTGGTTGTTGAGATCCCATTGCCACAGTTCGACGCCTTTCATCCAACTGCCGCCATGCGCAGTCCAGACCTGAAAAAAGGCGTTGTAGGCGTCGGCCTGCGCGCTCGCATTGGGTGTGCCGCTGCTTGTCCATGACCCCGGGGCAATCGCGGTGCCATCGATGCTGCGGTAGCCGACCTCGGTCATCAGGACCGGTTTGCCGTATTGCTCCGACAGCGCGTGGAGGAAATCGACCGGCGACTTGTACTCGAACGCGGCCGCATAATAAGGGTTGATCGGTACCTCGCTCCAGGCGCGAACCAGATCCTGCACGGTCGGCGTGTTGCTGGATGTCAGCGGCGGATAGGTATTCACACCGATGGTATCGACCTGATCCCAGAAGCTAACCTTGGAGGCCTCGTCGGTCGCGGCGGCGTAGGTCAGTTCGCCGTGATAGACTTGGCGAACTGCGGAGATCAGATCGGTCCAGTAGCCGCGATATTGCTGACCCGACAGGCTGCTCATCTCGTTGCCGAGGGCGAAGGTCGCTACGCCGCCGGCCTGCGCGATGGTGGCGAGATGCACGATTTCGGCCTTGTAGGAGGCAAAGAAGGTACTGACGTTGGTCGGCGCCAAGCTGTATGTCGGAGTTCCGTCCAGCGCGGAAATCGCGGCTTTGAAGACCACCGACAGTCCCGCGGCGTGGGCGGCTTGAAAACCCGCCAACAGACTTGCGTCACTCTCCGTCTTGGCAGGTTCGGCAAACACGGAATTGGTGGTTGCGCTTTGAGTCCAGATACGAGCCGTCAGCTCGATCGAATTCGACCCGAGCGATGCGATTGTCTTAAATGCTTGAGTTGCGGACGCGCTGGCGAACTGCCCATTCCACTCGGACAATGCACCGAAGCCCTGGACGTCGAAGATATTTGCCACACTTGAACTCCCTCGTTATCCGAGGAGTATCGTGAAGCCTTAACAGTCTTATTAAGAGAACGAGTTGCTGTTCGCGAAAATTCGAAGCTGTATCAGTTCCGCAATGCGCGAGTTCCAACCTCCCTGAAGTTCCATATTCGGAACTTCGCATCTCGGGTTCGCTTTGTGAATGGTCCGCAAGGCGAGAGCGCTATCCCAACAACGAACGGCACACACAATTCCATTGTGAAAGATTCACGCCGCGGCGGACTCCTTCGCCGGAGATCGCTCTGATCTCACCGCAGCGCCTTCAGGGCCGCCCTGCCCGCATATTTAGCCTGCGTGCCCAGTTCCTGCTCGATGCGCAGCAGCTGGTTGTACTTCGAAGTGCGGTCGGAGCGCGCCAGCGATCCGGTCTTGATCTGACCGCAATTGGTGGCGACCGCGAGGTCGGCGATGGTGGAATCCTCGGTCTCGCCGGAACGGTGCGACATCACGGCGGTGTAGCCGGCCTTATAGGCCATCTCGACCGCGCTCAGCGTTTCGGTCAGCGTGCCGATCTGGTTGACCTTGACCAATATCGAATTAGCGCGGCCATTTTTGATGCCGTCGGCGAGCCGGGTCACGTTGGTGACGAACAGGTCGTCGCCGACCAACTGGCATTTGGCGCCGATCAGATCGGTCAGCGCTTTCCAGCCGTCCATGTCGTCTTCCGACATGCCATCCTCGATCGAAACGATCGGATAGCGCGACGCGAGATCGGCAAGATACTTCGCCTGTTCGGAGCCGCTGCGGGTCTTGTTCTCGCCGCCGTAGACGTAGTTACCGCCCTTGAAGAACTCGGTGGCGGCGCAATCCAGCGCCAGCATCACGTCGCCGCCGGCCTTGTAGCCGGCCTTGCCGATCGCGGCCATGACGAATTCGAGCGCCGCATCGGCCGACGGCAGGTTCGGCGCAAAGCCGCCCTCATCGCCGACATTGGTGTTGTGGCCGGCCTTCTTCAACTCGGCTCTCAGCGTGTGGAAGATTTCCGATCCGCAGCGCAGCGCTTCGGCGAAGCTCGCCGCGCCGACCGGCATGATCATGAATTCCTGGAAATCGATTGGATTGTCGGCATGCACGCCGCCATTGATGATGTTCATCATCGGCACCGGCAAGGTTCGCGCCGAGGTGCCGCCGACATAGCGATACAGCGGCATATCGAAAGCATCCGCGGCAGCCTTGGCGACCGCCAGCGAGACGCCGAGAATGGCGTTGGCGCCGAGCCGCGACTTGTTCGCGGTGCCGTCGAGGCCGATCATGATTTCGTCGATCTGGACCTGCTGCTCGGCGTCCATGCCGCCGAGCGCGTCGAAGATCTCGCCGTTCACCGCTTCCACGGCCTTTTGCACGCCCTTGCCGAGATAGCGCGCCTTGTCGCCGTCGCGCAGCTCCACCGCTTCGTGGGCGCCGGTGGAGGCGCCCGACGGCACCGCCGCGCGGCCCATCGAGCCGTCTTCCAGCACCACGTCGACCTCAACCGTGGGATTGCCACGGCTGTCCAGAATTTCGCGGCCAATGATGTCGACGATGGCGGTCATGGGTGTCCTCTTGAACTTTCGGGGGTGGACGGTTGACGGTGCTTCTACAGCAATGCCCCTTGCTCGAAAAGGTAGCCTCACCCCGTGACGTTCATGCTGCGATTGGCTAAGACGGCGGCAGCGCATGATCCGCCAAAGCATGCCCTCGGAATTGAGCCGAGGGTGTGAGCGGTTTGGCGATAAGATCATGCGCTCTTTCAGTAATTTAGAGCGCGTTCGGACGCAGAACGGCTTCCACTTTTGCCGATCGCGCTCTATGGAGACATCGATGTCGAAAACGCCCCGCAAATCGTCAAAATCGCCGGCCCTGCAACTGGGCCGCGCCGTGGCATGGCCCCAAACGCCCGACGAGGCGCAGCTCGACCGGGTGCCTAATCCGCAGCAGGACACCGATTACGTGGTGCGCTTTACCGCACCGGAATTCACCTCGCTCTGCCCCGTCACCGGGCAGCCGGATTTCGCCCATCTGATGATCGATTACGTGCCGGGACAGTGGCTCCTGGAGTCGAAATCCCTGAAACTCTATGTCGCCAGCTTCCGCAATCACGGCGCGTTTCACGAAGACTGCACGGTAGCGATCGGTAAGCGGATTTCGGCGGCAATCAAGCCGCGCTATCTGCGCATCGGCGGCTACTGGTATCCGCGCGGCGGCATTCCCATCGACGTGTTCTGGCAGACCGGGCGGGTGCCGAAGGACCTGTGGCTTCCCGACCAGGGCGTCGCGCCGTACCGCGGCCGGGGGTGAACGTCAGGTCGCGCCCGCATCCGCCGGCTTTGACGGCCGCAGCAGGCGCGCGCAGGCAAAGCCCAATCCGACGATGATCAGTGCACTCGCCAGCAAGGTCGGGATCTTGCCGAGTTTGAGGAAGCCAAAACCGTAGGCAATCGGGCCGATCGTCTGCCCCATGAAAAAGAAAAACGAATGCACCGACAGCGCGGTCGCGCGTGCTTCCACCGAGAGTTCGCTGACAAACACCTGCAGGCAGCCGTGCAGCATGTAAAAGCCCCAGCCCATGAAGATGAAATTGACCACCTGGATCGTCCATGGCGGGCCGAAGGCGACGATGGCGAGCTGCAGCGCCATCAGCACGGCGCCCGATATCGTCATGCCGCGCACGCCGAGTTGCAGCAGGAAGCGCGAGACGCTGAGCGTATAGAACAGCCCGCCGACAGCGAAACCGGCAATCACGATGCCGCCGATGGAAAGGCTGGTGATGCCGAGTTCGAACAAAAACGCGGCGACATAGGGGAACAGGCCGAGCACGCAGCAGCCTTCGACGAACACCGCAACGAAGCAGACCATCGCATTGGGATTGGCAAAGATGGTGTGGTAGCCGTGGCTGAGCACCGACAGATCGACTTTCGCCGGCCGCCGCACCAGCGCCGCGCCGCGAAAGCCGATCGCGACCGCCAGCGATGCCGCGATCGCCAGCGAACCCAGCACCGCGAGAACGCCGCGCCAGCCGAGAAAATCGCCGATCAGGCCCGATAAAGAGGCGCCGAGCAGATTGCCGGTCATGGCGCCGGCAAGGGTGCGCCCGATGGCGACCTGACGCTTGTCCGGCGCAACGAAGTCGCTGGTCAGGCCGAGCGCAATCGGAAACACTCCGCCAGCACCGATGCCGGCGAGGATGCGCGTTGCGAACAGCATCGCAAATGACGACGACAGCGCGCCGAGAACGTTGGCGAGGCCGAGCAGCACCAGGCAGACGATGACCAGCTTGGCTTTGCCGAACAGGTCGGCTGCGGCTCCCAGCACCGGTTGAATGATGGCAAAGGTGAACGCAAATCCCGACGCAAAACCTGCCGCGGTGGCAATGCTCACGCCGAAATCCTCGGCGACATGCGGCAAGACCGGATCGAGGGCGCGAGCCGAGAGGCTTGCTGCGAAGGTCGCGAGCGCGATGATGTTCAGGATCGGCGGCATGCTCAGCGCGCCACGGCCGCCGCTCCGAATGCCCGCGTCAACGCGCCGTGCTCTTGGCAAGCGTGTCGAATGCCATCAGAGTCCGCACCAGACCCTCGAACTCATTCAGCGACACCATGTTGGGACCATCGGACGGTGCCTGGTCGGGATCGGGATGGGTTTCGATGAATACGCCAGCGACGCCGACCGCCACCGCGGCGCGTGCCAGCACCGGCACGAACTCACGCTCGCCGCCGGATGACGTGCCCTTGCCGCCGGGCTGCTGCACCGAATGGGTGGCATCGAAGATGACAGGCGCGCCGGTGGTGCGCGCCAGGATCGGCAGCGCGCGCATATCGGAGACCAGCGTGTTGTAACCGAACGAGGCACCACGCTCGGTCACCAGCACGTTGCGGTTGCCGCCGCCGGTGATCTTGGCAACGACATTGGCCATATCCCAGGGCGCCAGAAACTGGCCCTTCTTGACGTTGACCACCTTGCCGGTCGCCGCCGCCGCCAGCAGCAGGTCGGTCTGCCGGCACAAGAATGCCGGGATTTGCAGCACGTCGACGGCCTGCGCGACCTCGGCGCATTGCGCGGCCTCGTGGACGTCGGTGAGAACAGGCATGCCAAGCGAGGAGCGAATTTCGGCGAAGATCGGCAGCGCCTGCATAAGGCCGATGCCGCGGGTGGCGGAGGCGCTGGTGCGGTTGGCCTTGTCGAACGAGGTCTTGTAGACGAGGCCGATCTTCAGCCGGCTCGCGATTTCCTTCAAGGCACTCGCGACTTCCAGCGCGTGCGCCCGACTTTCGAGCTGGCATGGCCCGGCGATGACAGCAAGCGGCAGCTCGTTGCCGAATTGGACCGACCCGATCGAGACCACCGGCGCAGCGGAGATCGCAGCGGAATTATCTGTGTTCAAAGCTTTTCCCTTTTGCTGACCGGACCTTGCCGGGCAGCGCTTGTCGGATCAACCCGAATCGAGGTCGTGGAGCGCGTGCACAATGTGGTCGAGCCCCCGGCATCGTTGATGCTCTAAGTGGGTTGAAAACCTACTTCACCGCGGAAAACGCCGTGGGCTGCAGGAACTGATTGACGATGTTGCCGACGATCTGGCCATCCGCCTCCGTCTTTGCCCGCGCCGCGATCCATTCCGGATCGGCCTGAAACGCATTCCACTTGGTCTCGCGCTCAGCCATCGATTCCCACGCCAGCAGATAGGTCAGTTCCTGGTTGGATTCGCCGACCAGCGTGGTGAAGAACCCGGCCTGCCTGATGCCATGCTTTTCCCAGATCTTCAGTGTGATGGTCTCAAAGCGCTTCAGCAGCGCCGGCAGACGGCCCGGCAGGCAGCGATAGACGCGGGTTTCGTAGATCATGAAAGTCTCCCTGATTGTTGTTCTTGCGAGCGGTAGAGCGGATGTTGTGGCAACAAACGGCAACGCGGTCAAAACCGTCAGCGAGCCTGTCCGGCCCTATACCAGCCGGCTTTGCACCACCGCGGCCTGAATGAACGACGCGAACAGCGGATGCGGTTCGAATGGCCGCGATTTCAGTTCCGGATGGAATTGCACACCGATGAACCACGGATGGTCATCGTATTCGACGATTTCCGGCAGCACCCCGTCCGGGGACAGGCCCGAGAACTTTAATCCATGCTGCTCAAGCCGGTCCTTGTAGGCGGTGTTGACCTCGTAGCGATGGCGGTGGCGTTCGGAAATCTCCGTGGCGTCACCATAGATACCGGACACCCGGCTGCCGCGCCTAAGCGCCGCCGGATAGGCGCCGAGCCGCATGGTGCCGCCGAGGTCGCCGGCCTTTGAGCGCCTTTCCAGCTCGTTGCCGCGCAGCCATTCGGTCATCAAGCCGACCACCGGTTCGGAGGTGGTGCCGAACTCGGTCGAATTCGCCGCCTCGACGCCGACCAGATTGCGCGCGGCTTCGATCACCGCCATCTGCATGCCGAAACAGATGCCGAAATACGGCACGTCGCGCTCCCTGGCGAACTGCGCCGCGCGGATTTTGCCTTCCGCGCCACGCTGCCCGAAGCCGCCGGGGACCAGAATGCCATTGACGTGTTCGAGGAATGGCGCGGGGTCCTTGTTCTCGAACACCTCGCTCTCGATCCAGTCGAGGTTGACTTTGACCTTGTTGGCGATGCCGCCATGGGACAGCGCCTCGGTCAGCGATTTATAGGCGTCCTTCATGCCGGTATATTTACCGACGATGGCGATGGTGACGGCGCCTTCGGGGTTGCGAATCCGCTCGTTGATGACATGCCAGCTCTGCAGCGCCGGCGCAATTTTCGGCTCGATGCCGAAGGCCGCCAGCACCTCGTCGTCGAGGCCGGCGTCGTGATACGCCTCCGGCACGGCATAGATGTTGTCGACGTCGCGCGCCTCGATCACCGCGCTCTCGCGCACGTTGCAGAACAGGCCGAGCTTGCGGCGCTCTTCCTTCGGGATCGGCCGGTCGGTGCGACACAAGAGGATATCCGGCTGGATCCCGATCGAGCGCAACTCCTTCACCGAATGCTGGGTGGGCTTGGTCTTCAATTCGCCGGCGCTCGGAATGAACGGCAGCAGCGTCAGGTGAATGTAGATGGCATGATCGCGCGGCAGATCGTTCTTGATCTGGCGGATTGCCTCGAAGAACGGCAGGCCCTCGATATCGCCGACAGTGCCGCCGATTTCGCACAGCACGAAATCGTAACCGTCATTGCTGTCGAGAATGAAGTCCTTGATAGCGTTGGTGACGTGGGGAATCACCTGGATGGTGGCGCCGAGATAGTCACCGCGCCGCTCCCTGGTCAGGATATCCTGATAGATCCGCCCGGTGGTGATGTTGTCGGCCTTGGTGGCGGGACGCCCGGTGAAGCGTTCATAATGCCCGAGAGCGAAGACGGACCTTGTAGCCCCGCGCCTGCAGCAGGGCGCCGAGCGCCGCTGAAGCCAGACCTTTGCCGAGCGAGGAGACCACGCCGCCGGTGATGAAAATGTACCGCGCCATGGGACTTAACCTTTAAAGCTCCGCAACCGATTCGCAAAACCAAAAGCAAATCTCAGCCGACCTTGGGATGGGCTGTAGTTGACGTAAAAATCAAAATGATTGCAGTCTCTTGATGGAGACTGCTGATGCAGGACGTTAGCTTTCGTCCTACATGGCCACCCTGCTTTATTGCGAACGGGGCGCCTGCGGGCCGGCGGGCGCCTGCGGATTTTGCTGCCCCTCATCGGATTTCTTCAGCGAATCCAGGAGACCGCCGCCCTGCGACAGCGGCGGCGCCGGCGTTGCCGGCTGCGACGCCGGAGCGCCATCGATGATCGAACTCGGCTTGCGGTCGGAACTGGCGAGCCATGCCAGCCCCAGGCTGGTCAAAAAGAAGCCAAACGCGAGAATGGCCGTGGTGCGCGTCAACAGGTTGGCGGTGCCGCGGCTCGACATGAAGCCGCCGCCTCCGCCGACGCCCAGACCGCCACCCTCGGACTTCTGCAACAAGACCATCGCGATCAATGTCGCGACGATCATCAGGTGGACCACAATAACGACAGTCTGCATCTCTACCTTCCATCGCAAACTCGGCGCATGATCCGCCAAAGGGTGAGCGGTTTGACGACAGCGGCTTGCGGGGTTTGAAGTCGCGCGGTGTCTACACGATTGGACGGGGCATTGTCACCCCTGCCGGCCGCGGGCAAACGACCAATTCCGGCATTCTAGACGGTTAGTTAGGGACAGCCAGCCGCGATGGCAAGAAAATCGCCCGCCTTTAGGCTGGCGCCGCCAACCAGCGCACCATTGACGTTCGGGACGGCCATCAGCTCCGTGGCATTCGACGGCTTCACCGAACCGCCATAGAGGATGCGAATTGCGGCCCCCTCTGCCTTAAAGCGCTGGTTGAGGCGATCGCGGATAAAACCATGAACTTGCTCGACATCTGTCGCGGTTGGGGTCCTGCCGGTACCGATCGCCCAGACCGGCTCATAGGCTACCACCAGATTGGCCGCGGTGGCGCCGTCCGGCAGCGAACCAAAGAGCTGGCCGCCGCATATCTGCAGAGTCTGTCCAGCGTCGCGGTGATCCTGGGTCTCGCCGATACAGACAATTGCCGTCAGTCCGGCGCGCCAGGCGGCTGCGGCCTTTTGCCGGACCAGGGCATCCGTTTCGCCATGGTCCGCACGCCGCTCGGAGTGGCCGACGATCACGGCGCTGGCGCCAGCATCGGCCAGCATCTCTGCCGAGATATCGCCGGTGTGGGCACCGGAGGCGTTCGGGTGACAATCCTGCGCGCCGACGGTCAGCGCCCCCGAACCGCGGGCCTTCTCGGCAAAGGCCGCCAGCAATGTCGCGGGCGGGCAAACCAGCAGGTTGGCTTTTGCTGAAATTGCCCCGGCGCCCGCGAGCATGGCCTCCAGTTCCGCCACCGAGGCCCTGAGACCGTTCATTTTCCAGTTCCCCGCGATCAGCGGCCGCAGTTGGTTCATCGCACGTCCCATGAGCTATTGGAAAATGTCCGGAATTCGAAGTTCGCTCACCCTGCGACACGGCCTTGCGCGAGCTTCGAATTCCAAAGGACACTCCAAAACTATGATTCCAGAGTGGTTTTGGTTCAGAAATTCTCTTGAAGAACTCGCAGCGAAGATGAAGAGAACTTCTGAACCACCAATCCAGTCTGCGCTAGCAGACTGGATTGTCCAGCACCAGTTCCGGATGCCGGTTTAGCACCCTGGCAGGTGTTAACCGCTTCAATTCGCCGTCCCCGCTACGGTTGCGACGAGGCGACGGCCACTTTATGATGCTTTACCAATTCGGCGACGCCCTTTTGCGGAATCCGCTCCGGGCGCGACCGGTTCCCTCCTGCAGATAAAGTGAACCCATGCTTCGAGGAATGCGCAAAGCCTCATCAAACTGGCTCGGCAAGATGATTATGAGCGTCGTGATGGGCGTGTTGATCGTCAGCTTTGGCGTCTGGGGTATCGCGGACATCTTCAAGGGCTTCGGGCAGTCGACGCTGGCCAAGATCGGCCATACCGAGATTTCGACCGAGCAATTCCGGCAGCTTTATACCGACCGGCTGCAGCAGATCGGCCGTCAGTTCGGCCGGCCGCTGACCACCGATCAGGCAAGAGCCTTCGGCATCGACCGCCAGGTGCTGCAGCAGATGGTCGCCGAAGCGGCCCTCGACGAGGATGCGCGCCGGCTGGGTCTTGGACAATCGGACGCCGAAGTCATGCGGATGATCTTCAACGATCCCAATTTCAAGGCCCCGACCGGGGCGTTCGATCCGGCGCGATTCAAGGAGGCCCTGCGCCAGTTTGGCTATACCGAACAGCGTTACATCGCCGAGCAGCGCAAGGTCTCGCTGCGCCGGCAGATCGCCGATACCGTGACCGCGGGACTTGAGCCTGCCAAAACCATGATCGAAGCCGCCAACCGGTTTCAGAACGAACAGCGCACCGTCGAGTATGTGAAGCTGGACGCGGCCCAGGCCGGTACCATCGATCCGCCGTCGCCCGAGGCACTGGCCGGCTATTTCGACGATCACAAGACGCAATTCCGCGCCCCTGAATACCGCAAGATCTCCTTTGTGGTGGTGACTCCCGAAGAGGTCGCCAAATGGTCTGTTGTCTCCGACGAGGATGCCAAGAAGGTATTCGAGCAGCGCCGCGACAAATTCGCGACACCGGAGCGGCGGCAGATCTCGCAAATCGTGTTTCCGAACGGCGAAGAGGCCCAGGCGGCGCGCACGCGCATCGCCGCGGGAATGTCGTTCGACGATATCGCCAAGGAGCGTAGCCTCGCACCGGCCGACGTCGATCTTGGGATGGTCGCAAAATCCGACATCCTCGATCCGACCGTGGCGGATGCGGCATTTTCGCTGGCGCCTGACGAAGTCAGCCAGCCCGTCGTGGGCAGGTTTGGCGTCGCCCTGGTCAAGGTCGGCAAGATCGAGCCCGGCATCCAGCCGAGCTATGAAAGCGTCGCTGCCACCATCAAGCGCGACATCGCAATCGAGCGCGCGCGCGCCTCGGTCCAAGGTCTCCATGACAAGATGGAAGATGCGCGCGGCGGCGGCGCGAGTGTCATTGACGCCGCCAAGAAGCTCGGGCTGGCCTCTGTTACCATCGACGCCACCGACCGATCCGGACGGGCGCCCGACGGCAAACCCGTCGCCGGAATCCCTGCGGGCCTCGATCTCATGTCGCAGGCATTCACCAGCGATGTCGGCGTCGACAACGACCCGCTGCAATTGGGCGGCGGATATGTCTGGTTCGACGTCCTGGGCATCACCCCGTCGCGCGAACGCAGCATCGATGAGGTCAAGGATCAGGTTGAGGCGCGCTGGCGCGACCAGCAGATCACGAGCCGGTTGCGAACCAAGGCTACTGAGTTGGTCGGAAAACTCGATCAAAACGGCAAACTCGCCGACGAGGCGGCCGCAAACGGGCTGAAGGTAGAAACATCGGCAGCCATCAAGCGCGACGCCAAGGTGCCCGGTCTGCCGGACACCGCGGTTGAGGCGGCATTTCGCACGCCCAAGGATGCGGCCGGACAGGCTCAGGGCATCGGCGGTGCCGAATGGATCGTGTTCCGCGTCGCCGACGTGACCGTACCGCCGCTCGATCTGGCGTCGGAGGACGCCAAGAAACTGAAGGAGATCCAGCAACGCAGCCTGACCGATGAGCAGATTGCGCAGTACGTCTCCAAGCTCGAAAGCGAAATCGGCACCACGATCAACGAAAGCGCCGTCGCGCAGGCGACCGGTGCTGCCAGCAATAACAACTGATGACGTGCCGTAGTGCCGCAGGATGGCTGGAGCCGACGGGCGCGCTTATGCGCGCCGGTTGGCGAAACCCATCACAAATACCGGTGAATGTGATCGGTTTCGCAAGTGCTCAACCCAACCTACGAGATAGACTTCCGTTCCTGCATCACCTCCAAGGCACCTGATGGACGACCTCAAATCTATCATCGGAAAAGTCGCCACCGGCGCCACCCTGTCGCGCGACGAGGCGGCCGCCGCGTTCGACAGCATGATGTCCGGCGAAGCCACGCCCTCGCAGATGGGCGGGTTGCTGATGGCGCTGCGCGTGCGCGGCGAAACCGTCGATGAGATCACCGGCGCGGTCTCCGCGATGCGCGCCAAGATGCTGCGCGTCAAAGCCCCTGCCGACGCCGTCGATGTGGTCGGCACCGGCGGCGACGGCTCCGGCTCGGTGAATGTATCGACCTGTGCGTCGTTCATCGTCGCAGGCGCCGGCGTGCCAGTCGCCAAGCACGGCAATCGTGCGCTGTCGTCGCGTTCGGGAGCGGCCGATGTATTGACCTCGCTGGGCGTCCGGATCGACATCACCCCGGAGCATGTCGGGCGCTGCGTCGCCGAGACCGGTATAGGCTTCATGTTCGCGCCCTCCCATCATCCGGCGATGAAAAACGTCGGCCCAACCCGGGTCGAACTCGCGACGCGCACGATCTTCAATCTGCTGGGCCCGCTCTCCAATCCCGCCGGCGTCAGGCGACAAATGGTCGGCGTTTTCTCCCGGCAGTGGGTCTTGCCGCTGGCGCAAGTGCTGAAGAACCTCGGCGCGGAATCGGCCTGGGTGGTGCACGGCTCCGACGGGCTCGACGAAATCACCCTCACCGGTCCGACTTTCGTGGCTGCGCTTGAAAACGGCAACATCCGCACCTTCGAGGTGACGCCCGAGGACGCCGGCTTGGCGCGCGTCGGCGGCGATGCGCTGAAAGGTGGCGACGCCGATGCCAATGCGGTCGCGCTGTCGAGCGTGCTCGACGGCATGCCGAGCCCGTTCCGCGATGTCGCCCTGCTGAATGCGGCGGCGGCGCTGATCGTCGCAGGCCGCGTCGGGGATTTGAAGGAAGGCATTGCGCTCGGCGCCGAATCGCTCGACAGCGGCGCGGCAGCGGAGCGCCTGAAGCGCCTGATCGCGATCTCCAACGCTTAAAGGTGCAGCGTGTCCGATATCCTGACCAAGATCGAAGCCTATAAGCGCGACGAGATCGCCGCCGCCAAGCGCGCGCGTCCGCTTGAAAGCGTCGAAGCGCTGGCGAAGGCCGCACCGCCGCCGCGCGGGTTCGTCCGCGCGATCCGCGAAAAACTTAAGGCTGGCGACTTCGCGCTGATCGCCGAAATCAAGAAAGCCTCGCCGTCAAAGGGCCTGATCCGCGCCGATTTCGATCCGCCAGCGCTGGCACGCGCTTACGAGGCCGGCGGTGCTGCCTGTCTCTCGGTGTTGACCGACACGCCGTCGTTCCAGGGCCATCTCGACTTCATGGTGGCGGCGCGCGCCGCGGTTAAGTTGCCGGTGCTGCGCAAGGATTTCATGTACGACACCTATCAGGTGGTCGAGGCGCGCGCGCACGGCGCCGACTGCATCCTGATCATCATGGCGGCGCTCGACGATGCCGCGGCCAAGGACATCGAAGATGCGGCGCGCTCGCTCGGGATGGACGTTCTGCTCGAGGTGCATAACCGCGAGGAACTGGATCGGGCGCTGCAATTGCGCTCGCCGATGATCGGCGTCAACAACCGCAATCTGCGCACCTTCGAAACCACGCTGGCCACCAGCGAGGCGCTGGCGCCGCTGATTCCCAAGGACCGCCTGATGGTCGGCGAAAGCGGCATCTTCGCGCCTGACGACCTCGCGCGGCTGGCGCTCGTCGGCATGTCCACCTTCCTCGTCGGCGAAAGCCTGATGCGGCAGAGCGATGTTGCCGCGGCGACGCGCACCCTGCTCGCACGCAGCGCGGCCTCCCGCGCCACCGGGACAAGGTAGTGGCTTTGCAACGCCACGACGATCCTTCTTACCCTCCCCTGCCCTCCAGGCGAGGGTGAAAGAACACGCTTATGGCGCGCAAAAATCAAAACCCTACCCTCACCCACATCGACAGCCAGGGCGAAGCGCGGATGGTGGATGTTTCCGCCAAGCCGGCCACCGAGCGCATCGCAGTGGCCGAGGGCTGCGTCGTCATGAGCAGGGCGACGCTCGATCTGATCGTCAGCGGCAACGCCAAAAAGGGCGACGTGCTCGGCACTGCCCGCGTCGCCGGCATCATGGCGGCGAAGCGCACCTCCGACCTCATTCCGCTGTGCCATCCGCTGGCGCTGTCGAAAGTCACCCTCGACATTACGCCCGATAAAAAACTGCCGGGCTGCCGTGTTCGCGGCAGCGTCAAGGTCAACGGGCCCACCGGCGTCGAGATGGAAGCGCTGACCGCGGTGTCGGTGGCGTGCCTCACCATCTACGACATGATCAAGGCGGTGGAGCGCGGCGTCCGCATCGAAGGCATTCATCTCGTCGAGAAGAAGGGCGGCAAGTCCGGACATTATCTGGTGACGGAGTCTTCGGCCACGAAGTGATGTCTTTGCCGCGGGCGCTCAGCGGCCGTACAGGCCAGTCAGCGTCGCTTTCGCCAGCGTGTGGAAGTGCAGGTCGAATCCGACCAGCGCGGCGGAGGCGGCATCGTTCTGGGCGTCGGGCAGCTTGTCGACGTCGACCGCAAAGACCGTGATCTGGTAGCGATGCGGCTTGTCGCCGGCCGGCGGACATGGGCCGCCGTAGCCGTTGGCTCCGAAATCGGTTCGACTCTGGATGGCGCCCTTGGGCATCAGCTTCTTCTTCACGTCGCCCGCGCCCTTAGGCAGCGAGGTCGTTCCCGCGGGGATGTTGAACGCGACCCAATGCCACCAGCCACTGCCGGTCGGCGCGTCCGGGTCGTACATGCTGACGGCGAAGCTCTTCGTGCCGCTTGGCGCACCCTTCCAGCTCAGGGCGGGAGAAATATTGCTGCCGGTGCAGCCAAAGCCCTTGAACACCTGTTCGCTGGCGATGGTGCCGCCCTCGGAAATTTCAGGGCTGGTCAAGGTCATACTTTGAGCGTTCGCGACGGTAGCACCGAGCGCGCTCACGCCAAGCGCCGCAATCCAGACCACCAGTTTTGTCGTTACTTCTGTCATTACCGGTCCCTCCGCTTGATCTGCCGGAATTTTTCCGATGCTCCCGGTCTGGTATCTGCCATAACAATTTTCCCCGTGGCGTGGAATACCGCGCCCAAGCAGACCGCCCCGCCATTGCCGGCTTGCGCCGATTTTTGTACACGACCCGGATGACGACAAATCTCCTTGCCCCCGGCTCCGCCGACGTTCTGCTGTTCGATCTCGGCCGGGTCGTGCTCGATATCGATTTCGACCGGACCCTGGCCTGCTGGGCCGGGTACGCCGGCTGCGAGCCCGCCGATCTGGTCGGGCGTTTTTTGCGAGATGATCTCTACAAGGGCCATGAGCGGGGCGAGATCGACGATGCCACATTCTTCGCTGGGCTGCGCAGGTCGCTTCGCATCGACGTTCCCGATCAACAGTTTCTCGAAGGCTGGAACGCGATCTTCGTCGGCGAGATGGCGGGCATCGCGCCGCTGCTCGCACGCGCCGCGCAACGCGTCCCGCTCTATGCCTTCTCCAACACCAATCACGCCCACGCGATGCATTTTTCGCAACACTTTGCCGATGTGCTCGGCCATTTCCGCGAAATCTTTCTGTCGTCGACGATCGGGCTTCGAAAACCCGACGCCGACGCCTATGATCATGTGGTGAAGGTGATCGGCGTGCCCGCAGCGCGCATCGTATTCTTCGACGACCTGATGGAAAATATCGAAGGCGCCCGTGCAAGCGGACTGACGGCCGTGCATGTCACGTCGACACGCGACGTGGCTGATGCCCTCGCCGCTATGGATCTGTAGGAGAATCGCCAGTGGCATTGATGCCGGTTGCCGACGCGCTGTCAGCGATCCTGGCGGGCGCGACACCGCTGCCCGAGGAGATGGTCGCCCTCGATGCGGCCCACCGCCGCGTGCTCGCGCGCGACGTCGCGGCATTACGCACCCAGCCGCCGCAGGCGATGTCGGCGATGGACGGCTATGCGGTACGATCAGCCGACGCATCAACCGCGCCGGCGCGGCTGAAAATCATCGGCGCGGTCGCGGCCGGACGGCCGTTCGATAAGGCGCTGCGCGAAAGCGAGGCCGTCAGGATTTTCACCGGCGGCGTCGTTCCCGATGGCGCCGATGCCGTGGTGATCCAGGAGGACACCGCCCGCGACGGCGACACCGTCATCGTCAACGAAGCGGCAGCAACGGGAAAGAACATCCGTCCCGCCGGCATCGATTTTCGGCAAGGCGATGTGCTGCTCCGCGGCGGCAGCCGCCTCACCGACCGCGACCTCTCTTTGGCGGCGGGCATGAACCATCCGCATCTGGCAGTGCGGCGCCGCCCGAAACTGGCGGTACTCGCCACCGGCGATGAACTGGTGATGCCGGGAATATCGCCCGGCCCTGGACAGATCGTTTACTCCAACGGCTATGCGTTGCGGGCCCTGGCGCGCTCCGAGGGCGCCGAGACCATCGATCTCGGCATCGCCGCCGACACCGTTGCGGCCACCACCGACGGGATCCGCCGCGCCCGCGACAGCGGCGCCGACATTCTCATCACCACCGGCGGCGCTTCGGTGGGAGATCACGACCTGGTCAAACAATCGCTGGAGGCCGAGGGCGTCGAGATGGCGTTCTGGAAGATCGCGATGCGTCCGGGCAAGCCGATGATGCATGGCCGTCTCGGCGCGATGCGCGTGATCGGCCTGCCCGGCAATCCGGTGTCGTCCTATGTCTGTGCCTTCCTGTTCCTGGCGCCGTTGATTCGCGCGCTGTCGGGACGAACCGAAATCCACCATCTGCCCGAGCCGGCGCTGCTCGGCCGCGATCTTGCCGCCAATGACATCAGGGAAGATTATCTGCGCGCCCGGCTAGAGGCGCTCGCCGATGGCACCCTGGTCGCCACGCCGGTCAATCACCAGGACAGCTCGCTGCTGGCCAATCTGTCGTTTGCCCAGGCGCTGGTGATCCGTCCCCCTCTGGCTCCGGCGGCGGCCGCGGGGTCGCCCTGCATGATCCTGAGGCTGCCGCTTTAGCGACCGCACATCACGATACCGCGCGACGCCCTTGCCAGCGGGATGGCTTCAGTTACGCGCCGGCCCGGCGGCGCGAGGCCGCAGCCAGCCGTCCCCCTGTTGACGGAAAATTAATCGTTGCGGAACACATATGGAACAGATAGTGTTCGTTCATGATTTGTTTCAAAGATTCGAGCCCAACAGCCTGAGCTTTAAGCACGGAGCAGTCGAGTCTTGAAGGCGAGTCTTGTTGGAACGGCATCTTGTTGAAACAGAGTCTTGAAGCAAAGTTTTGGAAACGCGGCGGCTGACACCGTCAACCCCGGGGGATTGGTCGAGATGCTCACGCGCAAACAGTATGAACTTCTGCGTTTCATCAACGAGCGGCTGAAGGAAGCCGGCGTGCCGCCGTCGTTCGACGAGATGAAGGACGCGCTGGACCTGCGCTCGAAGTCCGGCATCCACCGGTTGATCACCGCGCTGGAAGAACGCGGCTTCATCCGCCGCCTGCCCAATCGCGCCCGCGCCATCGAGGTCATCAAGATGCCCGAACTCGGGGCCAGCGGCGGCGGCAACGGCCGTCGCGGATTTACCCCGAGCGTAATCGAAGGCAATCTCGGCAAGGTCCGTCCCGCCAGCAGCAGCAGT
>WNFI01187080.1_pt1 | contig 32240 bp, 26 predicted proteins | sample 5400471 | NCBI WGS metagenome assembly WNFI01 (sample SAMN13153348, study PRJNA577476) | soil metagenome | isolation source: 100 cm saprolite on Douglas fir-dominated hillslope | place: USA:California | collected 2013-09-17 | reverse complement strand
CTTCAATGTACATGTCACTGTCCCACCTACGTTGGGGCACCAAATGTAGGTGGGACAGTGACATGTACATTGAAGTTTTCAAAATTCTCCTGATTTATCACACCCGGTATATTTATTTCCCAAATATTTCCTGTTTTCTGCGCGACATCTGTTGTATTAAAAGAGAGAGTAAATGTTAGAGAGTTATTTAACCCGACAACCCGTTTATTAAAAAGTACTCTCACTTTATATCCGTTTTTATCTTGCGTCACCTCCGGATTAATAACACCTGCAGTATCTGCTGCTTGGAAATTTGTCGCGTTCATAAAGCCAACATGCAACGTGTACGAAGAAGCATAATAATCGCTAGTAATATTTTTGAGCGTTATCGCAAACAATACATGTGTAGAACCTGTCGGGTTAACTGAATAGGTAGTATTGTAAGAGGTTATAAAGTTATTCGCAGCGAGAGTTTGATGAGGGTTTAAAAAAGAAACAAAGAGTAAACAAAGAAAAATAATTACTTTTTTCATGAAGTAGATATAGCGTACAATATTATTGTAATAATGTCGATAATTGACAAAAGAATAGTTATTAGACATAATGTGGGTATGAGTACTATGCAAGGTGAACTAAAAATAAATCTTTCTGAAGATCTGATAGGATTATTGCGAACAAAAGCAGGGCGGCTTGGTGTTTCTATTACACAACTGGTAAAGCAGCTGATTTCACGAGAAGTCAAAGATGAAGAGTATCCAACGTATATCGCGTCTGCTTCAACAATAAAAGCCGCCAAGGGAGCTTTAAAAGAACATGACAAAGCCATCAGAATTGACGATATTCATAAATATTTTAAAAACCTCTGAAGTATGAAGATTGAGTTCTCACCTCTTGTTGATAAGAAGCTTCGACAATTAAAACAAAAAGATTCCCATTTAGCAAAAATAGTAGAAAAACAATTGGCTTTATTTGCAGAAAATCCAAAACATCCTTCTTTAAGAGTCCACAAATTAGCAGGAGATTTGGAAAATTTGCGAAGTATTTCAGTTAATAGAAGTGTTCGTATGAGTTACGTTTTAGAAGGGGATGTTGCTTACTTTATTAAAATTGGTACACATGATGAAGTGTATAAGAAATAGTTTTACAATACTTTTCTCAAAAATTCCCCAGTATATGAGTTTGGATTTGCGGCTATTTCTTTGGGGACTCCCTGCGCTACAACTTGGCCGCCGTTCTCTCCGCCATCAGGGCCCAGATCAATAATGTGGTCTGCATTTTTGATAACATCCAGATTGTGTTCTATGACAATTACTGTATTACCTATGTCTACCAAACGACGTAACACTCCTAATAGTTTTTCAAGGTCAGCAAAATGCAATCCTGTTGTTGGTTCGTCAAGGAGATATAACGCGTCTCTGCCCCGTTTGGAAAGTTCAGAAGCGAGTTTTACTCTTTGCGCTTCTCCGCCGGATAATGTTGGAGCTGGCTGACCCAATTTGATGTACGATAAGCCAACATCAGTTAATGTTTGCAATTTATATGCCAGGGTTGGGACAAAGGAAAAGAACTCCAAAGCTTCCGCGACGCTCATATGCAGTACTTCGGAGATATTTCTCCCGTTAAATAATACTTCTAACGCTTCCCTGTTGTATTGTGTACCGCCACAAACGTCACAAGGGATATATACGTCCGGCAAGAACTGCATTTCTATTTTTATCTGTCCTTCTCCTTCACAAGCTTCGCATCTGCCGCCCTTTACATTAAAAGAAAATCTTCCCGGTCCATACCCGCGTAGTTTTGCTTCTTTAGTTTTTGCGAAAATATCACGGATGTAATTGAATGAACCTGTATATGTAACAGGGTTACTCCGTGGAGTTCTGCCAATTGGTGATTGATCAATTGCAAAAACATGTCTTATATACTCATCGCCTGTCATTGAGCTGAACCTACCCGGTCGTTCTCTGGTGTAAGGGTTTTTTTTCATTGCTAACGATTTTTGTAAAATATCATTGACAAGTGTTGACTTACCACTGCCTGATGCGCCTGTCACAACAGTTAGTGAATGCAAAGGAAATGAAACGTTTATGTTTTTCAGATTATGTTCACTTGCTCCATAAATTGTAAGAGCTTTTTTCTCTTTTTCTTCATTATTCGCGCGTAAAAAATGAATTTTCTTTTTTCCTGATAAATATTTTCCGGTTATTGATTCAGGATTATTTTTAATTTCATCAGGAGTTCCTTGAGCAATAATATTGCCGCCGTTAATTCCTGCGGCAGGTCCGAAATCCAAAATCATATCAGATGCTTCCATAGTTTCCTGGTCATGTTCTACAACTATCACTGTATTGCCCAGATCACGGAGTTTTTTTAATGTCTTTATTAACTTCTCATTATCTTTGGGATGCAGACCAATAGATGGTTCATCCAAGACATACAAAACCCCAGTCAATCCGCTGCCAATTTGTGATGCGAGTCTAATCCTTTGCGCTTCTCCTCCTGCTAATGTGTTGGCGCTGCGCGAAATAGTAAGATAATCCAATCCAACATCTACTAAAAATGTTAACCGTTGTTTGATTTCTTTCAAAATGAGTTTACCGATTTGTATTTCGCGCTCTGATAATATATTCATCAAATTGCTAATAAATGCTAATGATTTTGCGATAGACATATCTGACACATCCATAATAGATTTTTTATCAATAGTGACAGAAAGTGCTTCAGGCTTTAATCGTGACCCGTTACAGTCAGGACACGTTTCAACCCGCATAAATTTCTCAATTTGAGATTTTAAGAACATTGATTCTGTATCAGCATACCTGCGTTTTATCTCATGCAAGATTCCCTTGAAAGGTTCTCGGATACTTGTAAGCCTTCCCCACTTATTCTCTCCTTCAACCTCATATTCTTTGTTCCCAGTCCCTTCAAGCATGAGCTCTTTTTTTTCATCAGAAATTTCTTCAAGGCGTTTATTTAAAGCTATGGCATTCTCATCACAAAACGTCTTGAGTGTTCTGATAAACCACGTATCATGGGTCATAGCATTTGCAAATGGCAAAATACCGCCTTCGTTAATTGTGAGATTATTATTAAAAATTAATTCACGGTTAACATTTAACACTGTGCCTAATCCATGACATATCGGACAAGCCCCATGAGGTGTATTAAAAGAAAAAATACGCGGTTCAATCTCTGGGAGAGAAATATTATCAACAGGACAGGCAAATTTTTCCGAAAAGAGCTCATCTTCCATCTGTTTTGGAGTTTCAGGAATTTCAAATCCTGGATCTTTAATAATAGAGACAATTAATTCTCCGTTTCCCATTTTTAAAGCTTGCTCAATATCATTTGACAATCTAAGCTTATCTGTCTCTTTAGATAAGACTAGGGTATCAATAATTGCTTCAATGGTGTGTTTGTTGGTTTTAATTAACACCAAATCTTCATCGAGTGAATACACCTTCTTATCTATACGTGCTTTTTTATATCCCCGTTTCCGCAGATCACGAAACAATTCTGTATATTCTCCTTTTCTGTCTTTGACAATTGGCGCGAGAATCATTAATCTGAGTTGTTGCTTTCCTATTTCCGCTTTTGTGATTAATAAATCCTGAATTGCTTGAGTAATTTGTTCCTTTGACAAGTGAGAAATCTCCCTGCCGCATTTAGGGCAATGCGGATGGCCTACTCTTGCAAAAAGTAAGCGCATATAATCATAAATTTCCGTGACAGTGCCGACTGTAGAACGGGGGTTGTGGGATGCTCCTTTTTGGTCTATAGAAATTGCGGGAGATAATCCTTCAATCAAGTCTACATCCGGCTTTTTCATCACGCCGAGAAATTGCCTGGCATATGACGACAGACTTTCTACGTACCGTCTCTGTCCTTCTGCATAAATTGTATCAAAAGCAAGTGATGACTTTCCGCTGCCGGAGAGACCTGTTAGGACAATCAATTTATTTTTGGGGAGGGTAACGTCTATGTTTTTGAGGTTATGTTCCCGTGCTCCTTTGATGCGAATTGTATCCATAGTTGAGCTTCCATTGTATCTGAAAAGAAGCTAATATACAAGCGCGGGATATAAATTTCTTACTTGCATTGTTATATCAGATTTGTATAATTATATGTATGACTGCAAAAGATTTAGATCAAATTAGAAAACTCTTTGAAGATGAGATAGAGAATGTTAGTAAACTTCTAAAAGGTGAAAGAGTACATGTAAGAAAACTTTTTGAAGGTGAAAGGTCACATACTGAGAAACTTTTTGAAAATGAACGGGTACACACTGAGAAACTTTTGAAGGATGAAAGGTTACATACCGAGAAACTTTTTGAAAATGAACGAGTACACACAGGAAAACTGATCGATCAAAAATTAGAACCAATGAAGCAAGAATTGATCCGTGAAATTCGCGATAGTCAAGAAGATACGATCAAGGTTCTCACAGAGCTCATGATAACAGGATTTAAAGCACACGAGGATAGACTTGAAATAATAGAAGATGAACTCCAAATTCCACATACGAAAAAGAATTAAAATTTCGGTCAACTTTCTCCTAGAAATCTTCGTGAATATATTGTATACTCCGTTCAAGGCTGAAGGGGGAAAAATATTGCATCTTTACAAATAGGCATATTTATAGTATAACTAATCACTCTAGGACATCTTATAGAGATTAAGTTGTTTTAGATATATATTCGTCTGCCCAACCGAGTACAGTATGTGATTGGTTGGGTTTGTCGTAGGTAATACATTATGAACAAAATTTCTGTCGTTATCCCTACCTGGAATGAAGAAGGAAATGTTGCATTGCTTATAGAACGATTATGCAAGGCACTTAAAACAAAAAAAATCACCTACGAACTCATATTCGTTGACGATCATTCAACAGACCGCACTGTTCACATCATAAAATCCTTCATACAAAGATATCCTATTTCTTTATACATGAAAGAAGGCACAAAAGGAAAAGCTCAGTCGCTTTTGGAAGGTTTCTCTCATGCTAAATATGATTTACTCTGTATGATCGATGCAGATTTACAGTATCCACCCGAAGCAGTCTCTGGAATGATTGAAAAAATTAATAAAGGCGCCGATGTTGTAGTAACTAACCGCGAAGATGCTAAAACAAGCCTCAAACGGAAACTTGCCAGCACTGCTTTTCTATTTGTTTTTGGAAAAATTCTTCATGGATTTAACTATGACGTACAGTCGGGCTTGAAAGTATTTAAAAAAGAAATTATTGAACGCATCACATTAAATCCATCTCCCTGGTCATTTGATTTAGAATTCCTCACCAAATCGCGAAACGCGGGATATACAATCGAAACTCACAATATAACGTTTGCTAAAAGGTATACGGGAAATGCAAAAATAAGTTTATTTAAAGCCGCATATGAAGCAGGCATAGCCGCGATTAAACTCCGTTTTGCCGGTCCAGAAATTATTCCCTTTCATCCCAAAGCCGTAAAAACAAAAGGTGATGGGTTTCATTATAAAGGAGCACCGTTTGTGTCACATACAAAACTGCATCATTCCCAAACCGCGTTGTACCGTATGTCTTCCATGCAAATTATTATTTTGAGTTTATTTGGTTACTTGCTTTTATGTGCTTTTCTTATTAATTGGCATGCAACACTTGTGTGGATACTCGCATTTTTAACTACAGCATATTTTATTGACCTATTTTTTAATTTATTTCTCATTTACCGAAGCTTTTCAAAAAATCCTGAGATTCAGGTTACTACAGAAGAACTCACACAACTTTCCAGTGACGAATTGCCAATGTATACTATTTTTTGTCCTCTCTATAAAGAATGGGAAGTGTTGCCGCAGTTCGTAACTGCTATGAATAGACTAGATTACCCAAAAAATAAATTGCAAGTGATCCTTCTTTTGGAAGAAGACGATACAGAAACAGTAGAAAAAGCGCGCGCGTATAACTTGCCAAAGCATTTTGAGATACTTGTTGTCCCGCATTCAAAGCCAAAAACAAAACCAAAAGCCATGAATTACGGCCTGAAGTTTACACGCGGTGAATATGTCACAATTTACGACGCGGAAGACGTTCCTGAAGTGACGCAACTCAAAAAAGCAATAATAGCATTTAGAAAGTCAGACAAGTATACGGTTTGTATTCAGGCAAAGTTGAATTTTTACAACCCTCATCAAAATATTCTCACACGCGCCTTTACCGCGGAATATTCCTTGTGGTTTGATTTAGTATTAACAGGGTTGCAATCTATCAACGCTCCCATTCCTCTTGGAGGTACATCAAATCATTTTAAAGCAGAAAAATTACGCGAACTTAATGGTTGGGACGCATTCAATGTAACTGAGGATTGTGATTTAGGTATGCGGCTTGTTAAGAATGGATATAAAACAGCAATTGTTGATTCAACGACATATGAAGAAGCAAATAGTGATTATGAGAACTGGTTTTGGCAGAGAAGCCGTTGGATCAAAGGGTATATGCAAACCTATTTAGTACATATGCGTAATCCGATGTCATTTTTAACAAACTGGAAAAAGCCGCATTTCTTTTCATTTCAAATTATTGTTGGAGGAAAAATATTTTCTATGTTGATTAACCCCCTGATGTGGATTATTACCTTTATGTATTTTGCTTTTAGAGCACATGTAGGTCTTTTTATTGAATCTTTCTTTCCTGCACCTGTTTTGTATATGGGAGTATTTTGTTTGTTTGCCGGTAATTTTTTATATATGTATTATTACATGATCGGCTGCGCGAACCGGGGATATGATGATGTAATTAAGTATGTTTATTTAGTTCCTCTTTATTGGTTAGCAATGAGTGCCGCAGCATGGGTTGCAATCTATAAGCTCATTCAGCAGCCGCATTTTTGGTCTAAAACAAAACACGGGTTGCATCTTAATAACCAGAATGCAATGGATCAGGCTTCTACTGTCATCGGTACAGAACTTGTTAATCAAGAGTTAACCGTATCTGCTCTGCCTGCTTTTTAATAGTATGAAAAATTTATCCAGACACATAGTAACAAGTGGTGGGTTTTATTTAACAGCATTATTAATTGCTGACGCATTCAATTATATTTTTAGCGCGTATTTAAACCGTGTATTACCGTTTGAAGAAATTGGCTTGGTAACTCTTATCAACACACTCTTTACTTTTGTTAGTTTATTTATCACAGCTACCGCAACAACTGTGACGCATGAAACGGCATATGTGGGCGGAAGAGATAAAAACGCCGCCATTGCTTTTTATAAATCCACATTCAAAAAAAGTCTCATTGTTACTTTGGGTGTTTCGGTAATATGGATCTTACTTGTTCCATTTACTTCTGATTTTTTTGGCATTGACCGTTGGATGCCGTTGTTTCTTTTTACTCCAATGATCACTGTGAGTTTGTTAACTGCATCAAATAGAGGGTATTTGCAGGGAATGCTTTCTTTTACCGCACTTGGCATATTTCTTATTTTTGAAGCGTTAAGTAAATTACTCTTAGCGCTTGTATTAGTGTTTTTTAAATTAAACGATTACGTATATATCTCTATTATCTTTTCAGAACTCTTTGACTTTGCTCTCGCAATGGGGTACGTATGGTATAAAACACGAAATATTACTGTCAAAAATACTGTAAAGTTCCCTATTCGATTTTTCTCAGCATCAGTTATCGCAAAACTCGCTACAACCAGTTTTCTTATTTTTGATTTTATTATGGCCAAACATTTCCTCTCTCCTGTACAGGCAGGTCAATACGCAGTGCTCGCGTTCGCGGGGAAAATGGTGTTCTACTTTGGCTCTTTATTAAATGGTTTTGTAGTATCACTTATCAGCCGTGCTGAGGGATTAAACCAATCTCCGGAAAAAGTATTTTATAAATTATTTGGCGGTGCAGCTTTGTTAACATTTGGGGTATATTTCTTTGTTGGGCCTCTTGGATATTTCATTATGCCCTTGTTATTTGGAAAGAACGCGCAAGCCATAGTTTCTTTTTTACCTCTCTATGGGCTAGCAATTGCTTTGTTTACTTTGACTAATCAATTAGTTACCTATCACCTTGCCCGTAAACATTTTATTTTCCCTGTTACCGCGTTATTTTCTGCAGTACTTATAGTTGGAGGAATAATTTTATTCCATGGAAATATTAGCCAGATTGTTACTGTTGTATTTGTTTCAAGTCTCATCAATTTTGCCTTGTTAATGGTATTTCATGTATTTAATGTTGAAGGAAAATACCTGCGGCAAAATCTTCTTGATTTACTTGAACTGCTTTTGCCTTTAGCAAAAGACACTTCTGAAAAAAAATACAAACAGCGTATTCTTATTTTCAACTGGCGGGATCTGCGGCATATTTTTGCGGGCGGGGCTGAAGTATATGTACATGAGATGGCAAAGCGGTGGGTAAAAGCTGGTAATAGAGTAACTGTATTCTGCGGCAATGATGGTACATCACCTCGTCAGGAAGTTATAGACGGTGTTGAAATTATTCGGCGCGGCGGGTTCTATTTTGTATATATCTGGGCATTTGTCTACTATGTACTACGTTTTAGAAATCGATATGACATTATTATAGATTCTGAGAACGGAATTCCTTTCTTTACTCCATTATATGCAAGAAAAGAAAAAATATTTTGTCTTGTGCATCATGTACATCAGGAAATTTTCCAAAATTACTTAATTAAACCACTTGCAATGTTTGCTTCATTTTTAGAAAAAGACGCCATGCCGTTTGTATATAAAAACGTGAAATTCATTACTGTATCAGAATCTACAAAACAGGAAATGGGGAAAATAGGTATGGGTAAGGCGGGTATAGAAATAATCTACAATGGTGTTGATATTATCCAAATGAAGCCTGGTAAAAAAAATAAAAATCCTATGATTCTTTACCTTGGTAGACTGAGAGCGTATAAAAGCGTAGATGTATTTATCAGAACAATGCCGAAAATATTGGATAAATTCCCTAATACGGAATTTGTTATTGCAGGCGATGGTGACTATTTGCATGAGCTGAAAAAGTTAGCAAAAAAATTGAACCTATTTGAAAAAATTAATTTTATCGGTAAAGTAACAGAGGAAAAAAAACTTGATTTGTATCAAAGAGCTTGGGTATTTGTGAATCCATCGCAAATGGAAGGTTGGGGCATCACAACTATTGAAGCAAATGCCTGTGGTACACCGGTTGTGGCATCAAATGTACCCGGACTTCGCGATGCGGTGAGGAACCCGCATACAGGCTTTTTGGTTGAATATGGCAATAGTGACGCTTTCGCGGAAAAAATTTTAGCCTTATTAGAGGATCCTGCCATGTTGCAAGTGATGTCTAGTGAAGCTATTGCCTGGAGTGAAAAATTTGATTGGGAAAAAAGCGCGAAAAAGGGACTTGAATTGTTAGGGAAATAATATGAAAAACATAAATAAAAAGATCGATGTTGTTGTCAAATATTTTTATCCTGTTGCTGCCGGGATTGAAACTAATATCCTTGAGACGTATAGTGTGCTTGCTGAAAAAGGATGGGATGTCACGATACATACAACGAATGGAACGTTAACAAAGAAAAAATGTTTACCAAAATCTAGTCAATATAGAGGTTTGACAATCAAACGCTACCCAGTCGCGTGGTATGGATTTTTTCCAGAGTTTAACTGGAAAAAAACAGATGTTGTTTCTTTGCATAATTTTAATATTTTTCCACATCTCTATATATATCTTTACAGTATTTGGCTAAAGTTTTTTTTGGGAAAGAAAAAATTTGCTTTACTGCTTACTCCCCACGGCGGATTTAATCCGCCATGGGCAGATTATAAAAAAAGGACAGCTATTGTCAAAAGCATTTACCATTTTACTATTGGTGTAGTATTGATGAATACGATAGTTGATGGCATACGGGCAGTCTCAGAATGGGAAAATTTAGCGATTACCCAAAAAGGAGTGAGAAAAAACCTAGTAGCAACCATTCCTAATGGTGCTGAGGATGAAGCATATGTAGATAGTGATACGTTTGCAAGTCAGGAAGTTAAAGAGAAAGTAAAAAGTTTTGGCCGGTATATTCTCCAAATAGGTAGAATTCAACAAATTAAAAATTACGAAACTACGATCAAAGCCTTAGTAGATCTCCCCGAAGATGTAAAGTATATTATTGTGGGTCCGGAAGGCATTCACGCAAAGTATCCAATTTATTTACAAAAGCTAATTAGGGATCTCGGTTTAGAAAATCGTGTTATTTTTTATGGAGTTGTCCGTGGAGTAGATAAGTATTATCTGATCAAAAAAGCTCAAATGATGGTACATATGGCAATGTGGGAGAGTTATTGTAACGTAGTGCATGAAGCAATGAGTCAGGGACTGGTATGTATCGTAGCGAATAATACCGCGTTACCTTTGCTGATAAAAAATAATGTAAACGGGTATGTCGTAGATACCTATGACTCAGGAACATTGGCAAGGAAAATAAATTATGTTTTAGAGAATAAAAATACAAAGAAATTACAAGCAATAGCAGAAAGAAATACAACATACGGTCTGGAGCATTCATGGAGAAAAGTAGCAGCTAAATTAGATATATTTTATACGTATGCTCTGGATGTCGTTCGTGTTAAAAAAACCTTTATGGACGTAACTAATATTTCTTTTTTGCCAAATGCCGCAAATATTTCTGAGGCGTAATATGGTGAACAAATTTAAAAAAATTATCAGCTCTCAATTTATTGCCCCCGCAGTAATTAATCCCCAAACACATGATTTGGCAAAATATGTTGTGGTTATTACTGGTGCTAGCCGGGGTGTCGGCAAAGCAATAGCTGATATATTGCTTCGTGAGGAGGCAACAGTTGTAGTGATATCAAGAAATATAGGTGATTTACAAAAAGCATTTTTGTTCACCGATAGACTATTGATGCTTGAAGGTGATGTCACTTCAGAAGCAGATGTATTACTTATGATAAAAAATATTATACATAAATTTGGCAAGATTGATGTCTTAGTGAACAATGTCGGAAAGTTCAATGATAAATCACTTGATGAAGCCACACCACAAGAATTTAGTGATATTTTCAACACCAATGTGAAAAGCATGTTTTTACTAGCAAAATATGTATTACCTCATATGAAGAAGAGAAAACAGGGATTTATCATAAACATTGGCTCTAAAATTAGTCACAATACCAATATTGAACCCAACAAAGTACTCTATGCTATGACAAAATATGCTGTTGAGGGTTTTTCATTTGCGTTAAATAAGGAACTAAAAGCCTTCAATATTCGCGTTTCCTGCTTGATGCCGGGAACAATCAGTAATTTCGTGTCTCTCAAATCAAAAACATTTCTCTCCCCTTCTCAAATTGGTCTCTTGGTTGCAACAATGATCAAAATGGAAGATGTAGATTTTGAATCTATTGTTATTAAATCAAAATATCAGAATATATAAAAAAATTATGAATAAAAAAACAACCGTCACTATAGGTATTCCCGTCTACAATGAAGAAGCAAATATCGGGACTATTCTTGATGCTATTTTAGCGCAGGAAGAAACTGATTTTGTTATGGATAAAATTTTTGTTATTTCAGATGAAAGTATTGATAGAACACATGAAATAGTTCAATCTTTTATAAAACGCGATAAACGTTTACAGCTAATAATAAATGAAAAGCGCAATGGACAAATCAGCGCGCAAAACAAAATCTTTTCTCTTGCAAATACTGATATTGTTGTGTTGTTCGAAGCGGACACTGTACCGGAAGGAACAAAGTATTTGCACGAATTGATCCGGCCTATTGTCACAAACCCCAAAATCGGCTTAGTGCAAGGCAATACGCAACCATTGCCCTCGCACAGTATTGTCGGAAGAATTCTAGATCGTCAAGTACATGCGCACTACAGCTTTATGGTGAGAACCCCTGCTATAGTTGAGTGGTTTACATCAGGCCGTGGAGGGAGAGCTTTTACAAAAACTGTTTACAAACAACTTGTCTGGCCGCCTTCTGTACCTGAAGACGTATATGCGTTTTTGTGGTGTAAGAAAAACAATATTGAGACAGTTTTCCGCAGGTCAGCTGTTTGTAGATACAAAATCCCTCAAAAATTCGCGGATCTCGTCAAAGAAAGACAAAAAATCAGATCAGGAGAAATTACTATGGTTCATTACTTTCCAAAAGAACATTTAGATAGGATCTATCATAAGCCATTGTGGTTTATTATCAAACCTGCGATTTATTTTTTAATAAAAAATCCAATTCAATTTTGTGAATATGCACTGTTACGAGTAATGCTGTATCAGAGATTAGTTAACAAACGTTTTACTGATTTTTGGCCTACTACATATTCTACAAAATTGTTGTAAAATAAGACGAATGAAAAAGAAAAAAATATCAATAACTGTCGGGATACCGGTATATAACGAAGAAAATACTATTGTTAATTTATTGAGAACAGTCCTCGCGCAAAAAAATGATAATTACATTTTGGAAGAAATTCTTCTCAATGTAGATGGCAGTACTGATGCCACAGTAACCAATGCGAAAAGTGTAAAAAACAAAAAAATCATAATACTTGATAATAAAAAAAGACTAGGAAAACCGCAGAGGTTAAATGAAATATTTAAAAAAGCAAAAGGTGAAATCATTGTTTTGCTGGATGCTGATGTTGTTATAAATTCAAATTATTCTCTTTTTTATCTTGTTCAACCATTTCTGGAAAATAAAAAACTTGCTCTTGTCGGCGGTAACCCTAAATTTGTAAAACCTCAAACGTTTATTGAAGAAGCAATCGCAGTTACCTACAGAGTATATCATCCCTTTAGACAATTTTTGAGAGGCGGAAAAAATCCTTTTGCGTGTGATGGTCACTTGCTTGCTTTATCCAAAAGTTTCGCGCGTGTTGTTACTATTCCAGAAAATTTAATAGGGACTGATAGTTATTTATATTTCAGTTGTTTGCAAAAAGGGTATGATTTTCACTTTGCCTCACAAGCAACTGTACAATATAAATTACCTAATACAATACAAGAGCATGTAAAACAAAATATACGGTTTATAGCTGCGGAATACTTACATACAGATATTTTTGGAGATATTATAAAATACGAATATACAATTCCTAAAAAAATGTTTATAATAAATGGGTTAAAAGAATTTATAAAAAAACCAGTACATACAATATTTATTTCATTACTCAATAGATATTGTACATTTATGGCAAAGAAAACATATAAAAAGCAAACATCTTTATGGAATATAGCTCTGTCCACAAAAAATAATTTTTAATTTCTTATGCTCAATAATCTGCCCGTGTATATACATAAATATACAAATGTTTTTTACGCATTGATGAATGTAAAACGTTTGGCTACTAACAAATTAGGGACATCACCGGAATTTTTTTTAGAAAAAGAATTTACTCAACGGCAAGATCCCTGGGGTTATGAGAAGTCAGAATATGAAAGACAACGGTTTGAAAAATTACTTCTGCTGGTACAGTCAGTTCCCCACAAACGCGTTCTTGAAATAGGATGCGCGGAAGGTCATTTTACACAAATGCTTGGAACCATTTGCCAGGATATTACCGCACTCGACCTTTCCAGAACCGCGCTTTCCCGCGCAAAGCCAAGAGTTCCAAAGGCTACATTTATTCATACTACAATAAGTGAAATGCAAAACTTTACTAAGCCATTTGATTTAATCATATGCAGTGAGATATTGTGCTATGTAGACAAAAAACAAGAAGCCATTGATAAAATGGCACAAAATACAAAATATATTTTGACATCCAATGCGGGACTGCTGGCTTTAGCAATTGATCCGTATTTTTCTAAGCTAAAATTAGTAAAGAAAATGTACCATATGAATTTATCAGAGAAAAAAATGACGAAGATTGCTTTATGGAAAGTGAAATAAAATATATGAAAAATAAAATTTTATCAGTTTCAATCGGTATACCAGCCTACAATGAAGAAAAAAATATTGGCGCGTTACTGTTTTCCATTTTCAACCAGAACGCAACGAATTACCAAATCAAGGAAATTATTGTGTATTCTGACGGCAGCACTGATTTGACGGTTGAAGCAGTAAGAAAACTGAAAGACAAGAAACTAGAATTAATTATTGGCAAAACAAGAACAGGGAAAAGCAATAGAATGAATCAAATTATGAAGCGCGCAACCGGAGACATAATTGTTTTTTTGGACGCGGATGTAATACTTGTCGATAACACTTCATTAGAGCACCTCGTACAACCATTTATCCTGGATAAAAAGTTGGGACTTGTTGGTGGAACTCCTGAGCCGTTTATTGGCGATTCATTTACAGAAAAAGCTGTTGGCGCAACATTCAGGGCATATGATGAGTTACGTGATAAAGTAAAAGATGGGCATAATGTTCTGGGCTGTTGCGGTTCCATACTGGCTTTATCAAAAAACTTTGCTAAGACAGTACAAATTCCTAAAAGTGTCTTTGCCAATGACGCGTATTTATACTTTGCCTGTATTACCAACGGGTTTACCTTTTACCATTCCAAAAAAGCAAGGGTGTGGTTTCATGTTCCAACAAATTTTCAAGAGCAAATACTGCAAAACAAACGTTTTGTCGCGTCTCCCTATCATTTACAGGAATTTTTTGGAGACATTGTTCTCAAAGAATATTATGTGCCAAAAGTATTATTTTATTCAACTTTATTAAAACATTTTGCAAAAATGCCTGTGCATAGTTTTTATATTTTCTTTGTAAATGCGTATTGTAAACTTATGGCACGAAAAGGCGAGGAATCAATTTCCGCAGCCTGGCAAATAGCAATGAGCACGAAAGAGGGGTTCTAAGTAAATAAACTTTCATGGTACTTACATCATGATATAATTGGTCAATGAAAAATCCATCAATATCAATCGGTATTCCTGCGCATAATGAAGAAGCAAATATTCAGCGTTTGCTTGAGAGTATTTTGAAACAAGAAGAGAATGACTTTGTTCTCAAGGAAATTATTGTGGTTGCTGACGGGTGTACTGATAAGACTGTTGAAAAGGTAAAAGAGGTAAAAGATATACGCATTCGTTTATTGAATGACGGGAAACGAAAAGGCAAATCAGCGAGATTAAATGACATTTTTAAAACCTTTTCCGGAGATATCCTATTTCTACTTGACGGGGATATTGTTATTAACGATAAAAATTTGTTCGAGAAAATAATTACACAAACTAACTTTGAAGAAAGTGGCGTTGTATCTCCAAATTTCCGTTTGATTACTCCTAAAAATTTCTTAGAAAAAAGTCTTCTTTTGAGTATGGATGTACAAGATGACCTACGGCGTAAATGGAATAATGGGAAAAATTACTTAGTGTTTAAAGGTGCTTTTATGTGCGTATATGGTAAGCTTGCGAAGACAATTCATATTCCGGAAAAACTGGTAAACAATGATGGGTATATTTATTTTTGGGCTTTGCAAAAAGGCTATCAACCAAAATATTTACCGGACGTTTATATCTATTACAAACTCCCGTCAACTTGGAAAGATCACCTAGCCCAATCATCCCGCTACCAAGGATCACGCGCGGAATTATCTCAATACATATCTATTGATCCAAAGGAATACACTATTCCAAAATTTCTTTACTACACCATATCTTTAAAGCACTTACTGAAAAAACCCATTTATTTCACAGGATACATAGGAGTGCGTGTTGCAACGAGATTGGTGAAAAATAAAAAAATGAACAGCCAATGGACAACAGCATCTTCGACGAAGCAAATATGAAGTTCAATCTTATTTATAGTAATACTTTTCTTCTTTTACATCCAAAACGTCTTTAGGCAAACTGGGTAACTGCGTTTTATAAAATTTTATTAATTCTTTTTTCTGTTCTAAATTTTTATCCCAAACAAATTCCTGCACTTGTAATTTTTCTAATAATTTTTTTGTTTCATGTGAACGGAGAGAATAGGGATAATCGGACCAGAAAATAAGGTTTTTGAAAGTGCTTCCGCAAATATCCCGTGTTAATGTGTGATCCATGTGTTTGACACTGCCCAGAGGACAAAAGACAATATATTCTTTTTCTTTAGCGACAATTTGCAACAGTTTTTCTTTCACGGCTTCAAACAAAAAAAGATCATCTTTTGCCAAATTAATGATCTTAAACCCCAAAGGATACAAATGATTGAGTTCGGGAATATGTTTACCTAAATATTTGAAGACACGATTCGGTTTTGTGCGTTTGCGAAAACTCCCGTCGAGAAAATTCAAATGGATAAATTCCGCATGTGCTTTTTGACACGCCCGGGCATCTTCAGCCCTGCGCTCAGCAAACAGTTCCTTAGCATCAGTATACCCGCAATAGCGAAGAAAACCCTTTGCTGCTCTTGTATACGGTTTTTCCGATCCCTCTGTAAAGATACTCACAACAGTTACTTTTGTCTTTGTTCCTAAATGAGTTATCAATCCCCCCGCAGACAACATCGCATCATCCAAATGCGGAGAAATAAAATAACAAGGCATTTTTTTTTGAATAATACTGTTCAAGAATTCTTCCATACAACGACGAAATAGGATTATAGCTCAATCATATAGCTATTTCAAATAAAATGAAATAGTACTTATTCCTTTACTCTCATATTGAGTATAAACTGTGTGTTGTAATAGTTGTATTAGAATGGTATAATCTGACCGCCGCTGCCCTGGGGTAGTGTTTTTATGAACAAAAAGCTCTTCACTGTCACGATAGGTATCCCTGCACATAACGAGGCACAAAATATTATCCATTTGCTACATTCAATTCTTAAGCAAGAGAATAATTTATATAATCTTAAAAAAATCCTTGTGGTATGTGACGGTTCAACAGATGCAACCGCAAGCAAAGTGCTGTCATTATCAAAAAAATACCCGGTTATTCAGCTTGTGGATGACGGAAAAAGATTGGGAAAACCACAAAGATTAAATCAAATGTACCAGATGAATACAAGTGACATACTGGTAAATCTCGATGGAGATATCATGTTGGGTAATACAAAGGTAATCGACGCCCTGGTCAAGCCATTTTACAATCCTCAGATTTGGCTCGTTACTGGCAATTATCAGCCAATTCCCGCACAAAATTTTATTGAAAAACTGATTAACACCCAACATAGGCTTTGGTATGAAATAAGAAAAGATGTCAATAAAGGAAATAGCATTCATAATTCTTACGGTTGTGTCGCAGCTTTACGTGATAATTTAGCAAAAACAATTACTTATCCAAATGATACTATTTCTAATTCCCATTACTTATACTTCAGTACCTTGCAGCAAGGCGGTGATTTTAAATTTGTTAAAGATGCCATTGTCTATTACTATTCGCCAAACAATGTACATGATTATTTATTACAAATAAATCGTTCTGTTTCTGAAAAAGCAAAAAATGCGCATTTTTTTGGAAAATGGGTACATGAACAGTATGCAATACCAAAGAAATATAAGTTAAAAGGCCTTTTCCGAATGCTTTTCACAGAACATATATATACTCTTCTTACCATACTTTTTCATTACTATCTCAATACCTTCGCAAAAAGGAAAACACCTACGAGGAGCAAAAAAGCCCTCTGGCAAATGGTTTCTTCTACCAAAAGAGACTTGAAACAAGTTAATTTGTCAGGAATTCGGGTGAATATCTAGCCTCTCCTAGCCTCAAATTGCCTATAGCCTATAATAGTTAGTTGTGATATAATTCCTAAATATTTGCTAAACTAGCTTATACCTGAATATATGCGGGATAAATTGTTTTTATTCATATTAATTTTTCTTGGCGTTATTTTTTATACTTTGACACTCAAGGGTATTTATGGAAATCCTCCGGGAAAAAGCATCAAAAATAATTTAGACCAAGCATCAAAACCGTTTGAATTATCTCCTGAACGTGACCGTTTTCTGCTTACGCAATCTCTGGCCGAAAATAAGTCATTTGCGTTATCACAAGAGTTAGCCGATGCTGCATATCCTGATGTAGGGTATTACAAGGGTAAATTCTATATTTTCTTTGCACCTGGAATTTCTTTGTTTGCACTTCCCTTTTATAGTATCGGAAAGTATTTTAATCTGGCACAGGTCGCTTCTTATTCTGTTATTACTTTATTTGCCATAGGTAATATGATTTTTCTATATAAAATTTCCAGAGAAATCTTAAAACTCCCTGTTTGGATTTCAATCCTTACCTCTTTGATTTTTGCTTTTGGTTCTACATCCTGGAGTTATGCAGTAACCTTGTATCAGCATCATGCAACAACATTCTTTATTATTTCAGGCTTTTATGCTGTATGGAAATACAAACAAAAGAAAAAATTTGGTTGGGTATGGGGATTTATAACATGGCTTAATTTTGCCCTGGCAGGGTTAATAGATTATCCAAATATTATTCTTATGGCGCCGGTAATGCTGTATTTCTTTCTATCTTCATGTAACATTACACCAATACGAAGTAAGCTCACTATTTCTTTACGGACAGCTTTTTTAACTACTTCTGTTATATTCTTCCTTATTACTGCACTGCATGGATATTACAATTATGTAAATTTTGGAGACTTCAAACGCGTCAGCGGTAGTTTGACAGGCTACAAAGCAATTAAAGAACAAAAATTATTTGAGAAGAAAAATGGGCAAGCGCAAATTACTAAAATTGGTGATAATAAACAACCAATTCATTTTTTCAAACAAGAAAATTTTATTCACAGCTCTAGCACTTTGTTATTCTCGCGGGACCGTGGATTATTCCTGTATTCGCCAATCTTCATTTTGGGAATTCTAGGAATTTTCTATAAATTAAAAAAAATGTCTATGGAAACAGCAATATTATTAGGAACTATGGGTTCTATATTTTTTCTTTATAGTAGTTGGGGTGATCCATGGGGAGGATATGCTTTTGGTCCTAGATATATGATACCGGTTATGGCAGTACTATCACTATTTATCGGTATCTGGCTATCAAAATTTAAATACCAGTTATTAGGAAAATTGATTACTTTTCTTTTGTTTATCTATTCCAGTGGTATTGCTCTTGTTGGAGTCCTTACCACAAATGCTGTGCCGCCAAAGGTTGAAGCTGATTATTTCAAAGTTCCATACAACTTTATATTAAATTTTCAATACCTACTCCAAGGCAGAAGCAGCAGTTATATATATAATCAATATTTTGCTAATCATATTTCATTGTTAGGATTTTATTTAATTTTAACAGAAGTACTCATAATGATAGTGTATGGTGTTCTTTTCTTTTTACCAAAATTAAAAGTTTATGAAGATTAGTATTTCTCTCAATTTAGAAAAATTGCAAAAATGGCAAGAAAAAATAGCTGTCTTACCATGGTTTAGTATTGTACTGTGGGGAAGTTTTTTATTTAGCGTGTGGTCAATTGCTTATTTTTTTGGTCATGACCAGATTATTGCATATGGAGATGCAGAGTCGCATTTGGATATTGCCAAACGTGTCGTTTCTGGTCTCACTCCAGGCTTTGCGCAGCTTGGCGGTATTTGGCTGCCATTGCCTCATCTATTGATGGTGCCATTTCTTTTCTTTGAACCGTTATGGAGAACAGGACTTGGCGGGTCAATTGTCTCCGGAGTATGTTATATAGTTTCCTGTCTTACTTTATATAAATTGACGCAGCTTCTTACAAAGAATACGCTTGCTTCTCTAGCAACCTGGTTAGTATTTGCATTAAACCCTAACGTTTTGTATATGCAGTCCACTCCAATGACAGAACTACCTCTTATTGCTTTTTCTTTACTATCCACGTATTACTTTATAAAATATATGCACTTTGAGAAAAATTATTTAGCACTTATCTTTGCAGCATTCTTCGGTTTCTGCGCGACATTATCACGATATGATGCATGGGCATTGGTTCTTCTGGAAGCTGCAGTACTGGTAGTCAAGGATATCTTCCATCGTAAATTATGGAACAAAGTACAAGGAAGGCTAGTTTTATTCTCAACATTAGCATTTCTGGGAATTTTCTTATGGCTCCTATGGGGTTATGCAATCTTAGGGGATCCGTTATATTTTACGCATAGTCAATTTTCTGCAAAAGCACAGCAGTCAAATTGGTTAGCTAAAAACGAACTGCCGGGATATAAAAATCCATTACAGTCTATATTATATTATTCGGTAACATCTATGAGTAACGCAGGGGTGTTAGTTTTTTTCATGGCACTCTTTGGTTTAATTTTTTTCTTACTAAATAAACAAGAGAAGTATCGCTACTATTATGTACTATTACTCTTCGCGCCATTTCTCCTAAATGTAGCAACGCTTTTTCTCGGGCAATCAGTTATTTTCATTCCTGATATTACACCGGTTTCATTTGAATGGAGATTATTTAATGTACGATATGGGGTACTCATGATTCCTGTCTTTGCGTTTTTTCTGGGATACCTATTTTACAAAGCTCCAGTAAAAGCAAAAATTTTGATTACATCATTATTTTTATTCCAATATGTGCTATTTGGTATAGGATATACTAGAGTAATTACCTGGGCGGATGGAACTGTAGGATTATCCGCTGCGAAGCGACCAAATGCCGAATATTGGATGGCAGCGCATTATGATCACGGGTTAGTTTTGCTTGACGATTATGCCCGTACTATGAGTATTATACGGAGTAATATGCCTATGCAGGATGTTATTTATATTGGCTCCAAGCCATATTGGGATGAATCTTTAGTTCACCCGGAAAAATATGCAACATGGGTTGTTATGCAGAAAAATGATACAGTATGGAAACATCTGTATGATAATACTGTTGTTCGTGCCCGACTCTATAAATATTTCCGTAAAGTCTACACCTCACCTGAAATTTTGATTTTCAAACGAGCTTAACAAAAGACCGTTTTTGCGAGGAATCCGCCAGATTGCCACGCACCCGATTACGTCGGGGACTCGCAATAACGCAGGAAACAATTATGAAAAAATTAATTCTCTTTACTATCCTTGCAATGGTAATTTTTGCAGCATTAACTAAAACTATCCAATATGGTTTATCTTTATCTCTTTTTAATCCGCAGCACTCTTTTTGGAAATACCAATGTATTGATACGATGAAAGTTTCCCGGGATGAAGCACGATCTTTACCGGGTAGCAGTAAATTGGCTGCAGAAGTAGATTTTCAGGTTGCAACGATTAAGAGCCTTGGCGCAAATTGTATTGCGATTGGTACGCCATATGATGAAGAATTTATACCATATCTCAAATTTTGGGTACGCAAAGCAAGGCAAAATAATGTACATGTGTGGTTCCGTGGTAACTGGTCATCTTGGGAAGGATGGTTTGACCATAAAAAAGACTTAACACCGCAAAAACATATTGAGTTAACACGCCAGTTTATTCTTTCTCATCCTGATTTATTTGAAAACGGTGATATTTTTACTCCTGCTCCTGAAGCGGAAAACGCGTGGCCAAACGGAAGTGCCGGTAATGATAAAGATGCCTTTAGACAGTTTCTTATCAAAGAATATCAGGTTTCACAAAATGCATTTGACCAAATTGGGAAGAATGTTGAGACAAACTGGTTATCTATGAGCGGCGGTGTTGCAAAAAATGTACTTGATCAAAATACTGTAGACGCAATTGGGGATACAGTAACTTTGGATCATTATGTTACGGACCCGGAAGACATGGCAAATTATATCAATTATTTCAAAAATAACTATCATGCTAATGTGGTTATAGGTGAATTCGGTGCACCAATTCCAGATCTCAATGGTGATATGGATGAAAATCAACAAGCGGCTTTTGTAGAGAAACTACTTCATGAATTGTATGTAAACCGTGCCAGCATTCACGCAATCAATTATTGGACACTCACTGACAGCTCTACAAGTATATATAGTTCCAGTACTCATCAGCCAAGAAAAGTAGCACAAGTTATCAAATCTTATTTTATCCCTGCTATTATCAAAGGCAGAATAACAAATCCCCTCGGCGACCCCGTTATAGATGTAACTATTGCAACCACTGACAATGGAAGTAGCACAAAAACTGATGGAAATGGAAATTACACAATAGTCGTTCCTGCAAAAGATGTAACTATAAACATAAAACAAAAAAACCAACCTTCGATCACACAAACATTTGCAATCGCGCATAGCGGTGAAATAAAACAAGATATAATCGTAGAACCTACTGAAAAAGATTTTGTGTACCAACTAAGATGGATGATTAAAGAGTTTGGGAATAAAATAAAAAGTATGTTTGTGAAAAAATAAATTATTTATATGGAAAAATTTCAGGAAAGATCTATACGCAAACAGGCGTCGATTGAACAACAAGCGTTATATAGTCGGCCTAATAACTTATTATTATCTATAATATCGAGAGTGGAACAATATAACGACTTAGCGGGCAACAAGCAAGAAGCTAACTTGTACGAACAAGAACGATTACAACATGAGATTCAGATATTTACTGATAGATTAAATGTCCTAAAACAAGACGAACAAACCCCTAGTGTCGAAGAAATTAATGGAAAGCTTCAAGAAATCACGAATGCAGTACAACAACTACAAAACACAAACGATCCAAATGCATATTTTCAACGACAAGGGCTTTTAATTAGACAAGCAATTCTTAATCAAAGAAAAAGTGGTTTCGAGTTTCAAAGTGAACAGAATAGTAAGGAGAGAAGTAATGTATCTAGTTCATCTACGGAAATTGCATGGTTGAAAGATGTTCCCTCTACACCGGATAAGCTGGAAGAATCCCTGCATTTCCCGGAGGTATTGATTGATAACTTAGCAGAAGCAATGGCACGAACAAGAGGCGATGCGCATGAATACTCTGAGTTAACTTGCTTTAATAGAATTACTCGAAAATACGAGCAAAAAGGAATTTTTAGGGGAACCCGTAAAGATACAGGATATGCATCAAATTATGCTGCTACATTCCACTTCTTAAATCCACTTACAAAAAACATTAGCTTTATGCATACTCATCCAAGGAGAGCTTTTTTTTCTGCAGGAGATATCTTTATCGCAAGAATGGTACCGGCTTACCCATCTATTGTTGTTGTTGGAGCGGTAAAAGCTCAAAATGCCTCAGCAGCAGATGCAGATAAAGTATATGTAATAATTCCTTCGCAACAAGCCTTGACACCCCCTTCATCTTCTCAATTGAAGGTAATTCGTCAATATGCAGCAAATTTTAGAAATACAGCTCGAATAGAAGATATTGAAGTATTAGGTTTTGGTGTCTATGAATGGAATAACAAGCATTATGGAAATATTCAACCAGAACATGTAAAAAATGGCATTACCTTGCAACGCATGTACGACACTAATCGCCATTGAATTTGGGGTTACTCTCAATTCTATAATGGTAATTTTGACTATCCCCGCAAAAAGGTAAAGTAATCTTCTGATTAATTGTTACTATAGAATATTTGGAAGGTGCTTAAAAACTTCATATTCCTTTGTAATGTTATGCTGCGGGTGCACTCTTTTTCCCAAGGGAAGCGAGGAGATCGGAGTAGCTGTTGGAAGGAGTTTGCCCCGATTGAACCCCGGTTAAACCGGGGGAACTCGGGGTTATAGGCTGAGGGATAATGGGAGGAGTTAAAGGATTGTAGACTGACTCTGTCGCGGGATTATACTGCGCTGTTGCCGGCATTTGTGGAGGTACTGGCTGTTGGTATTGCGGAATTTGCTGTTGTTGGCCATTCGGCATTACTGGTTGCCCATTTGGCCCAACTTGTGGCGGTATCTGACCAGGTTGACCTGGGATGGGTGCTTGCGTGATAGGTTTTGGCGCTTTTGTGAAAACATATTTTTCTTCTTTGCCATCATAATCAATATTGATTGTGTCTCCTTCTACAAAAGTACGTTCCAAAATAAGCCGTGCAATAGGATTTTCTATTGACGATTGTACCAATCTTCTGAGCGGTCTAGCGCCATACGCAGGATCATAGCCCTCTTTTGCAAGTTGCGCTAGAGCTTTATCAGATACCTTAATATCAATTTTTTGCTCCATTAACAATTTTCTTGTTGCTTGAATTCTGAGTTTGGTAATATCCTGCATGACTTCAGGACCAAGTGGTTCGAAAATAATGATTTCATCAAAACGATTGAGTAATTCGGGCCTAAAGAATTTGTGCAGCTCATCGGATACTATAGCGTATAATTCTTTTAATTTTTTTTCTTTCTCAGCTTTTTTCTTTGCATCTTCATCAGCTTTTGCCAGCTGATTTGCTTTATCCTCCGGTGAGATAGGTGCATTTGGATCTACAGGTTTTTTCTCTTCAGGTTTTGTGGCTGCATTGGGATCTCCTTTTTTATAATCCTGCGACGTGGATAAAAACTGCTGAATTACGGTGCTGCCGATATTTGACGTACAAATAATAATGGTATTTTTGAAAGAAATAGTATTTCCTTTATTGTCTGTCAAACGTCCGTCTTCCAAAAGCTGCAGCAAAATATTAAAGACATCAGGATGCGCTTTTTCCACTTCATCCAGCAATACTACTGAGTATGGTTTCAGTCTTACAGCTTCCGTCAATTGGCCGCCTTCTTCATATCCCACATACCCCGGAGGCGCACCTATCAATTTCGCCACTTCATGCTTTTCCATGTATTCACTCATGTCAAGCCGTATCATCGCCTCTTCCTTACCAAAAAGAATTTCAGCAATGGTTTTGGCAAGTTCTGTTTTACCGGTACCTGTTGGACCTAAGAAAACAAATGAGGCAATGGGCCGTTGCACGTTTGCCAAGCCGATCCTACCACGTCTTACCGCTTCCGCGACAGACTTCACTGCCTTTTCCTGGTCAATAAATCTTTTGTGAATTGTATCTTCTAAATGCAATAGTTTTTCACTTTCATTTTCTGTGAGTTTTGCAACAGGAATACCCGTCCAACTGGCAATAACTTTGTTGATATCTTCAGGCGCTACTTCTTTACTTGCGTGTTTGCCTGCACTGTTGAGTAACTTCACTTCTGCCGATGCTTCATCAATCACATCAACAGCTTTATCCGGCAAAAAGCGCTCGCCGATATAACGCTTGGACAATTTTACAGCTGCGGCAACTGCATCAGGAGTGAGGATAACAGAATGAAATTTTTCATATTTTGGTTTGAGTATTTCTATCATTTTTATAGCAGATTCTTCTGATGGTTCGTCAGCGAGAACCGTTTGAAAACGCCTTTCAAATGCTTTATCTTTTTCAAAGTAATGCCGGTATTCTATCGTGGTAGTACTCCCTATAATCTGTAGTTGTCCACGTGCTAAAAATGGCTTTATAATATTTGACGCGTCCAACGCGCCTTCGGTATCACCTGTGCCAATTAATGTATGAATTTCATCAATGAATAAAATTACTTGACCCATTGATGCCTGGGCTTCTTTAATCACACTTCGTAATCTTTCTTCAAATTCCCCGCGATGAGATGCACCGGCAACTAATGAGGCGACATCAATTTGGATAATACGTTTGCCTTGTAATTCTTTGGGAACTTTACCACTCACTATTAATTGAGCCAACCCTTCAACTATGGCTGTTTTCCCTACGCCTGCTTCGCCAATAATTATCGGATTATTTTTAATTCTCCGAAGCAAAATATGGATCATCCGGTCAATCTCTTTTTCGCGTTCACTTACCGGATCAAGTTCTCCTCTACGTGCTTCCTCTGTGAGATCAATCCCGTATTGATCAAGAAATGTTTTTTTACTATAATTTACATTTTTTGTTTTTTTTAATTTTTCCTCAACTTTTTCTTTGTCCAGACCTTGCGTTTGCAGCATTTGAGAAGTAGAAACTGTTGAATTTAAAATCGTCATGAGGACATCTTCTGGTGTAATAAAATCTACGCCGCGGGTTTTAGCCATACTATATGCATCCTCAAAAATCTTCTTACTATCTTCGCTCAAGGTTGGTTGCCCTATAAATGTCCCTTCTTTTTCTTTTGCCTGGATTTCCCGGGAAATATTTGCAACTTGCAAATTAAATTCTTCGAGTAATTTAAAGATTTCCTTATCAAAAAGGAGCGCATACAATAATTGGTCAGGCTCAATAACTGCCTGCTTCATCCTTACTGTTTCCTGCTGTGCTAACACAAGTGTTTGTGTCATACGTGAATCTAAATGACTGAGAGCAGAAACTTCTTCGCGCACAGTAGGTTTCATTGCCTGAGGTGCTACTGCTTGTGAAGGCATTTGTTGTGATGGATATTGTTGTGGATACTGATTTTGATACTGGGGATACCCCTGCTGCTGATTAGGGTAGACTGGTTGCTGATATTGATTAGTATCCAAAGTTTTTTTCTGATTAAATAAATTTCCAAACATATATTTATTATGACTGTTTAATTCTTATTCCGTCAAGGATTGATTTGGTTTTTTTGCTTTTATTTTCCACTTTACGTTTTGCGCTTTCCCATTATTTGTTTTCTTCTACATCTGCTTCGAAGCTTTTAGCTTCTATTTTTGATTTATTATCAACATCAACTATTGTCTCCTCTTCTTCCTTCTTTCCATGTAGTTCTTTACTCACTTCTTCGGCTGCATGGAGTTTTGCTTGTAAATAGGCAATAACTTCAGCTTGTGAAAATCCTCCGATGAGTAAGAAAGGTAAAATACTTGCAACGTTTTTCATACCTTCTTTTACTTTCTGCGGATCTTGAGATTGTAACAACCCAATTGTTTGCTTGAGATTTGCTATATCTTCCGATACCCACTCTTCCCTTGTCCTATTTGGTTTATCAAGAGATGATGGTACTTCGCTTGTATTATAATTCTCATGCCATGTCTGTCTGACATCTTCATAATCTTCCAGATTTACTGTCTGCACCTGGTTATTATGCGGTAGAGAAGTTGCTGTAGCAAGTTGATTTATATCCTCTTTCACTTCCGGATGTGTAGACAAAGCATCTACAACTGTAGCGATAGATATTGCCAGGGGATCTCCTTTTGCTTTTGCTTCAATTAATTGTTCTTTAAGTTTAATATACTGGTCTTTTTCTGTCTGGTTCGTAATCGTTTCAGGATTTGCAATCTTCTGCAGGGTTTCACGAACTTGAGTATTGGTTTGTTGCTCTTTTATAGATTCATATCTTGCAACATCCCGCATGGTTGGAATCGGGAAATTCATAAGTTGCATTGTTGCAGTGGATTGTTGCGATTTGAAACTATTTTGAATATAATTATTTATTTTATTTACTACGGCATAGTTTCTTATATCCGCAATGGGTGATGGTTCATCATCATCTGATCCACTAGCAGCTGTTTCTGAAATATGCTGTACGTGTGTTGTCGCATGGGTTGTTTTTCTTCTTGTATCAATAAGTGTATCTTCTTCATTTGCTTGCTCGCTTAAGCCGCTGAGAGCTTCTTCACCCGCATGCTTCTTCGCCTGAAGGTAGGCGACAACTTCCGTCTGAGAGAAACCGCCGATCATTAAAAATGGTAAAATATTCCCTACTTCTTGCATGCCTTCAGTCACTTTTTGTTGATCTTGCGACGTCAGTAAATCAATAGCACGGGATACTTTCGCTACGTCTTGTTTTACCCATTCTTCTCTTGTCCTATTTGGCTGATCAATTGTTTTGGGTACTTCAATTTTACGGTAATTTTCAAGCCATGTCTTCTTGACCTCTTCATAGTCTTCCAGATTAACCGTTTGCACCTGGTTAACTGCCGGCAATGTTGCAATTTGTGAGGAGCGTGTTGTTGTTTTTTGTCCTGCTTTTGCTTGATGGACTTCATCAGCGGCCGCAAGAACAGAGACTGCAAGCGGTTCTCCTTTTGCCTGTTGTTGTTTGAGTTGATCTCTAATTTGTATAAATTGTTGTTTTTCCGTTGTAGAAGTAATAGTTTCCGGACTAGCAATCTTTTCCAGAGTATCACGAAGTACTTTTTCAGATGTTGCAGACTGAGTTGTATTTTGTGTTAATGATGTTGCCGTAGACATAATCATGGTTGCTACCGGATTGCCTTGCGATGCTGCCTGTGCTAAGGAATTATGAATATTTGTAAATTGCTGTCTGTCTGTTGTTGATGTAACACTTTGAGGATTTGATATCTTCTGTAATGTCTCTGTTAAATTACTGACGCTTGAAACATTTTGCTGAGTATTGTTCGTAACATTATTAATTGTATTCAGCATGGAAGTCGCAATTGGATTCCCTTGCTTACTTTGCTGCGTTAATGATTCTTTGATGGTTGTTATTTGTTCACGCTCTCGAGTTGAGGTAACGGACTGAGGATTTGCTAATTTCTGTACTATTGATTGCTGGTTTGTAACACTTGATTGACTTCTCTGACTTATGGTGGTTATATTATTCGCAGCATTCAATACGGAACCTGCAACCTGATTGCCATTAATCTTTTGTTGAATAAGTTTTTCGCGGATTGATGAGAATTGCTGGCGTTCCGTAGTCGATGAAATACTCCACGGATTTGCAATTTTCTGTAAAGTATCGTGTACTTGGCTGACTTCATGATTTTTATCTGTTGATATTCTGGTAGTTTCATATTTGGCAATATCCCGCATAGTGGGAATCGGGAAACTCAATAATTGTTTTGTTTCACTACTTTGCTTTTGAGATTTAAATTGAGCAACTTGACGGGTAGTAGATGTTGTTGCCCCTATTGGTCGAGCTGCATCTGAAGCGCCACGGGGTATTGCCTTTGCAGAACCGGCAGCAAATGGTAATTCACGGGCAACACCTGTTGGATGATAAGAAGGAGGCGGTGATTTTGGCGGAGGCGGCGTAGAAGGTGTTTTCTGCCCAACAAAAAAATCGTTATTGGGAAATAATTTCTGTGCATTGTTGGTAATATATTTTAATGCTGAATTATTACTCAATGACACATTGGATAAGTAATCAAGAAAAATTCGCAGTAACACAAACGGCAAGAATATAACTACCCATAGCATAATAAGTGCCAGGACATATTGGGCAAATGTATCTACATAATTGACGTTATTATCAATAGCCAAAGTCTGCCCTGGTCCTCCCAAAAGAATGTTTACCGCTGTGGGATATTCTACTTTTTGTGCTTGGTTGGCAAAGTCAAACGGCAGTATCAAAATTTTTTGTTGCCAGAGTACTACAAGTCCTGATAGGAAAATTGTGAAAAGCGGTGCGTATAATAACCAACGGAAAAATTCACCCAGCCAAATTTTTGCTGTATTGCGAATAGGAAAATACAGCATAAGGATTGGATATATTGGTGAAACTGTAATAAAAAACCATAGAATAACTTTTCTTATCATTAAAATAGCTGCCATGATGAAGTATGTTGCGGCTGTTAGTCTGATCAGCAGAAGGGATATAAATGCCGACTCATTATAATCCGCGCCAAATTTACGAAATCCGGTAAATGTCACATAATCCCATCCTATATTGAGTAAATCCTTTGAGGAAATAATTTGCCCCTGGGGATTTCTTATAAAAAATCCCTGAATGAAATCAACTATCTGATACAAAATTTGAATAAACGCAAATGAAAATGTAATAAGAAATAAAATCAAAACAAATTTCCTTATAAAGGATATTGCAGTGATACTTTTTCCTCCGGTTACAATCATAGAGAACGCAGTGATAAGTACTAAGAAGATGAGGAAAAGAAATACAATGTTGCGGATTTTTGCCCAAAAATCAATTAAAGGATTTGCGGAATATGCCCATTTATAAAATTGCAGTGTCCAGTTAAAAAATTCTTTTGAACGGGCTGCATTTTTTCCGGCAAAAGTAACTTCAGCGTCAGAAAGCCACGTACCCGGAGGAATATCTGTGATTCCTCCAGGAGGAGGTGTGGGTGTATCTGTTGGCACTGCAACAGCATACAGTTTAGCTGGTGGTATGTTTTCATTCGCGAAGGTTTTGGGTGACAGAAAAAGGCTCAGATAAGAGCTAAAGAAAGAAATTATGATAAAAGCGAGCAGGACTTTTTTCATTGTTATTATTGAAATCCGGGAATATGTAATATATCTACCGCAATAATTTGGACAAATAAATAGCCAAATACAGCAAATAATATCCCTATAATTGCGTATGTTATATATCGCTTCCCACTATCTATATTTATAGGGTTGCCTTGAGATGTAAGGATAAGATACCCGCCATAGAGTAAAAAAATAATACCGACTCCGCCGATAATACCTAACCCATATCCGTAAAATTGTTTAAAAAACCCGGCCGGATCTTCTGAAACACAACCTAAATCCGTATAAGACTGCCCGGCAGGACAACTTGGAATTGGAGTAATTGCGGTAACTGATGCCATATAGTATATATAATCATAACATATATATTAATACAGATTTCAAGTAGCAATTATTGTTGTGTTAAAGAGGTTTCTATTCCTTTTGTTTCTTTCACAAAAAAATCAACACCATCTGAGAGAAGTTTGACATAGGCAGTATTTTTTATTGAACCCTGTATGGGATGTTCATAAGTCAAAAACCCGATATGTACAAGAAATGCCCGCATAATACCGCTGTGTGTTGTAATAAGTATAGTTTTATGTACATGGGTAATTGCCGCCTCTCTGATAAAAGTAATAAAACGGAAAACTAATTCTTCATCACTTTCTATTGTTTCATGAAGTTTATGGCGAAATTTTTCTTCATAGGATAATTTCTTAAATACTTCGTCAAAAGCACGCAGTGCTTGCGTTAATGCTCCTTCATAAGGTCCGAACGCGCGTTCACGCAAAAGTTCTGTTGTCTGTACTGCAAGTGTATGTTCTAATGCAATAATTTCCGCAGTATGTTTTGCACGTAATAAATCCGATGAATAAATGGCGTCAAATTTTATCGAAGATAATTCCTTCGAGAGTTCTTTGGCTTGCTGTTCACCATTTGCATTCAATGGAATATCTACTTGCCCCTGAATTAATTTCCTCGCATTCCAATCCGTCTCCCCATGCCTGACAATATAAAATGTGCAGTAGTTTTTTGAAGTATTTTCTTCAGTATCTTTCATCATCCTTGTATTTTACACTATTTCCTTCATTTCGTCTTTGCGAGGAACGACGAAGGAGTTTGTAATTTTTTTGTAAAACAAATGTCAAGAAAGGGGAAAATAATTTCTTTATAGTTAATTTACTATGAAAGAATTATTTCTCACTACTCTAAAACAATTTCTCCCGGTAAGCAAATCGTCTGATTGGCTAGCAATACAACATGACATGCTGATAAAAAAAGGTCTGATTACAGAATCTGAAGTTCTGGTTGAACAAAAACCTGAAACTAAACCCTTGGAGGTAATTCTCCAACCAAGTTTCCAACTCGCTTATTAATTTATACAACAAATTCTAGTTATCATCTCGCTAACCCTTTGCAAAAGTTTATCTTAATATGCAACAATAACTCCATGAACTCTTCCCTTTTCAAAAAAAACATTTTCCTCATTATATTTTTCTCTCTTGCCACAGCAGTTCTTGTTTTCTGGTTATATAACAAATATGTCCTGACAAAACTCAATGGAGATACAATTCGCAAGGTAGATACTACATCAAACACCCTACCTCAGATTACTGGAGGTACTGATTATAAAAAATTTGATTATTCAGAGAGACAAACATTGCTAAGGTAATAAATTCTTTTTTGTTTAGTGAGGTAAAGAATTGATATATGCAATTAATTCGGGCAACTGTGATAAATTGTCTACCACAAAGTTCGCACCTGCTTGTAAGAGTTTTTCTTGACTTACCGTACCACTTCTGCCTATAGTAAGAACTCCTGTTGCTGCTGATAATTCTATATTCCTTGGTCCGTCATCTATAAAAATCGCCTGTCTTATAAACTTCTCATAAGGAACTCTATAATGGTTAGCAATCGCTCTGAAATGTGACTCTCCTTTGGTAGGGTGCTCTGCATCTTTGCCTACAGTAAAATCAAAAAATTGATCTAAACTGCCTTCCTTGAGTATTCTTTCTATTCTTTCTCTTGGATGAGCAGAAGATGCTGATATTTTATATTTTTGATTCTTAAGTACTTGAAGTATACCTCTGACCTCAGGAAATGGTTTTCCTTTCGCTTTTGCGAGCATCCAGTCTATCTGTGCAGCAACTTCAGCTTGTAATGAATCTCCATCCGAAGGCAATATTCCTGTCTCATGTCTAAATCGTGGAAACTTATAATCTTCGATGGCGTATATTTGTTTTAGGGTTGGATCACCCATTGAATTTTTAAAGTATGCTCTATCTCTGGGATCTGGAAACGGCATACTAAGTATGTCATCATATTTTGCCATTGTATCAACAAGAACACCATCCACATCAGTTATGATAAAACTTATTCCGGCTTGTGGTTCTTGCTCTTGATAATTCTTTC
>WNFI01232035.1_pt1 | contig 32266 bp, 31 predicted proteins | sample 5400471 | NCBI WGS metagenome assembly WNFI01 (sample SAMN13153348, study PRJNA577476) | soil metagenome | isolation source: 100 cm saprolite on Douglas fir-dominated hillslope | place: USA:California | collected 2013-09-17 | reverse complement strand
CTACAGCCGGGTGAAGATGGGCGCGCTCGTGGTGGTGCTGGGACCGAAGGAGGGAGCCTCTCGGTCGGCCAGCGCCCTATAAAACCATCCTCGCCGCACAGTGCGTAAGATAGCTTTTGAGAATCGTACGGAGCGCCGCACCATCGCGGAGGCAATCATGAAAGTTGCCCGGCGACGATTCCTGCATCTTGCCGCCGGGGCTGCTGCGCTGCCAGCAGTGTCACGGATCACGAGAGCGCAAAGTTATCCGTCTCGGCCGATCCGGCTCGTGATTCCCTTTCCCCCCGGTGGTGCATACGACGCCGTCGGGCGTCCCTGGGCGGATAAGGTGAAGCCCCTGCTCGGCGCGGTGGTGGTTGAAAACAACGGTGGCGCCGGCGGCTCGTTAGGTGCCGCCGCCGTCGCGCGCGCGCGGCCTGACGGTTACACAATCCTGCTTGGCGGCACGCTGACGCACGTCAACGAGGCCTTGCTTAAGAGCCGGCCGCTCTATGATCCGGTGAAAGACTTGGATCCGATTGCGAGTGTGGCCGCTAATTCTCTCTGCATTACCGTGCATCCTGCCGTGCCGGTTCAGTCGCTAGAGGAGCTCATCACATATGCGAAAGCCAATCCCGGCAAGCTGTCCTACGGGCACGCCGGTGTGGGCTCGATCCAGCATCTGACCGGTGAGCTATTTAAATCGCTCGCGGGAACGCTTGAGATCGTGCAGGTCCCGTACCGTGGCACCGGTCCACTGATCACGGACCTAGTCAGTGGACAAGTTCCGATGGGTACGCCAGGCGTGACCGGGCAGCTCCTCGAGTTCCATCGGTCTGGCAAGATCCGGATTCTTGCCGTGACGAGTCCCACGCGTCTGATCGCTGCACCTGAGCTTCCGACGGTGGCAGAACTGGGCTTCCCGCGCATGACTGTGATGGGCTCGATCGGGCTGCTCGGGCCCGCCGGGACCCAGACTGAGATCGTCGAACAGATTGCGAAGGCGACGCGCACGGCAGTCGCCGAACCGGCCTACAAGCAAATGTTGATCGACGCGGGTATCGACCCCACTCTCGACTCAAATCCTGAAAAATTCAGGCGGTCCCTCGCAGCCGACATTGCTCTCTGGACACCGATCGTCGAAGCGCTCGGGTTGAAGATCGACTGAGATGTCCGCTGTGGGTCGCCGCGACCGCGTTGGCCGAGGCGACACGCCCATGCATGTCCGCAGTACCCCCAATAGCCACTGTAAGTTCTATGCGTCGGCGACACGCTCGGACATGGTCCTCGCTTACAGCCGCAGCAGCCGCTCGGCATTGCCGTGACAGACCTTGGCACGCACCAACTCACTGATCGGCGCAGATTCGATGAAGGCTGCGGCGGTTTGCGTGTCTTCATAGGGATAGTCGACGGAGAACATCACGCTGTCCTCGCCGAGCGCCGCGATGGCGTCGGCGAGCGGCCCCGGGGCGCAGACGCCTGATGTGGTGATGACGAAGTTGCGCTTGATGATGGCGGAGGGCAGCGCGTCGGGCGGGAGCTCTTTGCCGAGCTCGCATTGCCAGCGGCTGTCGAAGCGCCACAGCAGGACCGGAAGCGTCTCGCCCATGTGACCGAGAATGATTTTCAGTCTCGGAAAGCGCGTGAACGTGCCGCCGAAGACGAGCCGTAGCGCATGGCTCCCGGTCTCCACGGTCCAGGCCCAGACAGCGCCGTTCAACTCGGGGCGGCCGGCAAACATCGCCGGGTGATCGGCAAGGTCTCCCGGATGCAGGTAGATCGGAACACCCAGGTCCTGCACGCGCTCCCAGAATGGGAGATACATGTCGGCGTCGAGATAGTGGCCGTTGGTCTGGCCGTTGATGAGCGCGCCCTTGAACCCAAGCTCTTTGACGGCACGCTCGAGTTCCGTGGCAGCGGCGGCGGCATCCTGCATGGGAAGATGGGCGAAGCCCGCATATCGCTGCGGCCGCTTCTGCACTTCGCGCGCCAGCAGGTCGTTAGCGCCCCGCGCCAACTCGATCGCCGTCTTTGCATCCGCTTCCGCCTGCACGCCGGGCGTGGTGACCGAGAGTACGGCGAGATCAATGCCCGCCTTGTCCATCGTCTCCAAGCGCAATTGATCGAAGTCGGCAAGCCGGCGCTCGATGTCCTCGAACAGCGTGTCGCTGCGGGTCGGCCTGGCGACATATTTCTTGGCAAGTGCGGGCGTCGTGAAATGCTCTTCGAGTGCGATCTTGCGCGTGGCTGCAGCAGCTACCTCGCCACCCAGCAGCTGGGTCACGGCAATTCCGACGCCCCCCTTCATAAGGTCGCGCCGGCCGAGGTCGGCCAGGCGCGGGCGAACGGCGCCTTTCGCGCTGCCATGCGCGTCGTTCTCGAATGATGTCATTTCGTCCTCCGACCGGATCGGACGCCGCCGGCTAGCTAGCAAGACCGTACGGCAGCCTCCTGCGCGCGCGCCGCGAGCGGCCACGCGGCCGCCGCGCCGCCGAGCAGCGTGATGAACTCGCGGCGGTTCATTCGATGACCTCGTCGGCGCGGGCGAGCACCGTCGGCGGCATGTCGAGGCCGAGCGCCTTTGCAGTTTTGAGGTTGATCACCAGCTCATACTTCGTCGGCGCCTGCACCGGAAGATCGGCGGGCTTCTCGCCCTTGAGGATGCGGTCGACGTAGCCAGCCGCGCGCCTGTACTGCTCGGTCGAATGAGGCCCGTAGCAGATCAGGCCGCCATCCGTGACGAAACCCGGGAACGGATAGACAGCCGGCAATCGATATCGGGCCGCAAGCGTGACGATGAGATGGCCGTCACTTTCCCGCAATCCACTCGCCGTCACGATCAAGCCGCTGTTTGGGGAACGCGCCAAGGTGCCAAGGGCGCGCTCGATCTCGCTGCTGTCGCGCACGACGACCGGGCTGACTTGCACCGCATTGGCCGGCGCCACCGACTGGATTGCGGCGAATTGGCCGATCCCCGCGGGGTTGGTCGCCTCCCGAATCACGGCCACTCGCGTCAGGCCGGGAACGATCTCCTTGAGCAGCTCTAGCCACTTCGCGCTGATGCCGTATTCGAACAGGGTAAACCCGGTGGTATTGCCGCCCGGCCGAGCCAGGCTGTCGACAAAGCCGGCAGCGACGGGATCGGTGACGTTCGCGAACACGATCGGCACGGCACTGGTCGCAGCCTGCAACGCCAGCGTGGCCTGGCTATTGGATGCCAGGATGACGTCCGGGGCTAGCGCAACCAATTCCGCTGCATATCTGCGGCGGTCGGCCTCGCTGGGGCCCCAACGCGTATCGATCCGCACGTTGCGGCCGGCGCTCCAGCCCGATTGTTGCAGCCCCTGCAGAAACGCAGCGTGACGCGCCTGCCCTTCCTGATCGTCCGCCGCCAGATGCATCAGCACGCCGACGCGCCGTATCCGGTCAGCCTGCTGCGCGCGCGCCGCGAGCGGCCACGCGGCCGCCGCGCCGCCGAGCAGCGTGATGAACTCGCGCCTTTTCACTCGATCACCTCGTCGGCGCGGGCGAGCAACACCGGCGGCACGTCGAGGCCGAGTGCCTTGGCGGTCCGGAGGTTGATCACCAGATCGAACTTTACCGGCGCCTGCACCGGCAGATCGGCCGGTTTCTCGCCCTTGAGGATGCGATCGACGTAGCTGGCCGCGCGCCGGTACGGGTCGATCGTGTCAGGGGCATAGGAGATCAGACCGCCATCGCGTACGAGGGAGCGATACGGGTAGACCGCAGGCAGGTGGTGGCGGGCCGCCAGCGCGAGAATCAGCTCGCGATGAACGAGCGCGTACGCGCCCGTCGTCGCGATCAGACCGCCATTCGCGGATTGCGTAAGAGTCGTGATGGCGTGCTCGATTTCGCCGGCATCGCGCACGCCGATGGGACGCAAATCAATCCCGAGCGGCGCCGCCGCCGATTGGATCGCGGCGAACTGACCGAGCCCGGTCTGGCTGGCTTGATCGCGCAGCACCGCCACGCGCGTCACGCCGGGCGCGATCTCCTTGAGCAACTCCAGCCATTTCCCGCTAGTGCTGTATTCGAACAGCGCAAAACCGGTGGCATTGCCGCCGGGCCGTGCCAGGCTCTCGACCAGGCCGGCGCCGACCGGATCGGTGACCTGCACGAATACGAGTGGCACGGTGCGGGTCGCCCGTTGCAACGGTCCCACGCTCGAAGCGCCGGTGGCCAGGATGACGTCCGGCTTGAGCGCGACCAATTCCGCCACGTATGTGCGAATGCGCTCGGAGTCACCCGCGCCCCAGCGGATGTCGAAGCGAACATTGCGCCCATCGGTCCAGCCCAATCCCTGCAGCGTCTGCAGGAAGGCAGCGGTGCGGGCGCTTCCTTCCGGATCGTCCGCAGGCAAGGTGCTGAGCACGCCGATGCGCCGCATCCCCTCTAGCTGCTGCGCGCGCGCCGCAAGCGGCCACGCAGCCGCAGCACCACCGAGCAACGTGATGAACTCGCGCCTTCTCATTCAATCACCTCGTCGGCGATAGCAAGCAACGAGGGTGGCACCGTGAGACCGAGCGTCCTCGCGGTCTGCTGGTTGATGACTAGCTCGAATTTTGACGACTGCACCACCGGCAAGTCAGCAGGCTTCGCGCCCTTAAGGATGCGGCCGACATAGGCACCGGCCTGGCGATAGGCCTCCGTCGTGTTGCTGCCATAGCTCATCAGCCCGCCGGCCTCGACGTATTCACGCCCCGCATAGCTCGCCGGCATGCGATGATGCGCCGCCCATTGGGTCAATTGCACGCGCCGGCCGGTGAACAACGTGCCGCTGCCGACGAAGAGTGCATCGGGACGCTCATGTTCAAAACCTGCGAATGCAGCATCGATTTCGCGGTTGGTGCCGACGTTGAGAACCTCGATTTGCACCCCCATCGCCTCCGCCCCGGCCCGCACCTCCTGCAACGTGCTCTCCGTGTTGGTTACCTGGGCCGGATTGACCAGCACGGCTAACCGCTTGGCCGCGGGCACCATTTCGCGCAGCAATTCCAGCCGCTTTGCCGCCAATTCGGTCAACAGAAAATTGATTCCTGTTAGATTGCCGCCCGGACGTGCGAGACTCGTCACCAGCCCCAGCTTCACCGGGTCTTGCGCCATGCCGAAGACGATGGGAATCGTCGCGGTCGCCTCCTTGGCGGCGAATGCAGCGGGCGGCGATGCGGTCGCAATCACGGCGACACGCCGGCGGACCAGATCGGCCGCAAGCTCCGGCAATCGACCGAGCTGACCGTCAGCCCAGCGAAATTCGAACGCAACATTCTCGCCTTCGACGTATCCGGTCTCCTTGAGGCCCTGGCGAATTCCCCGCAGACTCTCCGCGAAGGCTTCGGGTGATGCGGGGTGCAGAAATCCGACCACCGGCACGGCGCCCTGCTGCGCACGCGCCGCGAGCGGCCAGGCGGCCGCCGCGCCGCCGAGAAGCGCGATGAACTCGCGTCGCTTCATTCGATCACCTCGTCGGCGGCGACGAGCAGCTTGTCGGGCACAGTGAGGCCGAGCATCCTGGCGGTCTCGACGTTGATGACCAACTCGAACTTGGACGCCTGCACGACCGGCATGTCCGCAGGCTTAGCGCCCTTGAGGATGCGGCCGCTATAAACGCCCATCTCACGATAGGCATCGATAACGCTCGCTCCGTAGCTCATCAGACCGCCAGCTTCAGTAATTTGACGGTTACCAGACGTCATTGGAACCGCGTGGCGCGTCGCGAGGGTCGCAAGTTGCACCCGCCGGCTGGTGAAAAAGGGGTCGAGGTTGACGAAGAGGGCGTCGGGCCGCTCGCGCACAAAAGTTGCGAAGGCGGCATTGATCTCCGGGCCGGTGCTGGCATTGAAAACCTGGATTTGCAATCCCATGGCGCGAGCCGCCGGTTCCAGGTCTCTCAACATGGTCTCCGTCGACATGGCATTGGCCGGATTGGAGAGCACCGCCAGACGACTGGCTGCGGGCACCAGCTCACGCAGAAGTTCCAGCCGCTTTGCCACCAGCTCATTGGTCAAAAAATTGACACCGGTCAGGTTGCCGCTCGGCCGGGCGAGGCTGGCGATAAGACCGCGCCTGACGGGGTCTTCAGCGACGGCGAAGACGATCGGCGTCGTCGCGGTTGCGGCCTTGGCCGCGAACGCGGCAGCAATTCCGCTCGTGGCGATCACGGAGACGCCTCGGCGAACCAGTTCGGCCGCTAACTCCGGCAGTCGATCGAACTGACCTTCGGCGAAGCGATATGCGATCGTCACATTCTCGCCTTCGACATAGCCGGTGTCTTTCAGGCCCTGGCGGAATGCGCGTAGAAAGTCGTCCATCGTGCCGGGCGATCTAGGGTCGAGGAATCCGACCACCGGCATCGCCGGCTGCTGCGCGCGCGCCGCAAGCGGCCACGCTGCAGCCGCACCGCCGAGGAGCGTAATGAACTCGCGGCGGTTCATTCGATCACCTCGTCGGCGCGGGCGAGCAGCGATGGCGGCACGGTGAGGCCGAGCGCCTTGCCGATTCATGTCTCGCGCATGTATGCCGGTGTGCCCCCGCCGAGGAAATCCTCGCGCGGCGGAACGAAGATGTCGACGACCTCGGTGTCTTCCTGGAACCAGCCTTCATGTTCGGCGCCGCCGGGAATGACCGCGACCTCGCCGGCATTAAGCACGCGACGCTCGCCGCCAATGCGAAATTCCATCTTGCCCCTGAGCATCCACACGATCTGCTCGTGCGGATGAGAATGCGCGCCAGCATGCGCACCTGCCTTGATGTTCCACCATACCATCATGCCTCTTTCACCGGCGAGCACGCGGCGCGTGATCTTGTCGGTGATTTTCTGGGTGGGCAAAATCGTTGCGCACATCATTGCCGCGTGGGCACGGCGCGCGTACGATTTTGCCCACGCGGACAAGCCGCGAGCGACGCGCGCCTTTGCCCACCCTACGCCGCTGAGAATCAGCGAGCAGCGAACTCGGTGTGCTCCCTCTCCCGCTTGCGGGGGAGGGTTGGGGAGGGGGTGAACCGCGCGAACTTTCGTGCATGCCCCCTCCCTGTCCCTCCAGCCGAAGTCGGATTTATCCGACTTCGGCCAGTTAATAGGTGGCCGAACTCGGGTAAACCCGAGTTCGGCTGCAAGCGGGGGAGGGGACGATGTGGCGCGACCCTTTCGTAATTCCGCGACTAACCGTTAGAGCGAGACATGGTTCGTGCCGAATGTCCCACTTTCGATGCGCGGCTTGAACAAGCTATATGGATGGACGGCTCGGTGAATTCGTTCGGGTGGCACCACGATGCTGCGAAGGCTGTTGTGGCGGATGAACAAAGCAGGCGGGGGCCCTCGCAAGCTCGCGTCGTTGACGCCGGACCAGCTCGAAGCCGTGTTCAATTTGGAGGCAATCGCCCAAGAGTGGCAGGCGTGGGCACCAAAACTGTCCGAGGTGTGCCAAATTGCAGATGGCCGCACCGGCGGCGTAAACGTTGGAGATCGAAGGGCGCTGTTCTATCTTGCGCGCGCCTTTGCCCCCGCGCGCGTCTTGGAAATCGGCACCCATGTGGGTGCGTCCACGGTTCATCTCGCCGCCGCGCTCATGGTCGGGACGCGGTATGCTCGCCTGGTCACCGTGGATGTCGAGGACGTCAACGACGGCCTCCAGGCCGTTTGGCGGCGGGCGGGGCTGGCGAAGTCGCCAAAACAGATGATCGAGGACTTGTGCGGGCGAATTGAGGCGCGTTTCGTCATCGGCGACTCGCGACATTTTTTCGCAGCCAACGACGAGATGTTTGATTTCGTCTTCCTCGACGGCGATCATTCGGCCGACACCGTCTACGAAGAAATGGTCAGCGCCTTGGCGCTCATCAACGAGAATGGCTTGATCGTGCTGCACGACTACTTTCCAGGTGGCCGTCCCCTTTGGTCGGACGGGGTGGTGATTTCCGGGCCGTTCGCCGCGGTCGAAAAATTGCGCGCGAGCAGATTTGCCATAAACGCCATTCCGCTCGGATCATTGCCCTGGCCGACGAAGCTCAATTCCCACGCGACGTCGCTTGCCGTCATTGCAAAGTGAGGCCGAGGCGCCGCCATGGGTTGGCTGGTCTTTACATCATTGATGATGTTGACTATCAGCCGCCATATGAGGCCGAATTGCCGGCGTGCGCGAAAACGCACGAGGTATTCGGACGCTTCTTGGACGGGGGGATCATTGGCTCTGCCGGATAGCGCTGGCCAGCTCGCTCGGGGGCTCGCTTCGCCGATACGCAATGTCTTCGTCCATCGCGGCGCGTCGAGCGGCGAAAGCTCGCCGCCCATGAAGCTGATTGCGGTTGCGAAGCGATGATTGCCGGCCCCGAACGAGACACGACAAGTTCCGCCGCCGGCCGGCGCTCGCGCGGGAACCCGGCTCGAGGTCTTTGAAACATGCGCCTTGCCGCAGTCACGACGGTCCGCAGCGAGTGCGACATCATCGAGTCGTTTACCCGGCATAACGCCGCCTTTTTCGACCGACTCTACATCTTGGATCACCGCAGCGCGGACGCGACGCCCGTCATTCTCCGCAAACTCGCGGCCGAAGGACTGCCGCTCGCGCTCAGCCGCGAAGACCACGGTATCTTCTACCAAGCGCCGACCATGACGCACCTCATCAAGCGTGCGTTTGCCGACCATCCGTGGGATTTCATCATCCCGCTCGACAGCGACGAATTCGTTCGCATGCCCGATCGAGCCGCGCTGGAAGCCGTGCTCGCCGGTTTGGACGAGTCCAGCATCGGCCTTTCTGACATCGCGACCTACGTCCCGACCGAGAACGACCCTGCAAACGAAAAGGATGTGCTGCGCCGCATCGTTCATTGCGCCAAGACGGTCCCGGAGGTCAGCCGCGCAATCGGCAAGGTCATCATTCCCGGCGCGGTGGTTCGCCAGAACGGCTTTTCGCTCAACGAAGGCCATCACGGCGTTTGCATCGACGGCACGCCGGTGCGCGAGCGCCGGCTCGACGCCTTGAGCCTTGCCCACTTCCCCGTGCGCTCGATCGATCAGTTCACCCTGCGGACCATCTTGTATCGGCTCGCGTGGGCCTCACGCGCGGATTACAATCCGAGCTGGGGCTGGCACTACAAAACGTTTTTCAAGCAGCTCGCGATCAAACCGGCCATCTCGGCCGCCGACCTCACCGCGGCGGCATTATTGTACGCCGACATCTACATTCAACCCGAGCAGAAGCCGCACCGGAAAGTGCTGGCATGCGAACCTGTCATCCCGGCCTACGAGGAATTGCGCTACAGCGACATCGCCGACGTTGCTGTTCTGCCGCCGATCCTGGACATGATGGATTTTCTTCTGGGCGAGCTCCGGACCGTGCGAATGGCGGCGCCCGCGCGACCGATCCCAGCAGCTCGGGCACCGGATCCGGGACGCCTCGTCGAAAGCAGGCAGCAGCCGCGCGCAAGCGCGAATGGTCCTGCTCGCCATCGATTCCAGTCGTTCTGGCATGGCGGGGCGCTCTCCCCCTACGAGCGCTTCTGTCTGAAATCCTTCCTCGACCACGGATATGAGGTCGATCTCTATACGTATGATGAGAACCTCGCCGTCCCCGCGGGCGTGCGTATCTGCGACGCCGCCGAATTCGCGGGAAAAGACGAGGTTTTCGTTTATCAGGCCGAAGGCTTCGGCAAGGGCTCGCCCTCGCCATTCTCAAATTTTTTCCGCTACAAGCTTCTCGCCGAGAAGGGCGGCTGGTGGATCGACAGCGACGTCGTGTGCCTCAGCGACCGCATTCCCGCCGTCAATGAATTCTTCGCCCGCCAGGATGACGAGTCCGTCAATGGCGCGATCCTGTATTTCGAGCGCGGCCACCCGGTGATGGTGCAATGCCTGGCGCACACAATCACGCTCGGCCGCAACGTGAAGTGGGGCGATACGGGTCCGCTCCTGCTGACGCGCGTGTTGCAAGAGTGCGGTTGCCTCGAACGGGCCGTTCCGGCTTCGGCCTGCTATCCCGTGCACTACACCCGCGCGCTGGACGTCTTGCGCCCGTCGAGCGCAGCCGTTCTGCGGTCCAAGATCGAGTCGTCGCTCTTTCTTCATCTCTGGAATGCCAGCTTTGTCCATGCTGGCGTTGAGAAGGACTGCCGACCGCCCAAGGGATCGTTGCTGCGCATCCTGGTGGACAAACACCCGGTCGAGGGATGGAGGGGAGAGCACGACGAGCGGACGCTGGACTATGCTCTCACGCTCAAAGCAGACATCCACGCTTTGCAATCGCAATTGCAGCGGTTGCAAACCGAATTCGCAGCGACGCGCAACCTCCTGACCGAGGAGAAGAGCCAGTTGCAAGCTGCGCTCGAACGCTCGCTGATCCAGCTCCAAGCGATGCGGGTCTCGGCCAGTTGGCGGTTCACCGAGCCGTTGCGCGCGGCGCGCCGACGTCTCGGCGCGCTGCAGTCTTTCGGCCGGCGGCAATAACGGCGGCTGCGCGAGCAACGCGCTCGCGGTATGTGCGCTCTTGCTCCGGTCGCGTCCGAAGTTCGGCGTCGCAGCAAATCGGCGCGTTATGCCAATAAGCGACATATACAGTGCGGCAAATTGCACTCTATTCGATCACCTATAGGGCAAGCTGGATGACCATCGCCAATTCAGGCTGGTCTGGCGAGACCGGCCAAGGTGCGTCGTCTGGCCCAGGCGCCATCTGCCGCCATAAGCCGTTCCATAACCGAAAAGCTTGGCTCGCCACGATGGCGTTCCACATCTTCTTTCTCATGCTGATCGTCGTAAACGTCGTCCGAACGCTGCGACATCCAATGTGGCGCGATGAAATGGGAACGTTCCAAATCGCCACGGCCAGTGCCTCTTTGTGGGAGTTGCTTTCGAAACTGCAATACACCACGCACCCTGGATTATGGTACTCGCTCGTTTGGCTCGCGACTCGCTTCACGAGCGATCCGACGTCGATGGCGATTATGCATATCGTAATCACCATTGCCGTGTGGACGGTGATCTTCAGGTGGTCGCCATTCGAAACAGTCGAAAAGTGCCTATTGCTGCTCAGCTATTTCCTGTTTTGGGAATATTTTGTCATCAGCCGCAATTATGCTCTGCTCGCACTGATCGGCTTTGCCTTTGTCGCCCTCCAGCAGCACCGTCCACAGCAGAATGTCATCCCTTGGCTGCTGCTGGGTTTGCTTGCGAACACGCATGTGCTGGGCGCCATCTGGTCGATCGCGCTGGGGAGCACATTGGTCATAAAGCGGGGGCGCCTGACACCGCGCTTCGTAACTGGCGCGGCGATCTACCTCGTCCTCCTGGCGTTCTCGGTCAAGACAGCAGCGCCGGCGCCGGATTTTGGACCATGGGCTACGGATGTTCGGTTCGATACGGCCAGATTCGGCCAGGCGCTCCTGTTTCCACTGGGCGCCTTTGCTCCGATCAACCCCGCATGGCTCGCGGACGCGGTATCCTTCGTGGCTCATGCGGGCGCCGCGCCAGTCCCGCACTTTTGGAATCCCAATCCATTCCAGGACTTCGTTGCAGCTACCCAAGCCGACGTACAGCACCCGGTCAGGTTAACACTCGCGCTGATCGCGCCCCTTGCGCTGTGCTGGATGATCGTCCGGGCGCCGCTCCCTGCCTTCGGATTCGCGATCTTCTATGTTGGAGTTCTGTTGTTCTCGAATATTTGGAATTTTCCCGGCTACTCTCGCCATCACGGCATCGTTTTCCTGGCGTTTGTCGCCAGCGTTTGGGCGGCGCGGGCGGAGCGCCCGTCTACCAGATCATCGATCTTTGCTTTCCGAGCGTTTCTTCTGATCAGTGCGGTCGGAGGCGTCCTCACACTGACCTCGGAATTGATACCTTTTTCGCAGGGGCGCAATGTTGCTGAGTGGCTAAGGATGAATGGCCGATCGGACGCTTTCCTCATCGGATCGCGGGACGCTCAAGTCTCGACCGTCGCCGGGTACCTCGGACGACATATGTATTTCTTGGAATGCGAGTGTCCCGGCACGTACGTCGTTTATAATTCGCAAAAGCAGTGGTTGCTCTCCCCTCCGGAACGCGCACGACGGCTGCTACGTGCCATGGACTCGCCCGAGCGATCAGACGCGATTGTTATCCTAAACGTCCCATTCAGACCGGAAGAGACAAGCTTAGTCACACCGACGCTTTCGATCCTGCTCCTAAAGGAATTTGTCGGTGCCGAGACAGATGAGAGCTATTGGATATATCAGGTGAAGAAAAAGAGCTCTTGAGCTGCATGTCGGCGAGGACATGCGCCGGCGATTTCACAATCCACCGACGCCGGATGACTCCGCTAATGGGATGGTCCGGCCGTCGTCACCAGTTCGTCGGCGCGTCGCCGAAGAACCCGTGTCGTTGCATTTGGACCTTTGGCCTGGCTCAATCGTGGAGAGCGAGAACCGTTGTAGGCGGCGGTTCACGCCGCGGCGCCGACGCGGTCGCGCAGCCCGGTGACGCCGACCACCTCGGCGCAATGCTCGCAGCAGAAGAAGGTGCCCTCCTTCTCGAGCCCGTGGCCGACGATGCGGGTGCCGCAATTCTCGCATTTCGGCGCCAGCGCATGAATGGCGCATTCGAAGCTGTCGAAGGTATGGGTGACCCCGCGCATGCTCACCTGGAACGCCTTGTCATAATCGTTGCCGCAGGTTTCACATCTGGCCATGACGACCTCGCAGCTATTCTCGCCCCGCGTCACTCTCTATATAACCCGCGCCTCGCCGCGCCAGTTCCGGGTCCTGGGCGCTTGATTGACGGGGGGAACAGGCCACCTACGTAGAATACCGGAGTTGCAATATATGGGCGCGACCGTATGGAACCGCTGTGGAAGCTTGTGACCCGAGCCTCCGCTCTATCCCAACAGACTAGGCCCCGCTTCGGCGGGGTCTTTCTTGTCAGCGGGCGGGTACTGGCCGGCGTAGGCCACTCGCCATTTGAATCCAAATTGTTCCAAATTCGCGGGACGTTTCAAGAAAGTCGGACACACGACATGTCGGGCAGCCGACGATTCTCCTTTAGTTCACTCGCCCCGGCCCGGTACTGGCCTGTTTTGACCCCTAATGGCTGGATTTGAATTTCAAAGTGGCCGGTTTTGGCCAGGCACGGGTAGCCGACTTATATCCTGCGTAATGATGCTTACATCCGGTCATCACCGGCAACGGCCTCGCGCCAGGCGCCGGTGGCTGAGAGACCGATCGTGCTCCCGCCTGAGATCAGGGAGCCGATGTTATGCCACTGCTCTTCCAACCAGCACCGCCGCCGTGCGTTAGGTGCGGCACCACGACGGTCGTTACCCCCGCATTCGAGGCGAGCCAACGGGTTTTCGCGGTTCGATGCCCCGGGTGCGGGCGTTCCGCTACGTACTCACTCAATTATAGCTAAGCCGATCAAGGGGCCGCCTCAGTTGGCGGCCCCGGTACTGGCCGATCCGGCCAGTACCCCCCGGCCCATGATCGATGACCCGGAACCGCCGCCGCCGATGCACATTGGGGAACACCCCGCGCGCATGAACCTTTTGCTGCGCTGCCGCGACTAATGGGCAAAGAACCCTCGAGCGCGCCTGGCGCGCCACGGGGGGCGGCTGTGGATGGGTCAAATGTCCGTATCCAGGCTCGCAGGGGGCTTCATCGCGCTCGCCATCGGCGCCGCCGTGGCGACGGCGCTTGCCGCCAATCCCGACGAACGGCCGCCGCCGATGATGGGCGTTGCTGCCAATCCCGACGAACGGCCGCCGCCGATGATGGGCGTTGCTGCCGGCCGGGACGCGAATGCCGCAACCACGCCGAAAAGCGATCGGCTCGCCGTTCGCCCCGCCAAATCGCGGCCGGTCACCTGGGCCTGTCCGGCCGAGCCGTGGCCCTACGGCTGCCAGTGGCGGGTGCCCGCGCGCAAGGTGTTGCGTCCATCGCGCTCGAGCTGAGCTCAGGATTTCTGTGGACGAGGCGCGTCTCGCACCGAGCGAGAAGGCTGTAGGGTCGGCTAACGTGAAAGCTGCGGATTTTGGGTCCGTTCTGCCAAATACAACTTCTGATTGTATAATAGTTCTTAAGTTGTAATGACCTAACCCCCTCCAGAACCTGGGTTTCAACGGTTGATGAGATCTGCCGCGCGTTGCCGGCTCGCTAGGCGTGCCCCGTTCGCAGAATGATGGGTTATGAAATATCGCCATTGGGTATGGCTCAAGTGGTTCATGTAATTTCGGCCCGCCGTCGCAGGGCGCGCTGTTCCAATAGATCCCATCAGCCTGGCCTCGCAATGCCCCCACCATCCGCCTCCCGTGCTTGCGAGAGTAGCACCGCGTAATCGGCGGGATTGACCGGCGCGAAGCGCGTAATCATCAGCGCCTCGAGCGTTGCCGCCAGTTCCGTCTGGATTGAGCCGGACATCAGAGCGCCGCGCAGGCGATCGACGATATCGTCCGCAACCGCCGGTGAAGCAACCAGCGGCGGAATCGGGGTCATCGCCGTCGACTCCACCGTTCGAACTCTGGCGGCCGTCTCTGGCTCGTGATGCTTGAGCAGATCGTGCACGTAGGAATCCAGTGGACCTACGTCAATTTTTCCTTCGATAACCTGCTCGATCACGCGTCGTGGCGTAATGAGCGGACCAATCCACTTGGCGAATACCGGTTCGTTTTGTTCCCGGCGATAGTGCAACAGATGATAACGAACCGCGTTGTAGCCGGATTGCGAGTGCCCCACCGTCCAGCCGATGCGTCCGCCAAACGTATCGCTCAGGCGTGCAAAGGAGCGATCGGCGCGCACGATGAAATCGGTACAGTATTGTGGCAGTCCGCCGTAGCGTGGCGACGAGGGAACAGGTGCCGCGATGAGGCCCGGTTTTCGGGCAGCAAAAGCAAAGGGAAACCCGCACATGAACGTTGCGCCGAGATCCTCGCGCGCCCAAAGCGTTTCGAGCGCCGCCGGCGCGGCATGGTCGATATATTCGAGGGGAACGCCTGATGTCCTCGCCATCCAGTCAAACAACGTCTGCCACGCCTCGCGCACTCCTGGCGTGACCGCATACATCCGCGCGTTGGCGACCAGGCTCATTGTTCAGGCGTAGCGCAATCGATGTCCGATGCCGAGCCGCGCCGCCTTCTCCAACATGGCGTGACCGATAGCGATGTCGGAAAGCGAAAGGCCGCGATGCCAGAAGAGAATTGTCTCGTCGTCGCGTTGTCGTCCTGGTTTGCGGCCTGCGACGATCTCGCCAATTTCCGCGTGCAGCGTCGCCTCTGATAATTTGCCGGCCTCGACGTGCGCGCGCAGCGAGCCGAATTGCCCGCTCTTGCACTGTCCCCAATCATCAACGACCATTTTCGACATTATATCAGTGAGGGACAGTTCAACGGCGCTCATGGTGCCGTACGGAACGATGAAGGCGCCCTTCTTGATCCACTCAGTCTTGAGCATTGCTGCAGGCTCGGACAGGCGCGAGGCCTCCACCACGATATCAGCGCCCTCGATGCAGGAATGCCAATCGGGCGTTGCCTTCACGGGCTTGCCGAGATCCTTGGAGAGCCGCGCGGCGAATGCGTTGCGGCTTTCCGGCCGCCGCGAATGAACGCGGATTTCCTCGAAATTGAACAGGCGATCGAGCAGGCGCACGTTCCAGTAGGCCGTGCCGCGAGCGCCGACATGGCCCAGTACGCGCGAATTCTTGCGCGCCAGATATTTGGCGCCGATCGCGGTTACTGCGCCGGTGCGCATGTCGGTCAGGTGACTGCCATCGATGATCGCCTTGGGCACGCCGTTGCGCGGGTCCATCAGCAGCAGGAGCCCGACCTCGGACGGAAGGCCTTCCTTGTAGTTGTCGACGTAGTCGCTGATCACCTTGACGCCGGCGAGGTTGATCGGTGCGCGGAATGAGCCGCGCAGCACGTTGAAATGGCCCGGCACGGAGGCATCCGGGACCAGATGCACGCGCGGCTCGATGACCGTCTCACCACGCCCCTGGGCCGCGAGCCCGGCCTCGATGGCTGCTAGAATTTCGTCGTCGGTGAGCGCAAGCGCTTCGACATCGAGTGCGTTCAAGTAGTGCAGATAGATCGGCGACATCGAACGGGCTTAGGGCGCGACTTTGATATTGGCGTCACGGATCACCTTTGCCCAGCGTGCCGTGTCGGCGGCGATTACGGCGGAAAGCTCGGCCGGCGTATTGCCGACCGGTTTTGCTCCTTGCGCCTCGAGCGCGGCCTTCGCTTCGGGCGCGTTGATCGCCTCAACCGCGCCGTCGTGAAGTTTGGCCACGATCGCCTGCGGTGTGCCGGCCGGGGCCATCAGGGCGTACCAGGACACGGCTTCGAACCCGGGCATGTCGGCCGCTTCTGCAATCGTAGGCACATCGGGCAGGGCGGCGCTGCGCACCTTGCTGGCAACACCGAGCGCGCGCAGTTCGCCGCTGCCAATCAACGGCTTGGCCGTCGAGAGCTGAGAGAACATCATGGTGACCTCGCCGCGCAGTACATCGGTCAAGGCCGGCGTGACACCGCGATACGTGACGTGCGTCATCGTGAAGCCCGCGCTGCGCGCAAGCAGCTCCATTTCGTAGGGCAGATCGGTGAACAGCGACGGATTCACGGCAGCGTTGCCCACTGGCACCAGGGCGAGCGTGTACCCATCCGGAGGGGACTTGGCTACTGCGGCCATGGCAATATTGCCGTTGGCCCCGGTCCGGTTCTCCACCACCACCGCCTGGCCCCACTTCTGCGTCAGGCGGTCGCTGATGATCCGTGCCAGCGCATCGGGCGCACCGCCGGCGGCGAAGCCCACGACGACACGGATTTGTCTCGAAGGATAATTCGCCTCGTCCGCCGCGGAGACTGCGGACGCGGTCGCCATCAGAAGCAGGGCTGTGGTCAGCAATCTTGCGGTGAGCGTCACTGCTTCATGCATCACATCAGCTGGTGAAAGGGCATGGTGGCAGGTTGGCCCACGCGGCTAGTCGATTCAATCCCTCGCCGCTAAGGCGAGCCGGCAAGTCACGCCGCAAACCATTGTGCCATTGCGATTTAGTTTTTCCTATCGGCGATTTCGCTCCGTCGGGGTTCGATTTGTGGCGTGGGCTCGTCTAATGTTTGAGCGGGCGATTGCAGCGCGTTTGGTCCGAGCCTCTATGGCGCTCCACGGCGCCGATGTTGCGAGCCACTGAAGCGTCGAAGAGAAGCGTATGGCAGATCAGGTCTTCGTGGGTACGGTCGTTCTTCCGGATCGAATTGTTGACGACGGCTATGTCCTCGTCGGCGACGGGCTAGTGCAGGCTATCGGGTCGGGAGCGCCGCCGTCGGGCGAACGCCACGGAGGCAACGGCTTTTTTGTTCTTCCTGGCGCGATTGACGCCCAAGTGCACAGCCGCAGTCAGAAGGGCCAGGAGGACTTTGTATGGTCGACTCGCAGCGCTGCCGCCGGTGGCGTGACGACGATTGTCGATATGCCCTATGACGACGGCTGTCTGATCGCCACGGCCGAGCGCTTCCACAACAAAGTGTCAGAGGCGAGCCTGCAGTCGCGCGTTGATTTTGCCCTCTACGCGACGGTCGATCCTCAAGAGGGAGCGGCGCGCATCGGAGAGCTGGTCGACGCGGGTGCAGCCGCCTTCAAGTTCTCGACTTTCAACACTCATCCGCAACGCTTTCCACGCATCCCGCCGCAGACTCTCCACGCCTGTTTCTCCGCGATCGGACCACGCGGGCTTTTCGCTGGTATCCACAACGAGAGCGACGAAATGGTGCGCGCCTTCACGGCCGACATCCAGGCACGCGGAATTACGGATTACCGCGCGCATGGGCTATCACGTCCGCCGATTACCGAATCGCTGGCCACTGCCGAGGTGTACGAGTTGGGCGCCGATGCTGGGTGTCCCGTGCATATCGTGCACTGCTCGATCGGGCGAGGATATGAGCTCGCGGCCGCCTATCGGGCGCAAGGGCACGCTGCGACCATTGAAGCCTGTATTCATTATCTTACGCTCGACGAAGAGAATGACGTGCGTCGTCTGGTCGGCAAGGCCAAGATCAATCCGCCGCTGAGGTCGCGGCGTGAGGTGGAAGCATTGTGGCATCACCTTGCCGCTGGCAATGTCACCGTCGTTTCGACCGATCACGTGAGCTGGTCGGAGGACCGCAAGTCCGATCCCAACATGCTCAAGAACGCCTCCGGCGTACCGGGACTCGAGCCGCTCTATGGCCTGCTGATCAAAGGGCTCAGCGAGCGCAATCTGCCGCTCACCTACGCCGCGCGGTTGCTGGCTCACAACCCCGCCGCGCTATTTCGTATTGCCCACGTGAAAGGCGCGCTTGCCGTCGGCCGCGACGCCGACGTCGTGCTGATGCGGCGCGAGTCCTACCGGTATCGCGCCGCCGACAGCAGCAACAATTTCGTATCCTGGAGCCCCTATGACGATATCGAACTGCCGTTTCGGCCGGTTGCCACCTTCCTGCGGGGCGTGTGTGTCGCCGCGGACAGCCGCGTGATCGCCGACCCGGGCCACGGGCGCTTCGTAAGGCCGCGCCTCCGGGCGCGTTAACTGCGGAGCCGAATTTGGCTTCGACCAAGCTACATCTCGATGCCGGTCGCCGCTGGAGCGACGTGATGGCGCTCGCCGAGATCACGGACCCCGAGCGTCCCTACACCCGTGCAAGACACGATGCCGCTTTCATGAGCCGCATCTGCCCGTCGGCCATGATTTTCGTGCCGTGCCGCAAATGCAAGAGTCACTCTCCGGAGGAATGGGCGGATCGGGAAGCGATTGCGCGCGGCGCCGCGGTCGTGCTGCAAGCGGTCAAGACGTTGGATCGGTCTTTGCCGCGTAAGCAATAGTCAAAAGAGGAGCGGTTGATGGGGCGCATTCTGGGATTGCAGGACGTCGAGGCGGCGATCCGGGGCGGCTCGGTGTTCGCGGCGGGCGGCGGCGGATGGGTCGACCACGGCCGGATGTTGGGCACCACAGCGGTCACGGTTGGGCAGCCGGAGATGGTGTCGATCGACGAGGTGCCCGATGATGCCTACATCGCAACGGCTGCCGCCATTGGCGCGCCTGCCGGCACGACGCAATGGCAGATGCTCGGGGTCGACTACGTCAAGGCGGTCGAGATGATGCAGGAAGCCTTGGGCGCCCCGATCTTCGGCCTGATGATCGGGCAGAACGGCATGTCGAGCACGATGAACGCATGGCTGCCGTCCGCTGTGTTAGGCACCAAGGTTATCGATGCCGTCGGCGACATCCGCGCTCATCCGACCGGAGACATGGGCTCGATCGGTATGGCGAGCAGTCCGGAGCAGACCATCCAGGTCGCGGTCGGCGGACATCGCGCTAGCCATTCCTACATCGAGTTGGTGGTGCGAGGCGCGACGGCGAAAATATCGCCGATCCTGCGCAAGGCAGCTGATATGTCGGGCGGCTTCATTGCGAGTTGCCGCAATCCGGTGCGGGCCTCCTATGTCAAGAAGAATGCGGCGCTCGGCGGCATCTCGAAGGCGCTGGAACTGGGCCGCTCCATCATGGCGGCGGAGCCGCAAGGCGGCCGCGCGGTGATCGATGCGATCTGCAAGACAACGTCAGGCACGATTCTCGGCACTGGAACGGTGACGCGTAAGGCTGTGACTTACACCGAAGGAGCATTCGATATCGGCACGATCTCAATCCGCTGCGCGGGGCGCGATCTCATTCTGCACGTCATGAATGAATACATTGCGGTCGCGGATGGTGACGGCAAGCGGCTTGCCACGTTCCCTGATGTGATCACAACACTTGGCGTCGATGGTCGCCCGGTCAGCGTCGGCCATATTAAGGAGGGCGTAGAGCTTTCGGTCTTCCACATCGACAAGTCGCATTTGCCGCTGAGCTCGTCCGTAAAGGACCCGGCCGTTTATCCCATCGTCGAAGCGGCGCTTGGCATTCCGATCACGCCCTATGCGCTCGGTTGAATAGTCATGGACAAACGCTTCACCGTTACGTCGGGATCGAATCTGCGCTGCCGGGGATGGCGGCAGGAGGGGCTGCTGCGCCTTCTCGAGAACGTGCTGGCAGTCGGTGAAGATCCGGCGAACCTCGTGGTCTACGCCGCGCTCGGCAAGGCCGCACGCGACTGGCCGTCGCACGACAAGATCGTCGAGACGCTGCGGACCATGTTCGAGGGCGAAACACTGATCGTGCAGTCGGGTAAGCCGATCGGACTGATCAAGACCCACGAAAAGGCGCCGATCGTCATCATGGCCAACTGCAATATGGTTGGCCAATGGGCGAATGCAGAGAATTTCTACGAATGGCAGAAGCGCAACCTGATCTGCTGGGGAGGGCTAACCGCCGGGGACTGGCAGTACATCGGTTCGCAGGGCGTCATTCAGGGCACGTACGAGATTTTTATGCGCATAGCCGAGCGGCATTTCAACAACAGCCTCAAGGGCCGCTTCATCCTGACAGCGGGCCTTGGCGGCATGGGTGGTGCGCAGCCGCTGGCGGGACGGATGGCTGGTGCTGTCATCCTCTGTGTCGAGATCGACGAGCAGCGCATTGCCAAACGCATGGCCAATGGCTTCCTCGCGCATCAGGCCGACAATCTGGAGACGGCCATCGGCATGGTCGAGGCGGCGCGCCGCGAAGGGCGGCCGACATCGATCGGCCTGCTAGGCAACGCGGCGGATATCTACGAAACGCTGCTCGCGCGCCGCATCATCCCCGACGTGGTCACCGACCAGACCTCCGCGCACGATCTGATTTACGGCTATGTCCCGGCCGGTCGTAGCCTCGCCGAAGTGCGGCGGATGCGGGAGAGTGATCCGAAGACCCTGATGCAGGAAAGCCGCGCGACGATCGTGCGGCACGTGCGCGCGATGCTTGGATTCAAGCGCGCGGGGGCTGTGGTTTTCGACAACGGCAATCTGATCCGCACCCAGGCCCGTGAGGGAGGCGTCGCGGACGCATTCGACATCCAAATTTTCACGGAAGCCTACTTGCGTCCGCTGTTTGCGCGGGCCATCGGCCCATTCCGCTGGATATCATTGGCCAATGACACCGAGGACATCCGCAAGATCGACGATCATCTACTTGAAGCGTTCCCGCACAATCATATTCTCGTCAACTGGGTAACATTGGCGCGCGCGCACGTGCCGTTCGAGGGGCTGCCGGCGCGCATTGCCTGGCTTGGTCACGGCGAGCGCACCGCGCTTGCGGTCGCGGTCAATCGCATGGTGCGCGACGGCACACTGTCGGGACCGATCGCCTTTACCCGCGACCACCTCGATGCTGCCGCGATGGCTCATCCCAATATCATGACCGAGCGCATGCGAGATGGCTCGGATGCAATTGCCGACTGGCCATTGCTCGATGCGTTGGCGATGTGCTCCTCGCAGGCGGATCTGGTAGCCATTCATTCCGGCGGGGGCGGTTATTCCGGCTACATGACGAGTGCCGGAGTGACCCTGATCGCCGACGGAAGCCGCGAAGCGGAAGAACGCCTGAACCTTGCGCTGACCAATGACACCAGCCTCGGCGTGATGCGTTACGCGGACGCAGGCTACGAAGAGGCGTTCGACGAGATCCGTGCCAAAGGGCTGCGTCATTTCCGGTTGTCTTGAGGGGCGACGTCTCTTGTATCGGCTAGCCGCGATCGCAGCGTATTGACGAGATCGCGTTTCGGCTCGCTTAGACTGCGCTCGCCGGAGTAGATGACAAACAGCCGCCGTGTCACGACGGGATCGATGATTGGGTGGGCGACCAGTTCGCCTTCGGCTAGTTCGCGGCGCACCGCCGAGGGCGGTAGCACCGTGCAGACGGGAAGCTGCGCGAGGATCGCGGCAACCATCGTCAATGCATCGATCTCCATGTAAGGCTGAATCTCGAGGTCGCGCTCTTCGGCGGCGGTCTCGAGCAATTGCCGCAGACCGTAACGCCGACATCAATGGGCGTCACGTTTTGCTTCGGTTTTACCTATGCCCTGCTTCGAGCGTCTGGCGCGTGCGCGGTGTGGGGGCGGCCGATAGGATCGAGTTGGACAAACCATTCCGGCATGGTTCGTCCGCAGCTGGAGCTTTTCAGGGTATAGTCCGATGCATGGCGACCCTGGCGGCAGGCAAGGACGGCATGGGCCGAACGGCTGAGATTTCCCGACAATCCATGCGGGCTTTTGTGGACGCGCTCGAACAGGCGGGAGAGCTGGCCTCGATTGCGCAGCCGGTAGCCCTCGATTACGAGCTTGCTGCGTGCTTGGCCGAGGCCGACGGCGGGCCGGCGCTGCGGTTCACGGCGGTGCGCGGGCACAAAATGCCGGTCGTAGGCAATCTGCTCAATTCGCGGGTGCGCATCGCGGCAGGCCTGGGGACTGCGCCTCATGCGCTGCAAGCGTCGATCATATCTGCGATCGAGCGGCCCTCGACGCATCGGATCGTCACATCGGCGCCTTGTCAGGGAGATGTCATTGCCAAGCCGGTGCTCGCTGACCAGCTTCCGATTCCGCGGTTCTTCGAATACGAGGGCGGCCCCTATATCACGGCAGGCGCTATCGTCGCCAAGGATCACCGTGATGGCCGCACCAACCTTTCAATCGCGCGGCTGATGCCGATTGGGGACAATCGGGCCTTGGTCGGCATTGCGCCTAATCATCATCTGGCTGTGCTGGCGCGCGGCGCGCAGATGCGCGGCGAAAAACTCGACATTGCCGTCTGCATCGGCAATCATCCCGCAGTGCTGGTCGCTGCCTGTCTCTATTTAGGCCTCGGCGACGATGAGTTGACGATCGCGGGCTCGCTCCTCGGCGAACCGCTTGAGGTCGCGCGATGCATTCAGTCCGATCTGCTCGTGCCCGCGCATTGCGAGTGCGTGCTCGAAGGCACGCTTGATGCCGCCGAGTCCGTGGAGGAGGGGCCGGTCAGCGAGTTTCACGGCATGTACGAGACCTATGGCGCCGGCATGATTGCCACGTTCACGCATCTGACGCGGCGGCGTGACGCGTTCTTTCAAGTCATCATGCCGGGCTATCACCGCGAGCATTGCCTGCTCGGCGGCGTCTCGATCGCGGCCGGTCTCGCACGGGTGGTACGCATCGGCGTACCGACGCTGCGGCAAGTTGCTGTCGGCATGGGCGGCGCCGGCCGGCTTCATGCAGTGGTCTCGCTCAACGAGCCACGTGCGGGCGAAGCGCGCAAGGCGATGTTCGCGGTGTGGGCGGCAGTTAATCTGATCAAGCAGGTCGTAGTCGTCGACGACGATGTCGATCCGTGGGATGCTGTTGCGGTCGAATGGGCGATCGCCACGCGGGCGAAGCCAGATCGCGACTTTGTCATCGTTCCCGGCGTGCGGGCGGATCGATCCGAGCCGCTCGAACAGGATGGCATGATCACCAAGCTCGGCATCGACGCCACGCGGCGCCCGGGCGACCGGCCAGATTGGCGGCGCGCACGTCCGCCCGAACGGGCGGTCAAAAAGGCGCAGGAATTGCTTCGCACTCAAAGGGTCCGGCGAGGACCAGACGAATCTGATTGCAGCCTCACTGATGGAGAGAGCCATGCTATATGACGGGTTGAGAGTAGCTCTGCGCCCCGCCCATCTCATGATGGGTGCGGTGGCCGTAGCTTTCACAATCACTTCCGCGCATCCGACGCAGGCCGAAATTAAAGTCGGCTTCCAAGCGCCGCTGACCGGCTTCGCCGCGTCCGATGGCAAGTCGGCCAAGATTGCCGCAGAGATGGCGATCGACGACATCAACGCGGCCGGCGGCGTGCTTGGCCAGAAGTTGCAGCTCATTACCTATGACGATCAGGCCAAGTCCGATCAGGCGATCTTCACCGCCAACAAGCTGATCGGCGAGGACGGGGTGAAGCTCGTCGTGAACGGAAGCTATTCGGCTTCCGGTCGCGCCGCGGCGCCGGTATTCCAGAAGGCAGGGGTGGTGATGATCGCCGCCTACGGCGTGCATCCCGATATCACCACGGCGGGGGATTACATGTTCCGCCTCGTCCATCTCGGACCGCCGCAGGGACGCGCCACCGCGCTGTTCGTCGGCAAGATGCTTGGCATAAAGAAGGTGTCCGCCATCACCATGGACAACGACTATGGTCAGGCGACCATGGATGGCTTCCTCGAGGCCGCGCCCAAATACGGCATCGAGGTAATCAACAAGTACAGTTATTCCCTCAAAGACCGCCAGTTCGGCTCGATCGTTGCTAGTGTCAAGCGCGACAATCCGGACGGCATTTACGCGACCGGCTATTTCTTCACCGGCGGCCCGCTAGTGTCGCAGTTGCGCGCCGCCGGCATCAAGGCACCGATCATCGGCTCCCAGGCGTTCGATTCCGAGAAGTTCATCGAGATCGCCGGCCCGGCGGCGGAAGGCACTTACATCGTCGATAGCTTCGATCGCAATCGCAAGGACGAAGCGTTGCAGCACTTCTTCACCGAGTTCCAGAAGCGCGCCGGCTATGCTCCCGAAGGTGTGGCTGCGGTCACCTACTCGGCGGTGAAGCTGATGGCCGACGGCATCAAGCGCGCCGGCAGCACCGATCCGGTCAAGGTGCGTGATGCGCTTGCGGCAACCAAGAACTTCACGATGCTCGAGGGCAACCTAAACGGCTTCAACAGCTTGCACGAGATCATCATGCCGATCAGCGTCAACGCGATCAAAGACGGCAAGTTCCAGGCGGCCGCTCAGATCACCGATCTCGACGCCTTCGCCCCGCCCGAGAAGTAGGCATCCACACGACGGGCGGCGGCTGCGGCCCCCGCTCGGCGGCGTCACAGGATGGTTTGGTGTACTACATCGATCTCGCCGTAACGGGCGTCAGCGTCGGATGTATGTACGCCATGATGGCGGTGGGGCTGACCCTCGTCTACGGACTGCTGCGCATTCTACATGTGGCCCATGCGGCAGTGTTCGCGTTGGGCGCCTATGTGACCGTGGTGGTGGCCAACGCGACGGGAAGCGTCGGCGCAGGCTTTCTCGCCGCCATCTTCATCACTCCACTATTCGGCATGGCGATCTACCGGATGCTCTACGAGCCGCTGCTGAGCTACCGTCCGGACGTGCCCATGATCGCCTCGGTGGGGCTGTTGGTGCTGATGCAAGACGCCTTCCGTATCGTATTCGGCGAGCAAGGCGTCACGTTTCGTAACAACACCTACGGCTTCACGACATTCGATGTGTTCGGAGTCACGGTGAACGCCGTACAGATCGCTATCGTGGTCTCCGCGGTCGTCATCTTCCTAGGGCTTCATCTTTTCACCACCCGGACACGGATCGGAGTTGGCTGGCGTGCCACGGTTTCGCAGCCGAAGATCGCCGCCAGCTTCGGCATCGATTCGATCAAGGTCAGATATCTCAATTTCGCGATCGGCTCGGCGCTGGCGGCGGTCGCTGGCGGACTTGTGGCGCTGCTCAACAATCTCGTCGACCCGGTGATCGGCTATGTCGTGAGCTACAAGGCGCTGGCCATCATCGTGCTCGGTGGGCTCGGCAGCGTGCGGGGCACGCTGATCGCGAGCCTGGTGCTTGGGCTCGTGGAGTCCTATGGCACGATCTTCATCGGAAGGTGGCTTGACCGCGACGCGATCGCGTTCCTCGCCCTCATCGCGCTGCTAATGATCAGGCCGCAAGGCTTTGTTGGGACGCGCACGGCATGAGCGCCTACGAAATCAGCCTGCTCTCGGTGATCGGCATCAATGTGATCCTCGCCGTCAGTCTCAACATGATCAGCGGTTTCTGCGGCCAGATCAGTCTCGGCCATGGCGCCTTCTATGGGGCCGGCGCCTATGCAGCGGCGCTCGCCATGATTGGCACCGGCAACATTCTGCTCGCGCTCATATCGGCGATCGTGGTCGGCAGCCTGCTCGGCATCGTTGTCGGCTTCGCATCGCTGCGGGTGCGCAGCGACTTTCTTGCCGTGACCACGATCGGCGTGAATTTCCTGTTCACAGGCTTCGTCCGCAAGCAGGGTTGGCTCGGCGGTGAGATGGGCATCAGCGGCATTCCAGCATCCGGGCTGGGCGCCGACGGCAATATGGTGATGATTCTGCTATTCGCGGCCGCGACCATTGCGCTGAGCCTCTACGTCGGCCGATCCTGGATGGGCTTCGCGTTTCGTGCCGTGGGCGAAGATGAGGACACGGCCGCGACACTCGGCATCAACGCCGCCACTTACAAGCTGGCGGCGTTCGGCATTGGCACTGCGCTCGCCGGGCTCGCTGGCGGGCTCTACACGTTTTTCACGCAGTTTATTACCGCCGACGCATTCGACTTCATTCTGTCGGTGATGCTGATGGCAATGGTTGTGATCGGCGGGATCGGATCCACCTGGGGTGTCGTGGTGGCCGCCATCGTCCTGACGCTGTTGCCGGAGGCGATCCGCTTCGTCAACGATTATCGGCTGTTGGTCTTCGGCGGGCTTCTGGTCCTGGTCATTCGTCTCGCGCCCGGTGGCTTCGCCGCGCTCGCGCGAGCGGTTGCCACAAGGATGTCGCGCGCATGACCGCTGCGCTCCAGCTCGAGGACATCGCCATTCGCTTCGGCGGCGTGCACGCGGTTGATGGCGTCACATTTTTTGTTGATTCGGGCGATTTCGTCGGCCTGATCGGACCGAACGGGGCGGGAAAGACCACGCTGATCCGCATCGTCGCGGGCGTGCTGCGCGCGAACCGGGGCCGGATTGTGCTTGCGGGCCACGACGTCACCAATGGTTCCACGGTGTCCCGGGTTCGAAAAGGGCTGGCGCTGACTCACCAGATCGTCCGGCCCTTCCGCGAGATGTCAGTACTCGACAATGTCGTGCTGGCCGCCGGTTATCGCCGCACCTCCAGTCCGCTGCGGGCCGTGTTGCATATCGACCGCCGGCTCGAGAGCGAACGTGCCGCCGGAATCCTGGCCCAGGTGGGCTTGTCCGGGTCCGAAGGAAAGCTCGCCGGCGCACTGCCGCTTGGCCAGATGAAGCGCCTGGAGGTGGCCCGCGCGCTCGCCGTCGATCCACGGGTCATCCTGCTCGACGAACCTCTGGCGGGTCTGAACCAGGCCGAGGCTGCAAAGCAAGTCGAGACGATCGCGGCAGTCAACGCACGGGGCATTACGGTCGTGCTGGTCGAACACAATCTCGAAGAGGTGATGCGCAGCTGCCGCCGGCTGATCGTTCTGAACAATGGCCGCGTGATCGGCGATGGCACGCCGCGCACTGTGATGTCGGATCCGGTCGTGCATGACGCCTATGTTGGAAGCGGGGCGAGCGCGCATGTTGAAAATTGAACATCTCAACTGCGGCTATGGCTCCGTGCATGCGGTGCATGACGTCAGCTTCGAGGTGCCGGCAGGCTCGGTCTTTGCGCTGCTCGGCCCCAATGGCGCCGGCAAGACGTCCACGATCATGGCAATCATGGGCCATGTCGACATCCACGGCGGCCGCATCCTGCTGGAGGACGCCGACATCACTTACCGTCCCGCCGTCGAGCGGGTCGGCCTAGGCATCTCCCTGGTGCCGGAAGGACGCCAGTTGTTTTCCGATCTTTCGGTAGACGAGAATCTCACGATCGGCGGATACGCCCGGCCCGCGGAGCGCGACGCGGCCAAGCGCGATCGGGTCTTCGGCTATTTTCCCACGTTGTCCGAGCGTCGCGGCCAGCTTGCCGGCTCGCTCTCTGGCGGCGAGCAGCAGATGCTTGCTATCGGTCGTGCCATCATGGCGGAACCGCGCCTGCTTCTGGTCGACGAATTGTCGCTCGGGCTGATGCCGAAGATGGTTGATATCTGCCTCGATGTTCTGATGCAGTTGAAGCGCGAGGGCCTCACTATCGTGCTGGTCGAGCAGAACACCGCCCGAGCACTCGAAGTCGCCGATCAGGTTTGCGTCCTGTCGTCCGGTGCGCAAGTGTTTAAGGGCACGTCTGCCGAAGCCAAATCGGCGGGCTCGCTGTTCGCCACCTTTCTCGGCACGACCGAGTGAGGAGGTACGGTGCTCGAAGGAGTAGGGGAATGGCGCGCAGTCTCACAGCCGATGATGTCGAATCCGCCCTGATAGGCGGCCTTCTTCTCTCGGCCGGCGGCAGCGGCAAGCGATCGGCAGCTCGCGGGCGGGCGCTTGGCCGCGTGGCGTTGGACTACAACACTGTTCGCCTCGCCAGTCTCGACGAGCTCAACCCCGATGATCGCGTTATCACCGCTACGGCCATTGGCGCGCCGGGCGTCCCCAACCCTGCGGTCGTGCCGCGCGATTCCATAGACTCTGCGCGACGGCTCGTAGCCATGCTCGACCAGAGGCCGATCGGCGTGATCTGCGGCCACGTGCCAGGCTTCAACGCCTGGCTGGTCGCGGCCGCGCTTGGTCTGGATTACGTGGACGCGGCATCGAACGGGCGCGGCCATCCGACCGTCAAGATGGGAGGCATGGGCCTCGCCTCGCGGCCCGACATTTCCATCATCCAGGTCGCTAGCAGCCGCGGCGCAGCTGCGAATTCGCCCCTGCAATTTGTTGCCGAAGGCGACATCGTGCGCACGTCGAATGTCATGCGCCAAGCCGCGGTAGTCAACGGTGGCCTGATCTACGCCGCCCGCGGGCCGTTGACTGCAGGCTTCATCAAGGAAAACGGCGCCGCCGGCGCCATCACATTCCAGCTCGAACTGGGCCGCGCCGTGCTGCGTGCCAATGGCACCGATCGTGTACAAGCGGCCATCGAATTTCTCGGCGGCACGCTACTGCTGCAAGGCGAGGTTTCGGCCAACACCCCGCCGATATCGATGGCCAGCGCGTTGCTACATTTCCCGACATGATCGGGACGCTCGACCCTGCGACCGGCGAGCCGGTGGCGATCTCGGAATTGCCTCGCGGCAGCCAAGTCGCGGTCATTATCGCTCACCGCTCCAAATTTCCGGTCGGCAAGGGAGCGCTCGATCCGGCCGTGTTTCCCGAGGTCGAGAAAGCCATGGGTGTCGACCTGCGCTCGTATCTCTGATCGAGGAGGCTTGAGCATGGCCGTTCCGATTCGTCGCGGCAGGGAGGTCAAGGCCGGGCGCGGCGCCACGCTACGCTGCAAGGGCTGGCGCCAGGAGGCGATCTTGCGGCTCTTGGAGAACAACCTTGAGAATGCCGAAGACCCCGAGAACCTTGTGATCTACATGTCGATTGCCCGCGCGGCGCGCGATTGGAACAGCTTCGACCGAATAGTCCGGCGCAAGCTCGACGACAAGGGCCTCACTATCATGCCCGGAATGACGGCCGGCGCCTGGCAATACATCGGCAGTCAGGGAATTCTCCAGGGCACCTACGAAACCTTCATGGCGGTCGCGCGGTCGCATTTCGGCGGCACACTCGCTGGGCGCCTCCTCCTGACCGCGGGCTGCGGCGGCATGGGCGGTGCCCAGCCGCTTGCCGGCAAGCTTGCGGGCGCATCGACCATGGTGGTCGAGGTCGATCGAGCGCGCATCGACCGGCGCATCGCCAGCGGCTACTGCGACCACTCCACCGACAATCTCGAAGAAGCGATCAGGCTTTGGCAGGCCGCGCGCGCCCAACGCCGGCCGTTGGCGCTCGCCTTGCGGGCAAACGCGGCTGCCGTGGTGCCCGAGATCGCCGAGCGTGGGATCGTACCTGACATCGTGACAGACCAGACGTTCCCAGATCCGCTCAAAGGGTACGTGCCGGCCGCGCTTTCGCTGGAAGAGGCGCACGCCATGCGCAAGGGCGATCCGGACAAACTGATCGCGTTGGCGCGCCGCTCGATTGCAGCGCACGTTCGCGCGATGCTGGGTTTTCTCGATCGCGGCTCGATTGCGTTCGAGTATGGCAACGAGCTCCGTGCCGAAGCGAAGGCGGCAGGCGTCGAGGACGCTTTCAAGATGCGCTCCTTCGTCGACCTCTATATCCGTCCGTTGTTTTGCCAGGGCATCGGGCCGTTCCGCTGGATCGCGGTGTCCGGCGATCCGCAGGACATCTACACCATCGACGACATGATCCTGCGTTCGTTCTCTTCGAACCACCCGATCATGTCGTGGATCGAGAAGGCGCGAGACCACGTCAAATTCACGGGCCTGCCAGCGAGGATCGGTTGGCTCGGCTATGGCGAGCGCAGCCGGCTCGCTTTGATGGTCAATGAAGCGGTGGCCGAGGGCAAAATATCGGGTCCCATCGCTTTTACGCGTGACCATCTCGATTCGGGCTCGGCGGCGATGCCGCACCGCGAGACCGAGAACATGCGCGACGGGTCCGACGCTATTGCCGATTGGCCGCTGCTCAATGCCCTCTTGAATTGCGCATCAGGTGCAGACCTCGTGGCGATTCATGGTCTCGGCAGCAGGGGCGTGAGTGCCGGCGTCACCGTGATCGCAGATGGCAATGCCGCGACCGCGGCGCGGCTCCAGCGCGTGCTCGATGGCGATCCGGGCATCGGCGTGCTGCGTCACGCCGACGCCGGTTACGATCTCGCGGTCGAGCAGGCTGCGCGCACCGGGCTGTCGGCGACGGTGCCTGCGGCGGGAAGCTGATTGGGCTACGCTCCGAGGCTCGGCAGCTTGAGCTTGTGATCCCGGGCGCAAGCGATGGCTTCGTCGTAGCCGGCATCGGCGTGACGCATCACGCCACTCGCCGGGTCGTTCCACAGCACCCGCTCCAGCCGCCGCGCCGCATCAGGCGTGCCGTCGGCGACGATGACCATGCCGGCATGCTGTGAGTAACCGATGCCGACGCCGCCGCCATGATGCAGCGAAACCCAGGTCGCACCGGATGCGCAGTTGAGGAGGCCATTGAGCAGCGGCCAGTCCGACACCGCGTCGGAGCCGTCCTTCATTGCCTCAGTCTCACGGTTGGGGCTCGCTACCGAGCCCGAGTCGAGATGATCGCGGCCGATCACGATTGGCGCCTTGAGTTCGCCGTTCGCCACCATCTCATTGAAGGCAAGGCCGATGCGGTGACGATCGCCAAGACCGACCCAGCAGATCCGCGCCGGCAGCCCCTGGAACTTGATCCGCGCCCGGGCCATGTCGAGCCAGTTATGAAGGTGCCTGTCGCGCGGCATCAACTCCTTGATCTTCTGGTCGGTCCTGTAAATGTCCTCCGGATCGCCGGAGAGAGCCGCCCATCTGAATGGGCCGACGCCGCGGCAGAACAACGGGCGGATGTAGGCCGGAACGAAGCCGGGAAAATCGAACGCGTCGGTGACACCCATCTCCATCGCCATCTGGCGGATGTTGTTGCCATAATCGAGCGTCGGCACGCCGCGCCGCCAGAAGTCGAGCATGGCACGCACATGCACAGCCATGGATTGCTTCGCCGCCTTCTCGACGCCCTTCGGATCGCGCGCCCGCCGCTCCTCCCATTCCGCGAGCGTCCAGCCGGCCGGCAGATATCCGTTGAGGGGATCGTGCGCCGAGGTCTGATCGGTGAGGGCATCCGGCGCAATGTTGCGGCGAGCGAGATCGGGAACGATCTCCGCCGCGTTGCCAAGCAGGCCCACGGACATCGGCTTCTTGTCGGCGCGCGAGCGCTCGATCATCGCCAGCGCCTCGTCGAGCGAGTCAACTTTGGCGTCGAGGTAGCCAGTGCGCAGGCGCATCTCGATGCGGCTCGGCTGGCACTCGATCGCAAGCAGGGAGGCGCCGGCCATGGTAGCGGCCAGCGGCTGCGCGCCGCCCATGCCGCCGAGTCCGGCGGTGAGGATCCAGCGGCCAGCGAGGTTGCCGCCGTAGTGCCGGCGGCCGATCTCGGCAAAGGTTTCGTAGGTGCCCTGCACGATGCCCTGGGAGCCGATGTAGATCCACGAGCCCGCCGTCATCTGGCCGTACATCATCAGCCCTTTGCGATCGAGCTCGTGAAATTTCTCCCAGGTAGCCCAGTGCGGCACCAGATTGGAATTGGCGATCAGCACGCGCGGCGCGTCGCGATGGGTGCGGAACACACCGACCGGCTTGCCGGACTGCACCAGCAGGGTCTCGTCGGCTTCCAGCTCGCGCAGCGAGGCCGCGATGCGGTCAAAGCTCTCCCAGTCGCGCGCAGCACGGCCGATGCCGCCATAGACCACGAGTTCGTCCGGCTTCTCGGCCACCTCCGCATCGAGGTTGTTCATCAGCATGCGCAGCGGCGCTTCGGTGAGCCAGCTCTTGGCACTAAGGTCCCTGCCGCGCGGCGCGCTAATCGAACGGCTGTTGTCGAGACGCTTTGACATTTTGTCCCTTGCGGCGATCCCTGATGCCCGAGGCGGCTCCGTGTTGAGTGGCTGCTCGCGACGCTGCGTCGTCATGTGTTGCCCGTCAATCGCAGTATGGCGCCAATGATGGCGTCAGTTGAGCTTGCGATCACTCGCGAGACGATGTTGAGATCGACT